>Ga0157380_10000409_pt1 | contig 26060 bp, 21 predicted proteins | sample S35metaG_FD_119757 | JGI IMG/M metagenome (GOLD analysis project Ga0157380, IMG submission 119757) | Switchgrass rhizosphere microbial communities from Kellogg Biological Station, Michigan, USA - S3-5 metaG | ecosystem: Host-associated > Plants > Roots > Rhizosphere > Soil | place: USA...
ACCTGAGAATAGGGGGCGCGATTCGCAGCCACCATGACCCCAAAGGCCAGCTTGGCGATCCTGAAACCATCGTGAACGAGATCCTGGCATTCGAACCGGAACGCATGCTCGCGCTGCGCATCCGCCAGGCACCCGCCAGCCTGCCGCATCGCGAGGCTGTCGCCGGCACCTGGACCGTTGTCTATTTCAACAAGTCCGGCGAGGACATGACGTTCGTGCGCATGGTCGGGCTCGGCTATACCGATTCCCCCGAGTCGCAGGCGCTGCGGCAGTTCTTCGAACGAGCCAATCGCTGGACCCTCGACCATGTGGCGAAACCCTATGCGCCGCAGTGTGCCCGTTGCAAAAAGGAAGCAGAAGCCGCGGCAACTCCTTAGTTACGCGCGAGCCCACCAGCGTTCATTCGCGTTCAATTCAGCTACGCTTCCACCACGGCTATTCACCGAACTGTCAGATGGATCGCAAATACATTCAGAACGAACACATCGTGGACCGGTATCTCTCCGGAGAGCTGACGGTCCTCGAGGCCCGCGACTTCGAGAAGTACTGTCTCGAACATCCCGATTTCCTCAACGAGCTACCCATTCCGGTACGGCTGAAAGCGCGGCTGGCGCGGCGGCCCGCAACCGACAGCGAAACCGGGGTATTCAAGGCGATCCCATCGAAGGCGACCCACACGGCGCTGGAAGTCGGCGAGGAAGGCTTCGATGCGGAGGAGGAGAAGTTCGAATGGCGCCGGACCTCACGCGGTGGCGTCAGCAAGCTCGTCGTCATCGGCTTGACGGCGGCATTGATTGCCGCGGTCGCCGGGGCGATCCTCTATGCGAGGCAAGCCGGCCAGCTGTCCGCGAAACTCGCCAGCGTGCAGAAAGAAACGCAGTCGCAGCGGATGCAACCCCCTGGCAGCGTGCAGACACTGCGACTGCAGCTCAGCCGCGCCAAGCCCGAACAGGCGACCACCGCCATCGGCTGGACGCAGCCGCCGCAGCTGCTCGATATCTACATCGACGCCACGGAGGCCAAGTACAGCACGTTCCAGATCACGATCGACAAGGTCGACGAAGGGCGGTTGATGCAACTGAGCCGCGTGGCTCGCGACTCCAATCGCGACGTGCGTTTCAAACTCAATTCATCGGCGTTCGGCCGCGGCGAGCTGTTGATGAAAGTGGATGGCTATACCTGGCGCGGCGAAGCGCAGGAAATCGGCTGGCTGCGCTTGGATATGAGGTAGGAGTCTTCAGCCGGCTTTGAGCGCCGCCGCCGGCGGATGATTGATCACCGACCGCGTCGCCAGGGTGCCGCTGATTCCCACCAGCAGCGAACCGCAGACCAACCCGATCGCCCACACCCACGGATTGAGCGAATACTTGAGATTGAACAGCTCGGTGGCCAGGAAATAGCCGGCGGCCGTCGCGCCGAATGCAGCCAGCGTTCCGGCCAACAATCCCAACGTAGCGAACTCCGCAGCCACGCCTTGCAGAACTACGCGCCGGCTCGCACCCAGCGTTCGCAGGATCGCGCTTTCATACAGCCGTTCATCGCGCGTGGCCTGGATTGCCGCGAGGAGCACAGTGATTCCGGCGAGCAACGTGAAACCGAAAACGTATTGAACCGCGAGCGACGCCTTGTCCATCACGCCGCGCACCTGCGAGAGAATCGCTTCCAGGTCCATCGCGGTGACTTCAGGAAAGCGTCTCGTGAACTCGATGAGCATGGAGCGCCGCGCCTGCGGAATATTCACCGCGGTGATGTAAGTGCCGGTAGCGGCATCCAGCACGCCGGGCGAAAACACCATGAAGAAATTGGGCAGGAACGTGTCCCAGCGCACTTCGCGGAAGTTGGCGATCTTCGCCCGGATGGTCTCGCCGGCGACGTCGTAGGTAAGTCGATCGCCGATCTTCAAATGCAATGCCTGCGCGAGTTCGATTTCGACCGAGACGCGCGGCCCACCGTTATCGCCGTCGCGCCACCAGCTGCCCGCCACGATCTTGTTGCCTTCCTGCGGTTCCTTCGACCAGGTCAGGTTCGCTTCGCGGTCCGCGAAATCCCGGCCGCGTTCGGAATCTACTTTGCGATCGTTCATTTTCACGCCGTTGACCTCGAGCAGGCGCGCTCGAATCATCGGCACCAGGTCGGGTGGCTGCACTTTGTTGGCTGCGAAGAAGTTGCGGATGTCGTCGGTCTGGTCCGCGCGAATATTGATCATGAAATGATTCGGCGCATTCGCCGGCAGGCTCGCACGCCAATCTTCCATGAGGTCGTTACGCACCACGGCCAGTAACAGCAGCACCATCAGCCCGATGCCGAAAGCGACGATCTGGATGATGCTGTCGCGTCCACGACGGGCGATGTTCGCCATACCATAGCGCCAGGAAATGCCGACGCTCCCGCGCAAGCGACCCAGGAATCGGACCAGCGTCCAGCCGGCGAGCAGCAACGCTGCAAACGTAGCCGCTGTCGCCACCATGACATAGAGCAGCAGCTTCGCATCCTGCAGCAGCCAGCCGAGTAGCGCGATCAAAGAGCCGAGCGCTGCGCCGTAGACCGTCGCGTACTTGAGAGGCGGCGGCTCCAGGTTTCTTCGCAGCACGCGCGCAGGCGGCACGTATCTCAGTTGCAACAGCGGCGGCAACGCAAAGCCAATCAGCATCAGCACCGAAGTCATGATGCCCAAGCCCGCAATCGACAAGCCCGGACGCGGCAACTCTCCGCGCACCAGGTCTTTCAGCAGGAACGCGATGCCTTCCTGTGCGGCGAAACCAAGTGCCGTTCCGATCACGCCGGCGCCCAAGGCGACGAACGACAGCTCCAGGACACTGATCTGCAGCACCAGGCGCTGAGGTGCTCCCATGCTCTTCATCAATGCGACCGTATCCAGGTGGCGGGCGACGTAACGCCGTGCAGCGATTGCCACGGCAACGGCGGACAACAGGATCGTGACCAGGGCAGCGAGATTCAGGAATCTCCCAGCCCGGTCCATGGCGGACCGGATCTGCGGACTGGCATCCGCGATATCGACGAGCCGTTCGCCACGCTGCTTGCGGGCGCTCAGTTGCTCCTTGAATTTCGCCACGACGGCGGGATCGCCGGCGAACAACGCCGCATAGGAAACACGGCTGCCGGGCTGCACCAGCTGGGTCGACGGCAGGTCGTCGAGCCGCATCAGCAGGGTCGGCGCGAGATCGACGAAGCTCGATCCCTGGTCGGGCCGGTAGTCGAGCACGCGGGAAATCGTCAGCTCCACGGCTCCCACGCGAATGCGATCGCCAACGTTCACGCCGAGCTGCGCCATGATGCGCGGCTCGGGCCAGACCTCGCCCGGTCCGGGAATACCATCGATCTCCTGGCCCTTTTCGAACGGCGCCGGCGCGACTTTCACCTTGCCGCGCAATGGGTAGGTTGCTGAAACCGCCCGGATGGCGCTGAGCGAACTGTCTTCACCGCGAAACACCACGCTCGGAAACGTCGCAAACTCGGCCGTCTTGAGGCCGGCCGCGGCGGCGAGACGGAAATATTCGCGATCGACCTTGTTGGCCGCCTGCAGCTTCAGGTCGGCTGCGAGAACTTCACCGGCCTGCTGATCCACTGCCCGGCTCACGCGGCTCGTGAAAAAACCCACGGCGGTGAGTGCGGAAACAGCAACCAGCAATGCGAGCAACAGCACACGCAGTTCGCCCGATTTGGCATCGCGAACCAGCGCGAGCAGTGCAAGACGCAGCGCCTTCATGCGACCCGGCCGGCGTCGATATGAATCGTGCGGCCGCACCGTTGCGCGATCATCGGATCGTGGGTCACCACGACCAGCGTCGTTTGCGCAGCGCTGTTGAGATCGAACAGCAGATTGATGATGCGTTCGCCGGTGGCCGCATCCAGGTTGCCGGTGGGCTCGTCGGCGAACAGCAGGGCGGGATTGGTCACGAATGCGCGAGCGATAGCGACACGCTGCTGCTCACCTCCGGACAACTGCCGTGGATAATGTTCACGGCGCGGCGACAGATTGACCTTCGCGAGCACTTCGGCCGCGATTGCCCTCGCATTCGGACGGCCGGCGAGTTCCAGCGGCAGCATGACATTCTCGATTGCGGTCAGCGACGGCACGAGGTGAAAACTCTGAAAGACGAAACCGACGTGGGACGCGCGTACCGCCGCCCGGCCATCTTCGTCCAGCGCCGTCAGCTCGGCGCCGTTGAGCCAGACCTGGCCGCTGCTAGGTTCGTCCAGGCCAGCCAGTAGGGCCAGCAAGGTAGACTTGCCGGCGCCGGACGCGCCGATGATTGCGACGGTTTCTCCAGCTGCAATCGCCAGGTCCACTTCTGCGAGAATGGTGAGCGGTCCCTCTGGGCTCGCGACCTGTTTGGTAATCTTCGTTGCTTTGAGGACCGGTTCTGCAATGCTCATTTCGCGTGCTTGGTTCGTCGCTCTGTTACTGACAGTCACATCGTGGCTGGCGCCTTCCGTGTCATGGATGGCGCCGGCATCGGCCGCCGACGTCGCGCCACCGTCGACCTCGACATCTGCTTCGACTTCCTCGGCGGCGGTCATCCTGGTCATGGGCGACAGTCTCAGCGCCGGTTATGGCGTGAATGTCGATGCGACCTGGGTAGCGTTGCTGCAACGCCGATTGGTCGATCAAGGGTACGGATACCGTCTCGTGAACGCCAGCATCAGCGGCGAAACCACGGGTGGGGCTCGTCCGCGGCTGCCGCGCGCTTTGCAATTGCATAAACCAGCCATCGCCATCATCGAACTCGGCGGTAACGATGGGCTACGTGGCCTGCCCATCCGCCAGGTCAAAGACAATCTCGAAGCCATGGTGACGCAAGCGCGAGCGGCCGGCGCCCGGCCTTTATTGGTCGGCATGCGCATCCCGCCCAACTATGGCCCCGCGTATGCGGAACAGTTCCATGATATGTACGCGGAAGTGGGTAAAAAGCTCGGCGTGCCGGTGCTCGATTTTTTTCTCGAAGGGGTAGCATTGAACGACAAACTGATGCAGGCCGACGGCATCCATCCGAATGCCGCCGGGCAGCCGCTGCTGCTGGATACGTTGTGGCCGGTACTCGAGCCACTCTTGAAAAAATAGCAACGCCTGAAAAATAGCAACTCGGACGGGAGCGCAACGATGCAGAAGGTGTGGCTGAAGAATTATCCTCCCGGCGTACCCGCCGAAATCAATCCGGCCGAGTATCGGTCGGTGACGGAGGTGATTCGCCGCAGCTGCGAGCGTTTCGCCGCCAGTCCTGCTTACAGCAGCATGGGCACGACGACGACGTTCGCGGAATACGAACGCAGGTCGCGCTGCTTCGCGGCGTGGCTGCAGCAAGTCGCGAAGATGCAGAAGGGCGAACGCATTGCCCTGATGCTGCCGAACGTCCTGCAATATCCGATCGCGATCTACGGTGCGATGCTGGCCGGCCTCACCATCGTCAACACCAATCCGCTCTACACGGCACGCGAACTGGAACATCAGCTCGCCGATTCGGGCGCCACTGCGATCGTGGTGCTGGAGAATTTCGCGCAGGCGCTGGCGAGCGTCATCGCTCACACGAAGCTACGGACAGTGATCGTGACCGGCGTGGGCGACCAGCTCTCGTGGCCGAAATCGAGCATGGTCAACTTCGTCCTGCGACGCGTACGCAAGCAGGTGCCGGCCTGGAATATCCCGCAAGCCGTGCGGTTCAACGAAGTGCTCGAGCATGGCCGCTACCTCATGCTCCAGCCGGTGGAATTGAATCACGACGACATCGCCTTCCTGCAATACACAGGCGGCACCACCGGCGTTGCCAAGGGCGCGATGCTCACTCACCGCAACATGATCGCAAATGTATTGCAGGCGGCGACCTGGATCGGCGAGGAAGCCAAACCGGGCAAGGACGTCGTGATCACGGCCTTGCCGCTGTATCACATCTTTGCACTCACGGCGAACTGGTTGGTGTGGGTAAGATTCGGCTCGCACAACCTGCTCATCGCCAACCCTCGCGATTTCCCGGGGTTCGTGGCCGAGATCAAGCGCGCTCGCTTCACCTATCTCAGTGGCGTGAACACGCTCTTCAACGCATTGCTGCATACGCCGGGATTCGACCAGGTGGACTTCAGCGCCCTGCGCATCACGCTCGGTGGCGGCATGGCAGTACAGCGGTCGGTCGCCGAACAATGGCAGAAGGTGACGGGCAACGTGTTGACCCAGGCATGGGGACTGACGGAAACCTCACCCGCCGCGTGTATCAATCCGTTCGGCAGCCCGTTCAACGGCTCGATCGGGCTGCCCATCGCGTCGACCGAAATCAGCATTCGCGACGATGCAGGCAACGAGCTGCCGCCAACCACCGTGGGTGAAATCTGCGTGCGGGGTCCGCAAGTCATGGCCGGCTATTGGAATCGCCCCGATGAAACGGCCAAGGTCATGCTGAGCGATGGCTGGCTGCGCACCGGCGACATCGGTCGCATGAACGAGGATGGTTTCGTCTTCATCGAGGATCGCAAGAAGGACATGATCCTGGTGTCGGGCTTCAACGTCTATCCCAACGAAGTCGAGGATGTCGTAGCCACTCATCCAGGAGTGCTCGAAGTCGCTGCCGTCGCTCAGCCGGATGAACATTCGGGCGAATCGGTGGCGCTGTTCGTGGTCCGCAAGGATCCAGCGCTCACCGAGCAACAGGTCATCGACTTCGCACGCAAGCAGCTCACGGGTTACAAGTCCCCGAAGCATGTCCACTTCAGGGCGGAGCTACCGAAAACCAATGTCGGCAAGATCCTGCGGCGTGTGTTACGCGATGAGCTGACGGGGAAGAAGCCGGAGAAGGCGCCCGCTGCGCCCGTGAAGAAGGCTCACGCGTGATAGGCCGGGCTCAGCTCATGCACCGCCGCGATCATCGCACCTGCATGCTCTGGCGGAATCTGCGGATGAATGCCGTGACCGAGATTGAAGACGTGGCCGTGGCCTCGGCCGTAGCTGGCCAGCACCCGTCCCACTTCTTCACGGATGCGAGCCGGAGAGGAATATAGGCACGACGGATCCAGATTCCCCTGCAACGCCGTAGCGTCGTTCACTGCGCGGCGCGCATCGGCCAGGTCCGTTGTCCAATCAACGCCAAGTGCATCGCAGCCACTGCCGGCCATTTCATTCAACCACGCGCCACCGCCCTTGGTGAACAGGATCACCGGCACCTTGCGTCCTTCATTCTCGCGCTTCAATCCCGCGACGATATTCGTCATGTATTGCAGCGAGAACTCACGATACTGCCGCGGGGCAAGCACGCCGCCCCAGGTATCGAAGACCATGACAGCCTGCGCACCGGCCGCGATCTGCGCATTCAGATACAGCGTGGTCGATTCAGTCAGCAGCGCCAGCAATCGATGCAAGGTCGCGGGATCCTCGTACATCATGCCTTTGATGCGGGCGAACTCACGTGTGCTGCCGCCTTCGACGACATACGTCCCCACTGTCCACGGACTGCCCGCGAAGCCGATCAACGGAACGCGGCCCTGCAATTCACGGCGGATCAGCGCCACGGCGTCGATCACATAGCGCAGCTGTTGCGAAGGATCTGGAACGCTGAGCCGGTCCACGTCCGCGCGGCTGCGGACCGGACGCTCGATGCGCGGACCCTCGCCCGTCTCGAACTGCAGCCCCAATCCCAGTGCCTGCGGGATAGTCAGGATGTCGGAGAACAGGATTGCGGCATCGAGCGGATATCTCTCTAGCGGCTGCAGCGTCACTTCGCACGCCAGTTCAGGCGTCATGCAAAGCTTGAGAAAGCTACCGGCACGCTCGCGAGCTGCGCGGTATTCGGGCAGATAGCGGCCGGCCTGGCGCATCATCCAGACGGGCGTTCTCTCCACTGGCTGCCGAAGCAACGCGCGAAGCAGCAGGTCATTTTTCAACACTGATCATTCCTTTCGATCCCGCCCTGTCGCTCTGGGTCAGCTGCGCTCGGCCGGATCGAACATGCGCTCGTATTCGGTGATGGCGTAACGATCCGTCATGCCGGCAATGTAATCCGCTACGGCGCGTGCGCGGCCCGCTTCGCCGGATTGCGTTTCCATGTCGATCGCTGCCTCATGATGTTCGGTCGGCAGTAGCTCGATGCGCGCGAAAAACGCTTCGAACAGACCTCTCACCACGGTTCGTGCCTTGCTCGTCATGCGCAGCACACGGTAGTGGCGATAGACATGGTCGCGCAGATAGAGCTTCAGTTCCAGATGCTCCGCTGCGACTTTCGCGCTGAACTGCACCATGGGATCGGCGGTGGCCCGTACATCGTCGACGGTTTCGGGCGCAGCCTCGGCGATCTGCGCCGCCGTGGTCTCGATCAGGTCCGTGACGACGTAGTTGATCATGCGCCGGATCACCTCGTGGATGAGGCGTCGGCCGCCGACTTCCGGATACGTTGCCAGCACGACTTCATGCTGGTCGCGAAACAGCGGAACGTCGCGCAATTCCTCAATGGTGATGATGCCGGCACGCAGGCCATCGTCGAGATCGTGATTGTTGTACGCGATCTCGTCCGAGAGGTTGGCGATCTGCGCTTCGAGCGAGGGCTGGAGTCTCTTGATGAACCGTTCGCCGAGTTCACCCAGATGCCGCGCATTGTTGAGCGAGCAGTGCTTGAGAATGCCTTCGCGGGTTTCGAACGTGAGATTCAGTCCAGGAAATGCCGCATAGCGTTCTTCCAGTTCATCGACCACCCGCAGGGACTGCAGGTTGTGTTCGAAACCACCGTGCGCACGCATGCATTCGTTCAGGGCGTCCTGCCCGGCGTGCCCGAATGGTGTGTGCCCGAGATCGTGGGCGAGGCAGACGGCTTCGGCGAGCGTTTCGTTCAATTGCAGCGCCCGCGCGATCGTCCTGGCGATCTGCGCCACTTCGATCGAATGGGTCAGGCGCGTGCGATACAGGTCGCCTTCGTGATTGACGAAGACCTGCGTCTTGTAGACCAGGCGCCGGAACGCGGTGGAATGGATGATGCGATCGCGATCGCGCTGGAATTCACCGCGCAGTTTCGGTGGCGGTTCCGGATAGCGACGGCCTCGCGATGCGGCGTCGGTCGCCGCGTAAGGGGCGAACAACGCCTCGGCAGTCATGTGCCGAAGTGCTCCCGCAACGTATCGTCCAGAGCGGCTGCAGGATAGTCGCCCGACACTTCCGCTTCTCCGAGCCGCCGCAGCAGTACCAGGCGCAGCTTGCCGCCAAGGACTTTCTTGTCCATTCCCATCAAGCGACGGGCGTGTTCGGCCCCGATCGCCGGCGCTTTGATGGGCAAACCGAACCGCTCGATGAGGCCGACGACGCGCGTCCGCTCGGAGTCTGTAATCCATCCCAGGCGAGCCGACATGTCAGTCGCCATCACCATGCCTACGCCGACGGCTTCGCCATGCAGCCAGGCGCCGTAGCCGGTCGCCGTTTCGATGGCATGACCGAACGTATGACCTAGATTGAGAATGGCGCGCAGACCCTGTTCACGCTCGTCGGAGCCGACGACGGCTGCTTTGATTTCACAGGAACGCTTCACTGCGTGAATGACTGCCGCATCTTCGCGAGCGGCGAGCTGCGGTGCATTGGCTTCGAGCCAGGCGAGAAATTTCGTATCGTAGATGAAGCCGTACTTCACGATCTCGGCGAGGCCCGCCCGATACTCGCGCTCCGGCAGGGTCGCCAGCGTACCGATATCGGCGATGACGGCGCGAGGCTGGTGGAACGCGCCAATCATGTTCTTGGCGCGTGGATGATTCACTCCCGTCTTGCCGCCGACCGAAGAGTCGACCTGGGACAGCAAGGTCGTCGGAACCTGGATGTAGTCGATGCCGCGCTGATAGGCAGCAGCGGCGAATCCAGCCATGTCGCCGATCACGCCGCCGCCCAATGCTGCGACTGACGCGTCTCGATTCAGGCGATGCTCGATCAATGCGTCGACGACCAGGCCGAAGGTATCCAGGGTCTTGAAGCTCTCGCCGTCGGGCAGGACGATGGAGTGGATGCGCCGCTCGCCCGGCGCCTGTTCCAGCGCCTGTGTAAGAGTCGAGAGATACAACGGTGCGACGATCTCGTTCGTAACGATCAGCAGGTGGCGCGACTTGATGTAACGGTCGAGCAATGCCGCGTCCTGCAGCAGGTCGCGCCCGATCAGAATCGGATAGCTGCGATCGCCCAGGTCGATACTGACCGTTTCGCGCGGCACGGCGCTCATCGCACCGCCTGCACTGTCAGCAACTGGGCGATTTCGTCCGCGACGGTGCGAACCTGGCGACGATCGGTAGACACGGTCAGGGCGGCGATCGATTCGTAGAGCGGCGCACGCGAGGCCATCAGCTCCCGCAACTTCGCTTCGGGATCGTCGGTGTACAGCAGCGGACGCTGCCGCCCGTGCCGCGTGCGTTCGACCTGCTGGCCTATGCCGGTTTTCAGATAGACCACCTGACCCCGCGACGCCAGGCGCTCGCGGTTCTCCGGCAACAGCACTGCGCCGCCGCCAGTTGCGATGACCGTATGGTCGAGTTGTGTCAGCGTGTCGATGATCTCGCGCTCGCGCTCTCGAAACCCGGCCTCGCCTTCCTTCTCGAAAATATAGGGAATGTCGACGCCGGTCCGCCGTTCGATCTCGGCGTCGCTGTCGTAGAACTCGAGATGCAGCAGGCGAGCGAGATGCCGTCCCACGGCGCTCTTGCCCGAGCCCATCGGGCCGATGAGGTACACGTTGTGTTCGAAGGGAGTCGTCGTCATAGCCAATGACGCGACTATAAACGAAAGCGGCCGCTCCCCGTTAAAGGAGCGGCCGCCGGGGACCGATCGCCTGCCCGCCGTTGCGGACTGTTGGGCGAGAGATCAGTACAGGTTGGCGCCCTCGCGTAGGATCCGCGGCGTCACGAAGATCAGCAGCTCGTCCTTGTTGTCGGTCTTGCTGGTGGTCTTGAACAGGCGGCCGAGCACCGGAATGTCGCCGAGCACCGGTACCTTGACTTCGGCATCGCGACGTTCGGTTTCCAGGATGCCGCCGAGGACGACGGTCTGTCCGTCGTTGACCAGCACCTGGGTGACGATTTCGCGGGTGTCGATACTCGGCACCAGGCCGCCGGTGGCGCTCTGTACGAGCTGGCCGACGCTGTCCTTCGACACGGTCAGGTCCAGGATCACGCGATTGTCAGGCGTGATCTGCGGCGTCACTTTGAGGCTCAGCACGGCCTTCTTGAACTGCGTGGTCGTGGCACCGCTGGATGAGGATTCCTGGTAAGGAATTTCCACGCCCTGCTCGATAGTGGCTTCACGCTGGTTGGCAGTGATCAGGCGCGGCGACGACACGATCTCACCGCGGCCTTCAGCCTGCGCAGCGGAGAGTTCGAGATCGACCAGGTAGTCGGAATCGAGCAGCGTCAACGCCAATCGGCCAGCCGGGTTGGCGACCGGCAGGTTCACGAGATAGCGGTCGGACGCAGCAGCGGGCAGGGTGAAACCACCCAACTGGGCGGTACCGCCAGTAGTCGGAGTACCGATCGCGTTGCCGTTCGTACCCTGCAGGACCGGGAAGGGGCTGATGCCGATGGCGGAATCGTCAGCCAGGTCGGCCGGCCCCCCGACGAGCCCGAGGCCGTCGCTGCCGCCCTGCTGGAACACACCGTTGGCGCCGAATCGCACGCCGAGCTGGCGGCTGAAATCGTCGTTCACGATCACGATGCGGGCTTCGATCATGACCTGCCGCACCGGAATATCGAGCGTCGATACCAGGCGACGGATGTCGGTCAAGCGCTCGGCCGTGTCCTGCAGGAGCAGGGTATTGGTGCGCTCATCGATCGACACGCTGCCGCGTTCCGACAGGAGCGATCCGCCCTGAGACTTCACGAGAGCAGCCAAGTCCGCGGCCTTCGCGTAGTTGACCTGCAGGTATTCAGTGCGCAGCGGCGCCAATTCCTGCACTTCTTTCTTGGCCGAAAGCAGTTCTTTCTCGCGGGCCGCGATTTCCGCAGCGGGCGCGATGAACATGACATTGCCGTCCTGACGCATGTCGAGGCCCTTGCTGCGCATCACGATGTCCAGCGCCTGGTCCCAAGGCACGTTCTGCAACCGCAGGGTCACGTTGCCGGCAACGCTATCGCTGATCACCATGTTCTGGCCGCTCGTATCGGCAAGCAGCTGCAGTACGGCGCGGGTTTCGATGTCCTGGAAGTTCAGGGTGAGCCGCTCACCAACGTATTCCTTCTTGTCGAGCAGTTCGGGTGGCAACTTCACCACCGGCTTGATTTCGATGGTGTAGGTGTTGTCGGACTGATAGGCGAGCTGCTCGTAATCTCCGGTAGCGGAGATCACCAAGCGCGTGCTGTCGCCGACACGCAGCGCGTCCACCGAAGTGACGGGCGTAGCGAAATCGGTGACGTCCAGGCGCTGCAGCAGCGAGTCGCCGATGGAAGTCTTGGCGAAGTTGACGACGATGCGGCCGCCTTCCTGCTTCAGATCGGCGGGCACTTTCGGATCGGTCAATTCGACGATGATGCGGCCGGCTCCGTCGCTGCTGCGGCGGAAGTCGATGTTGTTGACGCTACGGGCGCCGGAGATCGAAGGAGCAGCGCGAGCAGTGCTCATGGCGGAGCTGCTCGATGCACCAGCTGTCGCGACACGACCGCCGCCTGCCGACAGCGACACCACGATGGTGTTGCCTTGAACGCGCGTTTCGTATGGCACGAGGTTGTCGACGTTCAGCACGACGCGCGTGCGACCGTTGGCTTCCGCGACGTTGACCGTGTCGAGTACGCCTTGCTTGACGTCGACGCGGCGTGAAGTCATGGCGACCGCAGTGTCTGGGAGGTCCAATGCGATGCGCGCCGGATTGTCGACAGTGAATGTCAGTGGCTGCGGAGCCGGATCGCTCAGGCGCAGGGTGAGTTCCACCTTGTTGCCTGCAGTGACATTCGTCTGAATGGCCTCGAGCCGGTTGGCTGCGTCGGCGATGGCCTGTGCTCCCAGCGCACTCAGTGCCAGCAGCACGCATACCGCTCCACGCACACGCGTCAGGGCCGTTCGCATCGAGGTCGCTCCGGGGCTCATCGCAAAGACGGGCTTGACGGAAGTTGAAGACGACATTCTAGAGTTCTCCCTCGGAATCATTCATTGAGCGCCAGCGCTGCCGGCCGCTCGATATACCCGCCGACGCCGTCGGGCACAATTTCGATCAAGGAAATCTTGGTGGCAGTGACACTCAGGATCCGGCCATCGTTCTGTCCCATGTAGTTACCTGGAGAGACGCGATGAACCAGCCCATCCTTGCCTTGCACCAGTGCAAAACTGCGACCTTTCTGGTCCAGCGTACCGACCATCCGCAGCGTATCGAGCGGTACCTGCTCCAGGAATTCTCGCGGCCGATTGCGGTTGGGCCGGACCGAACCTTCCGTGTCGGATCGCACCGGCGCACTCGGAATGAACGGCGAACGCATGGTCGCCGCGCCGTACGCGAACGACTCGTAGGGTTTGATCTCCGGCATCGGATCGAAACGGTCGCCCGGCCGGGACTTGATCTCGGCCACTTTCTGCTGCAGCTCGACCATGCTGTTGGAACAACCGGCGAGGCACAGCAGGGCGCCTGCGATGGATATCAGCTTGACTTGGTTCATTGCCATTGGAATTCGGATATTGGCTGCTGGGCGATCGTTGGATGCCGTTGACCGGTCCACGGTTAGCGCTTGGGCTGGTTAGGCTTGGGGCTGGCAGCGGCCAGTTCCTCCTCGTCGAGATAGCGGTAGGTCTTCGCCGTGACGTCGAGCTGCAGCTGGTCCGTTCCGCCCTTGGCATCCTTGGATGCAGGGACGATCTCCACGTCGTGCAGCGTCACGATTCGAGGCAGCGCAGCGATGCCGCTGACGAATGCGCCGATGGCATGGAACGAGCCGGTGAGCCGCATCTTGATCGGCAATTCGGCATAGAAATCCTTGTTGTTCTGCGGCAGCGGCTGGAACAGCTTCTGGTCGAGGCCGGCGCCCGCGCCCTGCTGCGAAATATCGGTCAACAGGTTGGGCACTTCGGTCTTGTTCGGCAGCTTGCGCAGCATCGCGCCGAAGGTCTCTTCCATTTCCTTGAGCTGTGCCTTGTAGGCGTCCAGATTGCCCGCCTTGCGGGCCTTGCTTTCCAGCGTCCCGAGCAATGCCTGTTCTTCCTCGCGCGCGGCGTCGAGTTCAGGCTTCTTGGGCTTCCATGCCAGGAAATACGCCATGAGGATCACGGCGATCAGGAAGCCGATGCCGATAGCGCCGAAACGGAATGGACCTGGCCACCTGCCTGGATCGTTGGGATCGAGATCGCGGATCTGGTCGAGGACGCTCATTTCTTGATCGCTCCCTGAGCAACCTTCGCTTTCGCCTGCGGTTGATCATCGGTTGCGGGCAGCTGCGGATTCTTCTGGTTGGCATTCAACGTAAAGTCGGACCCTGCGTCGCCGCCACCCTTGGTTTCGAGGATGTCGAGCGAAGGCTCGGTCAGCCACTCGGACGAATCGATGTTGCGCATGTACGAAGCCACGCGCGTGCTCGATTGCGCCATGCCTTTGAGCTGCAGCTTGCGTTCGGTTTGCTTCACCTGCGTGAGATACACGCCGTCGGGAAGCGTACGCACCAGCTGATCGAATACGTGCACGATTTCCGGCCGGCTGCGTTCCAGCTGCTCGATGACCTGGATGCGAGCGCGCAATGCCTGCTTGCGCCTGTCCAGGTCGAGGATTTCCGCGATCTGCTTGTCGAGCGTCGCGATCTCTTCTTTCAGGTACGTGTTGCGGCTCTGTTGCTCATCGATTGCCGACTGGATCTGCCAGTTCACCACGACCGCGATGGCGCCAGCGAACATCAATGCCGCGACGAAAGCCACGCCGAATTCCTGGCGTTTGCGTTTGCGCTCCGCCTCGCGCCAGGGGACTAGATTGATTCTTGGCATATCAGTCGAAGCTCCGTAACGCGAGGCCGCATGCGGTCAGCAAGGCGGTCGCATCCTTTTTTACCGACTGCGCTTTCGCTTTCTGGCTGATCTTCATCTGGCCCAGGGGATCGCCGCGCTGCGCTTCGATACCGACGCGCGACTGAATCATCTCCGCCGCGCCTGGAATATTGGCGCAGCCACCGCAAATCACGATCTGTTCGGGTTGCTCACGGCCCGCACCGGACGCGAGGAAGAACTGGAGCGAGCGGCTCACCTGCTGGCACATGTCGTCGATGAATGGGCTCAGCACTTCGGTTTCATAGTTGCCGGGCAGGCCGCCTTCTTTCTTGGCGCGGCCGGCTTCTTCCATGCTCAACCCGTAGGTGCGCATGACTTCTTCGGTCAGCTGCTGGCCGCCGAATGCGAAGTCACGTGTGTAGATGACCTTGAGATCGCGCAGCACGCTGAACGTAGTACTGCTGGCGCCGAAGTCGACGACGGCGATGACGCGGCCAAGTCCGCCGTCGGGCATCTGATGTGTGAGCAGACGACAGGCATTCTCGAGCGCAAAGGCTTCCACGTCGACGATCTTCGCGGTGAGGCCGGCAGCGGCGCAGGCCGCGATGCGCTGTTCGACGTTCTCCGATCGCGTCGCGACCAGCAGCACATCGAGCATGTCGGGATCTTTTTCGGAAGGACCGATGACTTCGTAGTCGAAGCTCACTTCCTCCATCGGAAACGGAATGTACTGGTCGGCCTGCATCTCGACCTGGCCCTCGAGCTCGTTATCGCTCAAGGTGCGCGGCATCTGGATCACCTTGGTGATCGCGGCGTCGCCGCTGATCGCCACTGCAGCTTCTTTCGCGCGTGCCCCGGAGCGCTTTACAGCGCGCTTGATGGCATCGCCCACGGCATTGGCGTCGACGATGGCCTTTTCATTGATGGAGTTGGGAGGCGTGGCCTCCGCAGCATATGACTCGACGCGGTATTGGCCACCACTCATGCTCAATTCGATCAACTTGACCGACGAGGTAGTGATATCCAGTCCGAGGAGCGGCTTGGCTTTAGCAGATAAGAGCACGCTAGTTCCCTTTTAGATCAGACACTTGAGTGACGATCGGAGATCGGGCACGAAACACGGGCCGCAAGCATATACAGCCGTGTCTTAAGTTGAATGTGAGGGGCCTCACGAAAAACCATCGCGGCGCTCCCGCAAGTTGACGCCTCAACACTCCACAGCTTCAACTTGTTGATTTTACTGCGGCAGTGGTACACGACAGAATCCAGAGCCAGGTTGTCATAAGCCCAGCGTGACGTGCGTCAGGCCAGAAATTGAACCAATCGACTTATCATTCCATTGAATCTTCGCACGCCCGTCCCCTCGAACCTGCTGAAGACTTCACGAAAATCCTATCAAGCTTATGACAAATTTGCGACCTCGACGCGCGCGTAATAGTGCCTAGAGCGGTTTTACCGAGCAAGGACTTAGGGTTACAACCTGTGATACGACGTTATCTCTCATCGCCCTGGCGCCTGCTGGTTTCCGCCGGTTTCCTGTTCGCCGGAAGCATCGTGCTGGCGCTGTTCGGCGCCTATCAGTACCTGCATCCGGCATTGCCGGATGTCGCCTCCATCCGGGACATCCAGTTGCAGGTGCCACTGCGTGTGTACAGCCGCGACGGCCGGCTCATCGCACAGTTCGGCGAACAGCGCCGTATCCCGTTGCCGTACGAAGCGATTCCGAAGCAGATCGTCAACGCCGTGCTGTCCGCCGAAGACGATGGCTTCTTCCATCACAGCGGCGTCGACTATCCGGGCCTCGCACGTGCCACGATCCGTCACCTGTTGTCGGGCGAAAAGAGCGAAGGCGGCAGCACGATCACCATGCAGCTCACGCGCGGTATCTTCCTCAGTCCGGAGAAGAGCTATCGCCGCAAGCTGCTCGAAATCTTCCTGACACTGCGCATCGAACAGCAGTTCACCAAGCCGGAAATCCTGACGCTGTACCTGAACAAGATGTTTCTCGGACAGCGTGCCTACGGCGTGGGTGCGGCGGCAGAGGTGTACTACGGCAAACCCGTCGATCAGCTGACCCTGCCGGAAGTCGCCGTGATTGCGGGCACGTTTCGGCTGCCGTCGCGCGATAACCCGGTGGCCAATCCGGAACTCGCCAAGCATCGTCGCGCGTATGTCCTGCGGCGCATGCACGAGAATCGCTTCATCACGGACGATGAGTACAAGGCCGCGCTCGATGCCCCGGTCGAATCCAAAATGCATGGGCCTGCGGTCGAGGTCGATGCACCGTACGTAGCCGAGATGGTGCGCTCGGACATGCTGGCACGCTTCGGGAACAAGGCGTACACCGCCGGATACGAAGTCATTACGACGCTCGATGCGAGACTACAGGCGTCGGCAGTCAAGTCGGTGCGCGGCGCATTGCTCGAATACGATCAGCGTCACGGCTTCCGCGGCCCGTTGGCTCATGTCACCACGCCCGGCTCGTCGCGTGAGAAGGACTGGGCACAGCTGCTCGAGGAATATCCCGATCGCGGGGGATTGCAGCCGGCGCTGGTGCTGTCGGTCGAAGAGAAGGAAGCCGTTGCCTGGTCGCGCGGCCATGGCCGCGTCAACCTGCCTTGGACAGGCTTGAGCTGGGCCCGCCCGCCGCTTCCGGACGGCAGCGTCGGTCCGCCATTGCAGCGCGCATCTGATGTGGTGAGTCCTGGTGATGTCATCTACGTGGCACAGGAGCGCGCCGGCAACTGGCGCATGGTGCAGATTCCGGAAGCGCAGGGCGCTTTCGTCGCCATCGATCCGCAGGACGGAGCGATCGCCGCGCTGGTCGGCGGCTTCGACTATTTCGGAAGCAACTTCAATCGCGCCGTGCAGGCCAAGCGGCAGCCTGGCTCGTCGTTCAAACCCTTCCTGTACTCGGCTGCGCTGGAGCACGGCTTCACGCCGGCAACCGTGGTGAACGATGCGCCGCTGGTCATTGACGATCCCACGCTGGAAGCCAGTTGGCGCCCGCAGAACAACACCCGCGAATTCGGCGGTCCGATGCGGCTGCGCGAGGCGCTCGTCCGGTCGCGCAATCTCGTGTCTATTCGAGTGCTGCATGCGCTTGGACCGGCCTATGCGACGAAGTACATCGAGCGCTTTGGTTTTCCGGAGAACACGCTGCCGCGCAATCTCACCCTGGCGTTGGGCACGGCACAGGTTTCGCCGTTGGAAATGGCGACCGCCTATTCCGTCTTCGCGAATGGCGGCTACCGCGTCGAGAACTACTATGTCCAGCGCATCTCGACACCTGACGGCAAAGTGCTGTTCGAAGCCGAGCCACGCTTCGTATGCCAGTCCTGTTTCGATACGCCGCCTCCGCCCGCGGGTGAAGGCGATGCCACGGCTACGGTCGCCAGCACCGAAGCTACGGTGATCGCTCCTCCTGCCGCCGCTGATGCAGCTGCGCCTACCGACGAATCGCGGTGGGGCAACATCAGCTATCTGCAGGAGAAGATGGTCGCGCCGCAGGTCATCTCGCCGCAGAACAGCTATCTGATGACCGACATCATGAGCGACGTCGTGCGACGCGGAACGGCAACTCGTGCGATGCAGTTGAAGCGCAACGACCTGGCCGGCAAGACCGGCACCACCAACGACCGTCGCGACGCCTGGTTCTGCGGTTTCAATTCATCGCTGGTCGGTGCGGCCTGGATCGGCTTCGACCAGGAACGGTCGCTCGGCCCCGGTGAGGAAGGCAGCCGCACCGCCCTGCCGATGTGGATTTACTTCATGGCAGACGCATTGCAGGGCACCCGCGAACAAAAACGTGTGGCACCATCAGGCTTGGTCACCATGCGTGTGTCCGCGGAGTCCGGTCTCGCGGCACCAGCAGGCGCACCCGGCGGCATTTTCGAAACATTCATGGCCGGTCACCTGCCACCGCAGGCGGAAGGCGGCATCAACCCGAACCCGAGTACGGAGGAAACGAAAAGCGAGGACTCCCTGTTCTAGAAACTGCAGCACCTGCATTGTCCCCATGGACCGTGCACAGCCACTTATCGATTACATCGCGTCTGGCGTGGAGGCGAAGATGAGCAAGCGAATGGGTCCACGCGGAGAACACCTGCGGCGCGCCGTCGCCCAGGAAGCCGCGCGAATCATGTCGGAACATGGTATCGACGACTATGGCCTCGCAAAACGTAAAGCAGCGGAGCGACTGGGCGCCACCGACATCGCAGTACTACCCAAGAATGCCGAGATCGAAGCGGCGCTGGCGGACCATCACCGCCTGTTCGAGTACAACACGCATTCATCCACGTTGACCGACCTGCGCCGCACCGCCTTGCAGGCAATGCAGCTGCTCAAGAAATTCCAGCCGCGGCTGGTCGGACCAGTGCTGAGCGGCACGGCATCGGCACATTCAGAAGTGAACCTGCACCTGTTCGCGGAAGCTCCTGAATCCGTGGCGCTGCACCTGATGGAGAACAACGTCCCGCATCACATCGCGGAGCGTCGGCTGCGTTACGAGCCCGATCGCCTGGTGCAGTACCCGGTCGTGCAATTCGTGGCGGGCAATCGGCCCATCGACGCGGTGGTGTTTCCCGTGAACGGGATTCGCCAATCGCCGGCCAGCCCGGTCGACGGCAGGCCGATGCGACGAGCAGATAGCAACGAGCTGGAGTCGCTGCTATCGGATCAAAGGGAAGCGCACGCCGAAGGGGTCCTGCGCGATTGATTCCTGGAGACGGAAGAGCGCGTCGACTCCGTTCATGGAGTCGACGCATCCAGCTGGCGGCTATTCAGGCGCGCTTGTTGCCTTCGACGTAGTTGCGACGGGCCGGGCCGGTGTAGAGCTGGCGAGGACGGCTGATCTTCATCGCCGGATCCGAAATCATTTCCTGCCAGTGCGCCACCCAGCCGACAGTGCGCGCGATCGCGAACATCACGGTGAACATCGATGGCGGAATGCCGATGGCGCTGTAGATGATGCCCGAGTAGAAGTCCACGTTCGGGTACAGCTTGCGCTCCACGAAGTACTCGTCCTTCAGCGCGATCTCCTCGAGCTTCAGTGCGAGTTCGAACAATGGATTGTCGGATTTGCCCAGCTTCGCGAGCACCTTGTGGGCCATGGCCCGGATAATGGTCGCGCGTGGATCGAAGTTCTTGTAGACGCGGTGGCCGAAGCCCATGAGACGGAAGTTGTCGTTCTTGTCCTTGGCCTTGCCCAGGAACTTCGGAACGTTCTCCACGGTGCCGATCTGCTCGAGCATTGCGAGCACGGCTTCATTGGCGCCGCCATGTGCCGGACCCCACAGCGCCGAAATGCCGGCGGAGATCGCTGCATAAGGATTCGCGCCCGTGCTTCCGGCGAGACGGACGGTCGAGGTGCTTGCATTCTGTTCGTGATCGGCGTGCAAAATGAACAGCAAGTCGAGAGCCTGCGCGGTGACCGGATCGATGTTGTACGGTTCGCAAGGCACGGCGAAGAACATGTGCAGCAGGTTCGAAGCGTAATCCAGGTCGTTGCGCGGATAGATGAACGGCTGGCCGAGCGAGTGCTTGTAAGCGGCGGCGGCGATGGTCGGGATCTTGGCGATGATCCGATGCGCGAAAATTTCGCGATGGCGCGGATTATTGATGTCCATCGAGTCGTGATAGAACGCGGACATCGATGCGACCACGCCCGACAGCATGGCCATCGGATGTGCGTTGTACTGGAATCCGTTGAAGAAGCGCAGCAGCGATTCGTTGATCATCGTGTGATGCTGAATCGCGTGCGTGAACTCGGAAGCCTGGTCACCGGTCGGCAGTTCGCCGTTGATCAGCAGGTAGGCGACTTCCAGGAAGTTGCTCTTTTCCGCGAGCTGCTCGATCGGAATGCCCCGGTGCAGCAACACGCCTTCGTCGCCGTCGATGAACGTTATCTTGCTTTCGCAAGCCGCCGTCGCCATGAAACCGGGATCGAAAGTGAACATCCCGTGATCTTTCGTCAGTGCCGCAATGTTCAGCACATCGGGGCCCAGGGTGCCGCTTTTCACTTCGGCGACCGATTTCTTGCCTGTCGCCAGGTTGGTCAGTTCAAATTTCTTCTCGGACATGTGGTTTCTCGAGGGATGAAGCGCGAGGCGGCGTCTCTATTTTGCGAGTGCAAAATCGAGCGCGCAGCCTTACACGTCACCGCGAGCGAATCAAGCACACATGAACGGCGTTCCGGCCTGCGATCCTGCGAAAAAATGTCAGGATCGTCGGCCCTATTCGGCAAACTTATCCGGCGATCTTATTCGACGATCTTGACGAGTTGCCCGGCCTTGGGCTCCTTGTTCGGGTACAGATCGTTCATGAGCCGCAATTTATCCGCGGCGTATTCCTTGATCGGCGAAGTGCGCGCGAGATCGGCAATGCGCGTATTGGCGTCCGCCGTGATGAGCTTGACCTTGTAGGGTTCGGCCAGCTCGAACTCGCCCGCCTTCAGCCGCCGGAAGGTTTTCACCGTGGACATAATCAATGGATCGGCGGAGGGTGCGCCGCTGGAAGCCTTGCTGGCGCCGGAAAACACATAGGCGAGGTTGTTGTGGAACACCACTGCGTAGCGCATCGGCACGATGCCGAATTCGGTGTTGGCCGAGCGCACGATGGTTGTGTAACCCTGCAGCCCATTGACCTCGATGGGGCTGCCTTGCGACGCGTTGGTCTGCGCCAGCAGCCGCGACAGGAATTCCTTCGGCCCCGTATTCGGCGGCGGCGCCTCGGTCTGCATCTGCATGATGCTCTGCTTGTCGGGCGAAATTGCCAGCAGGCGCTCGGGCTGGTTCTCGACGTGCCAGCCGCTCGGAAACGCCAGCGTGAAACCGAGGTTCGCGTGATAGAACCGATTGGATTTGAGTACACCCTGCGCGCGGCTCGCGCCGACCGGTAGTCCTTGGATCGACTTGAGGTAGCGTTCCCGGCCCGGATCGATGGTGTCCTTGGTGTTGCCGAGTGCGTCGGCTGCCTTCACGACTTCTGTGAGGCGCGTGTCGTTGTCAGGGTGGGAGGCGAACACGCCGTGATACACGTGGGGCTGGCGCTTTTCTTCCCGCGCACGGGCGATCTCGAACATTTCCTGGTTCTTGAGGAGCCGCACCACGTCGATCATGTGCTCCGGCGCCAGTCCCTCCTTCGCCAGGTACTCCGCGCCCAACTTGTCCGCTTCGAGTTCCATGTCGCGGCCGTAGCCGGTCACCAGTGCGGCCCCCGCGTAATCGGCCAGTCCTGCCAGGTCGGCGCTGCCGGTAAAGATGCCGATGGCGGCGGCGCCGATGCTGCTCATCGTCGATTGGGTTTGTCGCTTCACCGGATGACGGGCGTTCACGTGGCCGATCTCGTGACCGAGCACCGCTGTCAGTTCGGCCTCGGAGTTCAGAAAATTCATGATGCCGCGGGTGATGTAGACATAGCCGCCACCGGTCGTGAAGGCGTTGATGTCTTCGCTGTCGAGCACCGTAAAGGTGTATTGCAGGTTGGGCCGCTGGCTGACTTTTGCTGCGCGCTGGCCGACATCATTCACGTACTGCTGGAGCACGACATCGTCGTAAGCGCCGCCGAACTGCTGCAGCATCAGCGGATGGACCTGCTTCGCCTTTTCGATTTCCCCTTTCTCGGAAGAAAACACCATGTCCGGGCGGCCCGTGACGGGATTGGAGGCGCAGCTGGTAAGCGCGAAAGCAGCGCAGACCAAGGGAAGGATGCGAGCGGCAGCGGGATTGGACATGGGAGTGCGCTCGAGGATGGGGTACCAGCAGTACAGCGGAGCTTAACAACCCGATGCAGCCGGACGCGAGGCTGGCGGCACCGCTGCTTTGAGAGTGCTCGTTTGAGAGTGCCTGGCGGCCGGGAGTTCCGCTGCAGGATGCAGGCCGAAACCAAAATGGGGGCTGAATGAAAAAGGGCGCCACAGTGGGCGCCCTTTTTCATCGACAACCGGTCATCGATTATCGAAGCATCGATCTATCGCGGTACCGGAACCGCGCAGCCCCAATCAGCGGGCGTACTTCTTACGGAACTTGTCAACGCGACCGCCGGTGTCGACGACCTTCTGCTTGCCCGTGTAGAAAGGGTGGCAGTTGGAGCAGACCTCGATCTGCAGGTCGTGGCCCAGGGTCGAACGGGTGATGAACGCGTTGCCACAGGTGCAGGTCACGCTCGTGTCTTTGTACTCGGGATGGATGTCTGGCTTCATGGCAGTCTGCCTGGCCGCGTGCGCGACCGACGGGAAAAAGGTCGCGCAGTGTAGCCATGCGTCCCCGCATTCGCAAGCAAAAACGGGGACCGGGCCGGGGAATTTTATGTTGCACGGAAACGGCCCTTGAAGCCGGCCGGGTTATCCACAAATCCTGTGGATAAGTATGTGGATGAAATGGCGCCCGGATCCGGTGAAAGCCTTCAAAAAACTGTAATTTGCGTTTTGATCAAAAAATAGCCAGGGCATTTTGCCCTATTGGCTCAGTGACTTACACACGCCTCCTTAGGCGTCGCTTTTAAATTCTTCATCAAGTCACGCTGCAATTGGAATTGCCCTGCGCGTGTGTATAACCCTCAACCGAGCACCATCCGTCAAGCGGCTTGGCCGAAGGAATTTTTGTGCGCCAGTTCACGCACTTGCACGCAGCCCACTTGACCTGGCGGAGTTCTCGACCGCCGGTTCGAGCCTTCTGCCACGATCCGTCGTCACTCGAGAAACATCCCCTGCAGATCGTTGAGGAACTGCAAACCGAACGACGTGGGACGCCACCGATCGGTATCGACTCGCTCCAGCAGCTGTTTGCGTTGAGCAGCCTGCAGCACCTCATCAACCTCGGCCACCGCGATCCCGGTGCGGGCTTCGAACTGACTCACTGAAAAACCGTCGACCAGACGCAGCACGTTGAGCATGTACTCGAACGCGCGATCCTTGCCCTCGACGCAGCGACGCTCTTTGACTCGCGCGGCAACGCTCCGCGACAGGTATTCATGGGGATGGGCAACGCGCTCGGTGCGAACGATGCGTCGATTGACCACGTCAGTCAGTTTCCCGTGCGCACCCGCGCCGATGCCCAGATAATCGCCGAACTGCCAGTAGTTGAGATTGTGGCGACAGCGTCGCTCCGTCCGTGCATAAGCTGAAATCTCGTACTGCCCGTACCCACAGGATTGCAGCAGCGACTGACACGCAAGCTGCATCTCCCAGAGATCGTCGTGCGGCGGCAGCGAGGGCGGCGGCCGATGGAAAAACACGGTGCCTGGCTCCAGCGTCAGCTGGTAGTGAGAAATGTGCTGCGGGCCGAGAGCGATCGCCGCAGTCAGGTCATCGAGCGCCTGCTGCCGCGTCTGTTCGGGCAGTCCATACATCAGGTCCAGATTGAAATTGGCGAGGCCGGACGCGACCACCTCGTCGACTGCGCGACGGATTTCATCCGCGCCGTGGATGCGCCCAAGCAATTGCAGGTGCGATTCGTTGAAGGTTTGAGCGCCGAGCGACACGCGCGTAACGCCCGCATCTCGATAACCAGCAAAGCGACCGTGTTCGACCGTCCCGGGATTGGTCTCCAGCGTGACTTCCATGTCATCGGCACAACGCAGACGTGCCCGGACTCCCCGCAGGAACCTCCCGATGTGTTCGGGAGTGAACAGGCTGGGCGTGCCGCCGCCGAAAAAAATCGATACCAGCGGCCGGCCGGCAATCTCGGGTAGATCCAGGTCGAGGTCCGCGAGCAAGGCATCGATGTATTGCCCATGCGGAATGAGCGCGGGTGCTGCGTGTGAATTGAAATCGCAGTAAGGGCATTTCCGGACACACCAGGGCATGTGCACGTACAACGAAAGCGGCGGCGTTTCGAGCTGTGCGCTCATGGCAAAGGCAGTTTCTCGAGCAGCTCACGCAGTGCCCGGGCGCGATGGCTGATGAGATTCTTTTCGAGCGGCGACAGTTCGGCCGCCGTCAATCCGCGATCCGGCAGTTCGAAAATCGGGTCGTAGCCGAAACCGCCCGTCCCACGCGGAATGTCGATCAGCCGGCCTGCCCATTCCGCTTGGCAAATGATGGGCGACGGGTCGAGATCCCAACGCATGTACACGACCGCACACCGATATCGCGCTCCTCGATGCGATGCTGGAACATCCCGGATGGCATGCAGCAACTTGTCGAGGTTCTCCTGGTCGCTGGCATGTGGCCCGGCGTAGCGCGCCGAATAGATTCCGGGCGCGCCATGCAACGCGTCGACTTCGATACCCGAGTCGTCAGCGATAGCGGGAAGTCCCGATGCACGCGCGGCATGGCGTGCTTTCAGGATGGCGTTTTCGACGAACGACAGCCCGGTCTCCTCCGCGCCAACCGCGGTGAAGTGCGATTGCGCCACGACCTCGACATCGCGGAACTGCAGCACAGCCTGCAATTCTCGAAGTTTGCCAGCATTGCCGGTGGCGAGGACGATGCGCATGGCGGCGACTCAATCCGCGTTCAGGGCTTCGATCTGCTTGGCGAGCAACTGCCCGATCGCGTTGGCGGCGAGGTTCAACAGTTCATCCAGTTCGTTGCGGCGGAAGGCATGTCCCTCGGCCGTTCCCTGCACTTCGATGAAACCGCCACCGTTGTTCATCACGACGTTCATGTCGGTCTCGGCATCGGAATCTTCCGCGTAGTCCAGGTCGACCACCGGCATGCCCGACCAGATTCCTACCGATACCGCGGCGACTTGCCCATGGACGGGACTTTCGCGCAGCACGCGTTTGTTCACCAGCGTATTCACTGCGTCGACCAGGGCGACATAGCTGCCGGTGATCGCGGCAGTGCGCGTACCGCCGTCCGCCTGCAAAACGTCGCAGTCGAGAGTGATGGTGCGTTCGCCCAGTGCCTTGAGATCGACGACTGCGCGCAACGCTCGACCTATGAGCCGCTGGATTTCCAGCGTGCGTCCGCCTTGCTTGCCAGTGGCTGCTTCGCGGCGGGACCGCGTGTGAGTCGCACGCGGCAACATTCCGTATTCCGCCGTAACCCAGCCGCGGCCGGTATTGCGCATGAATGACGGCACGGTTTCTTCGACGCTGGCGGTACACAGCACTCGTGTCTCGCCGAACTCGACGAGCACGGATCCTTCCGCATGACGCGTAAAACGCCGAGTGATACGGATCGGCCGCAATTCATCGGCGGCGCGACCGC
>Ga0157380_10000411_pt1 | contig 26029 bp, 23 predicted proteins | sample S35metaG_FD_119757 | JGI IMG/M metagenome (GOLD analysis project Ga0157380, IMG submission 119757) | Switchgrass rhizosphere microbial communities from Kellogg Biological Station, Michigan, USA - S3-5 metaG | ecosystem: Host-associated > Plants > Roots > Rhizosphere > Soil | place: USA...
CCGCCGGATCGACGTCGGCGAGGCCAACGGCAAGCGCTTCCTCGGCATCGTCAGCGTCGGCTTCGACTCCGAATGCAACCGGCTCGCCAACGAAACCAACTTCATCCGCGGCAACCTCGTCTACGCCTACTCGATGGTGCGCACCCTGATCGGCTGGCGCTCGGCCCGGTTCACGATCGTCACCGGGGGCGAGCGCAAACGGCTGACCGGCTACTTCGTCGACGTCGCCAACAACAGCGTCTACGGCGGCGGCATGTACATCGCCCCCGAAGCCGAGATCGACGACGGCCAGTTCGACGTCGTCGCGATCACCGAGGTCGGCAAGCTGCGCTTCCTGCGCGGGCTGCGCGAGGTCCTCAAGGGGGATCACATAAGCAAAGATGAGGTCACGACCTTCCGCGCCTCGCGGCTGGAGCTCGATGCCAGCCGCCCGTTCCCCGTCTACGCCGACGGCGACCACCTGACCGACCTGCCGGTCTCGCTGCGGGTGCTGCCGCGCTGCCTCTCGATCCTCGTCCCGGCCGGCGACGAGACCTGAGGAGATGGCGGCCGCGGGAACCCGCACCCGGCCTCTGTTCGGCGCCAAGCTGGCGCTCTCGCGGGCAATCGGCGCCGCCAGCCGGCGCAGCGGCCGCGGCGGCGGCACCACCCTCCCCGGCCGGGTCCTGCTGCGCCTCGAGCCGGAGGCGATCGCCCGCCTCGGCGCCGGCCTCGATCGCGGCACGGCGATCGTCAGCGCCACCAACGGCAAGACGACCACGGCCGGGATGATCGCCGGCATCCTCGCCGCCGACGGCCGCCGCCCGGTCCACAACCGCGCCGGCTCGAATATGACCTGGGGCGTGGCGACGGCGCTGCTCGAGCAGCGCGGCGACGAGGGCCTGTTCGAGGTCGACGAGGCCTGGCTGCCGCGGGTCGCCGAGCAGCTCGACCCCTCGCTGATCGTGCTCGGCAACCTCTTCCGCGACCAGCTGGACCGCTACGGCGAGATGGAGGCGCTGGCCGACGAGTGGGCGAAGACCGTCGCGGCGCGGACCGGCCGCACCCGGTTCGTCCTCAACGCCGACGACCCGCTGATCGCCGATCTCGGCCGCGATCCCGAGGGGGCCCGCCGCGAGGGGGTTCTCTACTTCGGGATCGAGGATCCCTCGCAGGCGCTGCCGGAGCTGCAGCACGCCTTCGACGCCAAGCACTGCCGCCGCTGCGGCCATCCCTACGCTTACGAGCGCGCCTTCGTCGGCCACCTCGGCCACTACTCCTGCCCCAACTGCGGGGCCGAGCGTCCCAGTCCCGAGGTGGTGGCGACGAAGATCGAGCTGCGGGGGATGGACGGGTCCAGAACGCGGGTTCGGACCCCCGAGGGGGAGATCGACCTCGACCTCCCCCTTCCCGGCCTCTACAACGTCTACAACGCGCTCGCCGCGGTTGCGGCGGGGTTGCGCCTCGGCGTCGCCCCGGAGCGGATCGCGGGCGCCCTGGCCGACATGCGCGCCGCCTTCGGCCGGGTCGAGACGATCCCGGTCGGCGGCAAGCCGGTCTCGATCCTGCTGATCAAGAACCCTGCCGGCGCCAACGAGGTGCTGCGGACGCTGCAGCTGGAGAGCCGTGCGGGCGACGAGATCGACCTCTGGATCGCCCTCAACGACCGCATCGCCGACGGCCGCGACGTCTCCTGGATCTGGGACGCGGATTTCGAGCTGCTGGCCGGCGGCGTGCGCCGGGTCGTCTGCGCGGGGACCCGGGCGCCGGAGATGGCGCTGCGGCTGAAGTACGCCGGTTGGGACGAGGGGCGAATCGAGGTGGTGCCCGAGATCGAGGCCTCGCTGGACGCAGCCGCCAGCGGCGCCGAGAGGCGCCTCTTCGCCCTCCCCACCTACACCGCCCTGCTCGAGCTGCGCAAGCTGCTCGCCGATCGCGGCCTGGCTGAGGAGTTCTGGCGATGAGCGCGACCCAGGCGGCGATCTGGCACGACGTCGAGTGCGGGTCCTACGCCGCCGACCTGGCGCTCTGGGAGGAGCTGGCGGAGCACGCGGGCGGCCCGGTGCTGGAGCTCGGTTGCGGGACCGGCCGCGTCGCCCTCCATCTGGCCCGGCGCGGGCATCGCGTGATCGGGCTGGACCGGGACCCCGAGCTGCTGGCGGCGCTCGAGTCGCGCGGCGAAGGCCTGCCGCTCGCCGCCGTCGAGGCCGACGCCCGGGCCTTCGAGATGGCCGAGCCGGTCTCCCTCGTCATCGCACCCACCCACCTACTGCAGCTGCTCCCGGATTCCGGCCAGCGGCTCGAATGCCTGCGCTGCATCGCCACCTCGCTGCGTCCGGGAGGCCTGCTCGCCGCGGCGATCATCGAGTCGATGCCCGAGCCCGACGGCGCCCCCCCTCCCCTCCCCGACGTGCGCGAGGTCGACGGCTGGGTCTACTCGAGCCTCGCGTTCGAGGCGGCGATCGGACCCGGAGAGATCGTCGTCCGTCGCCTGCGCCAGCGGGTCTCCCCCGACGGTTCCCTCAGCGAGGAACCGAACGAGGTGCGGATCGCCACCTTCAGCGCCGCGGAGCTCGAGGCCGCGGCGGCGACCTGCGGCCTGGTCCCGGCCGGTCGCCGCGAGATCCCGCCAACCAGCATGCACGAGGGCTCGCTGGTCGTCCTGCTGGAGAGGAGCGCGTGATGGAGCTTCGCGTGCTGAGCCTCTATCCGGAGCAGATGAACATCTACGCCGACCGGGGGAACATCATCTTCCTCCAGCGCCGCTGCGAGTGGCGCGGGATCGGCTTCGCCCACGACGGCGCCGGTCCGGGCGGGGCGGTCGACCCCGCCGCCCACGACCTCTTCTACATCGGCGGCGGCCAGGACCGCGACCAGCGCGCCGTCGCCGCCGACATGGTCACCAGCAAGCGCGAGGCGATCTCTGCGGCGGCCGACGACGGCGCCGCCCTGCTGGCGGTCTGCGGCGGGTACCAGCTGCTCGGCCATAGCTACCAGCTGGGCGAGGAGAAGCTGCCGGGCCTGGGGATCGCCGACCTGGAGACGGTGCGCGAGCCGGGACCGCGCCTGATCGGCAACGTCGCGATCGAGGCCGACCTCGGCGCCGGCCCGCGGCTGATCGCCGGCTTCGAGAACCATGGCGGCCGCACCTACCTGGGTCCGGGAGCGCAGCCGCTCGGCAAGGTCGTCTCCGGCCACGGCAACAACGACCGCGACGGCTTCGAGGGAGTCAAGCGCGACAACGTGATCGGCACCTACCTGCACGGCCCGCTGCTGCCGAAGAACGCCTGGCTCGCCGACCACCTGATCGCCCTCGCCCTGGAGCGCCGCTACGGCACCCGACCCGAGCTGGAGCCGCTCGGCGACGAGCTGGAGGCCGCCGCCCACGAGTCGGCGCGACGGGCGGCCGCAACGTAAAGCGGTGTTCCTTTTGCTCGCTATGCGGTCAAAAGGAACACCGCTAGCGGCCGGACGAGCCGAATCCGCCCCCGCCGCGCACGGATTCGCCGAGCGCTTCGACCTCTACCGGCGCCGGCGTCGCGATCGGCGTCAACAGCAGCTGGGCGATGCGCTCGCCCGGCTCGACCCGGAAGGTCTCTGCCGGGTCGGTGTTGAGCAGTAGGACCCGCAGTTCGCCGCGGTAGCCGGAGTCGATCAAGCCAGGGGCATTGACCAGCGCGATCCCGTGGTCCCGGGCCAATCCCGACCGTGGCAAGACCAAACCGGCATGCCCGTCGGGGATCTCCACCCCCACCCCGGTCCCCACGCTCCAGCGCTCGCCGGGCCCGATGTGGGCGGCCTCGCAGGCGTAGAGATCGAGCCCGGCGTCGCCTGGATGCGCCCGCGAGGGCAGGATCGCCTCGTCCTTCAGCTTGAGAGTCGGAAGCTGCTGCATCGGCGGGCAGCTTAGGCGACCGCGAGGTCGCTGAAGCGGTGCAGCTCGGCCGAGGGAACCTTGGCGTGGACGAGCACGCCGTCCTCGCGGTCGGTCCGTTCCAGATCCCCGGCCACTTCGTGCAGCTCGTGGAGCCGGCCGCCCTCGGAATAGGGGATCAGCAGCTCGACCTCGGTCAGCGTCTCCTCGAAGGCCGCCTCGATCCGCTCGCGCAGCGCCTCCAGCCCCCCTCCCTCGCGGGCCGAAATCAGGACCGCCTCGGGATGGTCCAGCCCGGTCTCACCGCGCTCGTCGGCGCTCAGCAGGTCGGCCTTGTTGAAGACGAGCAGCCGCGGCTTGTCGCCGACCCCGATCTCCTCCAGCACGTCGTCGACCGCCTGCATATCGATCAGCCGCCGCTCCTCGGAGGCCGAGGCGTCGACCACGTGCAGGATCAGGTCGGCGAGCACGGTCTCCTCGAGGGTCGCCTTGAAGGCCTCGACCAGCTGATGCGGCAGCTTTTCGATGAAGCCGACGGTGTCGGTCAGCAGGTAGTCCCGCCCGGAGAGCTCGAAGATGCGGGTGGTCGGGTCGAGGGTGTGGAAGAGCCGGTCGCGAACCTCGACCTCGGCCCCGGTCAGGGCGTTCAGCAGCGTCGACTTGCCGGCATTGGTGTAGCCGGCGAGGGCGACCCGCGGCAGCGAGGAGCTGTCGCGGCGGGCGCGCATCACGCCGCGGTTCTGCTCCGTCCGCTTCAGCCGCCGGCGCAGGGCCGAGATCCGGTCGCGGGCGAGGCGGCGGTCGGTCTCGATCTGGCTCTCGCCCGGGCCCCTGGTGCCGATGCCGCCGTCCATGCGGCCGGCGCCGAGGCGCTCGAGGTGGGTCCAGAGGCCCCGCATGCGGGCCATGTTGTATTCGAGCTGCGCCAGCTCGACCTGCAGCTTGCCCTCGGCCGAGTGGGCGTGGTCGGCGAAGATGTCGAGGATCACCGCAGTGCGGTCGATCACCGGCACACCCAGCGCCGCCTCCAGGTTCCGCTCCTGGCGCGGCGCCAGCTCGTCGTCGCAGGCAACCAGGTTGGCGCCGCAGGCGGCGATCTCCGCTTTCAGCTCGGTCAATCGGCCGCGACCGAAGTAGCGATCGGGATCGGGCTGCGGGCGCTGCTGGGTAGCCGACCCCACCGTGGCGACCCCGGCCGTCAGCAGCAGCTCCTTCAGCTCGGCCAGCGGCTCGCCCTCGCCGCGCCCGTCGACGATCCCGATCGCCAGCGCGCGCTGACGCGCCCGCCGACTGCCGCCGTTTTGCGAAGTCTCCACTCAGTGAGATTGTAGGCGTCGGTCCCCGGCCTATAGGCTGCCTTCCCGTGAAGGTCTTCGTGACGGGCGGCACCGGGTTCATCGGCGGCGAGGTCGTGCGCCAGCTGCGCGAGCGGGGCGACGAGGTCGTCTGTCTCGTCCGCAGCCCCGAGAAAGCCACCAAGCTCTCCGCCCTCGGCTGCGAGCTGGTCAGCGGCGACCTCGGCAGCGAGGACGCCCTGCGCCAGGGGATGAGCGGCTGCGACGCGGCGATCCACGCGGCGGCGATGTACGAGGTCGGAATCCCGGCCAAGCAGCGGCCGGCGATGTGGGAGGCCAACGTCGCCGGCACCGAGAGGGTGATGAAGGTGGCGCTGGAGGCGAAGCTGCCGCGGGTCGTCTACGTCTCCACCGTCGGCATCTTCGGCAACACCAACAAAAAGGTCGTCGACGAGACCTACGAGAACCCCGAGACCGACTTCACCTCCTACTACGAGGAGACCAAGCTCGAGGCCCACAAGGTCGTCCAGCGGATGATCGACGAGCAGGACCTGCCGGCGGTGATCGTCCAGCCGGGCGGCGTCTACGGCCCCGACGACACCTCCCAGGTCGCCGACCTGCTGGAGCAGTTCTTCGCCGGCAAACTGCCGCTGCTGCCCTTCCCGGAGCTGGGGATCTGCATGACCCACGTCGCCGACATCGCCGGCGGCATCATCCTCGGGCTCGATAAGGCCAAGCTCGGCGAGACCTACGTGATCAGCGGGCCGGTGACGACGATGCGCGGGGCGATCGAGATGGTCGCCAAGGTCAGCGGCCGCAAGGCGCCGAAGCGCAACCTGCCCACCGGGCTGATGAAGCTGATGATCCCCTTCGGTCCCGTGGTCGGCAAGGCGATGGGCCAGCCGCCCAACCTCCGCGAGCTGATCACCTCCGGCGACAACGTCACCTTCTGGGCCAGCTACGACAAGGCCCAGCGGGAGCTCGGCTACTCGCCTCGCGACATGGAAGAGGGTCTGCGACAGACTCTCGAAGCGGATGACCGCTTCCCCGACCCAGTCGCCTAGCCAGTGCGGGTCATAGACGTCAAGCACCTGGGTCGACCCCACGTGATCGGCTGCTGGGAGGTCGACGGCGTTTTGATCGACCCGGGGCCGGAGTCCTCGATCTCGACCGTGCTGGATGCGATCGGCGACGAGCAGCCGCGAGCGCTGCTGCTGACCCACATCCACCTCGACCACGCCGCCGCAACCGGGGCCCTGGTGCGGCGCTGGCCTGACCTGGAGGTCTACGTCCACGAGCGCGGCGCCCCGCACCTGGTCGATCCCTCGAAGCTCCTTGCCAGCGCCGAGCGGCTCTACGGCGACAAGCTGAACTACCTCTGGGGCGAGATCCTGCCGGTGCCCGAGGCGAACGTCAGGGTGCTGAGCGGCGGCGAGACCGTGCTGGGGATGCGCGTCGCCTACACGCCCGGGCACGCCTCCCACCACGTCTGCTGCTTCCACGACGAGAGCGGGACCGCCTTCGTCGGCGACGTCGCCGCCTGTCGGATCCCGCCCTCGAACCTGATCGTGCCCCCCACGCCGCCGCCGGACATCGACGTCGAGACCTGGGAAGCCTCCCTGGACACCGTCGCCGGCTGGTCTCCCCAGCGCCTGGCGCTGACCCACTTCGGCGCGATCGAGGACGACGTACCGGCCTACATCGACGCGGTCAAGGCGAAACTGCGCGAAGAGGCGGAGCTGGCCCGCCAGATGGACCAGGAGGCCTACAACACCGACCTCGAGCGCCGCATTCGCGAGGCGCTGGCCGCCGAAGGGATCGGGGGCGAGACGGTTGACGAGGCGCTGCAGGCCGTTCCCACCGCCTACCAGTGGGCCGGGCTCGATCGCTACTGGCGCAAGAGGGCCGAGCGCGAAGCGGCCTGAGGCGAGTCGCTCCGACTGTGTTGATTACGAGAGGTGCTCGCGCATCCGCTCGACCGCCTCTTCGATGCGGTCGTCGGGCGCGGTCAGGGCGATGCGGAAGAAGCCCTCGCCGCTCGGCCCGTACATCGAGCCGGGCGAGATGACGACGGCCGCCTCCTCGAGCACCAGCTCGCAGAAGGAGGTCGAGGTGTGGCCCTCGGGGACCGGGGCCCAGACGTAGATCGTGCCCTTCGGCGAGGCGACCTGGACCCCGATCTGGTCGAGGGCGGAGACGACCAGGTCGCGGCGCCGGACGTAGGTCTCGTTCATCCCCCGCAGCGGCCCGTCAGGGCCCTCCAGGGCGGCGACGCCGGCCATCTGGATCGCCTCGAAGAGGCCGGAGTCGACGTTGGTCTTCAGGCGCCAGTAGGTCTGGATCGCTTCGGCGTTGCCGAGGATCGCGGCGCAGCGCCAGCCGGTCATGTTGTAGCCCTTGGAGAGCGAGAAGACCTCGACGCCGACCTCCTTGGCGCCGGGGGTGGCGAGGAAGCTCGGGGCGACGTAGCCGTCGTAGGTGGTCTCCGAGTAGGCGTTGTCGTGGACGACGAGGATCTCGTGCTCGCGGGCGAAGGAGACGACCTGCTCGAAGAACCCGTCGGGGACGACGGCGCCGGTCGGGTTGTTCGGATAGTTGACGAACATCAACCGCGCCTTGGCGGCGACGTCGGCCGGAACGGCGCCGAGGTCGGGAGCGAAGCCCAGCTCGGGCACCAGCGGCAGCAGCTCGGCAGTGGCGCCGGCGAGGACCGGGCCGGCGGTGTAGACCGGGTAGCCGGGGTCGGAGGCAAGCGCAACGTCGCCGGGGTCGAGGAAGGCGAAGCAGAGGTTGTAGATGCACTCCTTGGCGCCGATCGCCGGGATCACCTCGGACTTGGCATCGATCCCGACCCCGAAGCGGCGGTCGTAGAAGGCGGCGAAGGCCTCGCGGAACTCGTCGCGGCCGCGGTTGCTCGGGTACTGGTGGTAAGCCGGGTTGGCGACCGCCGCCTGCATCGCCTCGACCACGTGCGGGTAGGTCGGTTGGTCCGGGTCGCCGATCCCGAGGCTGATCACGTCGATGCCGGCAGCCCGCTTGTCGGCGATCTGCTGCTCGAGTTCCTGGAACTTGTAAGGCGGGATCGCCTCGAGGCGCTTGGAGGGACGTGCGATCGACATGGGCGCGGGAATCTATGCGATCCGGAGGATCACTCGCCGTCCAGCTCGGCCAGCGCCTGGACGAGCTCCGCCGAGAGCTCACCGGCGAAGACCGGCTCCGCCCAGCCGTCGAGCTGGACGTCGAGATCGGCCGAGATCGCGACCTGCAGCTCGCCGCCTTCGAGCTCCACGACCAGGGGGCTGCCGGCGCCCCTGAGGAAGGCGGTGACGGCGGCGCCGCTGGCGCCGGTGCCGGAGGAGAGCGTCTCCCCCACGCCGCGCTCGAAGATCCGGGCTCGCACGCGATCGCCGTCGATCGCGACGAACGAGACGTTGGTGCGGTTGGGGAACAGCGCATGGCCTTCGACTCCCGGACCGATCTCACCGAGGTCGAGCTCGTCCAGCTCCTCGTCGGCGACGACGATCGCGCACTGGGGGTTGCCGATCGAGACGTGCTGGAACTCCCAGCTGCGGCCACCGCTGTCGAGCGTCCCGCGCCCGTCTGCCGGACCCGAGGGGAAGTCCTTCGAGGCGGTCGCCGCCCGCCCCATGTCGACCGAGCAGGTCAGCTCGCCGGTGATCGTCGGCCGGATCGGCCCGGCGACGGTGCTGATCGCGAACTCGTCCGCGTCGGTCCAGCCGTGACGGCGCAGGTAGAGGATCGCCTCGCGGGCGCCGTTTCCCGACAGCTCGGCCTCGGAGCCGTCGGGGTTGAAGATCCGCAGATCGGCGACGAACTCGGGGTCCTCGCTCTTGGAAAGCAGCAGCACCCCGTCGGCGCCGACGCCGAAATGCTGGTCGCAGAGCCACTCGACCCGCGTCGCGTTCAGCTCCCAGGGCAGCCGGTCCCGCTCGAAGATCAGATAGTCGTTACCCAGGGCCTGCCACTTCTCGAATTTCACGCGCGGGACCCTATTTGCTGCGCAACCGCTCCGTCCTCGAGGCCGCTGCGGTCGACCCAGCGCAGGTTCGGGATCTTCCGCATCCAGGTGAGCTGGCGGCGGGCGTAGTTGCGCGAGCGCTTCTTCATCGCCTCGACGTCGCCGCGGAGCAGCTCGTCGAAGCCGAGCGCTTTGCGGGCGCTGCGCCCGGGGCCGAGGGCTTCGGCGCGTCTCGCCTCCTCGGCGGCGCCGGCGGCGACGATCGCCTCGGTGCGGGCGTCGATCCGCTCGTAGAGCCGCTCCCGGTCCATGTCGAGGCCGAAGATCGTCGTCGGGTGGCGGGTCTCGGGGGACCAGAGCTCGGAGCTCTCGGATTCGGCGGGAGCCCTTTCGAGCGAGAGATCGGCCACCGCCGCCCGCAGGTAGAGGCCGGTTCCGCCGACGACGATCGGCCGCCGGCCCGCCGCCAGCGCCGCGTCGATCTCGCGGTGCGCCAGCGGCATGTAGTCGCCAACCGAGAAGTCCTCGGTGACCGGGACGATGCCGAGCAGGCGGTGCTCGAGCCGTTGCCGCTGGTCGGGAGTCGCGGCTCCGGTCAGCACCTCGAGCCCTTCGTAGACCTGGAGCGCGTCGCAATTGATCGCCACCGGATCCTCGCCGCGCTCGCGCAACAGCTCGGCGAGGGCGATCGCGACGCCCGTCTTGCCGACCCCGGTCGGGCCGAAGATCGCGAGGACGTTCAAAGAAGCGGGGTCAGGGGCCGCGCCAGGACGCCGCTCAGGGTCTGCGAGGTAGCGCTTTCGATCTCGACCTCGACGAAATCGCCCGCCAGGGCGACGCCATCGAAGTTGACCGCCTTGCCGTGCCGGGTGCGGCCGCGCAGCTTGGTCTCGTCGGTGCGGCTGGTGCCCTCGACCAGGACGTCCATCGTGCGGCCGACGAACCGCTGGGCGCGCTCGGCGGCCCGGCGCTGCACCACCTCGACCAGCCGTTCCAGCCGCTCGACCTTGACCGGGTGCGGCAGCTGGCCCTCCATCGTCGCCGCCTCGGTTTCGCGCCGGGGCGAGAAGACGAAGGTGAATGCGCCGTCGTAGCCGACCTCCTCCGCCACTTCCAGGGTCTGCACGAAGTCCGCCTCGGTCTCCCCCGGGAAGCCGACGATGACGTCGGTGGTGATCGCGCAGTCGGGGACGTGCTCCCGGATCAGAGCCACCCGGTCCATGTAGCGGCCGCGGTCGTAGGTGCGTCGCATCCGCTTGAGCACCGCGCTGGAGCCCGATTGCAGCGGCAGGTGGATCTGCTCGCAGAGCGCGGGCAGCTCGGCGTGCGCCCGGATCACGTCCTCCTTCATGTCCTTGGGATGCGGGCTGGTGTAGCGAATGCGGTCGATCCCGTCGATCCCGTCCACCCGCCGCAGCAGATCGGAGAAGCCGATCCGCCGCTCGAGCGGCAGGTCGCGCCCGTAGCTGTTGACGTTCTGCCCCAGCAGCGTCACCTCCCGCACCCCGTCGGCGGCCAGAGCCTCGGCCTCGGCGATCAGCTCGCCGGGATCGCGGCTGACCTCGCGGCCACGGGTCGTGGGGACGATGCAGTAGGAGCAGACGCAGTTGCAGCCCTGGGAGATCTGCAGCCAGCCCTGGAACTCGCGCTCGCGCCGGGTCGGCAGATGACCGGAGAAGTCCTCGAACTCGAAGTAGCCCTGGGCGGTGATCGAGTCGCTGTTGAGGAACTCGGCCAGCTTGTGGATCTGACCGGGCCCGAAGGCGACGTCGACGAACGGAAACCGCTCGAAGACCTCCTCCTTGACCGACTGCGCCCAGCAGCCGCCGACCCCGACCACTCGGTTGGGATCTTCGCTTTTCAGCCGCTTCGCCTGACCGAGGTGGGCGATGAAGCGACTGTCGGCCGACTCGCGGATCGAGCAGGTGTTGAAGAGGATCAGGTCGGCGTCCTCGCGGCTCGGCACCTCCTCGTAGCCGAGCGAGGCCAGCATCCCGCGCATCCGCTCGGAATCGTGCACGTTCATCTGGCACCCGAAGGTGGTGACGTGGAACTTCTGCGCCATCGCACCCAGCTTAGCGGCGAGTGGGAGGCCTACTTGACGCTGAGCGTGCCTTCCATCCCGGCCTCGCGATGACCCGGGACGGAGCAGAAGAAGGTGTAGGTGCCGGCGCCGAGCTCGGCGGTCTCGGTTTCTTCACCTTCGGTAATCGGTTCGAAGCCGGCAAGTTCTTCGCCGCCTTCTTCGATCACGACGTTGTGCGGAATCGGCGAGGGGTTATCGAAGTCGATCGTCACCTTGCCCGCCTTGGCGTCCAGCGCGGTTTTGTCGAAGGCCAGGTCCGTGGTGTCGGCCGCGAGCTGCAGAGTCGTCTCGGCACCGCCGCCGCCCTCGGAGCCCTCGGCTTCGCCGACCGGTTCCTCACCCTGGGAGCCCACTTCCGGAGCGGACTCCTCGCTGCCGGCGTCGGCAGGATCCCCGCTGTCGCCCTCGTCCGCTTCGATCTCCGCGTTGGCGTGCTCGAACTCGTGCTCCTTATGCTCCTGGTGTTCCACCGAGTAGCGGACCGCAAAGGTCGTGGCGCCCACGACGAAGACGGCGAACCAGACGATTACCAGGGGAAAGGCTCGACCGGGGAACTTCTCCGATTTGAGCCCGACGAAGGTGACGACGATCGCCGAGACGGCGAGAACGCCACCGCAGAGGTAAAAGAGAGTCTCGTTGTCCATAGAGCGGCGCTGATCCTATAGAGGTCGGCGGGTGACCGGCCCTGAGGCGGAAGGCGGCGTCAGGCCGCCTGCGCCTCGGGTGCTCCAGCGTCGATCTCTGGCTCAGCAGCGGGTGCCGGCTGATCGCCGATCCCCAGCGCCGTCCGCACCTTGGTTTCTATCTCCAGGGCCAGCTCCGGGTTGTCGACCAGGAACTGCTTGGCGTTGTTGCGACCCTGGCCGAGCCGGGTCTCCCCGTAGGAGAAGAAGGAGCCGGATTTCTGAACCAGATCCTGCTCGATGCCGAAGTCGAGCAGGCCGCCCTCGCGCGAGATGCCGGTGCCGTACTCGATGTCGAACTCGGCCTGCCGGAAAGGAGCGGCGACCTTGTTCTTGACGACTTTGACCCGGACCCGGTTGCCGACCGCCTCGGTCCCTTCCTTCAGGGTCTCGATGCGACGGATGTCGAGCCGCTGGGAGGAGTAGAACTTCAGCGCCCGGCCGCCCGGCTGGGTCTCCGGCGAGCCGAACTGGACGCCGATCTTTTCCCGGATCTGGTTGGTGAAGATGCAGACGGTTTTGGTCCGGTTGAGGCTGCCGGCCAGTTTCCGCAGCGCCTGCGACATCAGCCGTGCCTGGAGGCCGACCGTGGTGTCTCCGATCTGCCCTTCGAGCTCGGCTTTCGGCGTCAGCGCCGCGACCGAGTCGATCGCAACGACGTCGACCGCCGCCGAGGCGATCAGCCGGTCGGCGATCTGCAGGGCCTGCTCGCCGTAGTCCGGCTGCGAGATCAACAGCTCGTCGGTGTCGACGCCGATCGCCCGCGCGTAAATCGGGTCGATCGCGTGCTCGGTGTCGATGAAGGCGCAGACTCCGCCCATCGCCTGGGCCTGGGCGATGATGTGGCTGACCAACGTCGTCTTACCGGAGGACTCCGGGCCGAAGATCTCGACGATACGGCCACGCGGGACACCGCCGATACCGAGCGCCAGGTCGAGCGCCAGCGCCCCGGTCGGAATCGAGTCGATGTTCATCGCGGCTTTGTCGCCGAGCCGCATCAGCGACCCCTGGCCGAAATCGCGCTCGATCTGGGTCACCGCGGCCTCGAGCGCCGCGTCCTTGGCTTTCGCCTCTTTCGCCGATGCGTCTTTCAAGTTTGCTTTCGCCATCTCAAATCACCTCACTGCCGCCCTGCCCGGGCAGCTCGACTTGTGCCAACGGCACGTACCTCGCACCCGTCGGCTTGAGTTCAGAACGGTAGAGCGTCATCCGGCGGCAAATCCGCGCCTCCTGGAGCCGCCCCGGCAGCTTTCCCGGTGGCTTTGCAACCACCGCCGGCCGCCGCGATCCCCGTGCCTCGGGGCGGACCCGGGCCACGGTCAAATGTGGCCAGTACGGCCGCTTCTCCGGCCTGTAGAAGCCCGCTTCCTCGAGCCCGCCGGAAAGGCCCACCTGCAACGCCTCCGCACCAGGCGAGAGCGTCGGCAGGGCGAAGACGCGGGCCCTGCCCCGCGGCGGCCGCTGCTCGGGATCGCGCAGCTCGACCCAGGGGGCCGCCCCCGCGCTTCCGCGCACCAAGGCGGCGATCTCCTCGACCTCCTCCTCCGGCCGGTGGCCGAGGAAGGCGAGGGTGAGGTGCAACGACTCCGGCGCCACCGGCCGCAGAGCGGGATCGGCGAGCGCCTCCCTCCCCCACGCGGCGACACCATCCCGCAACTCGTCGGGGAGATCGAGCGCGACGAACAGGCGCGCCCGCGGGCTTTTCGATCGCTCCTCTGCCACGCCCGCCACGCTACGGGGCCGAGACGCACGGAACAACGCCTCAAAGCTAAATCTCCGCGCCTACTTCGTGCCTTCTTCCTCGCCGAGCAGCATTCGCAGCAGGTGCATCCCGACCAGCGCCGAACGCTCGCGCACGTCGAGGCGCCCACCGGGGATGACCGGATCGCGGGCGATGCCGGTGCCGTCGGCCAGCCGGGCGTTGAAGCAGACGTAGCCGACCGGCTTCTGCTCGCTGCCGCCGCCCGGCCCGGCGATCCCCGTCACCGAGACCGCGACGTCGGCTCCGAAGCGCTCCAGCGCGCCGATCGCCATCGCCTCGGCAACCTCCGGCGAGACCGCGCCCTTCGTCTCGATCAACTCCGGATCGACCCCCAGCATCTCCGCCTTGGCCTCGTTGGAGTAGGCGACGACGCCGCCGGCGAAGTACTTGGAGGCGCCCTCCAGATCCGTCACCCGAGCCGCCATCAGCCCGCCGCTGCACGACTCCGCCAGCGCCAGCCGGTGGCCGAGCAGCAGGGTCGCCACCTGGGCGTCGATCGTCTCGCCGTCGAGACTGAAGGTCTCCCGCGGGTGGCGCCGCAGGAGTCCCTCGCGCACCTCGTCGGCAACCGCCAGGGCCCCGTCGCGGTAGCGAACGTCGATCTCGATCTCCCCCCGCCGCAGGCAGGTGGTGATCTCGACCGCCTCCAGCTCCACCCCGCCGGCCTCCATCTCTCGCAGGCTCTTGGCGATCTCCGACTCCGGCACCCCGAACATCCGCATCGTGTAGCCGCGCAGCGGCGTCGCCCGGTCGAGCAGCTCCCGCACGGGATCGCTCTGGACCGCCGCCCCCCACATCGGTTGCAGCTCGCGCGGCGGCCCCGGCAGGACGACGACGACCCGCTCGCCGGCCGGCACGACGAGCCCAGGCGCAGTGCCCACGGGATCGAGCGGAGTGGCCCCCTCGGGGACCATCGCCTGCTTGCGGTTGGCCGCCATCAGGGCGTCCTGGTCGAGCTTGAAGCGCTGGGCGAAGCCGCTGAGGATCTCGGCGATCTTCGCTTCCATCTCCTCGTCGAGGACCAGCTCGCGGCCGGCGAACCGCGCCACGACCTCGGCCGTGAGGTCGTCGGCGGTCGGCCCCAGGCCGCCGGTGGTGACGATCAGGTCCATGCCCTCTGCGGCCATGAACCGCAGCGTCGCCTCGAGGTCGTCGGGGCGGTCGGCGACGACGTGGAGGTGGGCGACCTCCACCCCGCGCTCGGCGAGACGCTCGGAGACCCAGGGCCCGTTGCTGTCCGAGATTCGACCGGTGATCACCTCGGTCCCGGTGACGACGATGCCGGCGCGGATCATGCTCAGGAAGCTGGAGGACGGTTCACGGGGCTCATCGCCGCCGGACGCTACCGGACGGGGATCGCCTGTCCAACGTGTGGCTTCGCCTGCCGGGGAGGCGGATTCTCGTCGCTGTCACCCGATCCACCGCCGGAGAGACCGACGATCAGCAGCGCGACGACGACCAGTGCGGTGACCGCAACTGCGATCAGCCCGGACGGGAGCCGTGAGGCCCGCCTGCGCTTGCGCCTGCGCATCACCCGTCGCGGCCGCGGATCGACCCGCGGCAGCCGCTCACCCGGCCTGGCCGCACCCCGCCGCCGGCGCTGTTCCTCGGCCAAGCGGTCGCCGTCGAGGCCCAGCAGAGCTCCGTAGGTGCGGATGAAGGCGCGGGCGTAGGTATCGCCCGGCAGTTGGTCCCAGTCCTCGTTCTCGATCGCCTCCAGGTAGCGGACGCGGATTTTGGTCGCCGCCTCGACATCGGCCAGCGTCAGCTTGCGCCTGTTGCGGGCCTCGCGCAGCTTGCTGCCCACTCCACCGTCCACATCCCGCATTTTGCGGCCCCGGGGCCGCGGACGCAAAGAATTCGCTCTAGACGTCGGGCTCTGAGTCGACCGCCACCGGCTCCGGCGTGGACTCGCCACCGCCCAGCACCCGGGATAGATCCGCCTGGGTGATCAGGACCTGACGCGGTTTCGAGCCCTCATAGCCGGAGATCACACCGCGACGCTCGAGCATGTCGATCAGGCGTCCGGCCCGGGTGTAGCCGACCCGCAACCGCCGCTGAACCATCGAGACCGAGGCGGTCTCGGTCTGCACGACCAGGCGGATCGCCTCGTCGAGCAGCTCGTCGCTGTCGGGGTCGAAGTCGTCGTCACGGCCCTCCTCCGCGGCCTCCTGCGGGGTCTCCAGCAGCTCGTCCTCGAATTCGGGTTCGCCCTGCTTGGCCCAGTGGGAGGTGATGCGGGCGATCTCGTCCTCGGTGATGAAGGCTCCCTGCACACGGGCCAGCTTCGAGGTGCCTGCGCCACGGAAGAGCATGTCGCCCTGACCGAGCAGCGCCTCCGCCCCACCCTGGTCGAGGATCACCCGCGAGTCGGTCTGAGAGGAGACGGCGAAGGCGATCCGCGAGGGGATGTTGACCTTGATCGTGCCGGTGATGATGTCGGTCGAGGGCCGCTGGGTCGCCAGCACCAGGTGGATGCCGGTGGCGCGCGACTTCTGGGCGAGACGGATGATCGAGTCCTCGACTTCGGCCGGAGCGACCATCATCAGGTCCGCGAGCTCGTCGATCACGCAGAGGATGTGCGGCAGCGGCGCCTCGCCCCGCTTCTTGCGGACCCGGTTCAGCTCGACCAGGTTGCGTGCGCGGGCCTCGCTCATGATCCCGTAGCGGCTCTCCATCTCGCCGATCAGGTTGGAGAGGACGTTGGCGGCCAGGCGCGGTGAGGTGACCACCGGCGTCAGCAGGTGGGGGACGTTCTCGTAGTGGTTGAGCTCGACCTGCTTGGGGTCGACCAGCACCAGGCGGACTTCGTTGGGCGAGGCCTGCATCAGGATCGAGGAGAGGATCGCGTTGACGCAGCCGCTCTTGCCCGAGCCGGTGGTGCCGGCGACGAGGACGTGGGGCATCTTCGCGATGTCGGTCCAGACCGCGTTGCCGTCGATCCCCTTGCCGAGCCAGGCTACGAGCGGCGAGGTCTTCTCCGGCCGGCCGGCGTAGATGTCGCCGAGGCGGACCATCTTGCGGGTCCGGTTGGGGACCTCGACCCCGACCGCCTGCTTGCCGGGAATCGGCGCCAGGATGCGAATGTCGGTCGAAGCGAGCGCGTAGGCGATGTCGTTCGCCAGCTCGGTGACTTTCTTGACTTTGGTCCCCGGCGCGAGGCGCAGCTCGAAGCGGGAGACGTGGGGGCCGCTGACGACGCCGACGATCTTCGCCTCGACCCCGAAGTGGCCGAGGGTCTCGACCAGCTTGCGGCCGATGGCTTCCTGGTCGCGTGGATCGGGGCCTTTGTCGCCCTTGCCCCGCTCGAGGAGCTTGCCTGCCGGCGGCCGATAGTCGATCTCCTCCGACATCGTCACCCCGCGCTTGCTGCCCATCGGCGTCAGGCCGGCATGAGCGCGATCGCCCTCGTCGACCACCGCGACGGCATCCTCGGAGTCGTAGTTCTTCAGCTCGCGGCCGGCATCGGACTCGTCCCCCGACTCTCGCCCGTCGTCCTCCGCGGCGATGACCTCGGTCTCGTCCTCGGACCCTGCGTCGAAAATCTGGGCGTCGAAGTCGTCCTCCTCAGCCAGAGCCACCGTCGGTTCGAAATCCTCGTCCTCCTCGGGGTAACTGCTCATCACATCGGTCTGGCCGGCGACGGTCGCCGCCTCGGCACGCGCCTCGCGGTGCTCGCGCCAGTCGGCGTGGGTCTTGGCGACGGTGCGGGCCGCGGCGTCGCCGCCCGCGAACACACCGCGGAAGGCGGCCCGCAGGCCGCGGCCGATTCCACGTGCCAGGGCCGAGACCGAGGTCCCGGTGAGGAGCATGCCGCCGACCGCCAGCAGCATGACCGTGAAGATCCGGGCGCCAACCGTCCCGAACAGGTAGCTGAGGCCGGTTTCCACCCCGTAGCCGACCTTGCCGCCTTCCCAGCCGAGGAAGAGGACGAAGACCAGGTAGACGCCGAAGGCGACGAGGAAGAGGGCGATCAGGTCGATGTGGCGCTGCTCGAGGCCAGCGGGCAACCGCAGACCGGCTTTCGCCCGCGCTTTCGGCTTGCGCTTCGAGGCCGCTTTGCCCCGTCGCGCCGACCCAGCGCGCTTCTTACGCACGAACATGGTCCACCCGTTCGACGCAGACCGCCGCTCACCTGCGGCTAAATTCGCACTAAATGTCCCGAGCAGCGGTGTTTTCCCCGGCTACCATCGTCCCGTGCTCTCCGAAGTCGACCACGCAGGCGGCCGCGTCCTCATCGTCGAGGACGACGTCGACATCGCCGACGTCCTGCGGCGGTCCCTGCGCAACGAGGGATACGAAGTCAAGACCTCTGCCGACGGGATCGAGGCGCTCGACATCGCCGCCGGGTTCGTTCCCGACCTCGTGGTCCTCGACCTCGGCCTGCCGGGGATGGACGGGGTCGAGGTCTGCCGCCGCCTGCGCAGCGACGGCGACGTGCCGATCCTGATGCTGACCGCGCGGGCCGAGACCGAGGACCGCGTCACCGGCCTCGACAGCGGCGCCGACGACTATCTGGTCAAGCCCTTCGAGCGCCAGGAGCTGCTGGCGCGGATCCGCGCGCTGCTGCGCCGCCGCCCGCCGCGCGGTTCGGCCTCGCTGGCGGTCGGCGACCTGACCCTCAACCCCGACACGCGCGAGGTGCGGCGCGGGGAGCGCGAGATCGAGCTGACCAACCGCGAGTTCGAGCTGCTCGAATTCCTGATGCGAAACGAGCGCCTCGTCGTCTCCCGCGAGCGTCTCCTCGACGAGGTCTGGGGCTACGACCCGATGGCGGCCACCAACACGATCGACGTCTTCATCTCCAACCTGCGGCGCAAGCTCGAGGAGGGCGGCGAGGGCAGGCTGCTGCACACCAAGCGTGGAGCAGGCTACGTCCTCAAGTCGTGAATCGAGCCCGACGCGCCGCCTGGTTCGCCCCAGGTCCTGGCCGGTGCGCTGGCGCCTGGCGCTGGTTTCCTCCGGCCTCACCCTGGCGATCCTGCTGCTCTTCGGCGGCCTGATCGGCAAGATCGCGACGGAGCGGATCCGCGACGACTTCAACGGCGAGGTCTCGAGCGCGGTGAAGATCCTCGCCGGGCAGATCCAGGTCGTCTATCCCCCCTTCGGCGAACCGGAAGCCAGGGAAGGCCCGCAGCTGAACGCCTTCGTCCTCCCCGACGACGCCTCCGCGCGTGTCTATGACATCGAAGGCAACCTGATCAACTCCAGCCGCCGCGCCGCCCAGCTGGGAACGGTCCAGCAAGGACTGAACAACTTCCACGGGATGCGGGTCGCGACCGAAGTGATCCTCAACGACAACCGCGCGGTAACCGGCTACGTCCAGTACGGGCGCAGCCTCGACCACGTCGACGAGACGATCGACCGCGTCTGGCTCCTGATCGCGGCCGGGATCTTCGGCGGCACCCTGCTGGCGGTCTTCGCCGGGGTGGCGATCGCGCGACGGGCGATGCGGCCGATCGCATCCCTGACCGCGACCGCACAGGAGATCGCCACCACCCGTGACCCTTCGATGCGGATACCCGACCCGGTGGTCGACGACGAGGTCGGCAAGCTGGCGCGCACCCTGGAGCAGATGCTGCGAGCCCTGGACGCCGCCAGGGCGGAACGCGAGGGCGCAATGCAGAAACAGCGCGAATTCGTCGCCGACGCCTCGCACGAGCTGCGCACGCCGCTGACCAGCGTCCTCGCCAACCTCGAACTGCTGCAGGCCGGGCTCGACGGCGCCGACCAGGCGGAGGACCGCGAGATCGTCGACTCGGCGCTGCGCTCCTCGAAGCGGATGGGCCGCCTGGTCGGCGACCTGCTGCTGCTCGCCCGCGCCGACGCCGGTCGGCTCGACACCCACCGGCGGGTCGATCTCGCCGCGATCGCCGGCGATGCCGCCGCCGAGGCGGCGCCGCTGATGGGCGACCGCCGCCTGGCGGTCGAGAACGACCGGCCGCTGAGGGTCGAAGGCAGTCGCGACGAGCTCCACCGGATGGTCCTCAATCTGCTCGACAACGCGATCCGCCACACGCCCCCCGGCTCCTGCGTCGAACTGACTCTGCGCGAGGACGGCGACGACGCGGTGGTCGAAGTCGGCGACGACGGCCCCGGCATTCCCGCCGAGGTGCGGGGACACATCTTCGACCGCTTCGTGCGCGGCACCGGCCCCTCCGACACCGCTCGCGGCACCGGAACCGGGCTCGGGCTGGCGATCGTCAGCGCCGTCGCCCGATCGCACGAAGGCGGCGTCGAGGCATCCGAATCGAAGGCCGGCGGCGCCCTCTTCACAGCCCGCATCCCTCTCGCCGGCTCGCCCAAGGAGACCGTTACCAAACCTTTAAAAGCGCTTTAGAGCAAAGACCTAATTTCCTAGATGGACGAGACACATGGCCCGCCGGAGCGTTCTCCCCAGATTTTGCTCCGGCGGGCTTTTTCGTGGGCGCATAAAAGAGGCGCCCGCCGGAGCGAGCGCCTCTCTGCGTTCCTTGCGCTGCTCGTGCTCTGACCCTTAGAGCATCGGCCGGAGCGCGTCACCGATCCCTAGGTACGTCGCACCTTCGAGGATCGCCGTGTTGGTGCCGGCCGCAGACGGCACGCCCACGATCGACTCTACGAAGGGATCGATGAGGAAGGAGAAGAGCCCTCCGCAACCGTTTGCCCCCGGAGAGGCGAACGAGTTGTCGACGAGTTTATTTTTTTTGAAGAAGAGAATTTTTTCTTCAAAGTTTCCGCCTTCTCCCGTACTGCCAGAGATGGGGCTGTTCGGGGGCGGCGGCGCGGTAGTGCCGCTGATGAGGCTCAGGTTCACCGGGTTCGAGTTCGAGCCGATGTAGCAGTTGCTACCGAGGAACGGGTTGCTCAACTTGACTTTGACCGGAACGGAAAAGACAGCACCCGACTGACTCAGGTAATTGACCAGGCTGACTTTGACCGCCGAGGTGGGGCCCGCCAGTTCGACCGTCGCGGTGACGCCGGTGAAGCCGTCATTGATCGTTTGGTTGAACAGGTCCCGGAGGAATTTCGGCCACCAGGCGGGGGCCGTGATGCCCAAGAGCCCGCCCGGTACCGCCTGCGGCGATTTCGAGATTACGACGCCGTCCGTCGGCGCCACGTAGCCGATGGGTCCCAGGAGGCCCCCCGGGGAAAGAAACTCGAGGCCGCCCTTGAGTTTCACTTCGTTAACCAGCGGGACGGTTTTTTTCCCAACCGTGAAGCTCCCGCCCGAACTCTCCGCCGACAGGCATAGATCCACGTTGGGATTGCTCAGTGCGCAGGTCGAGAAGCGAGCGTATTCCCCCGTGAGCGCCGCCGACGCCGACGAGGCCGGCACCAGAACAGCGGCAGCCACGACCGCGGCTAGAAACAGCCTTTTCATAACCAATCCTTTCGACTGGGTTGCTGCCGGACACCCCGTCCAGCAGTGGAACTCCCTGTTCCAAGTAATGAATCTGCTTGTACCAAACAGAGACTTATGAGGCGTCAGGTCGCCAGGGTGACAACCCGCCTAAAGCAGGTGGAACCGTCCATGGGGGAAAGGCCCCCGGCGGACTGAGCTCTTTGCACGTCAACCCACCAAAGCGAACGCCCGGCTCCCACCTCGGTCGGCCAGCCCTGCGTGGCATCCCGCCGACCCTCTGTGCTTATCCCCGCAATTAGGCAGTTTTCCCAAACCACACTGCGCACGACAGCAGACATCTTGCCATCGGCAGGCAGAGCAAAGTACCGCTAATCGACAAGGCGGAAGCTTCAGTCGATGGCGCAAAACTGGGGCGCTGGCCCGGTGCCTGCAACCGGTCCTGGGTGACGAATAAACGCGCGTGCAACCTGGCGCTTACTACAGTGAATTCGCCCTGGCCGGCGTCAGACCTCGATCACGACCGGCAACACCATCGGCCGGCGCCGCAGGCGCTGCCAGACGAACTTGCCGATCGCGTCGTGCAGGTCTTCCTCGACCAACTGCGGCTCGCGGTTGCCGTTCTTGGCCGAGTCTTCGAGCTGATCTTCGACCAGGTCCTTGAGGTCGTCTACCAGCCCGTCCGCCTCCTCGAGGAAGGCGACGCCGCGGAAGATCACCTCGGGGTCGGCGACGACGCTGCCGTCGTCTCCGGAAACCGTGGCGACGACGATGAAGATGCCGTCGGCTGAGATCTCGCGGCGGTCGCGCAGGGCGGCGTCGTCGGGCTCGCCGATGTTGACGCCGTCGACGTAGATGACGCCGGCGTGGATGTCCTCGCCGAACTTCGCCCCGCCCTGGTCGATCTCCAGCGGCAGCCCGTTGCGGCCCTGGAAGATTCGCTCGCCCTCGATTCCCACCGCTTCGGCCAGCTCGGCGTGGAGGCGCAGCCGCTTGTGGTCGCCGTGAACGGGCAGCACGTACTTCGGCTTGGTCAGGTTCAGCATCAGCTTCAGCTCCTCCTGCCAGCCGTGACCGGAAGCGTGGATCGGCGCGTCTTTGGCGGTGATCACCGTGGCGCCGATCTCGTAGATGCGGTCGATCGTCTCGTTCACCGCGCGCTCGTTGCCAGGCACCGGAGTCGCCGAGAAAACGACGGTGTCGCCGGAGTGCAATTGCACGTCGCGATGGTCGTTGTTGGCCATCCGCCGCAGCGCCGAGAGCGGCTCGCCCTGGCTGCCGGTCGAGATCACGACGACCTTCTCGTCCGGGAAGTCCTCGATCTCGCGCGGCTGGATGAAGATCCCGTTCGGGGCTTTGGCCAGGCCGAGATTGGAAGCGATGTTGAAGTTCTTGCGCATCGAACGCCCGACCAGGGCCACCTTGCGGTCGAGTCGCTCGGCGGCGTCGATCACCTGCTGCACACGGTGGATGTTGGAGGCGAACGAGGTGACGATGATGCGGCCCTTGCAGCGACCGAACTGCTCGTAGAGCGCCGGGCCCACGGACGACTCCGAGGGCGCCACGCCGGGTCGGTCGGCGTTGGTCGAGTCGCCGCAGAGCAGGGTCAGTCCTTCCTGGCCCAACTCAGCCAGCCGCGAGATGTCGGCAGGCCGGCCGTCGACGGGGGTCTGGTCGAACTTGTAGTCGCCCGTCATCAACACCGAGCCGGCCTCGGTCTTCAGCAGGACCGCTCGCATGTCGGGGATCGAGTGGGCGAGGTGGATCAGCTCGATCTCGAACGGCCCGCGCTTCACCTTCTCTCCGGGCGGCAGCTCCTGCAGCGGCGTCGACTCGCCGAGCTTGTGCTCGTCGAGCTTGGAGCGCACCATCCCGATCGTCAGCAGGCCGCCGTAGATGACCGGCGGGATGCCGATCTCACGTAGGACGTATGGAAGCGCTCCGACGTGGTCCTCGTGGCCGTGGGTGAGGACGATCGCCTCGATGTCGTCGGCGCGGTCGCGCAGGTAGGAAAAGTCAGGTAGGACCAGGTCGATCCCATGCATCTCGGCGGTTGGAAACATCAGGCCCGTGTCGATGACGACCAGCCGGCCGCCGTACTCGATCACGGTCATGTTCTTGCCGATCTCGCCGAGGCCGCCCAGGGGCAGCACTCGCAGTTTGCTTGGCACTAGTTATTCACTCTCTTTCGGAAGTTGTGTCTAGCCGGCGACCGCAACGCCGGCAGCATCGAGACCAGCCCTGATGGCGGCTCGCTGCTCGGCGTCGGCGGATACCAGCGGAAGTCTCAGTCGATCCGCGCACAGCCCCAGCATCTCCAGGGCCGCCTTCAGCGGGATCGGGTTGGTGGTGACGGAGGTTGCCTCGTATACGGGCGTGATCTCGGCATCGATCTGCCGTGCTCGCTCGAGGTCGCCGCTCTGAGCGGCTTCCCACATCTCGCGCATCCGGTCGCCGACGAGGTGCGAGGCGACACAGATGCCGCCCCCACCGCCGAACTCGAGTACGCGGAGGAAGGTGTTGTCGTTGCCGGCGAGGACGATCAGGCCCTCGATCGGACCCAGCTCCTCGTCATTGGCCTGCTTGACGGCGACGATGTTGTCGACCTGCCCCAGCTCGCCCAGCAACTCGGGGCCGACGTTGATGACGACCCGGGCGGGGATGTTGTACATCACCATCGGCAGATCAGGAACGGCTGCGGCGACCGTCTCGAAGTGGGCGCGAATGCCGGCCTCGTTGGGCTTGTTGTAGTAGGGGCAGACGACCAGCGAAGCGTCGGCGCCGGCATCGGCGGCCATCTTCGTCAGTTCCGAGGAGTGGCGCGTGTCGTTGGTCCCGGTCCCGCAGACCAGCAGCACATCGTCCCCCACCTCGGCCCGGATCGTCTGCAGCAGCTCGATCTCCTCACCGTCGGTCAGAGTCGGGCACTCGCCGGTGGAACCGGCGATCACCAGTCCGTGCGAGCCGTGCTCGAGCAAATGCGCAGCCAGCCTGCGGGCCGCGCCGTGGTCAACCCTCCCGTCCTCGTCGAACGGGGTCGCCATCGCGGTGAGGACTCCCTTGAGCTCCTTCATTGATGCCAGGGTAACCCGTTCAGCGGTTGCGTCGCGACCAAGTCACCCTAAAGCAGCTTCTCCAGCCCGACCGTGAAGCGGTCGGGAAGGTCCGCGACCTTGCGGCAGGCGAGGACGACGCCGGGCATGAAGGAGCGGCGATCGATCGAGTCGTGACGGATCGCGAGGGTCTGGCCGACCCCGCCGAAGATCACTTCCTGGTGGGCGACGAGGCCTGGCAGGCGGACCGAGTGGATCGGCTGGTGGACGTTGCCGCCCGCCGCGTCGATCAGCTCCTGGGTGCGCTTGGCGGTGCCGGAAGGAGCATCGAGCTTCTTGTCGTGGTGAAGCTCGACGATCTCGCACTCGGGCATGTGCGCGGCGATCGTCTGCGAGACCTCCATCAGCAACACCGCTCCGATCGCGAAGTTGGGGGCGACGAAGCAGTTCGCCTGCGAAGCCTCGGCGGCCTCGCGGGCCGCCTCCAGGTCGAAGCCGGTGGTGCCGACGACCGCGTGGACGCCGGCCTCGAGACACGCCCGCACGTTGGCCAGCGCCGTGTCGGGCACGGTGAAGTCGACGACGACGTCGGCGCCCGGCAGAACCTCGCTCAGCTCCGTGCCCAGAGCCGGGTCGGCGCGACCGCTGAGCTCGAGACCGTCGGCCTCCTCGACCGCCTCGCAGACGGCCTGGCCCATTTTGCCGGCGGCGCCGGCGACCGCGACCCTGGTCATGCCGCGACCAGCGCCTCGCTGACCGGCGCCAGCGCCTTGCGGAAACGGTCCTCGTCGGCGCCCACGCAGGCGGCCGAGAGCCGATCGGCGGCGTAGAGCTCGGCCGCCAGCTCGGTCAGGTCGTCCACCTCGATCGCGTCGACCTTGGCCAGCATCTCGTCGAGGCTTTCGATCGGCAGGTCGAACAGGGTCGCCCGCGAGATCCGGGTCATCCGCGCCGCGGTCGACTCGGAGCTCAGCACCAGACGGCCCTTGACGCTCTCCTTGGCCCGCGTCAGCTCCTCCTCGGAGACCGGCTCGGAACGCAGCCGGGCCAGCTCGGCGCCGATGATCGAGCAGGCCTCCTCGACGTTGTCCTCGCGGGTGCCCACGTAGGTCGCGACCAGGCCCTGGTCGGTGAACTGCTCGTTGTAGGAACCGACCGAGTAGGCCAGCCCCCGCTTCTCGCGCACCTCGCGGAAGAGGCGCGACGAGGTCGAGCCGCCGAAGATCGCGTCGAGCACTGCCAGCGGATAGCGCCGCTGGTCGTCGCGTCGCAGTCCGGGCGCCCCGAAGCAGATGTGGTACTGCTCGGTTTCCTTGCTGAGGAAGCAGAGACGCGAGTCGCCTTCGAGGTCGGCTTCGGCGACCCCTCCCCCGCTCCCGGCGGGCGGCTCCACCAGTCGCTTCGCCATCTCGACGATGCGGTCGTGGTCGAGGTGCCCGGCGGCGCCGACGACGATCTGCGGCGCGGTGTAGCGGGAGCTGCGGTAGCTCTCGATGTCTGGGACCGGCACCGAGGCGATCACCTCGGGTTCGCCGAGCACGCGGCGACCCAGCGCGTGCGCACCGAAGACCGCCTCGGCGAGCACGTCGTGGACGCGGTCTTGAGGCTCGTCGTCGTACATCGCGATCTCCTCCAGCACCACCTGGCGCTCGGAGTCGATGTCCGGGTAGGTCGGCGCCAGCAGCATCTCCGCCAGCAGGTCGAAGACCGCCTCGGTGTGCTCGTCGAGGAAGCGGGCGTGCAGGTGCGTCGTCTCCTTCCCGGTCGCCGCGTTGACCCCCGCCCCGAGCCCGTCGAAGCGCTCGGAGATCTCGATCGCCGAGTAGCGCGCGGTCCCCTTGAAGAGCAGGTGCTCGAGGAAGTGCGAGACCCCGGCCTGCGCCGGGGTCTCGTTCCTGGATCCGGTCCGGACCCAGAGCCCGAGCGCCACGGACCGGACCGAGGGAACCTCCTCGGTCACGACCCGGACGCCCGAG
>Ga0157380_10000414_pt1 | contig 26000 bp, 21 predicted proteins | sample S35metaG_FD_119757 | JGI IMG/M metagenome (GOLD analysis project Ga0157380, IMG submission 119757) | Switchgrass rhizosphere microbial communities from Kellogg Biological Station, Michigan, USA - S3-5 metaG | ecosystem: Host-associated > Plants > Roots > Rhizosphere > Soil | place: USA...
GCACAACTGTTTCGACGTGGTGGGTTTGGGGAAACATGTCGAAGGCGGCTATAGACTCCAACAAGTAGCCGGCGGCGATCAATTTCTTCAGGTCACGGGCCAGAGTGGCCGGGTCACAAGAGACATAACTGACGCGCTCCGGGTGAAGATCGAGGATGCCTTTGATGACGGCGTTCTCGGCTCCGGTCCGCGGCGGATCGAGAAGAAGAAAATCTACGGACGCAAACGAAACTGATTGCTGTCGCAGCCATTCACTTACATTCGCGGTTACAACTTTCGCATTCGACAATTTCGCGTTATCAAGATTTCGACGCGCGAACGCCGTCGCGTGGGCATTTACTTCAATCGCGACGACCTGGGAGAAGCGTCGCGCCAGCGGCAAGGTGAACAAACCGGCGCCACAATAAAGATCAAGAGCAACCTCACCTTTCACTTCTCCGATCGCATATTTCAATAAGCTCTCCAATAGATCGGGGTTGACTTGAAAGAATGAATCGGCATTGAACCAATAAGTCTCGCCGTCGAAGCTGCGGCTCAAGTCCTCGTTTTCAAAACCCGCCAGCGCGGGAGCGACCGAAAGGCCATCATCTCCAATTGCAGCGCGAACATCTCGCGGTAACTCAACGATCGCGCCTTCGCGGATCTCGCGACGGATTCCTTCAAGAACAGCTTCGAGCCGCGGATGCAACACGCCACAAACTTCAACATCGCAGACTCGATGCGAACCGGCCTCGAAATAACCGATCTGCTTTGTTTCTCGATCCAGTTGCCAGTTTGCGCGCGCGCGGTAATGCCATTCGTTCGGAGCTGCATGAATCGAGATGTCCGGCGGCGAATCGATTTTCGCAATGCGGCGCAGACAATCACGAATTATTTCGACTTTGGCGTCGAGTTGGGCTTGATAGCTTAATTGTTGAAAGTCGCAACCTCCGCAACGGCCAAAGTACGGACACGGAGGCTCGATTCGTAAGTCGGAAGGCTTGACGATTTCAATGATTGAGGCAAAGGCTATGGCGCCGCGAATTCGATCGATGCGGACTCGCAAGACATCGCCGGGCGCGGCGAGGGACACGAATACAGTCTTGCCTTCCGCGTGTGCAAGCCCGTATCCGCCAGGCAGGATTCGTTCGATAGTTACTTCCATGGAAGGTTCAGGAATCACGTTTCAGGTTCCAGGTTCCAGGTTCCAGGTTTCAGGTTTCAGACTTCGGGTTTCAAGTTTCAGGTGCTGCCCTCGCCGCGTTGCTGTTAATGCTTTTCCAATCCGCAATCCGCAATTCGAAATCCGCGATTCTTTCATAGCCCCAGATAGAACAAACTCAGGCGCGGAATTCCAAGCTGCTCGCGCAAACGATTCAAGAAAAGATTATTAACCGTTTGCTCGTATACTGACGCTTCCATGTGGCCTCGGTAGGGCTTCAACTGCTTCTTGATTTCGGCACTCAGCTGAGCTTGTTGCTCTTCCGGAGTTGTCTGTCGTAACGCCTCGCTCAGCATTCGTTCAATTCCAGTCAATGAGACTTCAAGCTTTTGCGCCTCAGGCTGACGTGACTGTTCGACCTCTCGCTCCAAATCAGAGAGTTGAGTAACTGCTCGCCTTAACGCCTCAACGAGATCAATTGAATCATTTCTAGCTTCGATCAGAGCTGCAATTTGTGTACGCGCGTGACGCAGGTGCTCCAGAATCGCCGTACGATTAAAGGGAACCTTGTCCGGAGAGATGGTCTCAGTTTCACCAGGCTCCTCCACCACCTCAGCGCCTACTCGAGACTCGAGCCATTCAGCGTACTGGGCCTCAACCTCTTCCTGACAATACAAAAGTGTCTTAACTGAACGCTTGCGAGGTTTGGATTCCCACGAGTCGAACGCCTTCTCAATTCCCCGCAGCGCTATGTGGAGAGGCACACCCATTTCTTTCCAACTTTCGATCAACGCCCAGTCCATGGAGCTAAGCATGAGATGCTTCGCGCGACGGCGCACAAAAGTGTCTTCGATTTCAGTGAAGTAGTTGAAGTAGTTCAAGATTGAAAACACGCCCGCCCTTTGCGGCTTTGCGGCTTTGCGGGAAAAAGAAGAAGCAAGACCTGAATTTCCCGCGACGGCGTAAAGCGGCAAAGGCAGGCTACGGGATCGAGTTCTTGCAGCGCTCGAAAACCAGCCGGAGTCCTTCGAGAGTCAACGTATCGTCAACCAACTCGATCAGCGATGAACCGGTAGCAATCAAGGGTGCTAAGCCACCAGTTGCGATCACGCGAGGCGAGCCGCCCATCTCGTTCAACATTTTCCGCAGCACGCCATCCACCAGGCCTACGTAACCGTGATACAGCCCTGACTGCATTGCAGCCACAGTCGACGAACCAATGACCTTGCCCGGCCTCTTAATATCAACGCGTGGGAGCTTCGCCGTACGTTCGAACAAAGCGTCTGCCGAGATCATGATCCCCGGTGTGATGACCCCGCCGAGATAATCCCCGTGTTGGGTGATAGCGTTGAAAGTCGTAGCGGTTCCGAAATCAACAATAATGCAAGGAGCTCCATACTTCTCAGTCGCTGCCACTGCATCGACCAGTCGATCAGCGCCGACATCTGAGGCAGGTTCATATAAAACCCGCAACCCAAGGTCAGTCGTGTGATCGACAAACAATGGAGTGAGATTGAAATAAACCTCAGCCATCCGTTTGAGTGTGTAATTCAGCGGCGGAACTACCGAGGCGATTGCTATTGCATTAATTGCTTTGAAGTCGAGCCCGGCTAGCTCAAACAGGTTGCGAGCGTGCACACCATATTCGTCAACCGTGCGGTTGCGAGCGGTTGTCAGGCGCCAGTGCGCCACTAAATCTGTGCCCTGGTAGACACCCAGCGACGTATTGGTGTTCCCCGCATCAATCACCAGAAGCATAGGTCAACTCCTCGGCCATATTTTTCTCATCACCATCACGCATCACCGCCTCCATCAGATCACAGGCGACCGCAGCGCCGTGCTCAGCTCGCAGTTGCTCACCGACAGCTTGGGCTTTCTCTGCGTATGACGGCTCATCCAGCAATCGTCTTAGCTCTTTAGCTATTCTTGTGGAGGTGTATTTTGCACGCGCCAAAGTCCGGCTGGTACCCAGTCGCGCCGCATGAGCAGCATTGTCAGGCTGATCGAAAGCAAAGGGCACAATCAAAGTCGGAATTCCAGCTCGCAGCCCCTGTGAAGTGGTACCGACGCCACCATGATGAACCATCGCACCGGCACTCGGCAGTAAAGCTTCAAACGGAGCGTAATCAACGGCCAGAATTTCGGGAGGCAATTTTTCCGCGAGCCGATTGCGATCATCACCAATCAACAACACGGCGCGGCGTCCGAGCATTTTTGTCGCCGCAATACTCTCCTGAAAAAAGTCGCGAGCTACCCAGACAGCCGATGATCCCAAAGTGAAAACGATCGGCGGTGAGCCTGCCTCCAGAAACTCCAGCAGCTCGGTGGGCATCGCCAACTCTTTCTTGCCATCATAAAAAGCAAACCCGGTTGCTCTTGCTTGCCGCGGCCAATCCGGCTGTGGCTGACCAAATAGTTTGGAAAACATGGCCAGGACCAGAGTAGGCGAATGTTGGCCTTCAAAAACTGGATTACCACGATCGGGTAGACCAAGCTCGTCACGAAATTTGTTGTAAACACCACACCGGTAAGCCTTCTTTGCTTGACTGAAGAACGCTGCCACCGCGCGTGGACCAAACCACCCAATGTGTTTCATCCATTGCCAGAACGGAGGTACGGGAGGATCGTAAGCCGACATAAAAGAGGCGGGCGCCAGCACACTCGAGACCCACGGTATGCCGGTCTTTTGAGCTACGAGTGGACCTGCGAAAGTGATTGGATGCGTCAGCAGCAGATCGGCGCCCTTCACGGCGTGGAGCAAGTCGTCATAAGCATCGCGCAAAAAGGGAAACAACATTTCGTTGAGCAACACTACGCTGCCCTTCATCGGATGCATGACACGCTCGATCAATTCCGGATCCTGATCCTCGGGTGGCGGCAGGTTGGGACGAACCGGAACAAAGTCAAAGCCGGCGGTCTCCATTTTCTCGCGATAAAGTTCACTGGTCGCGATCACGGGTTGATGACCGCGGGATTGCAACTCCATAGCCAACGCCATGTACGGATGAACGTCACCGTAGGAGCCAAACGTTGTAAGAATGATTCGCTTTCCCATAGAGAGTTCGACAAACTTCAGTTTGTCGCTGACTGAATCTCGGTACAGTGCCGTGTAAAACATGTCAACGACAAACTGAAGTCTGTCGGACTAGCTTCGCAGGCTGGTGACATCGGCGGCGCGGACAACTTTAACCTCACCAGTCTCGGTTTCTACACGCAAGGCGCCATCGCTTTCAAGGCCACGGGTAATGCCGGTGAATTGCTCTCCGCTACTTGTGACCAAAACTGATTTCCCTTCACCATAAGACGAGCCTAACATCCAATCCAGAAGTATTTGAGATCGAGCTTCATCGTCCTGCAGCTGTTCGTACCGATTAGCTACCGATCTCAATAATGACTGTAACAGCACTTCGACACTCACGCCTTCTCCGCGCGCTGTTTCAATCGAAGTTGCCACTTCGCGTAACTCGGAAGGGAAAGCCTGGCTAGTCAGATTTATTCCGATGCCGAGAATCACAGCTCGACCAGAGTTCGTCTCAACGGTCTCAGCCAGAATTCCACAAAGCTTTCGATCGTTTATCAAAATATCGTTCGGCCATTTGATGTCAGTCTTGAGCTCGCAGGTGTCATTTAGCGCGTCGGAGACCGCCAGCGCGGCCATAAGTGGAATCAAAGACCATAACTCATGGTTGAGGGAAGGCCTCAGGACTATGCTTGCGTAGAGTCCGGCGCCAGGCGGTGAAATCCATTGTCGCTCGAGGCGACCACGTCCTGCAGTCTGTTCACCAGCTACAATCGTTAGGCCTTCAGCCGCCCCCTGCTGAGCGAGCCGCGCCGCTTCGGTATTCGTCGAAGCGAGCGAGTCGTAGCGAAGGATTTGAGGTGAGAACGTCGACATTCGGGTTGGGATTCAAGTTCCAGGTTTCAGGTTTCAAGTTTCAGGTTTGAAGTTGCGTCGACCGCGATTTGCCTTACCAGCCGATCGAGATTCCGGAACCTCTCATCACTGGTCTGGCCGCGCACAAAACGAAAATAGATTTGTTGAATGATCACAGCCACCTTGAATCGCGCGAACGTTTCGTAAAAAACAATCAGCGATAGATCGCGACCGGTCGATTCCTGATATCGAGAGATCATTTCTTCCCTGCTAAGCCATCCTGGACCTGTGGTTACTGCACGCAGACTTTTATTATCCCCAGTTCCCTGCAGAGTCCAATAACAAAGCAGCAGTCCGAAATCGACCAACGGATCGCCGACCGTGCACATCTCCCAATCAAGGACGGCCACTACTCGGGCCGGTTCATCAGCGGCGAGCATAATGTTGTCAAGCTTGAAATCATTGTGAACGATCGTCGCCTTAGCCGCGTGCTCCACGGGTATGTGTTCGGCAAGCCAGCTCATGACGTGGTTCATTTCAGAGACTTCTGTGGTCTGAGAGCGTTGCCAACGTTCCGACCATCCGCGTACTTGCCGGCTGACAAAACCTTCAGGCTTACCAATCCGAATGATGCCTGATTGGTTAATATTAACCGCATGAAGCTGCGCCAGGGTGTCGATTACAGCTTCGCTAACTTTTCGCCGGATAACCGGATCGTCGCCAATCTCAAGGGGGATTCGATCACGCACAATCAAGCCGGCACGCCTCTCCATCAAATAGAAAGGCACGCCAATCACGGCCCTGTCATCGCACAACAGCACGGGTTTGGGAGTCAAAGAAAAGTAAGGATGGATTGCTTCGAGCAAGCGATACTCGCGCGGCATGTCGTGGGCAGTAGGTGCTACTGGTCCAACAGGCGGCCGTCGTAGCACAAACTGATGTCCGCCAAATTTGATCAGGTAGGTGAGGTTCGAATGCCCGCCGGCAAACTGTTCCAGTTCGAGTTCTGAGCTCTCGTCCAGATCTAAAGAAAGGCGGGGTCGCAGGTATGCACTCAGCGCTTTAGTATCTAGTTCCTCGCCAGACCGCACTGGGGCGGTATCACTACTGCTCAAGTTTTGCCTCGCTCTTAAACTGTTTCAGGATTCGCTGCGCGACTACTGCCCGGTGGACTTCATCCGGCCCATCGTAGATACGGGCGGCGCGCGCGTCACGATAAAACATTTCCAACGGTGTGTCCTTTGAATATCCCAGCGCGCCGTGCACCTGGATAGCGCGATCGACCACTTCGTTCAGTACGCGCGCGCCGTAGAACTTGATTATTGAAATTTCAACTCGAGCATCTTCGCCACGGTCCATCTTCCAGGCAGCGTGCAAAGTCAGCATGCGAGCCGCGTTGATCTCGGCAGCAGAATCAGCAATCCAGTTCTGAACAGTTTGCTTTTCAGCGAGGGGCTCTCCAAACGAGCGACGCTTTAGGGAATAACTACACATCATTTCAAAGCTACGCTGGGCCGCGCCCAGCCAGCGCATGCAATGCTGGATACGACCGGGACCTAGTCGTGCTTGTGCCAGTTTGAATCCAGCGCCAACCTCACCCAGAAGATTCTCCAAAGGCACTCGACAATTGTCGAATCGAATCTCGCAATGGCCGCCTACGCCTCCGGATCCCATCACACCTACGGCGCGTATAATGTTGAAACCGGGAGTTCCCGCGGGAACGATGATCATGCTGGCGCGACTGTGAGAAGCGGCGGATAAGTCCGTAACCGCCATCACGATCGCGAATGCCGACCCAATCGCACCTGAGATAAACCACTTGTGACCATTGATTACCCATTCGTCACCATCGCGTGTCGCAGTCGTCTGTAGACCGGTGGGATCAGAACCAGCGACTTCTGGCTCAGTCATCGCAAAGCAGGAGCGTACCTCACCAGCCGCGAGTGGTCGCAGGTATTTTTCTTTTTGCTTTTCGTTAGCGGCCACGATGAGGATCTCGGCATTGCCGGCGTCCGGTGCTGCTTCGCCAAAGATACGCGGGGCGATGACCGAGCGACCGATGACCTCGTTGACCAGGGCCTGGCCTACGTAACCGATGCCCATGCCGCCCCACTCGGTCGGTAGATTGGGAGCCCACAACCCGGCTGCCTTTACTTTGTTTTGGAGTTCCCGTTCGAGTTCAACGGGTAGGCCCTCATGCTCGATCATCTGGTCTTCGTTTGGATAGACGTGCAGGTCCATGAACGCAGCGATGCGTTGACGGGTGTCTTCAAGTTCAGGCGAGACGCTGAAGTCAATCATGAAAGAGTTTCCGCGGCGAACGAGTTACAAAATCGAAAGGCTGGCCGATTGTAGCCGCAGCGAATTGCTTGCACCAGCAACAAATACTCAACCCAGAAAAGCGGTCTTTGGTCTTGGATCTCTGGTCTTTGTTTGTCCATTCAAGGTTCGCAGTTTGCTTCAAGAGTGATTTCACGGGCAAAGAACCGAGATCGTCTTTCAAACCCAGACCAAAAACCAGGACCTTCCTTAGGGAACGAGCTTTGCTCTAGTCGTGAGCGGAGGACTTGTGGATGCCCGAACTCGTTCGTAAGTTTCAATGGCCGATTCTGTTGTTGCTCGTCTTACTCGGAGCGGCTTTCTTACTAAAGATGTGTTATCTGTCGCTGGCTTTCAACACTGCCTTTGGCATTGTCTATTTAACGGCAATCTATTTGTTTTTGAAGTTTCGTTTCGGCGTGGTGTTGCCGCCATCGCTGTTGGCACTGGTGTTGGCCGGGGTAGAAGTCGATGCGCTGGGTAACTATTTCAGGATGTACGGTCATTCGTTTGGCCCTCTTGAGTACGATCAGTTTGCACACATGACTATTCAAGTCCTGGTTACGCCTCTGATCGTTTGGCTGATGCGCGAGACTCTCGAGCGAAGCGGTCAATCTCTGGCGCTGGGTTTTACGACTTTCTTTGCCGGGGCGACGATCTTCGGGCTGTCGGCCTTTTACGAAGTTATTGAGCTTTGGGATGAACTTTACTTTGGTGGTCAAAGGATCTGGAGCACTCGCGATACGTCCACTGATTTGCAATTTGACTTGATGGGGATTGTTATTGGCGCCTTGCTGGCCTACGCGCTATTGCGACGCGACTCAGTGAACAAAGAAGACTATCCGCAGATTACGCCGATGACACAGATGTAAGACAATGCGCTTAGTTCTTTGTACTTAGCTTTTGTCGTTGCAGCCTTGGATGCTGTTTCGAAACCGGTTAGACACAGTAGACAAACCAGGAACTAAGAACAAAGCACTAAGAACCCGTGCTTGCATCTGTGTCATCGGCGTAATCTGCGGATAGTTCTCTTATGCAAGCATGCCGCGGAATTTGGATTTGTTGGTTTGATAGCCGGGGAACACGGCATTCAAATTTGAAGCCCCGAGATGCCGCTGAGCTACTTCAGCAAACACATCGCGAAAATCCGTGGTCAAATTCAAATCTCGACCTTCATATAACTGATCAGACTTGAGGCCCGGCCACTGTCCGTAGACTTTGCCGCCCTGCACGCCATTGCCTACCACGAACATAGCGTTAGCGTGTCCATGATCGGTGCCACGATTTCCATTCTCGCGAACAGTCCGGCCAAATTCAGACATCGTCATGATCACTACGTCATCCATACGCTGTCCAAGATCGGTGTAGAGAGCAGCAATGCCTGAGCTGAACTGCTGTAACAAATTGCTCAACTGGCCGCGTGAGCTTCCTTCATTTACGTGAGTATCCCAACCGCCGATATCGGTGAATGCGACTTCCAAGCCGACACCTGCTTTGATTAGCTGCGCAATCTGTAGGAGACCATTGCCGAATTCAGTGCGCGGATATTGAGCGCCGTTCTCAGGCTTGTACTGACTGGGATTCACCTGCTTGAGATAATTGACCGCTTCGAAAGTTTCCTTGCCCGTATCCCCGAGTACATCTTTCGAGGTCTGTCCGTAGAGGGCTTCGAAGCCGCCCTGAACCGCAGCAGAATTCTTTCCGGCCCGGATAGAAAAGTCAGCGAGGTTGGAAACAGCCACCGCCGGCGCTCGTCCCTGCAGCACCCGAGGCATTTGTCGTGTGATTGAGACTGCCCGGAACAACGAGTTCTGAGGATCAGACTTGCTCTGCAAATAACGATTCAACCAACCATCGGTCGTTGACTTAACGCCTGGAGTTGCCGACTCCATGTAGTCCTGAGCGTCGAAGTGCGAGCGAGTATTGTCCGGTGAACCTGCGGCTTCGACGATGGCTAATCGCTTCGAATCCCAGAGGGGTTTGAAGGATGCCATAGCCGGATGCAAGCCAAAGAAGCCATCGAGATTGATCGCCGTTTCGACATTTCCCGCTTGCGGCTTTGGAATCGCAATCGTAGGACGAAGATCGTAGTAAGAGTGTTCACCGAACGGTACCACCATGTTCAGCCCATCGACCGCGCCTCGCTGAAAGATTGCGATTAGCGTCTTGCGGCGGCCGCCGGTAATGCGCTCCCGAGCTTGCCCCAGCACGGTGCGTTCGATAAATGATGGCGCTGCCAGCGAAGCTCCAATACTCGCAAGAGCAATGCTGCCTGATTGGATAAAAAATCTTCTATTCATAATCCCTCCGGGATGTTCTTAGTCCTTTGTGCTTTGTTCTTAGTAGTTGACCGTGGCGAAAATCGCGCAACTTACGAAACGGTCAACCACAAAGAACCAAGAACAAAGAACCAAGCACGTATTTACTGCCGTTGGAATTCCGGCGTACCAAGTATTAGACCGACAATCTTTGTTACCGGATCAGTTATCGTCGCCTGTGGTCCCGGACGATTCGCCTGTTGTCGCGGTCCATCTTGTGTCATCACCATTTGGGCGACTTCCTGATCAGCCATTCTCTGCGGTGGTGCCATCGGGGGTGCTATCGAGACTTGCTCGTTCATCTGTTTCAAGAGCGTCTCTTTCGTTCGCGGCGAAATGTCGCCGGCGACAATCAGGCTCAGAAACTGGTCCATAATCTTCGCCTTGTCGGCGTCGGACGGCTTTTCACCGACAAAACGCCGCAAATTGACTCTAGTGCCAGGTATGCGATTACTGGCCAAAGCCAGGCCAAAGTTCAGTCGTTCCAACAACGCGCCGGTGTTTACCCAATTCTCAGCCGTGTCGGAATAACCGTTTGGCGTCTGATAGCCGTAGAGCGGTTCGCCCATGCGTGCAATCCATTGATGAAGTTGGGGACCACCAGTAGTCTCACCACCGAGCGTGCGCACCGCGCTTATAGTCAGTTCGAACGGACGTTTGATTTTCGCCCGGTAAGCCTCGGCGGAATTGAACTCTGGCGAGAAGAAGATCGCTTTCAGCGTCTCTCGAGTATCTCCGTCGCTCTTCGTAAAGGCTGCTGCAACTCGATCAACCAAGGCTGCGGACGGATTGTCCATCACAAAGTGCCGCGCCAACTTGGTTGCGATGTAGCGAGCGGTTGATTGATGGTGCGCCAGGATGTCCAGCACCATCAGCCCGTCTTTCATACCCCCTCCGGAAGGAATCTTGTGACCGAGCACAACCTTCTCGCCGTCATCGTGCATCCGCGGAGCGAAATAGAATTTGCCGGCATTCTCGCGGGCCCGGTCACCCATCAACGAAGCTGCAGCGGCGCCGGCGCCTCGCGGAGCAAAGATTGTCCAACCAGTAAAGCAGCGCGCAACTTCCTGAACGTCTTTTTGCGTGTAACCACCGTCAACGCCAAGAGTATGAAGCTCCATCAATTCACGCGCGTAGTTCTCGTTGATTCCTCGCTTTTGGCGATTGGGATTGGGATTTGGCTGAGGCCGGTTTGGGTTCTGACCGGCGTTGGGCATTCGCTCTGCGTTGCGCCGCCCTTGGCGAAGCATTTCAAGAATCGGATCTCGACCCATTTGCCGATCGGCTTGTTGAAGTCTGCGGCCACCATTACCGACTTGTGCATTGGGACTCACGCTTTGAAAATTGTCGAGATAGAAAAGCATTGCCGGACTTTCCGCGGTAGCTTTCAAAAGATCAGAAAACTTTCCCATCGAGTTCGGTCGAATGGTGTCGCGATCGTATGAAGTCAACAGGTAACGATCCGCGCCCTTGTTAGCAAACACATTGAAGTGGTTCGTCCAAAAATCGACCATCACTTCCTGAAGCTGTCGCTCGCTGTACACGGCGCGAAGGATGCGAGCCGATTGCAGCTCGGCCATGATTCGTTGCGGCGGCTGCAAACCATTCTGCTGGTAATAGTCTCGCACCGCTTTTCGATAAGCTTCGTTGTTCTGGGGATTAGGATCGGCCGGGCTCGCTGGTGTCGGAGGCGCGGGCATTGTCTGGGGAGACTTTGCGTCGGGCGCCATCATTTCGTTGTCACCAGGTTTAGCTTCGGTGTTTCCGCCCTTGACCCGATTGTCTCGCGCGGCAGCCAACTCGCCCGGTAGATCGCCACGCCGATCTAACTGCTTTATTAGCTGTCCTGGCTGCGGATACTTTTCATAGAGTTCCGACGTGGCCATCGCGAGAGTAGGAAGGTTCTTGTCCTGTAACTTCGCTTCGAGAACTGTGTCCGAGATGCTGGTGGGATTGAGCTGCTGATTGATGTAGTTTTCCAGACCCATCGCCTTAACGCGCTCGACATCTCCGGGGCGCGCCCCAAAGCCTAGTCGATTTAGGACGTGCAGGATGCGTTGATCCTGACTTAGCGAGGCAGCCCGCGACTTTTGAGCGGACATCTGCTGGGCACCAACTAACGTGCTGGAAAGAAGCGTTGCGGCTATCAGTAACGCTGCAGCTTTGTTAATAAAGGAAGAATGTCTTTTCATGAGATCACCTGTTAATTGGACTTTCAGCAGCGATTCGGCTCGATCATACTCGTCTCGGCTCGCGAGACCAACCGACCGGAAAATGCTCGGCAATTCCTTAGACGTGCGGGTTACATGGAAGGTCGAGAAAAGACTCACAGAGCGAGCAAATTAAGGAGACCCGATGGATATGGAAGGATCAGCCCAAGAGAATTGAGCAGCTCAATCTGGATCAGCTCAAGTCGGGTCAGCTTGGGCCGTTCTCGAATTCCCCCTGCGCAGCTGGGGGATACTTCAAGCACAACCTACATCAATAGCCTTCTATGATCTTCTGAATACCCCCTGCGTGAGTGGGGGTTCTTTCAGGTCCTGCCTTTAGGCTGGAACTGAACTATCCCCCAGCTGCGCAGGGGGGATTTTCAAAAACAATCTGCGTCTTGTTACTAGGCTGAAACTGAACTGTCCCCCAGCTCGCGCAGGGGGATTTTCTAAGAACAACAAGAGGTGCGTGGTAGGCTGTAATTGAAGTAACCCCCCAGCTTACGCAATGGGAATTCTTCAGCAGTCCGACAGTTGAGTGTATGACTACTTGAGGCGGGAGCAAGCTGCCCTTCCTGACCTTGAGACTTTCCAAGGCAGTGGTTTGCCACATAGCGAACTTCTGCCACCAGCCAAACCTATGCCGGGTTGCGGGTGCTGGTGCGAGGGGCTGGCTTGGGATAGGAGGCGGGGCTGCGGGTGCCTTGCTTATCGACGGCGCGCACGCCAAAGAACGAATTATCTTTCGACATTCCCTTCATCGCGTAGCTCGTCACGTTTCCAACCCATCTTGAGTTTGTCCACAAAGCCTCGGTGGTGTCGCGCCAAACGATTTCATAACCGGCGAGATCAGGCTCCTTGTTTGCTTCCCAGGTCAGGTTGGTATCGTTCGCCAAGCCCGATGCTACCAACACATTCTTCGGCCGCGCCGGAGCGCTCGCTAATGATGCAAGTGCCGCAGCATTTACTCTGGCCACGTCGGCGATGTAATTGAAATCGTCGAACTCAGGCAAGTCACCATACTGCACACCATTTTCCATGCGTACATTTTGGTGTTGATGATCGTAATTCTCGTTTGGCTCAGTGAAGCGGACCGCCGCGTAGCCCCGTTCGAGGAACGGCTGATGATCTCCACCGCGGCCGTATCGATCGCGGCGATAGATCAACCAGACCTTCATTCCACGAACATAACGTTCTCCGCTCTCCTTGATGAACCGGGCGAGCTGACGTGAAGGTGAATCGTTCTCGCCACCTACGCTGCGCCGAGTCCTGGCCTCGGCCTCAGTTTCATTCGTAGGCACGCCTTCTGAAAACACTCGGACCGTATGTGGATCTCGAACGCCATTCCCGCCAAGCGAATTGCCGATGATGTCATTTGTGAACATCGCTTCGATGTCGAGATTCTTTTTCTTCGCTTCTTCAGCGTAATGAGTTGCGCCTAAGAGTCCCTGCTCCTCACCGGGAACAGTCATAAAAACGATCGTCGCGTCAAAAGTATGAGTTGCCATTACCCGAGCCATCTCGAGAACTGCCGCTGTTCCGGAAGCGTCATCATTCGCGCCGGGCGCGTCGCACTTCGCGTTGGTCGGACTCGAGCACATGGAATCGTAGTGGCCGCTGACGACGTACATTCTATTTTCTGACTCAGGCTGGGTCCCTTTCAGAGTTGCGACAATGTTAGTGAGCATGGTCGGCTGTGGTACGCGTTCGGCCTTTGCTTGTTCGAAAGTTTGTTTCTCGACGGTCATCCTGCCGCCGGACGTGGCCGCAGCTTTTTGAAATTCCGAAAAGAGCCAGTCTCGCGCAGCTCCAATTCCGCGAGTTGGATTGTCTTGCTCCGACAAGGTGTTGCGCGTTCCAAACGAAACAAGTTTTCGAATGGTTCGTTCGATGTTCCTGGCATCGATTTCCTTAACCAGCTTTGCAATCTCGGGATCTTTCGTAACGAGTGGACCGCGCGAGGCTGAGCTGACAGCCGGAGCGGTTTTTCTTTGCGCTGAAATGTGGGAAGGAATTGAAACCAGGAAGACGAGAATGAACAACGCGGCTGACTTCAGCTTAAGTTTTCGATCTCTCATTGTTTGTTTAAGTAGTCACTTTTCTGCTGGATTAGCGAGTTCCTTTATCTAATGGTTCCCTGTAGACAGGAGTGAACGTGCGCGTCGTGTGCTCAGTAACACTAGGCACCGGCTCGAATTGTGGTGAACTTAATTGTCGAGCAGTATCGCGCCCGGAAGCTTTCTTGAGGCCCGCCGGTTTTTCCTTGCGCGCCTCCAACGATGAATTGATTATGCGGTTCAACAAGCGAAGCAGCATGAAGTCGCAGAAGGCAATCGTAAACATACCCATCACGATAACCGCCATGATCGGATCCGGGACCTTAAAAATCTCTGCGAGTTTGATTGCGCCGGTAATCAGCAACACGAATCCGCCCAAAGTGATTAGGGCCACGGTTAGGCCGATTGCGAGGGCTGGTTTAGTGAGACTGATCGGCACCAGCTCAGTCTCTGGTAAGGTGCTGGCGCCACAGCGACTACAGTAATTCAGATCCCGACTCGTTTCAGCACCACATGACTGACAGTACATACAAGCCTCCAACTAAAATCTGCCGGAAACTATACAGCTTGGCGAGTACTTAGAAAAGAAGGTCCTGGGTCTTTGAACTTTAATCTTTGTTTGAATGATTGGTAACTTGAGCTGGGACAAAGACTCGAGTACAAGGTGCGAGGCCCGAAGGGCCGATAGTTAATAGCCACGCCCCGTGAGGGCGTGGCTACCGCAGCAACTCTGCCCGTGAGCGCCGAAGGTGCGAAAGTCCTAAGGCGTTGTTGTGTCGCTTCATCACTCCATCGCACCTTCGGCGCTCCGGAATTTCTGATCCGATCGTCATCCACGCCATCACGGGCGTGGCTATTAACTTTCGGCCCTTCGGGCCTTCAACCAAGGCTGGACGGAGTCCAGTGCAAAAGCCCTCCGCGATTGAGCACACGAACAAAGACCTAAGATCAAAAAACGTCTTACTGAATGTGATACGCGCGGCCTTTCCAAACGAGAAGGACTTCGCCTTTTAACTGATTTGCGATTGCCCCAATTTCGGGTTCGTCGGCAACCAGCGCTCTATATTGGTCCGAATTACGTCTTACTTTCAGGGCTGACATTGAGGATTTGTAAGCCGAGTCCACCCACACTCCGTCTTGTTTTGAAAAGTGACGGCCTGCGACGTTTCGAGTTTCTTCTGTTTCATCGCGTCTTCCCGAATTCGCGCGTCCAACTGCTAATGACTTGGTCTTCTGTCGATCGTCATCGTTTTTCGAGGAGTCTTTTGGGGACGTGGGGGCGCCCGCAGTCGCCACCGAATCAGTCGCATAGTCCGCCTCGCGCTTGCGATCTTCCTTATCACGACCTGCAGGCTGCTTTGCCACTTCGTTTGAATCTTTCGGACCACCGCGACTGCTGGCTTCTGCAGCAGGCTTGGCAGGCGGTGCTGGCGCATCAGCGATTGCGCGACGCTGTGCGACTCTCGTTTGTTCTTCTTCAGTGGATTCTGCCGCCCTCTCCTTCTTTGGTTCTTCAGGCTGTTTTGATGCAACAGCCCCGGACACCGCAGATGAGTCAGGTGTCGCTTGCGTTTGCGCTTGGGCTTTTTCGCCAGCCTTTACTTCCTTGTTAGCGGCGGTTGAGTCCGCTTCGGTTCTCGGAGCCTTAGTGACAACTTGAGCGCTACTATCGTTAGAGGGTTGAGAACCAGCCGCAGCATTTGGTGCCGGCGTCGCAGCTTGGCTGGTCTGATTGGTCACCGCCACTGATTCTCGGTTGCCACCACTTCGGGAAGCAAAGAAGATTGCGCCAACTACAACCAACACCAACGCAGGTAAGGCAAATCTCATCACCGCAGGCGAAAGAAATGCAGCCAATGCTTTTCGCCAACCGGCCAGTTCCGGCGTTGATTCAACCAATGACTCTTTGATTGTTGGCCCGGCCGCCACCGCTAGCTCTGCCACAACTTTCCTGCAATCATCACAGTCCACAAGATGTGATGTATAACGGGCTCGAGTTGCAGGAGGCAAAGCGCCTTCTGCATAAGAGCTCAACTCGTCGGCGTCCAAATGCGCACCTGCACTATTCCGAGCCGCTTCGCCGGAAACAGAACGGTTACGGCCCGCCCATGACCGCAACAAACTGTCGATTTCGTTGTATTCCGGTTGCTTCATTCGATAAACCTTACCTGCGCCAACTAAAGAACGAAATTAAGCACTTAACTTGCGACTGCTATTCCATCTCAAAGTTCAATTCTGCTAATCAGGGCTCAGATTCTCGGAAGTCACTCCTTTACTAACGAGTAACGGCTCCAAATCGGTTTCAAGATGCAACGCAACTTCCGCAAAAGCTGATTTTGTTTCCGAAGTTGACCAGCCATGTTTGCTGGTCAGAATCTTCTCAACACGATCGCGCAATTCAGCATGAACTCGAGTCAAACGCCTGCTCGCAGTCGCCTCATGGACACCAAGGACGGCGCCCGCCTCGCGCAATCTGAGATTGTCAAAATAATAAAGCTTTACGAGCAGCCGATCCTCATCATCCATCGCCTGGATAGCGCTTGCCAGAGCTCGCTCCATTTCCTGGCGAGCCCGTTTGCTTGCGAGCGCATTCTCTGGATTTGGCGACGAACTTGGTGTTCCCGCGGCTTTGTCATCAGAAGTTTCCGAGGCGATTCGATCAAAGTCGGCATCGTCCTCGGTTTGCACAAGACGAGCCTGCTTGCGATGTTGATCGACGGCCAATTGTGAAACAACAGCTCGCAGCCACCCGGCTAAGGATCCTCTTCCCGAATAGTAAGCAAGCTTGCTCGCCGGTCGTCCATCTTCACGAAGTCGAAGACCGTGCAGCTCAGCCCAGATAGATTGCGTCAAATCTTCAGCTGCATCTTCATTGCCAGCGGCTGAGCGCGCAGCGGAACGCACAGTGGGTGAATAGCGCTCAACCAGGTCGGTCCAAGCCGAGCTCTCGCCCCGCTCACACGCAATGGCAAGACATAAGTCGCCTGCTTGAAGCTGATCCAGAAACTCGACGATTGCATGATCTGAGGAATCGGGCGCGTCCTTCAATAGGTACTTTTGAACACATGCTCTGACGCGGGGCAGGATGTCCTCGACACTGAGGTGATAGCTTTCATCCGCGCGCGCAAGCAGACGCTCTGCGGCTTCGGCGATTAGCTTGTCGATTTGAGGGGCTCGATTCGGCACAGTCAGGTCGGTCCTATGCTATCACGTGTAGAACGGACTTCTTCAGTCTGTTCATAGTTGATCATCACACATCAAAGCAGTGTCCTTCGAGTCGCTATGGCTCAACCCAAAAGCGCTCGACCCGCGCAAAGTTGAGTGAAGTGAACTTGAGCTTGTCGAAAATTTCTCGTTACTCGTCAAAAGCATTAGCCTTAACCTCTGCTCAGACTGAAGTCTAAGCTACTTTTTGTCGTAATATGAAAGCCATCAAATGCTCCGAGTAACCGAAATCTTTCGTTCAATACAGGGCGAATCAACGCATGCAGGCCGGCCCTGCACCTTCGTGCGCCTGACCGGCTGCCCTATGAGATGCGTCTGGTGCGACAGTGAGTACACTTTTACCGGCGGGGATCACATTTCTCTCGAGGATGTCTTGCAGCAGGTGCGGAACTTTGGCTGCTCGCTAGTTGAAATAACCGGTGGAGATCCACTCGCCCAGAAGGAAGCGCACACCTTGATTCGCCAGCTCTGCGACGAAGGCTTCGAAGTGTTGATTGAAACCGGCGGCTTCTTTTCGACTGAGGGAGTTGATGAACGGGCTGCAATTATTCTCGACGTAAAGTGCCCGGCTTCAAACGAAGTTGAGCGGAACCATTGGCCGAATCTCGAACGTCTGCGTCCAGACCTCGACGAGGTAAAATTTGTAGTCGCCGATCGAAGTGATTGGGAGTACGCGCTCGAGGTGATCGAACGTTACGAGCTGGAAAAGCGAGCGAAAGCGATTTTGATTTCACCGGTCTGGGACGGAATCGATTTGAAGGAACTAGCCGGCTGGGTCTCAACCAGTGGCAAACAGATTCGCATGCAACTGCAACTGCACAAGTACATTTGGGGACCGGATGTGCATGGGGTTTAATAACAGGAACCAAAACAATCAGGGCTTCTTATCTACCTTTAGTAGCTTTGCCACCTCCTGAAGATGCAGATCAGCTCGTAGCCAAATCAATTGCAATGCCGTCCCGGGATCAACATCGCGCGATCCGTACTTTGGCTCCGACATTGGCAGTTGATATTTTTGAATTAAGCTTTTACCTGGCTCATAGTTGTCATGCAACTGATGTCCTTCAATTTTTACACCCCAAGCCTTAGCTGCATCAGCGTAGGCATCCATTGCTCCATTGAATTCGTCTTTTAATTGACCATCGGGTAACAATCGCACTGCTTCATTGGTTTTCGCCTTCGCCTCAATCAACAATTGACCATAGTTCTGATAGTTTATTCCAACCTGAGTTCCTGCTTGAATTTTTTGCAGGGCGGCAATCGCGTCCAGGCTTTCTTTTGACGGAGCTTGAGAACATGAGGTAAATAGGCAGATCAATAATATATTGAATCCGATTAACCTGGTGGTTCCGTTTTTGATCACGTAGTCCAATCTCCAATGAGGTTACAAGTTTTGAAGGGGCGGGCATTATTGGCCCGAGCTTAGCGAAAGTCAAATTCTTTTCCAGAACGGTGACATGGGCGGAAGTAACGAACTCATTGACGAGGTGGTTGCAGAAGTCCTGCCAGCCATTGTCACTCCAGCCACTCTTGCAGTCTGCCTGGTTTCAGGAGGCATGGATTCATGTGTGTCTGCGGCGATAGCTCGTGAAGAAAACGATGCCGTAGCTTTCCTTCACGTCTCTTACGGACAGCGAACTGAAGAACGTGAACGTAATGCTTTCGACGCCCTCGCCGACTTTTACCAAATCCGCCAACGCCTTGCCGTCTCGATCGAGTATCTAACCGAGATTGGTGGTTCATCGCTGACGGATAAAAGCATTCCTGTTACCACTGCCAATCTAAGCGCGTCCGGAATACCCGCCAGTTATGTTCCCTTTCGAAATGCCCATCTGCTCTCGATTGCAACGAGCTGGGCCGAAGTAATCGGAGCCGGTTCAATCTACATCGGGGCGGTTGCAGAGGATTCATCCGGTTATCCAGACTGTCGTCCCGAATTCTATGAAGCATTTGAAAAGACTATCGAGGTCGGGACTCGACCGGAAACTGTCATTGAAATTCGTACTCCGGTAATTCATTTAACGAAAGCGGAAATCATCTTGCGGGGCCAGGCCCTACAGGCGCCGCTCGAATTGACCTGGTCCTGCTATCAGGCCCAGACACAAGCTTGTGGCGCCTGCGATTCCTGTGCGTTGCGGCTCCGCGCATTTCGGCAGGCAGGGGTGGTCGATCCAATTCCCTATCTGCTTGACACCAGCCGCTCAGCTTATTAACTTTAGGCCGCTCCCGAGAAACGATTACAACGGCCAATGCCGGCGTCGCATCTCAAGAGCTCTCCCGCAATCATAAATATTCCTGACACTTTTCCGTTGGAGGAGCAGCATGTTTCGTAAACACTTTTCAATAATGGTGGCAGCTGGTTTGTTCGCGCTTTCAGCGCTTGTCGCAACTGCACAAACAGGCGAGCTTCGTGGTCACGTCAAATTAAAGCAAGCTGACGGAACCTCAGTTCCTTTAGCCGGCGCTGCCATTGACGTGTTTCGCACCGACCTTAAGGGTAAGTTCGAGACCAAGACCGACAAGCGCGGCGGGTTTGTGTTCGCAGGTCTGCCCTACGTTGGCACCTACACAATTGGAGTCAGCGGCCCTGGTGCGCAGGCGAATTTTCAAGCCAACGTGAAAGTTGGACGGGACATCGACTACGAACTCGTCCTTGAACCAGGCGACGGTCGTCGACTGACGATCGACGAGATTAACGCCATCATGAAGGGTGGGAGTTCAAATGGCGGGGCTAAGACTCCGGCGGCTTCAGCCGAGAGTGCCTCAGATAAAGCCAAACGCGCTGAGATAGAGGCGAAAAACAAAGAGATATTGGAACACAACAAGAAGGTTGAGGAAACGAACGTTACCGTTGCTCGCACCTTCAAAACTGGCAATGACTCGTTACTCGCTGCCAGCGCCTTAACCAAAGCAAACAAACGAGAGGAAGCGATTCCGAAATACACTGAAGCAATTACCGCTTATGACGAAGGTCTGGCGGCTGACGCGGAACAACCTGCGCTGCTTACCAACAAGGCCCTGGCATTGAAAGCCCGTGGCGTCGATCGCTATAACCTGGCGATCACCACGAAGGATACCACCGCCAAGGCCCCGTTGCTTGAATCCGCCAAAGCCGACTTCAAATCCGCTGCTGAAGCTACTCAAAAGGCCTTGACACAACTTAAGGCTCAAGGGACTGAGGCTGGTGCCGATCCGGCTAGCCAGCAGCATGCCGCGGCCAACAAGCTTTCCGCACTAAATGCGAATGCTGACGCGATGCGTTTGTATGCGACTAAAGGTGATCCTACTCAAGGTGACGCCGCTGCTGCCGCTTACGAAGAATACATTGCCGCCGAAACGGATCCAGCCAAGAAGCTGACCGCGCAGCGAGATATGGCCCGAATGCTCTTCGATACCAACTCCTACGATAAAGCCAAGGCTGCTTACGACAAGATCCTGGTCCAGAATCCGGATGACACCGATGCTCTGCAAAATATCGGCTTGATCCTGTACGCTCTGGGCTTTGTAAAAGAAGGTGAAGGCAAGAAGGACGAAGCCAAGGCTAGTTATCAGGAGGCTGCCAACTATCTCGCACGTTTTGTGGAGAAGGCACCCGACGGACAGCTTAAGTCAGAGGCGCAGGATGTTCTGAAGAACTTGAAAGAACAGCAGAATGTCCAAGCCGAGAAGCCAGCCTCCACACCCGGGCGACGCAAGCGACCTTAATCTCGCGAACGTAATCTGGAACTGTCCTCAACCGATTCCATAAAAAGGCCGCACCGAATTGAATTCGGTGCGGCCTTTCACACTTTTCGACTCGCTTCTACTTCACTACTTTCTCCAATAAACATTTCGGTCAAGGGAGTTTACTCCCATTTTTCTTCAGAAAATCAATCTTGACAGTCTCCTTGTTCAACCTGTACTATGCCTGTGCAACGGTGTTGTGCACACCGGACGCAAGTAGAGCAGCCCTGGCTCTTCTCGCGGCAACTGTCTCAGTTTTGGACCCGCCCGCTTAAACGTTTCGAACCTACCAACGCATGTCTGCCAAATTAGGCGAAATTCTCGTTCGCGAAAATCTGATCAGCCCGCAACACCTGCGTGAGGCGCTTGAATATCAGCGTGAGCACGGAGGCCGGCTCGGCTTCAATCTCGTGAAGCTCGGCCTTGTTTCGGACGACATGATTACTGCCGTCCTGTCTCGCCAGTACGGCATCCCTTCCGTAAACCTCGAACTTTTCCAGATCGACGCCTCAGTGCTTCGCCTCATCCCTCAGGAAGTAGCTCAGAAGTACTCGGTGCTGCCCTTGTCCAGAGTGGGAGCTACGCTCACCCTGGCCATGGTCGACCCAACCAACGTCTTCGCCATGGACGACATAAAGTTCATGACGGGATTAAACGTTGAACCGGTTGTCGTCGCTGAGGCAAGTGTCCAACAGGCAATTTCGAAGTATTACAGCAGCTCGCGTGAGATTGATCTGGCGACCGTCGCAATTGACGAATCGGTCCTGGAAAGTGTCTCGGTTCTCGACGGAAACGGCCACAGCGGAATCACCAATGCCGATCTGGTCTCGCTCGACAGCATCGACTTCACTCCATCTGCTGACGCTGACGATGTCGAGATTGTCGAGGACAACGAAGAGATCGATCTCTCAACGCTATCACGCATGTCGTCGGACGCTCCCGTTGTCCGGCTGGTGAACGTGTTGCTGGTCGATGCTCTGCGACGCGGTGCTTCTGATATTCACGTCGAACCGTATGAAAAGGAACTTCGCATCAGGTTCCGTATCGACGGTGTTCTTTACGACGTGATGCATCCACCCTTGAAGTTGCGAGACGCATTGATCTCGCGCATCAAGATCATGTCAAAGCTCGACATCTCAGAAAAGCGTCTCCCTCAAGACGGCCGTATCAAGATCAAAGTCAAAGTCGATGCTCGCTCGCGTGAGCTCGATTTCCGTGTTTCAACCTTGCCTACCCTGTTCGGCGAAAAAGTTGTGCTTCGTCTCCTTGATAAAGAAAACCTGATGCTCGACATGACCAAGCTCGGTTTCGAGGCTGAGTCACTGGTCAAGTTCAAGCGCAACATTTCTAAGCCCTACGGCATGGTGCTGGTAACCGGACCAACGGGAAGCGGTAAGACGAACACTCTTTATTCAGCACTACAAGCACTCAACACCGTCGATACCAACATCATGACGGCGGAAGATCCGGTTGAATTCAATCTCGTCGGTATCAACCAGGTACAAATGAAAGAGCAGATTGGCTTGAACTTCGCCGCTGCACTGCGTTCCTTCCTGCGACAGGATCCGAACATCATCCTCGTCGGTGAAATCCGTGACTTTGAAACCGCGGAGATCGCCATCAAAGCTGCGTTGACCGGCCACATGGTGCTGTCGACGCTTCACACCAACGATGCGCCCTCGACCATTTCACGTCTGATGAACATGGGCATCGAACCATTCCTCGTCGCTACCAGCGTCAACCTCATCCAGGCCCAGCGCTTGATTCGTCGTATTTGCAAAGACTGCAAACGCGAAAATCCAACGCCGCCTGAAGCTCTCGCCGAAATAGGCTTCCCTGCCGATGAAGCCAAGACCCTCAAAACGCAAAAAGGACAGGGCTGCTCCACCTGTAACAACACCGGTTACAAAGGCCGCGTAGGTCTCTACGAGGTGATGGAAATAACCGATGAGATACGTGAGCTGATCCTGATTGGCGCTTCCGCGATGGAACTGCGAAAGAAAGCGATCGAGGACGGCATGATCACATTGCGAGAATCGGGCCTTCACAAGATTCGCGCTGGAATCACCACTGTCGAAGAAGTCGTACGCGAGACGGTGGCGTAAGCAAGAGGAGTGAACAACATGTTGAGAAAACTCTTACTGTCAATATTGATAATGGTTTCGGTGGTTGCGGTTTTTCCGCTCGCTGACTCTGCTGCTCGTGGTTTGAGCCGCAGTATCGGCATGCAGCGCCGGCATCACCGGCGACACTCGCGCCAATGGTGGCGTCGATATCACGCGCGTCTTCGTCGGCAGCGAGCTGCTCGCACGATGGCCGCGCACCGGCCCGCTTCGCTGGTCGTTAAGCCGGCGGTCGCCACCGCGGTGGCTCCGGTGACGGCGCCAGTCGCAGCTGTTGCGCAACTGGAAAATGGCTGGAACAAAGTTTCGGTTGCCGCTAACGGCGACGTGAAGTTTCGCGCCACTGCTAATCCGACGGACCAGGCTCAGCTTTCAGTAGTCGCAATGAGCCGTCCCAATCCCGCTTACCTGACTCTTAAAGAGCAGAGACAAATGCTAAGTGGCGTTTCCTTCTCTGATCTCCGCCGAACGGTCATCGAAAAGATGATTACTTCGGGTGGCTGGGTCAGCAATGACTTTGAACGCCAGGTAGGTGGTCATCGAGTGTTTGTGGTAACAGCGCAGACGCCCGGTGATGGCCGCTCGCCAGACAAAGCCTTGAACTACTATTTCACCGAAGTGAACGGTCGTATTTACAGCCTGAAGACCGAGGCCAACATGCAATCAGCCGAGCGCATGGCGTCCGAAGCCGAACGGTTCATTGCTTCACTACGCTGAGCGGTAATTCGCTTGCCCCCGCTCATTACTCAGCGAAGGAGAATTAACAAACATGGGTCCGACTGAAGCACCGCCACAGATCTCGCTCTCTGAACTCCTGCGAGCTCTTTCAGAGATGCATGGATCTGACTTACACGTCACCACCGGCTCACCGCCACAGGTCCGCGTCCACGGCCACCTGCGCCCGCTCGAGAATTACAGAAACCTTACTTCGGCTGATACCAAGCAGCTTGCGTATTCGGTCCTGACTGATGCTCAAAAGCATCGCTTCGAAGAAAACCTTGAGCTCGACTTCTCCTTTGGCGTCAAAGGACTCTCTCGTTTTCGAGCTAACTTATTCAACCAGCGCGGAGCCGTCGGTGCCGTCTTCCGCGCCATTCCCTACGAGATCAAACCCTTGAAGACCTCGGACTTCCCAGCGTAGTCAGAGATCTCTGCAACAAGCCGCGCGGTTTGATCCTGGTAACTGGACCAACCGGCTCGGGCAAGTCAACTACCCTGGCCGCAATGGTCGACAAGATCAATCGCGACCGTCACGAACACATCCTGACGATCGAGGACCCAATCGAGTTTCTTCACAATCACAAGAACTGTCTAATCAATCAACGCGAAGTGAATTCCGACACTCGTGGGTTTGCTGAAGCCCTGCGAACTGCCTTGCGTCAGGATCCCGACGTCGTACTGGTCGGCGAAATGCGCGACCTCGAAACGATTGAATCGGCACTACGAATTGCTGAAACGGGACACTTGACGCTGGCCACGTTGCACACTAACTCAGCCATCTCGACGATCAACCGTATCATCGACGTCTTCCCTGCCGATCAGCAGTCACAGATTCGCGCGCAACTTTCGCTCGTGCTCGAAGGCATCCTTTGTCAGTCCTTGTTGCCTAAGGCTGAGGGTGGTGGCCGGGTGATGGCCCTCGAGGTCATGGTTCCGAACTCGGCTATCAGGAATCTTATTCGAGAAGACAAGGTCCACCAGATTTACTCAATGATGCAGACGGGCCAGGACAAGTTCGGGATGCAGACCTTTAATCAAGCGCTCGCTTCTGCCTATCACAAGCGACAGATCACTTTGGACTGCGCCCTGCAGCGTTCTTCGAACACCGACGAACTTAAAGAACTGATCGAGCGCGGCTCGGGATTGAACGCAGCTTCAAAACCGGCAGCACCACATCCGAGCCCGTACAACCAGGTTCGTCCCGTTGGCAGCCGTCCCACCGCCCGCTAATTAACCGCTACTGGAGATCCGAAAATGCCTACTTATGTTTTCAAAGGCCGGAACAAACTCAATGAGATTGTTGTCGGCGAACGCGATGCGGACAATCGGGAAGCTTTGCGCACTATCTTGCGCAAAGAGCAAGTAACGATCACCGCCGTGAAAGAAAAAGGACGCGAGATTGGCATCCCCAAACTCGGCGGCCGCAAGAAGGTGAAGGCAAAGGATCTTTCGATCTTCACGCGTCAGTTTTCAGTGATGATTGATGCCGGCTTGCCGCTGGTGCAGTGCCTGGAGATTCTCGCGCAGCAGCAGGAGAACAAATACTTTCAAAGCATTCTGATGCAGGTTCGTCAGGATGTGGAAGAAGGCTCGACTTTGGCTGCGGCGATGGCTCGTCATACGAAAGTGTTTGATCAGTTGTATTCGAACATGGTCGAAGCTGGTGAGACGGGCGGTATTCTTGACCTGATTCTGCAACGCCTTTCAACCTTCATTGAAAAGATCGTTAAGTTAAAGCGAGACGTGATCTCAGCGATGATCTATCCGGCCGCGGTCGTCCTGCTGGCGATCGTAGCGGTCGCGGTAATCATGATCGTCGTGATTCCGCAGTTCCAGAACATCTTCCTGGGATTGCTTGGTCCCGGAGAGCAACTGCCGCTCCCGACTCGTATCGTGGTGGGCATAAGCGACTTTCTCGCCGGCTGGGGCGGCTTGATAATTCTCGCATCGATTGTGGCATTTGTGCTGGGAATTCGCTTCTACTACAAGACGCCGGGTGGGAGAAGAAATATTGATGCTCTCGTCCTGAAGGTACCGATTCTCGGCGACATTTTTCGTAAGATTGCTGTCGCCAGGTTCTCGCGAACGCTTTCGACGTTGCTGTCTTCAGGTGTTCCCATTCTACAGTCGCTGGACATCACGGCCCGCACTTCGGGCAACGTGATTATTGAGTCAGCGATTTTGAAGATTCGCGCTGCGGTCGAACGCGGTCAGAGTTTCGTCGAACCGTTGAAGGCCACTGAAGTCTTCCCGCACATAGTAGGCCAGATGATTGGTATCGGCGAACAGA
>Ga0157380_10000415_pt1 | contig 25998 bp, 22 predicted proteins | sample S35metaG_FD_119757 | JGI IMG/M metagenome (GOLD analysis project Ga0157380, IMG submission 119757) | Switchgrass rhizosphere microbial communities from Kellogg Biological Station, Michigan, USA - S3-5 metaG | ecosystem: Host-associated > Plants > Roots > Rhizosphere > Soil | place: USA...
GCGCGCGCGGTCGATTACGGCGCCAAGCAGCTCAATCGCGAGATCCTCGCCGTGATGCCGGGCGTATTCATGCTGGAAGGCGAGGCGCGCGCCCGCGGGGTGCATCTCGACGGCTACGGCGTCTTCTTCGACGTGCGCGTGCCGATGATGCGCCAGAGCATGGTGTGGAGCCTGCGCATGATGCTCGATAACGACGGCGCCGCGAACCAGGCGGCGATCAACGAGCTCCGCCGCTCGATGCAGGGCGTGACCGATCCGAACACGCGCGCCTCGCTGGAGAAGGCCGTGCGCCAGCTCGAACGGCAGGTGCCCACCACGGCGGCGAGAAGCCCGCAAGTGGCTCCGGGCGTGGTCGTGTCGGAGCCGTCATCGCCCGCGGTGGGCGCCCAAACGGCGGCCGGCATTGCCAACCCTCGTCCGGCGGCGCCGATGCCGCCGCCAGACAGCGTCTGGGCGAAGGATCCGAATCGTGCTTACACCGAGGCAGTGACCCGCGCGCTCGTCGACGCGATGATCGACTACAGCACGCCGATGAACATCGCCGCTGAACAGTGGCTGACGGTGGCGGCGCGCGACGATGAGGGACGCGACTCGCTCGCGCCGCAGGATCCCCTCGAAGAAGTGGTGACGATGATTTACCGGATCAAGGGCAGCGATCTGCAGCTCTATCGGACCGGCAAGATCGATCGGGACGAGGTCCGCAAGCGTGTCCAGATGACTCAGTTTTAGAAAGCGGTGTCTAATTAGAATAGGCGTATGGTTTCGATTCGCTTGCGTGTCGCCGCACTGAGCTCCATTGCCCTTGCGGCCCTCCTCTCGACACACTGCGGCGCGTCCGTGGACGCGGTCGCCGCGCTCGAACCGGTCGACGTCGTCACCGGCTGGTACGATGATGGGATCATCGAGGGCGGCAAGAACAAGCTCGTGCCCAGCGTCTCGATGAAACTGCGCAACAAGACCGACAAGGAATTGAAGTCGATCCAGATCAACGCGATCTTCCGCCGCGTCGGCGAGAAGGAAATGTGGGGCGAGTACTTTGGCTGGGCGATCCCGCGCACCGCGCCGCTCGCCGGCGGGGCGGAGACCAAGCCGCTGGTCATGCGATCGACGCTGGGCTACACCGGGGAGCAGCCGCGCATGCAGATGCTGCAGAACAAGGACTTCGTCGACGCCAAAGTCGAAATCTATCTGAAGCAGGGATCGAAGGTGCTTGCGAAGCTCGCTGAGTATCCAATCCAAAGACAGTTGTTGACTCGTTAGATTCGCGGGGGATAATTCCCCGCGATGTCACAGTCCACTCTCGAACGCCGCCTTGGTCCGCTTGATGGCGCGGCGATCATCGTCTCCAACGTCATTGGCGGCACGATCCTGTTTGCGCCGCCCTTCATGGCCGGCCTCGTGCCGAATCCCTGGATGTACCTCGGGCTGTGGGTGGCTGGCGGCGCGCTCGCCTTTGCCGGCGCGATGGCCTATGCGGAATTAGCGGCGCTGCGTCCGAAGGCTGGAGGCGAATACGTCTACCTCGATGCCGCGTATGGCCGCGTCGCCGCGTTCCTCACCGGGTGGACCTCGTTTGTCGCGGGCTTTGCCGGCGCCATTGCGGCGAACGCGTTCTTCATCCCCATCTACCTGGCGCGGTTCATTCCCGGCGTTGACAACCAGACACCAATCCTGACGATCCCGCTGCCCTGGGTGCCACTAACGCTCTCCACGCATACGCTCGTCGCGTTGGCGTCGGTGTGGCTGCTGGCACTGATTCATATCCGCGGTGTCGGTCCTGGACGCCTGATGATGAACGTGCTGGCCGCGCTCAAGGTGACCGCGTTCCTCCTGTTCGTTCTCGCCGGCTTCGCGTTTGGCACCGGTGCGTTCAGCAACGTCTCGGCGTCGAGTGGTTCCGTTTCCGCGACCAACTGGCTGTTCGCCTTCATCCCGGTCATGCTCGCGTACTCGGGCTGGAACGCCTCGGCGTACGTGGCCGAAGAGATTCGCGATCCAGGCCGCAACCTCCCGCGCTCGCTGGCGATTGGCACCCTGGCGGTGATCGCCGTCTATCTGGGCATCAATCTGCTCTATCTCTATGTCTTTTCAGTCGGTGAGCTGGCCGCGTTGAAGGGCAGCGTGCTCGACGTGGTCGCCGATCGACTGCTCGGCTCCGGCGCCGGCCACGTGATGGGCCTCGTCTCGATTGTCAGCCTGCTGGCCGGCAACAGCGCGATGACCTTCGCGGGTCCGCGCGTCTACTTTGCGATGGCGCGCGACGGCGTGTTCTTCGACGCCGCCGCGAAGGTGCATCCAACATTTCGGACGCCGGCGTTCGCCATCGTTGCGCAAACGGCGTGGGCGTCGCTGCTCATCCTCACGGGCAGCGGCAATGCGCTCATCACCTACACGGGATTTTCGATCACGCTGTTTCTCGGCGTCGCGGTGTTTGCGCTTTTCGTGTTGCGGGCGCGCGAGCCGAACGCGGATCGCCCGTTCAAGGCGCTGGGTTATCCGCTCGCGCCGGCGATCTTCACGATCGCGTGCTTCGTGATCCTCGCCAACGCGCTGTATACGGATTTGGTGAAGCCGATGACGGCGGGCACTCCGGTCGGGCCGTCGGCCTGGGGCTTCCTCGTCATTGGATTGGGATTGCCGATCTACTACTTCTTTGCGCGGAAGCGTTAATGAGACACTACAGGGATGGAGTCGACCTTTCACGCGACCACCATCCTGGCCGTGCGCCAGGAGGATCGCGCCGTGCTGGCGGGCGACGGTCAGGTGACCCTCGGCAACACGGTCGTCAAGCAGGGCGCCCGCAAGATCCGCCGGCTCTATAACGACAACATCCTGGCCGGCTTCGCCGGCTCCGCCGCCGATTCGTTTGCGCTCTTCGCGCGCTTCGAATCGAAACTCGAGCAGTATCGCGGCAACCTCGAGCGCTCGGCCGTCGAGCTCGCCAAGGACTGGCGCACCGATCGCGCGCTGCGCCGTCTCGAAGCGATGCTGATCGTCCTCGACAAGCGATCGATGTTTCTCCTGTCCGGCACCGGCGACCTGATCGAGCCGGACGACGGCATCATCGGCATTGGCTCCGGCGGCGCGTTCGCGCAGGCCGCGGCCAAGGCGCTGGCCCGCCACACCGCGCTCTCGGCGCGCGAGATCGCGCAGCACGCGATGACGATCGCGTCCGAGATCTGCATTTACACCAACGCCAACCTGACCATCGAAGAACTTTAATGGCACGCAGCTCGGTAACCCTTCCGGGCCGTCCCGTAGGAACGGCCGCAGAGCGTTGGTCGAGGGGCGTTGCGGTTACCGCCCCAACAACTGATACGCTCCAATAAGATGCCGATCTCACTACCCGAGCGCACCAACACCGGGATCGATTCGCTGACGCCGAGAGAAATCGTCGCCGAGCTCGACAAGTATGTCGTCGGCCAGGGCAAGGCGAAGCGGGCGGTCGCGATCGCGCTCCGCAATCGCATGCGCCGCCAGAAGCTGCCGGCCGATCTCGCGGAAGATGTTGCGCCGAAGAACATCCTGATGATCGGGCCGACCGGCGTCGGCAAGACCGAGATAGCCCGCCGCCTGGCCAAGCTGGCGCATTCGCCCTTCATCAAGGTCGAAGCGTCGAAGTTCACCGAGGTCGGCTATGTCGGCCGCGACGTCGAGTCGATGGTGCGCGACCTCGTCGAGCTCGCCGTGAACATGGTCCGCGAGGAGCGCATCGAGGAAGTGAAGGCGAAGGCCGAGCTCAACACCGAGGAGCGGCTACTCGACTTGTTATTGCCGCCGCGGCCGACGGCGCCGGATGAAGATCCCGGCCGCGTCCGCGACGAGATGGGCGGCACCCGCCAGCGGATGCGCGAGCAGCTGCGCGACGGCAAGCTCGACGATCGCATGGTCGAAGTCGACGTCCAGGAAAAATCATTTCCGTCGATCGAGCTCATCACCGGTTCGTCGATGGAGGAAGTCGGCGTCAACCTGCGCGACATGATGCCGGGGCTCTTCCAGGGGCGATCGAAGCGCCGCCGCGTCACTGTCGCCGAAGCACGCGAGCGGCTGTTGTCGGAAGAAGAGCAGAAGCTGATCGACATGGACGCCGTCGCCGGCGCCGCGGTCGAGCGCGTCGAGCAGGCCGGCATCATCTTCGTTGACGAGATCGACAAGATCGCGGGCCGCGAAGGCAGTCACGGACCGGAAGTGAGCCGCGAAGGCGTGCAGCGCGACATCCTGCCGATCGTCGAAGGCACCACCGTCAACACCAAGCACGGCATGGTGCGGACCGATCACATCCTGTTCATCGCCGCCGGCGCGTTCCACGTGTCGAAGCCGTCGGATCTGATTCCGGAGCTGCAGGGCCGCTTCCCGATCCGCGTCGAGCTCGACGCGCTCGGCCAGGCGGAATTCGTGCGCATCCTGACCGAGCCGCGCAGCGCGCTGATCAAGCAGTACACCGCCCTGCTGGCGACCGAGGGCGTCGACCTGCGCTTCTCGGACGACGGCGTGGCGACGATTGCGGAGTTTGCGACCATCGTCAACGAGCGGACCGAGAACATCGGGGCGCGGCGGCTGCACACGGTCATGGAGCGGCTGCTCGACGAGGTGTCGTTCGAGGCGCCGACTCTCGTGGAGAAGTCGATCACGATCGACGCCGCCTACGTGCGCCGCATGCTCGCGGACATCGTCAAGAACGAAGACCTGTCCCGCTACATATTGTGACCGTGCGCCCTTCGACTCGCGGGCCATACGCGATGCGAACGGCCCGCTCGCTCAGGACGGTCCTTTCCCGTCGGCTTGCCGCGGTCCTGATTCTGGCCGCACTCATCGTGACCGCGGCCTGCGGTAAGAAAGGACCGCCGCTCGCGCCGTTTTCGCGCGTGCCATCGGTCATTGCCACCGTGACGCCGCAGCGGATTGGCGACGACGTCTACCTGTCCTTCAAGGTGCCGGACACGAATGCGGACGGCCAGAAGCCCGCGGACATCGGCGAGCTTGACGTCTACGCGGTCACGTCCGAAAAGGCTCCCGCGACGGAAAATCAGCGCGAAGCCGCCACGTTGATTGCCACCCTGCCGGTACGCCCGATACTTCCGGAGCCACCCGCGCCCGTTGAGGGATCACCGCCGCCGCCCCCAATCCCGCTGCCGCCCGGCGTCGACCGCGGTGCGGCGGTCGCCGTGAAGGAAGCGCTCACTGCGGAAGCGCGCGTCGCCGTTGAGCTGCCGGTTGATCGTCTGCTCCCAAAAGTCACGCCGGTTGAAACGGAGGCTCACGATGGTCCTCTCGTGGCGCCGGCGCCAACCCAGTTGCCGCGGCGCCACTACTTCGTGATTGCGAAGAGCCAGCGTGGGCGCGAAGGCGCGGCGTCGACGCCGGTGTCAGTTCCGCTCGAAGCGGGAAGCTCGGCGCCCGGCGCCCCCGTCGTCATCAACACCGCGAGCGAGATGACGATCTCGTGGCCGCCGCCGCCCGATGCGCGGACGTCCACGTTTCTTCTCCCTCCAAGCGTCAAGCCGACGGCCGGCGCCAACGTGACGCCGTCGAACACCACGCCGCGGGTCCCACCGCTGCTCGCCGCGAAGTCGCTCGGCTTCAACAGCCAGGCGACGACGTATCACGTCTTTGAAGTGCCGCCGCCCGCGACGCCGACGGTCGAGCCCGATCCCTACGCGATCGCACAGCCGGCGCCGATTACGCCAGCGCCGGTTCCCGACACCGAGTTCGTGATCAAGGGAGTCTCGTTTGGCGCCGAGCGCTGCTTCGAAGTACGGCCCGTCGATCAGGTGTTCGGAGCCACGGTCATCGGGCCGGCGTCACCGCGAACGTGCTTTACGCCGAAGGATACCTACGCGCCAGTCGCGCCGAAGTCCCTGGCCGCGATCGCCGGCGCCGGCGTGATCAGTTTGATCTGGGACGCGAATAGCGAGACCGATTTGGCCGGCTACATCGTGTTGCGCGGCGAAGCGCCAGGTGACACACTGCAGCCGATTACCAAGGAGCCGGTGACCGTCACTTCCTATCGTGACGAGAGCGTCCGCCCTGGCATTCGCTACGTTTACGCCGTGGTCGCGGTCGATCGGGCCGTGCCGCGCAATGAAAGTCCGCAATCAAACCGCGCCGAGGAAATCGCGCGCCAGTGAGGCACATGGATCGGATCTATCGCATCAAGCAAGGCATGGGCGGACGACCCGCAATCGAGCGCGACGGTCAGCTGCATTGGCTCAAGGGTGAACTGTTTGGCGCGTATCAACTGGGCGAGCCCGTCCCGGCGGGATCACATCGTTTTCTCGCGCCGGTGATGCCGTCGATCGTCGTCTGCATCGGCTTGAACTACAAGGATCACGCGGCGGAGATGAACAAGAAACTGCCCGCCGAGCCGCTGGTGTTTCTCAAGCCGCAGAGCTCGGTGATCGGTCCCGAGGACGAAATCAGGATCCCGTCGTGGGCAGGACGCATCGAACATGAGGCCGAGATGGCCGTCGTGATCGGCCGGCGCGCGTCGAACGTGAAGGCCGCCGACGCGATGGCCTACGTGCTCGGTATCACGTGCCTCAACGACGTCACGGCGCGCGAGCTGCAGGCCAAGGACGTGCAGTATTCGCGGGCCAAGGGCTTTGATACGTTTTGTCCGATCGGCCCGTGCATCGCCGTCGGTCTCGATCCATCGGAGCTGGCCGTCGAAGGGTGGGTCAACGAGGAGCGCCGTCACAATTCCAACACGCGCGAATTGATATTCCCGGTGCCGTATCTCGTCGAGCACGTCACCCGGTTCATGACGCTCAATCCCGGTGACATCATCACGACGGGGACGCCGTCTGGCGTCGGGCCGTTGACGCCGGGCGATCGCATGATGGTGAAGGTGGCAGGGGTCGGGACCTTGTCGAACCCCTGTGTAGCCGCCTGATGGATCCGATCGAACGACTGAGGGAGCGCGAACAGCTCGCCGAGCTGGGCGGCGGCGAAGAGCGCCTCAAGAAACGGCACGCGCAAGGCAAGCTGACCGCGCGCGAGCGCATGACGCGCCTCTTCGATGCCGGCACGTTCGAAGAGGTCGACAAGCTCGTCACGCACCGTTGCCAGGACTTCGGGATGGAGCAGCAGATCATCCCCGGCGACGGCGTCGTCAGCGGCCACGGCCGCATCCACGGCCGCGTGGTCTACGCCTTCGCGCAGGACTTCACGGTATTCGGCGGCTCGCTCTCTGAAACCAACGCCGCGAAGATTTGCAAGGTCATGGACATGGCGACGCGCAACGGCGCGCCGATTGTCGGCTTGAACGATTCGGGCGGCGCGCGCATCCAGGAAGGGGTCGTCTCGCTCGGCGGCTACTCCGATATTTTTCTTCGCAACACTCTGGCCTCGGGCGTCGTGCCGCAGATCTCCGCGATCATGGGCCCGTGCGCGGGCGGCGCCGTGTACTCGCCGGCGATCACCGACTTCATCGTGATGGTCAAGCAGTCGAGCTACATGTTCGTGACCGGCCCCGACGTGATCAAGACGGTGACGCATGAAGACGTGACCAAGGAAGATCTCGGCGGCGCCATGACGCACAACGAGAAAAGCGGCGTGGCGCACTTCGCCGTCGAAAACGACGCCGAATGCATCGCCCTGATCCGCGAGCTGCTGTCGTTCATGCCCGACAACAATCTCGACGATCCGCCGCGGAAGGCGACCGGCGATCCCCTCGATCGCGAAGACGACAGCCTCGATCGGCTTGTGCCGGCGTCACCGAACCAGCCGTACGACATGCTGGACCTGATCCACACCGTTGCCGACGAGGGATATTTTCTCGAGGTCCACCAGCACTACGCGCGCAACATCATTGTCGGCTTCGCGCGGCTCGGCGGACGGCCGGTCGGCGTCGTCGCCAATCAACCGGCTTACCTGGCCGGCACGCTGGACATCAATGCGTCGGTCAAAGGCGCGCGCTTCGTGCGGTTCTGCGACGCGTTCAACATTCCGTTAATCACGTTCGAAGACGTTCCAGGATTCCTGCCGGGCACGGTCCAGGAGTACGGCGGCATCATTCGTCATGGCGCGAAGCTCCTCTATGCGTTTGCGGAGGCGACGGTGCCGAAGATCACCGTGATCACCCGCAAGGCCTACGGCGGCGCCTACTGCGTCATGTCCAGCAAGCACATCCGCACCGATTTCAACTACGCGTGGCCGAGCGCCGAGATCGCGGTGATGGGCGCGGAGGGCGCCGTCAACATCCTCTACAAGCGTGACATCGAGAAGGCCGCCGATCCGGCGGCGATGCGCGCTGACAAGATCGCGGAGTTCCGCGAGCGGTTTGCGAGTCCCTACGTCGCCGCCGAGCGCGGCTACGTTGACGAAGTGATCCTCCCGCGCATGACGCGCGCCAAGCTGGTGCAGGCCCTGGCCACGCTCGATCACAAACGCGATAAGAATCCACCCAAGAAGCATGGCAACATTCCGCTTTAATCCGACCGTCGGTTTCATGCTGCTCAGCCTCGCGTGCGTGCCGCGCGAGAGCACGCCGCAACCGCCCGCGCCCGTGGAGGTCGCGGCGATCCAGAAGATCCAGATCGAACACGTGACGCCGCGCCGCGACTTTGTCGGTCCCCTGCCGACGACGCTGGAGTGGACCGCGGTCGATGGCGTCGACAGCTACGCCGTCAGCGTCGAGAACGAGATCGAAATCCCGGTGTTCGACCAGGAAGGCATCACGACGACATCGGTGCCGTGGCCGAAGGAAGTGCGCATCGATTCCGGCACCTACTACTGGCGGATCGTCGGCATCAAGGGCAACAGGGTCATTGCCGACTCGGGCCGCGCGGCGTTTGTCGTGATGGAGTAGATCGTCATGCCGGACAGGCTCAGGGCGCTCGTGTATCGGCCGGGTTCTCTCGGCGACACGCTGGTCTCGCTGCCGGCCATCGCCGAGATTCGGCGGCGGTATCCCGATCATCGCCTGACGCTGCTCACCGAGAGCCCGGTGACAGGGTCGACACGCGTTTCGCCGTGGACCATCCTCAGAGAGACCGGATGGTTCGAGGCCGTCCACTTTTACGTCGTCAGGCCCGCGTCGGCCGCCGATCGGTGGCGCAACGTTTCGCTGGCCATGCGGCTGCGCGGCGCCGGCTATCGCGACATCTTCTCGCTTGCGCCGCCAAGAACGACGCGGCAACTGCGTGTCGACGCCTGCATCTTCCGCGGCCTCGTCGGCGCCGATCGCTATCACGCCGCACAGCAGCCGGCCTGGCCGCCGCCGGCGGTCGAGCCGGCGCACGTCGAGCACGAGGGGCTTCGTCTCCTTCGCATCGTCGATCCGCATGCGAGCACCGAATCGCTCCGTCATTTCCGGCTCGCCGTGCCGGATTCCGACCTTGCGGAAGGGCGCGGGATGCTGGACGCCCTTGGCGTAGGACGCGATCAATTGCTGGTCGGTGTCGCGCCTGGCTCAGGCCGCTCGGCGACGACCTGGCCGGCAGACCGGTTTGCCGCCCTCGGCAAGGCGCTGCTTCGGCAATTTCGGAACATCGTGCTGCTGGCAATCGGTGGATCGAGTGAACATCTGCTTTGCAATGAGCTGTGCGAAGCGTGGGGGCCGCGGTCCCACAATCTTGCCGGGCGGCTGAGCGTATTTGGCTCGGCGTCGGTGCTGTCGCAGTGCACGACTTTCATCGGCAACGATTCCGGTCCGACGCATCTCGCGGCGATGGTGGGAATTCCGTGCGTCGCAATCTTCAGCGCCCGCAATGCCCCCGGCCAATGGGAGCCGCTCGGCGAGCATCACGTCGTGATCGAAGACCGGCCTGCGTGCGCCGGATGCATGCTCGACGAGTGCGTGGACCAGCAGAAGAAGTGCCTGACCCGGATCGGGACCGGGCGTGTCCTGCGCGAGGCCATCTCGCTGATCGAATCGCGCCGGACGTGTCTGGTTTACTGACGGGCAAGACGATTGCCGTGACCGGCGCGGCCGGCTTCATCGGCAGCCGGGTCGTCGATCGCCTCGTCGGGGATGCCGGTCTCGTCATCAGGGTCGCTCGCGCGGGACTGCCACGAATCGAGGATGTCGCGGCGAGCGTGATCGATGTGATCGGTGATGTCACCGATCGCGCGATCTGGGACCAGGTGGCGGATGCGGACATCGTCTTCCACTTCGCCGCGCGGACCAGCGACCCGCGTGCCGACGATGATGGGGACGCCCATTTCCACGCCAACGTCTTGCCATTGCGTCACCTGTTTGCTGCCTGCGGGCGGCGATGCCGCCGTCCGATCGTGGTGTTCGCGGGGACCGTGACCGAAGCGGGCATCCCGTCGAGATTGCCGGTGAACGAGGACGAACCCGACGATCCGGTCACGGCCTACGATCGGCACAAGTTGATGGCGGAGAACGATCTGAAGGCGGCGTCAGCACTCGGCACGGTCTGCGGGGCAACGCTGCGCCTGTCGAATGTCTATGGGCCGGGCGCGACCGGCGCGAAGCCCGATCGCGACGTCCTCAACCGGATGATCAGGGCGGCGCTGCGCGGTGAGCCGCTGACTGTCTATGGCACCGGCGAGTACGTGCGAGACTACGTGTTCGTCGAGGATGTCGCGGATGCGTTCCTCAAGGCTGCGGCCCATGGGGAAGAGATCAATGGCCGGCACTTCGTCATCGGCAGCGGGCGGGGGGTGACGATTCGCGGTGCGTTCGAGCTGGTCGCGGCGCGGGTCGAAACATTGACCGGCCGCCGTGTGCCGGTGGTCATTGCGAATCCGGCGACAGCATTGTCGGACATTCAAAAGCGCAACTTCGTCGCCGACACGACGCGCTTCTCGGCCGCTACCGGCTGGCGCCCGTCCTGGAGCCTGAGCGACGGCATCGATTGCACGATCGAGGCGTTCGCATGAGGCTGGTCGTCACCGGCGCTCTCGGACACCTCGGCTCGCGCTTGATCCGCGAGCTCCCGGATGCGTGGCCGGGCGCCGAGATCGTGTTGCTCGATAACCTGGCGACGGAACGATACGCGTCCCTCTATGATTTGCCGGCGTCGGCCCGGTATCAATTCATCGAAGGCGACGTTCTCACGGCGGATCTCACCCGCATCTTCGCGGATGCCGATGCGGTCATTCACCTGGCTGCCCTCACCAATATCGCTCGCGCGAAGATTCGCGATCGGATGCAGTGGGTGAACGTCGAAGGCACGGCTCGAGTTGCACGGGCGTGCGCATCGCTCGGTGTCGGCCTGCTGTTCCCGTCAACCACCAGCGTCTACGGCGTGCCCGATGGCGTCGTCAGCGAAGACGGCGCGGCCGAAGACCTGCGTCCGCAGAGTCCCTACGCGGCGTGGAAGCTGCAATCCGAAGAACTTCTTCGACGGCTGGGCCATGACGAGGGCCTGCCGTTCGTGATTCTCAGGATGGGGACGATCTTCGGTCCGTCAATCGGCATGCGCTTCCACACGGCCGTGAATCAGTTCTGCTGGCGGGCCACCACCGGTCAGCCGATCGAGGTCTGGAAAACCGCCTCGCATCAGTTCCGGCCGTATCTCGACCTGTCGGATGCCGTGCGCGCGATGATCTTCATGGTGCGGCGGCGGCAATTCGACCGTCGCGTTTACAACGTGCTGACGCTGAACGCGACCGTCGCGCACGTCGCCGAGGTGCTGGCATCCTTCGTTCCGGACCTGCGCATCGACTTTGTGGACTCCCCGTTGATGAACACACTGTCGTACTGCGTCGACAATCAACGGTTCGCGCGACTGGGATTCGAGTGTCGGGGGAGCCTCGAGCGGGGCATCGGCGAAACGATCGCGATGCTGAACGGCCGCCGCGTCGCGGACCTGCTCCACGATTCTGACGCTCGGCGTTGATCAGCGCTGAAACAGCCAGCCCGCGCAGGTCGGTTGTTCGGGCGCGTTGGCGACCGGCGGATGCGCGCCCATCGGCAGTTCGCGCATCAGGCGCAAGCCCGCACGCTCGACGGTATTCACGACATCATCCCGATTCAACTGGATCTGCAGCGTCGTCACGCCCGATGAACGCGACGTTGCGACGAACGAGGCAGCGTCTTTCACGGTCGCCACATCGGACAGCAACAGGTAGCTGCCCGCGGACCCGGCGGCGCGCCGCAGGACCTCCTGCCAGTCGGGCAGATATTGCATGCTCGCCGAGAACATGACGAGGTCGTATGAACGGTCGAAGCACGAGTCATCGGAGTGCCACGTGACCGACGGATTGATTTCGCGTCCCGACTGGACGACCGCCGGTAATTCCTTGCAGTGATATTCGAGGGTGACGCCGGGAACCAGCGCCTTGCCTAGCCAATAGTACTCGCCGAGATTGCCGCCGTAGTCCAGGACCGTCACGTGTTCTTTCCGCGCCGTCAGGGCCAGGGCGTACCCGAACACCGCGTGTTTGATCTCCTCGTTTTCCTCGAGCAGCGGCTCGCCGCGATGAACGCGGGCGACGAATCGCTGATAGACCGCCCGCTCCCTGGCGATCAACATTGCCCAATACGCGTGACGGTCGACACCGCCGGGCAGGGGCGTGGCCCATCCCCGAGGCGCGTAAGCCATGTAGTCGACCGACGCGAACAATCGTCGCTTGCAGGCCTTACCGAAGTTCCACAGCAACGGCGGCGTGAGGGTCTGAAGGATCCGCTTGGGAGTCAACGTGATTTTGGACGCATTATAATGGGCGCCCTGTCGAAGTGACCTCTTCGGCCCATCTCACCATCCTGTTGCCGTTGCGCGATCGCGTGGCGTTCACGCATCGATGGTTGTCGTACGCCGTGACTGCCCCCTTGCCGTATCGCATCTTGATCGCCGACGGCGGAGCGGATCCCACCGTTGCCGACACCGTAGCCGAAAAAAAATCGGACGGGCTGGATGCCGAGTACGTGCGCTATGCCTACGACAGCCACTACGCCGCTTACTATGCGAAGCTTGCCGACGCGCTGTCGCGCGTGTCTACGCCGTTTGTCGTGATGGCCGACAACGACGACTTCTTCATTCCGCAAGGGCTGGCCCGCGCCGTGGAGTTTCTGCTCGCTCACCCCGACTATGTCGCGTGCGGCGGGCAATGCGCGATGTTCTGGTTCGGCAACTCGGCTGAGACGGCGCACACCGGTGCCATCTACGGCGACCGCATCCAGTGGAAGTGCAGCAGCCAGATATCGACCGACGTTGCCGCTACGGCAAAGGAGCGGCTGCTTGGGCGGTGCCTCGGCGCCAACGACGTGTTTTACGCCGTCCACCGCACTGACTTGTTGCGGAGTCATTTTGAAGCGGTGCGCGACTGCAATCCGCGCGACCTGTTCTTGATGGAACAGCTGGTCATGTTTCTGACCGCGATTGCGGGGAAGACGCGTCAGCTCGATACGCTGTATATCGCGCGCCAGCAGGACTCGCCGCAAAGCAGCGGCGGATCGCACCAGGAAGAATTCGGCAATTGGTACGATCGCATGTTGCTGCCGACCTGGTCCGAGGACTTCACTCGATTCGTGGACTGCTCGGCCGCAGCGCTGGCGCGGGCCGACGGCACGTCACAAGACGAGGCCCGACGGACCGTCGTGCAATCCTACAAACTGTCGGTCGCCCCTTCACTGCTGGCGGATCTGGTCGAAGAACCGACCGTGTCGTGGTCGATGCCGATGATCCTGCAGGTGGTGCGGCGTCTGGTCAGGCTGCCGCCTACGAATTGGCTGCGCCGCGCCGCGACCGCGTATTATCGCCGCGCCCGCTGGCTCTCGCATGACTTCGTGCACGGCACCGAGTTCCGGACCAGGCGGGCGCGTGAGGCCGCTCGCGAGTTCACGCCGGTTCGCGCCTTTCTGGCCAACCCCGCCCATCACAACTCGCGGACGTCGGGCACGTAAACGATCCATCGGCCGCCGTTGGCCGAGAACGCCTGCTCCTTGGCGATGACTTCAGCGGCGTGGTTCCACGAGAACAGCAGCGCCCGATCGGGATAACACGAAACAAAGTCGCCGTGAGGCCGCACCGGTATGTGCGCCCCGGGGCTGAAGGTTCCCTGCTTGGCCGGCGTCGTATCGCTGATGAATTCGATCAGGTCCGGAGTGATGCCGAACCAGTTGATGGTCGTCGTGCTCTTCGACGTCGCGCCGTAACCCGCGACGCGTTTGCCGTCTGCCTTGCACTGCCGCAGCAGGGCCATCAACCTCGAGCCGGCCTCGACGGCGCGATCGCGAAACCGATCGAAAGCTTGAGGATGATGCAGCCCCGACCGCCGTTCGTGATCGAGCAGCGTCGTGGCCCGCGACGTAACCGGCCGCGATCCCGCCCGGCCGATCACGTATCGCATCGATCCGCCGTGCACGTCGAAGCGAGCGGCGTCGAGGACGGCCAGGCCATGCTGCTCAACCAGATGCGACAACGACGACAGCGTGAAATAGGACGCATGCTCGTCGTAGATCTGATCGAACGCGGTCTGCGCCACGACGTCGCCCCAATACGGATCCTCGATGACGCAGGTGCCGCCAGGCGCGAGCAGGATCTCGATGCCTTCGACAACGGCATGGAGATTCGCGATGTGTGACAACGCGTTGGCGGCAACGATCGCGTGCGCGTGCCCGCGCTCGGCCACGATGCGCCGGGCCAGTCCGGCGTCGAAGAACTCGCCAATCGTGTCGACGCCCCTCGCGACTGCCGCTGTCGCAACGCTGCTTGATGGCTCGACGCCGAGATGGCTGATGCCGGCATCGGCAACGTGCCGCAGCAGCGTGCCGTCGTTGCTGCCGATTTCGACGACGAAGGGATCCCGCGGCGGCAGGTTCGCCATCACGTCGCCGGCCAGCGAGCCGAAATGGTCTTGCATTCGGACCGAGCTCGAAGAGAAGAACGGGTAGCGGTCGTTGAACATCCGCTCGCGCCCTGGCTGGTCAACCAGCTGCACGAGCGTGCAACGCGGGCAATAGGCGGCGCTCAGGTTAAAAAAAAATTCGCCGCCGAATTCATCGGGCGTCAGGAACGCGTTGGCCAGCGGCATGCGCCCGAAGTCGATGAATGGTTCGATGTTCGATTGACACGCGCGGCACGCAGCCATCCCGATCCTTCGGATTATAGGTGCCCACGTCCCGCACCTGAGATAATCAGTTGTGCCGCTCCGCTTTTCTCCACGCGCCGTCATCTTCGATATCGATGGCACCCTGGTCGACAACATGCACCTGCACGCCGAGGCGTTTGCGGTCTTTGCCGAGCGCCACGGGCTGCCGCCGCTCACCAGGGACGATCGCGCCAGGCTCGATGGGCGGCGCAACAGCGAGATTTTTCCGATTCTCTTCAATCGCGACGTTTCTCGAGAGGAGTGGCTGGCTTACGAGCACGAAAAGGAGGGCCTGTATCGCGAACTGTCGAAGGGCCGGCTATCGCCGATGAAGGGCCTGCTCGAATTGATCGATCGTCTCCGTGGCGATCGCATCCCAATGGCGCTCGCCACTTCCGCGCCGAAAGCCAACGTCGTGCACACCCTTGCCGAGCTCGATCTCGCGAGCGCCTTTCCGGTGATCGTTCGCGGCGATGAAGTCGCGCGCGGCAAACCCGCGCCCGATGTGTTCATCGAAGCGGCTCGCCGTCTAGACGTTACCGCCGTCGATTGTCTCGTCTTTGAGGATGCACCGATGGGCGTCGAAGCGGCGAAAGCCGCCGGCATGTTGGTGGTCGCACTGACGACGTCCTTCAACGAAGCGCAGTTCCGCGCGTTGCCGGAACCACCAGACGTCGTGTGCACAGACTTCGAAGAGATTCTGCCGGTGGACTAGCGGCGCGCGCGCAATTCCTCGAACCAGTTCTGCACGATGACGATGGTCGTTGGTTCCTCGTTGGTCGTGGTCGCGACCTCTTTCATCACCAGGAAGCGCTTGCCATCCCGGGAGATGTCGTACTGACGCCCAGCATAGGTCGGAATCGTGGCGACATACGTCCGTGGCAACAGCTTGGTTTGCGGGCCGGTCGTGAATGATGACCCGGCCTCAATCGGAACTCTGTTGAGAAAGTTCACTGTGTCCAGATAGAAGAGTTCTTTTCCGTCGCGAGACCAGAGCGGTTGGGATCCGCCGCCGTTCGATACGGTCCAGCGGCCGGACTCAACATCCGGGAATGGTCGCACGATGACGTTCGTTTGTCCGTTCTCGATTGACTCGTAGGCCAGCCATTTTCCGTCGGGCGAGATTTCGCTGTTGCGCTCGGTCGCCGAAGTCTGCACGAGCGGCTTCGGCTCGCCGCCCTGCAGCGGCACAATCCATAGGTCAGCGCCGTTCAGGCTCGTTGACGTTACGATCAGACGGTCACCCTGCGGCGAGATCGACGTTGGAATGAAATTCCCGTATCGCGAGACGGGAAATCCGGCGATCCGAACCGGCGCTCCGCTGCCGTCGGCCGAGAGCAGCCACGTCGCGGCATCGTCGCCGCGCACGGATCCAAACGCGATGCGCTTACCGTCGGGCGTCCAGACCGTATATCGTTCATCACTCGTCTCCGTGGTCAGTGCCCTCGCCGTCTTTCGCGCGATGTCGAGCATCCAGATGTCGCCACGAATATCGGTTCGCATCGTCACTGCGACAAACCGGTTGTCGGGAGAGAGCCGCGGATAGACGTACGGTTCGTCGCGCACGCCGAGCGGTTCTTCACGTCCCGCACGATCCACCCAGAGCAACGAGCGAACGTTCGAACGGCGGTCGCGGCCCCTGACGTAGGCCAGCACGCCTCCAGGCGAGAGGGCGACGTGGGCGGCAGCGACCGGAAATCCCGGCGCCGCGCCGCTGCTCACGTTGTCCGCGACGGGCTGGGGGGCTCCGGTGACTTTTAACGTCGGCAAATCGAAGGGTACCGTCAGCAAGTTCCCGTCCGAGTAATAGAGGAGGTGTCCCGTTGGGACGTAGTGCGCTTCCACACCACCCGTGAAGACAACCGTCTCGCGACCATCGGCGATCGTCCTGACGACGATTTCGGATCGTGCGGCGTTAATGGTTCCTGATGGGAAACGGCTGAGCAGAAGGCGATCGCCGCCCGGCAGCAGGTCGACACTCTGCACGCGCCCGGTCAGTCCCCGGGCGATCGGTTCAGCATTACCTCCTGATTCGCCCGCCCGCCAAAGATCTTGTTCGGCCTGATAGATCAACGAGCCATCCTCGGCCCAGACAAAGTTCGACAGCCCCGCTGCTTGCACGAGAGTGACCGGCGGCCCACCGGCGACAGCGACCCTTCGAATCTCGTTGTCCTTCACGAACGCGAGCCACTTACTATCAGGAGAAAATCTCGGACGGCGGGTCGCGCCTGCCGCGAAAGTGTTGCTCTCGCTACCCTGCACCACCACGGCTTCCAGTCGATCCAGGGCACGCAGATAGATCTGTCCGCTCGTCGTGTACGCGACGTACCGCCCATCGGGCGAAATCGCGATGGCGCTTCCCACAAAACTCAACGTTTGATTGCCCGTCAACGGGATAGTCAATCGTGTAACGGGCCGATTCGTATCAACACTCGGCCGGCCGCCAGCGAGGTATGCGAGGCCGCCGATGGCGAGTGCGCCCAGCGCTGCGATTCCGAACCAGATCGGAGACCTGCGACTCGCCACAGCACCATGTGCGTTCACGAGCGGCAGTTCACTGAGCACGAATGTCACCGCCGCCACATCCGCGACGCGCTGCCGTCGATCCTTTTCCAGCATCCGCCTCAACAGGGCAACGACGGCGGGCGGCATATTCTCTGGCAGCGCATTCCAATCAGGTTCGCTGCGCAGGATCGATGCGAGCGTCTCGCTGACGTCTTCGCCATCGAAGGCGTGCCGGCCGGTCAGCAATTCGTAAAATACACACCCAAAGGCCCACACGTCACTGCGTTTGTCGACGCCGCGGCCCTTGGCCTGCTCGGGTGACATGTAGGCGGCGGTGCCGAGGATCATGCCGGCCTGTGTCATTGCGGGGGTGGTGATGGTCGGCGACATCGATCGTCCCGTCGCGGCGCCCGACGGTTCGATCGTCTTGGCGAGACCGAAGTCCAACACCTTGACCGTGCCATCGGGGCGAAGCTTGATGTTCGCGGGTTTCAAATCGCGATGGACGATGCCTTGATCGTGCGCGGCTTCGAGTGCGTCCGCAATCTGCCTGACAATCGCGAGCACTTCGTCAACCGGCAACGGACCTTCGGCAATGCGATCGGCCAGCGTCGGACCGTCAACGAACTCCATGACGAGTGCGCGCGCCGTGCCGGTCCGTTCGAGCCCGTGGATGGCGGCAATACCGGGATGATTCAACGACGCCAGCGTCCGCGCTTCACGTTCGAACCGCGCGAGGCGCTCAGTGTCTTGCGCGAACTCGTCGGGCAGCACCTTGATCGCGACATCACGATGCAGGCCGGTATCCCTGGCGCGGTAGACTTCGCCCATACCACCTACGCCGATTTGCCCGAGGATTTCGTACGGGCCGACGAGGGTGCCGGGAGTCAGCGGCATCGCGAGGATTCTAAGCGATCCGTCCGGCCCACTCCGATCCGCCGCTGGGCACCCCAATCCGGCCGCTCGACCATCTGGCGCGAACGTCTGGCCAGCAGAAGTCGTCTCAATCAATTGTCTAAAGGAGACCGTCCTATGAAGAAAGTCCTCGCTCCCGTCGTTGTCTTTCTGCTGGCTGGCCTCGCGCCGGCGGCCGGTGTGCTGAATGCCGAGCCCGTTGTCACGGTCAACTCCGGCACTGTCAAGGTGACCGTGACCTACAAGGGCAAGGGCACGGTCGACACCTCACATAAGTTGTGGGTGTGGCTGTTCGACACGCCCAACATCGGCCCGGGCTCGATGCCGCTCGATCAGCTGGCCCTGGACAAGAACGGCGCCGATGCGGTCTTCGATAACGTCGCGGGTGACAAGGTGTATGTCGCCGTCGCATTCGACGAGAAGGGCGCGATGATGGGCGATGGTCCGCCGCCGACCGGATCGCCGATCGGTATTCTCATGGGCCCTGACGGCATGCCGAACGGCGTCACGCCTGGCGGCAAGGCCCCGGTGGCGCTCAACTTCGATGACACGATCCGGATGCCGTAAAAACTCGTCGTTGAGAACCGGTCGTGCAATGGTCGCGATTCGAACGAACGGCTAAGTTCTCCATCACTTCGAAGAGGGTTGTTATTACAGCCCTCTTCCTCGCTTCTAATTCCTCGGCGGCTCCGCCATTCCCACAATGGCCGCGCGCATCCATTAGATCATCCTCGGCGGTTCGGATTTGTCCTCCAGCGCGCATCACGCGGGTTGGCCGCGTCCTTGCTGTTCGACTGTCAGAAGACTCGGCTCTTGAGATGCGCAGCACATGCGTGCGCCGAGGAGGAGGATAGATGGCGTCGATTCGTAAGGTCGCCTTCGCATGCATGACCGCGGCGATGGTGACGATGTCGGTGAACGCGGGCGCGCAGACCCGCAACCAGGACACGTTTTTCACATTCAGCCAGGCGGTTGAACTGCCGAAGACCACGCTGCCCGCTGGCACGTATTTTTTTCAATTGATGGACAGCGACAGTAACCGTCACATCGTGAAAGTCATGAGCCAGGATCGCAAGCAGCTCCATGCGACGCTGATGGCGATTCCGTACTACTCGAATCGTCCGCCGGACGATCCGCAGGTCCGCTTCCTGGAGACGCCCGCCGCGAACGGCGTCGCCGCGAGCAATGCGATCAAGATCTGGTTCTATCCAGGCAACTCGATCGGTCACGAGTTCATCTGGCCGCGCGACAAGGCGATGCAACTCGCCAAGGCCACGGGCCAGCCGGTGCTGACGACGAAGACCGAGGAGGAGTCGTCGGAGCTGATGCGCGTTGATAGTACCGGCGCCGAGGCCGCTGTGGCGGCCGAGGCTTCGGCCACCGACACGCAGGCGGCGCCTGAGCCGCAGCGCGAACAGATTGGCGCGCTGGCCACGCCGCCCGCGGAACCGGCGCCGACGCCGGAACCGAGGGTCGCACCGGCCCCGGCTCCCGAGCCGGCGCCGCGCAGCGACTTGCCGTCGACAGCCGGCGTGCTGCCGCTGCTCGCGCTGATGGGTCTCGGCTCGATGGCGGGCAGTCGCCTGCTGCGCCGCGGCCGTCAGTAGCAACGACGTCCGAGTCAGAAGGGCGAAGGACGAAGGAGGAAGTGGGCCGCGCGTATGAGAACGATTCCCTTGTATTCGATTCTCGTATTGGGCGTCTCACTTCTGACTTCGGACTTCGCCCGTCCTGTCTCCGCGCAGGACCGTCCCACCTTTCGCTCCAACTCCGAGCTCGTCGTCCTTCACGTCTCGGTCCGCGACGGCGGCGGACGCTACATCACCGGCCTCACGAAGGAGGCCTTCACCGTCATCGACGATGCGAAGCCCCAGACGATTGAGATGTTTTCGGCCGACGAGGTCCCGGCGACGGTGGGTTTCCTGATCGACAACAGCAACAGCATGCGGCCGAGCCGCGAGCGTGTCGTCGCCTCGGCCGTCGCGTTTGCGCAGCACTCGCATCCGGAGGACGAGATCTTCACCCTCGCCTTCAACGAAGCCGTTGAGGAGGTGTGGCATCCGACCGTCGTGGCCGAGATGAACCCCGCGCAGTTTGCCTCGGCAATGTCGACGGCAATCGTGGCGCGCGGAATGACCGCGATCTACGACGGCATCATGTCCGGGCTCTCGAGGCTCGAGCGCGCCAGGCACACGCGCCAGGTGCTGATCGTGGTGAGCGACGGCGGCGACAACGCCAGCAAGGCAAGGCTCGAACAGACGGTCACGAGAGTGCACGACTCCGATGCGACGATTTACACCGTGGCGCTCGTCGATCCGCTGGTCAAGGACGGCAATCCCAGGTTGCTTCGCCGCCTGGCGCGACTGACCGGCGGGGAGGCCTATCAACCGCGCCGCGTCGGAGACGTGCCCGAGGCCTTCGAGCGCATCTCCAGGGATATTCGCAACGCCTACACGCTTGCCTACGTACCGACGAAGAGCGGCAGCGATGCGCCGCGGCGTCGCCGCGCCATCAAGGTCTACGTGCGATCGCAGGACGGCCGCGCGCTGTCGGTGCGCACGCGCGACGGCTATTTCGAAAAGACGCACGAGGATCCGCAGTGACGGCGTTCAGACTCTGGCTCCGGCATCTTGTCGAGTGGCTGCTGCTTGGCTTCGGCATCGGCTGCCTCGGCGTGTATGCCTACGAAACCGTTGAGGCGCGCCGCTTCCAGGCCGAACAGACGGCGGCGTTCGAGCGCGGCGCCCGCGCGCAGGCCGCGCCCACGGTCGTCAAGCGGGGCGGCCTCGTCGGCATGCTCGACGTGCCGCGATTGCAACTGTCGACGCCGGTGATCCAAGGCGATGACACTGGCACGCTGAAGCGCGCGGTCGGCCATTTGCCAGACACGCCGATGCCGTGGGACACCGGCAACAGCGCAATCGCCGGCCACCGCGATGGTCTTTTCCGGCCGTTGAAAAATGTGAAAATCGGCGACGAGATCCGCTTTCGAACGACGCGCGACGAGTTCCGCTATCGGGTCACGAAAACCACGATCGTCGAGCCCGACGATCTCTCGGTGCTTGCGCGGCAGTCCGGGCCGGCGACGCTGACGCTGATCACCTGTTATCCCTTCTACTACGTCGGTTCCGCTCCCAAACGCTTCGTCGTGCACGCCGTCCGTCAGTAGGCCGCGATCTCCCCGTAATTGATAGAATAATAAGCGGTTCGGCCTGATGAACAAGATCCTCATCGCCAATCGCGGCGAGATTAGTGTGCGCGTCATTCGCGCCTGCCGTGACATGGGCATCGCGACGGCGGCGGTGTATTCAGAGTGCGATCGTGCGGCCCTGCATGTGCGGCTTGCCGACGAAGCGTGGCCCATCGGACCGAGCGCTCCGCGCGAGAGCTACCTGCGCATCGACACGATCATCGATGCTGCCAGGAAGGCCGGCGCCGACGCCGTGCATCCGGGCTACGGTTTCCTCGCCGAGAACGCAGATTTCGCAGCCGCCTGTCGCGACGCCGGCTTGACGTTCATCGGACCGTCGCCCGATGCGATCACGCTGATGGGCAGCAAGACGGCGGCGAGGCAGGCCGCCATCAAGGCGGGAGTTCCGGTCGTGCCCGGCACCGACGAACCGCTGAGCGATCAAGCGACTGATGAGGAAGTCCGAAGGGTCGCCGAGCGCATCGGGTATCCGTTGATGTTGAAAGCTGTCGCCGGCGGCGGCGGCAAGGGCATGCGGATGGTGGCGTCGGCCGCCGATCTGCCAGGCGCGCTTCGCGCCGCTCGATCCGAGGCGCAGTCAGCCTTCGGTGACGGCGCGGTATATCTCGAGCGCCGCATCATGTCGCCGCGCCACATCGAAGTGCAGCTGCTCGGCGATCATCATGGCACCGTGCTGCCGTTCGTCGAACGCGAGTGCTCGATCCAGAGGCGCCACCAAAAGGTCGTCGAAGAGAGCCCGTCGCTCGCGGTCTCGCCCGAATTGCGCCGGCGTATCACGACGGCCGCGGCGTCGGTTGCGAAAGCGGTTGGTTACACCAGCGCCGGCACGATCGAATTCCTGCTCGACGAGGATGGATCGTTCTACTTCCTGGAAATGAACACGCGGCTGCAGGTCGAGCATCCGATCACCGAAATGGTGACTGGTGTCGACCTGGTGCAGTGGCAGATTCGCATCGCGAGAGGCGAACGTCTCGATCTGGATCCGGAAGCGCTGCTCAACCCCAAAGCGCACGCAATCGAATGCCGCATCTATGCGGAGGATCCCGACAACGGCTTCTTGCCTTCGCCGGGGCGCATTCAAGGACTGCGCGTCCCGCAGGGACCCGGTGTGCGGGACGACAGCGGCGCTTACGAGGGCGGCGAGGTCCCGATCTTCTACGATCCGATGATCTCGAAATTGATCACGTGGGGTGACACGCGCACGCACGCCATGCAGCGCATGCGGCGCGCCCTCGCCGAATACCAGGTGCGCGGCATCCGCACGACGATTCCGTTCTTCCAATGGATTCTCGAGGACGAGGACTTCAAGGCGGCCAGGTTCGACACCGGCTTCATCGATCGCAAGCTCGGCAAGGGTCCGCTGCGGCCGATCGATGCGTCGCATCAAGATCTCGCCGCGATTGCCGTTGCGGTGCATCTCTTCACCACGCCGGCGGCCAACGGCGTGGCCGCGCCGGCGGCGAGCCGCTGGCGCGACGCCGGCCGCACGGAAGCGCTGCGATGATTTTCGAGATCGCCGTCGGCGACAAGCTGCGCACCGTCGGCATCGTTCGCAAGGGCGGCATGCTGCACGTCGATCTCGACGGCCGCACCCACATCGTCGACGCGTGCCGCATCAGCGACTCGGTCGTCTCGATGCTCGTTCAACGAGGCGATGGCGCCGCACCATCACGATCGATCGACGCCGCATTCGCGTCGTCGCAGCAGCCTGCCCGCCGTAGCCTTGGCGAAGGCGGGGGCGACTTCGACGTGCATCTCGATGGGCGGACCATCCCGGTGCAGATCCGCCCGGCCGGCTCGTTCGGCCGCCAGAACAAGGCGGGGACCGGCGCTCCGACGACGGGCCCGCAGCGTGTCGTCGCGCCGATGCCGGGCAAAGTGGTGCGCGTGCTGGTCAAGCCGGGTGACGAGGTGAAGGCGCGCCAGGGACTGGTGGTCGTCGAAGCGATGAAGATGGAAAACGAACTGCGCGCGGCTCGCGATGGCCGCGTCCGCGACGTCGCCGTCACCGAAGGGCAGTCGGTTGACGCCGGCGCCGTGCTGCTGATCGTGGAGTAGCGCGATCGAGCGATGACTGAAGCCAGCACTCCGGAAGAGAGCCGAGTGAGGCGCCTCTGGACCGTCGTGGATGCGGCGGGTCGGAGAGCCTACCGCTACGGCCGGCGCTTTGCCGTCACGATCGGCGTGATCGTCGCGGTGGTCGTGGTATCGGTCTTCACGATCGATCTCGGTCCGGCGGCGAGGTCGTGGGCGGAAACCGAAGGCGGCAAGTGGCTCGATCGCAAGATGACGATCGGCCGACTCGGCATTCACATCGGGAGCGGCCGCTTCGTCGTCGAGAACTTGCGCATCGAGGGCATGTTTCCCAACGAGCCGCCCTGGCTGGAGGTCAGCCGGCTCGACGTCGGGTTGAGCTGGAGCGCGCTCCTGCACCGCGAAGTGCTGCTCGATTCGATCGAGATGACCGACTGGAAAATGACCGTCGAGTCGTTTCCGGACGGCCGCCAGACATTTCCGCGCTTGAACGGCCCGCCCCGCAAGCCGCGCACCGGCCCGCCGCTGGTCGTGACCACGATGCAGTACGTGCGCGCCCATCGCGGTGAGCTGATCTTCAACGATTACGGATCGGACTGGCGCGCGGTGGCGCGCAATCTCGACGTCACCGTGACCAAAGGGGCCCAGTACCGCGGCGAGGCGCGCTTCACCAACGGCACCATCGTGATTCAGAAGTACGAATCGATGACCGCGGACATGACGGCCGGCTTCAAGGTCGTCGACAACAAGATCGTGCTCGATCGCATCGACCTGCTGACCGACGGTGCGGTGTCGCGCATGACGGGCGTCGTCGATCTCCGCAACTGGCCGGAGCAGACCTATCACATCAAGTCGAAGGTGCAGTTCCCGAAACAGCGCGAGATCTTCTTCGCGCGGGACAAGTTCACCCTGTTCGGCGAAGGCGACTTCACCGGCACCTTTCACATGTTCAAGGGCGGGCGCGAGCTCAAGGGCAACTTCACGAGCGCGATGGCCGGCGTCAACGATTATCGTTTTCCCAAGCTCGAAGGCTCGCTCGTCTGGGTGCGGGATCGGATGGAAGTGACGCGCGCCTCGGCGGACTTTTCCGGAGGCAAGGCGGAGTTCAGGTACCTGATGGCGCCGCTCGGCAAGAAAGACCAGCCGGCGCGCGCGGTGTTCGACGTCAATTATCACGGTGTCGATCTCAACGCGCTGACCGAGTTCTACCAGATGCGTGGCCTGCGGCTTGCCGGGCGAGTGGGCGGACACCATGAAATGTCGTGGCCGCTTGGACATTACGCGGAGCGGATCGGATCGGGCATCGCAACATTCACTTCGGTGGGTGGGTTGCAGGGGCCGCGGCTGGAACCGGAGGCGGCGGCCGATGCGCGCGATCGCTATCTGATCGCGGGTCCTTTCAGCACGCACACACCGCTGACGCCCGTCGCCGTGATGGGCGATCTCACGTACGCATTCGATCCGGAAGCAATTCGTTTCGAGCCGAGCCGGGTTTTCACCGAGGACACCTACATTGCGTTCGAGGGCGCGACGGCGTACGGCGAACGATCGAAGATCCCGTTCCGGGTGACCAGCCGCAACTGGCAGGAGAGCGATCGATTCCTGGCCGGGATCATGACCGCGTTTGGCGCGCCGACGAAGGCGATACCCATCGACGGCGTCGGCAAGTTCGATGGCGTGATGCTGGGCGCCTTCCGCCGCCCCCGCATCGAGGGCCGCTTTACCGGCTCCGAAATGCGCGCGTGGGACGTCAACTGGGGCGAGGTCGACGGCGACTTCGTCGTCGAGAACTCGTACGCCAACATCAGCCGCGCCGTGATCCGCAAGGGCCTGTCGCGGATGGACGTGACGGGACAGTTCTCGCTTGGCTATCCCCGTGCCGACGGCGGCGAGCAAATCGACGCGCGCGTCCGCATCAGCGAGCGGCCGCTCGCGGATCTTCGCGAGGCGTTCGATCTCCAGGACTACGACGTCGACGGCATGCTGTCCGGCGATTTCCACGTCTTCGGCGATTACGAGGGCCCGCATGGCTTCGGCAGCATGTCGATCGCGCGCGGCGTCGCCTACGACGAGCCGTTCTCGGAAGCGACGGCGTCGTTGCAGTTCGAAGGCGACGGTGTCCGCCTCAACGGCATCGACATGAAAAAGGGTGGCGGCTCGGTGAACGGCGCCGCATATGTGGCGTGGGCCGGCACCTACTCCTTCGACGTGGCCGGTCACGGCATCGCCGTCGACACGCTGACCTTGACGGCATTCCCCGGCTATCCGGCGCTCTATGGGTCGCTCGACTTCACGGCGACCGGCTCGGGCACCTTCGAAGAGCCGCGCTA
>Ga0157380_10000417_pt1 | contig 25904 bp, 19 predicted proteins | sample S35metaG_FD_119757 | JGI IMG/M metagenome (GOLD analysis project Ga0157380, IMG submission 119757) | Switchgrass rhizosphere microbial communities from Kellogg Biological Station, Michigan, USA - S3-5 metaG | ecosystem: Host-associated > Plants > Roots > Rhizosphere > Soil | place: USA...
CCGGAACTATTTCGGATCTTCAAAACAACAAATTTCACCGGCGCATCCACGTCGACATAAAAACGCGCTTCAGACAGAATGCCATCGTGGGTATGCTCAAATACGGTGTATCCGAAACCATGTCGAGTTCGGTATGATGATTTGTCTCGTCGGGGAAAAGGAGTAGGAGACCAAAACGCTCCGTTTTCTTCATCTCGAACGTAGTAAGCTTCACCGCATCCGTCAGATACTGGATCATTGTACCAGGGTGTAAGCCTAAATCCATGTGCGTTTTCTGACCACGTGTAAGAAGATCCACTTTCGCTAATAATGGTTCCAAAATTTCGGTTGGCCAGTACGTTAATCCAGGGAAGCGGTGTAGTATGTTCCCGTTTAGTCGTAATAACATATTCCTTGCCATCCTCCGTAAATCCGCCAATGCCATTTTGGAAAATTAAATCTTTGTTGACGAAAGGCTTGCTCGCAATTGGTGCGTGCGTCTGCGCGGCAGGCAAAAAAGGAACGGTAGCCTTTGGTGCCAGCTTTCGGTTCACCTGATCCACCAAAATCCCTCTGCTATCGGATAAGATGACACGGGCAACGGCCTGAAGCAAAATGCGATCCTCCGCAGTGACCTGATCAACCGGGCGGACAAAAATTCTTCCTGGTCTTTCAACACTGTTAATGCCGATGCCAGCTGCAATTAGCGATTGAATCTGCTCCTGCAGTACCTGACGGTAGCCGCTCGGATCCTCGTTAAGAATTACCAGGTCTACAGCAAGCCCTTTCAAATGCCAATACGCCTGAGCCTGTATCAATTGTTTAACAAGGGTGATATTACTGCTATCAGAAATTTGCAGCAAAACAATGGGAAGATCGCCCGAGATCGAATAACTCCACAAAGCTGATTGGCCGCGTTGATTTTTAATGAGGATATTAGAATTGGCACGCAATACTGGATTCATATAGATGACGGAACTGGCCAATCGTCCATACAACTCCGCATCCTGTTCAGTAGCATTAATTTGTCGAAGCACGACCTGGCTATGCGTCCAGGAAAGTTCAAACGCACGGTCACGCATGTTACGGTCCTGGTACTTGTCAATCAAATATTGACTTACGTCTCGCGTTTCTGCAATTCCCGTGACGATGTCAATCATGGCAGTCTCATCGGCTGCCAACGAAATTCTATGTTGTATAGAAACTATAGGATCCAGGACAGAACCTTGTGAACCTGAAAGCGGCTCCTTGTCGGTGAGTGCTTTAGGATTTACGGTTGTGTGTCCTCGTCCAATGAATTTGTGACGATCGGTCTCATATGAGGTCTGTGTTGCATTTCCATGATTCAGTTTCATTAAATGAAACATCCACGGCGGTCGCTCTTCTTTTGAACGAGGTCTTCGCGTACACAAAATCGCATGCTGATGTTGAATAATTTCTGTCTGCACAAACAGATTACTAAATGTGGCGTGTGACGCATCTGCAATAGGCATTGCCATCACCGCCTCCGCATAGCTGGTCAGCTCGAGGTCAATGTTAATTTGTGAACGATTTGAAATATGAACTCTTCGTATTTCTATGTCATCTTCCGGAGAAACAATCACTTCGGTGTAAGTTTCGATGTCTTCATCCCGGCGGCGGTACTCAACGCGCCCTTGTGAAAAGACCGCAGTATAGTGCTCTGCTTCTTTTAAGGTCGGCTGATGTGTATTTGACCACAACTCATTTGTATCAAGGTTACGGATGTAACAGAACGTTCCCCAGTTATCACACGTGCTATCCTCGCGCCAACGTGTCACGGCTATTTCCTTCCAACGACTGTATCCCGAACCTGCATTGGTCATCATTACATGATACTTTCCATTGGACAAAAACTGGATTTCCGGAATAGGCGTATCCGGTGTGTGAATCATTCGTATTTGCGCGTGCGAAGAGATCGGAGTAATGTCTTCCATTTCGGTGGAGGCAGTATAGAATCCCGTTGTCTTCGGAACTTGTTCCTGCAATAGCAGTAGAGCAGTCTGAAATTCCGGATCAGCTTCAAAACGTTTTTGCATTGGCTGATCCAGCAACACTGAGGCTAGGGAAAGCAAACTCATGCCCTGGTGGTGGGCCATGAAGCTTTGAATCAAAACATGAGACTGGCCTCGAGGCAAACGTGAAGGTGTGTAATCGATCGATTCATAAAAGCCATATTTTCCTTCGAATCCAGCTGCCCGCATTGTTTCCAGATTTGCATATGCAGCTTTTGGATCCACCATTAATGCCAGTACAGTGGCATAGGGTGCCACGACCATATCTAATCCTAGTCCGCGTTTAAATCCTAAACCGGGGACGCCAAATGCCTTGTATTGGTAAATCAGGCTGGTATCGACCATGTTATAGCATGATTCTGAAATTCCCCAAGGTATGTTTTGTTGTTTTCCGTATTCGATTTGACGCTTAACGGTACCTTTACACGTTTCGTCAAGCAAAGTATTTTCATAGGAAGGCATCACCAAAACCGGCATCAGATATTCAAACATGGAAGCACTCCATGAAAGAAGGACAGGAATGTTTTCGGCCGTGGTAAGGCGTCGCCCGAGGGAAAACCAATTTTCTTGTGGCAGCTTGCCCTGTGCAATGGCGACGAACGAACTTAAGCGCGCTTCAGAAGCAAGCAAATCATAAAAACTTGAATCGCGATGATGGTCGTCTACATTGTAGCCAATGGCGAGGAGGTGCTGAGAGCTATCGTACAAAAAGTTATATTCCATTTCAGCGAACTCCGTGCATTGAACCATTAGCGATTGGATGGTCTTCATCCGTTCGCGAGCTCTTTTGCTAGAAGCTGCTAGCGCATTTGCAAATTCATTTAGTTGTGTTGCTTCTTGATCTGTGGCTTTTTTCTGAAGCTCTTCCAATTCGGCGTACGTTTCTTTGTCAATTCTGGTAAGTTGTTCTAGTGTAGGAACGCTATTGAAAATTTCCAGCCTCTTATATTTTTCAGGAAGTGCGAGAGACAACCAAGGTGCGAGGAAATTGATCTCATCCAAAGCATTTTTTATTTCTTTGGATAATGAAATCATCCAACGCTTAAGCTCTGAACCGTTGTTTGGACTAAGTTTTGCCATAACATCGGCGTGTTGAGCGATTAAATTTTCAAGGAAGGACTTGACATCACCTAAATTGGCGGGATCCGACGTCACGTGCCCTTCAAGGATTTTTTTTAACTGAAGAAGTGCAGGGCGTCTTTCAGCATCAGAAGCGATGGCGACGCGTACGGTGTCATGTAATCCACGCAACAGGTTAGACCGCACTATTTTTTGGGCTTTCAGCCCCAATAGCCCTTGTCTCAAGGTCAATAAATGACCGGCCAAATTGCCACTGTCTACAGATGATATATATCGCGGATGTAACGTTCGTAGTGATTGGGTATCGTACCAATTGAAAAAGTGTCCGAAATAGCGGTCCAGCTTTTCCATGGAAGAAAACGTATCGGCTGTCCGTTGAAGTAATTGCTGGGTGGTCGCGTACCCAAAATCATAGGCAGCGAGATTGGCCAAGAGAGAAAGCCCAATATTGGTGGGAGAGGTTCGATGCGCTACGACAGGAATTGGATATTCTTGCAGATTATCCGGCGGAAGCCAATTATCATCGGGGCCTACCAGATTCTCAAAAAATGACCAGGTCTTGCGCGCAAGTTCGTGTAGGTAAAATTGTTGGTCTTCAGTAACCTTAGATTTCCGCGAGGGAACAGGCAGTCCAAGCCACCATTCCGATATGGGTGAAATCGCCCAGACTATTAATATAGGAACTGCAACGACTAAGACTTCGGGCTTGCTGGCGGCCAGGTAAATGAAAACAATTGCCGCGATGATCGGAGCAATCGCCATGGAGAAGTATGTGCCTTTCAAACTCCTGTCTCGTATTTGAATAAGTCCGGAAGGATTCCACTCCAGTAATTTTTTGCGTGATATAAACATTCGCCACAACGTTCGGGTTATAGCATCGAAGCTGATGTATGCTTCGTACGGCAAGCACACGAGTGTAAATAATGCCTGAAGCAAGTTTTTATAAGTCGATTCAAATGCATTCGTCAGGTGATGTGTTTGTTCTATTTCGGGTGGCTTGCGCATAATGCCATTCCACACCGAAATAAGCAGAGGAGGTATCAGCACAATACCCGTTAAGCAAATCGTCCAAAACCAGGCATTGGGTAAAGCGACCCAAGACAATATTACAAGAACCAGAAAAGCTATAGGCACAAGACTTCTTCTGAGATTATCGGCGATCTTCCACCGTGACAACGCATTGATTGGATTTTTTTTGAAGCGATTGTCCCTTCCGGGAACAAATGGTAAAAACCAATTTCCAATTTGCCAGTCTCCTCTGGTCCAACGATGGCGCCGGGCAACATCAATAAGATATTTTGAAGGATACTCTTCATAAAATTGTACATCGCTGGCGAAACCACATCGGGCATATGATCCTTCTAACAAGTCATGGCTCAGGATTCTGTTTTCCGGAAAACGGTTCCTCAATGCTTTCTCGAATGTGTCGACATCATAGATGCCTTTTCCAATGAAAGAGCCTTCGCCAAATACGTCCTGGTACACATCGGATACCATACGCGTATAAGGGTCAATGCCAGAGTCGTTCTCATTCAACCTGCTGAATCTTGAGCGAATTGCGCCGTGAAGACTGATGGCTATGCGTGGCTGTACGATGCCATATCCCTCCACCACTCTTTTTTTCTTCTCATCGTAAACAGGCTGGTTGAGAGGATGGGCCATAATGCCGGCAAGTGTTCTGGCGGAGTCTCTCGGTAATTGTGTGTCACTGTCCAGTGTAATTACATACTTAACGGAAGTATAGGCTTGTGCGTCGCCGACAATTATTGCAAACTGGTCGTGGCCTTCGCCTCGCAGAACCCGGTTAAGATCAGATAATTTTCCGCGTTTACGTTCATAACCCATCCACCTGTTTTGACTGGGATTCCATTGTCGTGGCCGGTGAAATAGGAAAAACATATCATTGGATAACCTGCCGTATTTCTGATTTAGATTTTCAATTCCTTTTTGAACACAGTTGATCAGGACATCGTCTTCCAACAATGCGTGCTGTATACTGTCTGTAAAATCTGTTAGCAATGCAAAGACAAGATTGGGATCACGGTTCGCAAGGAAACGGACTTCAAGATCTTCAATTAATTTTTCGGCTTGCTTAAGGTCCACAATAAGGGAAGGAACCACGACGAGCGTACGGTACTGACTAGGAATACTTTTTGAAAAATCCAGCTTCGGAAGGACCTTTGGGGTGACCCAAAGTGTCGCCCACCAGTTCACGAGAGCAAATGCAAAATGACTGGACACCACAAGGCCAAGGACGGCAATGGCGATCAGCAAATTTCGATTTACGCCATCCTCGTACGCCTTATAAACCATCGCGTAGCTAAGGCCTAGCGTGATAATCAAGGCAAGTGTAAAATACAAACGCGGGATAGCAACTTTGAATGCTTTTTGGAGGGCTTCCCATGTGGTTAAGTTAATACGGGCAACGTATTCCGTAAGCGTTTTTCCTTTATCCACGAGGTAGTAACCCACATGGGCTTTTCTTTTATCATTCTTTTCATTGACTGCGCTTTTCCGGGCCATGTTTATAGCCGCTCTTGCTACTTCATATTCGGAGAGATTGCTCTTCTTGGAAATTTTTTCAACAGCATGACGATAATTGTCCCGCGTGTAAAAATCCATAAGAGAATACAGGCCGTTGAGATCTTCGCGAAGCGTTTGTTCAACGATACTCATCGACTCAACAAACTCCCGCCAGTCCATCTTTGCCAAAAGTCGCAGACTATTAATGCTGTTGCTCATGGAAAGCTGATCTGCTGCCTGCTTTTGATTTTCGGCCAGCACCATGAGGTTGATGTTACTCCCGGTTTCGGAAAGATGTTGTTCAATCCATGTTAGGGGTAAGGTAAGGTCGAGACCCTTCCATTGAAGTTTTCGGGTGAGTTCAGCGACGAACGCGCTGACCATCGGAGGTTTGGCGCGCGCCATATCAGCGGTGACGAGAATTAATTCCTTAGGATTTTCTTCAGCCACTTGAATAATACGATTACCCCAGTCGTTGGCCAATGAAGTGTCGTTACGGTCTACTGCAATCCGGGCAGCCACACGACTTAGATTTTCGAGGAGCGCCAAACGGATCATGATGGGAATGGCCCACAGTTCGCCAATGGTCAGGTAACTTGTTTTTTGATAAGCAGAAATGAAATTACTTAAGTCCTGGAGGTCTAATCGCCCATCACTGTGCGAGATAATTTGAATGGCGATATCGTATACCCGCGGGAGTCCCGCCGAAGCGCCCTGACTCAGCCGTGGCAGCGCTTTACTATAACCTTTTGGCAAATACCTTTTGGCAATGCGAATTTGTTCTTCAATGAGGTAAAAATTATCCAGAAGCCATTCACCAGCCGGCGTAATGGTCTTTTTGTCTCGCACGTCGTCATGAAGAAGGTTGGTGACTTCAAAAAGGATATCCTCATTTTCAGCGAGTCGCTTCAACAATAATTCGGGGCCATGATCCTTGCTTATCTGATGGGTTTCAGCCAGGTGAATAGCATGCAAAGCCATCTGCTCAGCGTTGAAAAGTTCTGAACGGAGGGGTGGTTTTTCGTTGACATCCTGACGTTCAAATGAATCTTTTTGAAAGCGTTGCAAAAGCGGAGATAATATATCATCGATGGTGTTGGTCTTACCTTTCATCCTGAATTTTTTGTTTTCACTAGGCATTCCCTGAATCCTTGGCCGATCAAGGTAATGGTATCAGCCATAAAAAGTGTCCTGCCAGCTAACCTTTCTGAACTCATTTCATTTTTTACTAAACAAACATTTTTGGAAGCTCCTTAAGTAGCATTTGTTTTTCTAAAATTCTAAACGACGACGAAGATGTTTTCGGAACATTTAGTGCGCTGATCAGATTCAACTGCGTCTGCGGGTAAGTCGATAGGATATAATCAGTTTTGTCCCAGCCGTACCCATCAGGGAGATTATTATCCAGAAAAATAATATCAGGCAGATGCTCATCCAGAAGTTTCAGACCATCTGAAATGGTGTAGGCCACGTAAACTTCATAATTTTTTTGGGAGAAAAACCGCTTCATCAACATGCCAAAATCCTCTTCATCATCAATGATTAGAACTTTCCTTTTTTTCATATATATAGTGTATTCCGATATTTTCTATTTCTTGACCAAACACTCGGCTTTATTCATCGTTATGGGTGTACGGCAAGAATAACGTGGAATAACTTCCTTCTAGATGGGTTAACAATCTTGCACGGGATTTGTATAATTGTGTGAAAAATATATTTTATGAGACTTAGGCTATTCATTCTTCTAATTGTCGGCATGGTAGTTTACGCCTGCACTCCTGTAGCGGTAACAGGTCGTAAACAATTAAACCTGGTATCGAATGCGGAAATAATTCCCCTGGTGAATCAACAGTATGATTCTATTATTCGAAAGGGCCCGCTTTCAAAAAACCGCGAACAAACGGAGATGGTAAAAAGGGTAGGGGCAAAAATTCAAAAAGCCGTAGAATCATATATGGCCAGTAAAAATCTGAGTGCCGAGCTGCAGGGCTTTGCCTGGGAATTTAACCTTATCGACGATCCAAAAACCGTCAACGCATGGTGTATGCCCGGTGGAAAAGTGGCCTTTTACACAGGGATTATGCCCATATGCAAAGACGAAACCGGTGTCGCCGTCGTTATGGGCCACGAAGTAGCCCATGCAATTGCCAACCATGGTCGCGAACGTATGAGCACCCAACTCCTTGCACAATATGGTTTAAGTACATTAGGCGCCTTGATGGGTGAAAATCCTAGTGCTGGCAACGAATTGTTGATGCAGGCAGTAGGAATAGGGACTAATGTTGGCTTATTGAAGTTTAGTCGGGAACATGAATCGGAAGCAGATCATATCGGATTAATTTTTATGACGATGGCCGGTTATGATCCAAACGAGGCTCCGAAATTCTGGGAACGTATGACGGAAGGTTCAGGAGGGCAGGAGCCACCAGAGTTTTTATCGACCCACCCCTCGCACTCGACCCGTATCAAAGACCTGCAAGGATGGATTCCAGAGGCATTGACTTATAGGAAGTAAGCTGATAGCAGAAGGCTGAAAGCTTAAAGCTTGTGACGGCTACGATTTCGTTGCGAACCACAAAAGAATTAAAAGCGCTTGCTATATTTCGCGCTGCTCTTTGCTATGAGCTGCCAGCTGAAAGCTCAATATTATGAAATCCGTAATCTTATTATTCGCAACTTTTTTGCTGGCCGGCCCGCTCCTGGCACAGATCGACTCGGCCGTTTATGACATCGAACAACATCGGAAAAAGCAAGAAGAAGAATTTAGAGATCCTGAGAAATCACCACTGGCTAAAAAACTGAGGAAGAAGTTTAAAGGGTTGAATTATTACCCCATCAACCTGGATTATCGGGTACAGGCCACTTTTGTCAAGACCGAAAACCCAACGTTGTTTAAAATGAAAACTACAACTTCCCGGCTACCTGAATATCAAAAGTACGGAGAGGTTCATTTTAAATTAGATGGAGAAGATCTGGTTCTCGAAGTTTACCAGAGTCCTGAAATCATGAAAAGAGCAGGATATGAAGATTACTTGTTCATTCCTTTCACCGATGAAACCAACGGCGTTGACACTTATGAAGTAGGACGGTACATTGAGTTCAGAATTCCTGCGTCAGACCAGGTGATCGTTGATTTCAACAGATGCTACAATCCATACTGCAGTTATGGTTCCGGTTACTCATGTCCCATACCCCCTGAGGCAAATCGTCTTCCATTAAAAATCCCCGCTGGTGAAATGAAATATAAACCAGCTGCAAAGCATTAAGTCGGGCTTTGCTATTTAATCACGGGATCCGATGCTGGATAAAAAGAAGAAAGCGCCAGGGCAGGAACCAAATGTTCTTTACCAAACCAATCTTCAATTCTTATTTTTGCCACGTGAATTGGCTTGGCGTCCTGGGAGGTAAAGCCATCGTACGACTCTTTAGGAATACCCGAAAAGAATTTTTGAAAGAACAAGTCCATAGCGCGTAGCCGTTGTTCCTCCTCCTTTAGAATTTCGACCGTTCCATAAACGATAGCACTTTGGTACTCACATCCGAAGTCGACCGCCCGTTTCGCCGTATATAACTTTCCATATTTATAAACAGAGATGCTGGCCTTCTTGCCGTCGATTATTTCTTGGCCTGCGAACCCATGTTTGGAGAAGTGGAAGATGATCTCATGAGCAGCTTCGTCAAATACAAAAAATGCGACATGATTTAAAGGATAGCCGTCCCTTTCAATGGCAATCGAGCAAGAGACAGCATCGTGTAATAATTTTTTTAGAAAGAAGGGATCAGTTTCCTGGCGATCCTTCCGTCTTACATGTTTAGAATACTCATCCACAATTAGTGCTGTTTAGCAGTGTCAAACTGATATTTACAGGTAAATAAACGAAAAGAACAGTGCGGAGGTTAATTAATCACGGATTGCGAAGCAACGCCTTACCTAGTTTAAGTTCTTCTCTTATCTTTGCAGTTTTCGTGGCATAGAAGTAGGAAATTGCCAGGGATTTTTGTTAACGTTTTGGAGGTTAAATGCATATGAAACAGATTTTTACATTTTTGATTGTGATGGCCTGTGTACCTGTTTTGGCTCAGGAAACGGTAGTGTTGTCAGGGAACATTAGTACTACCAAAGTTCAACCAATATCCGGCGTAAGCGTACGGGTGCTCAACACTTCGATTGGTACTGCGACAAATGAATCCGGCGATTTCACCATTTCGGGCTTGAACAAGGCAAAATACACCCTGGAAATTTCGGCCGTGGGGTACGCAAGCGTTAAAAAAGACGTCGACCTTACAAATAATCAAGAATCCTTGATGATACAACTGGTAGAGTCGATCAGACAGTTGGATGCGGTAATCGTCACTGCGGAAAAAAAGGAAGATGACATTCAAAAAATTCCTTCCAGCATTAGCAACATTTCGTCGCGGCAGGTAGAACAATACAGGTTGTGGAACTCAAAAGATATTACAGCAATCGCACCAAATGTCTATTCTGCAAATCCTGGCGATAATCGGAATGTGACTTCAATTCGCGGCGTTACCACGACTTCTTATGATCCCGCGGTAGCCACCTACATTGATGGTGTCAATCAATTCAACCTCGATACCTACATCGCCCCAATTTTTGACGTTGAACGAATCGAAGTGCTGCGCGGACCGCAAGGGACTTTATACGGCAGAAATGTAATGTGAGGCGTGATTAGCATCATCACCAAAGAACCTACGAATACGCTGCATGGCTTTGGTGAAATTAATATCGGGAGTTACGGCCAACAGCGTTACACGGCGGGGATAAGAACACCCGTGGTGGCAAATAAACTTTTTCTTGGCGTTGCAGCGATGTACGACAAGGCGGATGGCTTCTATGATAATACTTTTAATAACACTGACTTCGACAAGAAGCATAGTTTTACCGGGAATTACTATCTCAAGTACCTTGCCACCCCCAGGCTTTCCGTTACCCTGAACGTCAAACATCATAGCAACAGAAATGATGGTGCTTTTGCGCTCGCGCCCGATCCTCAAACGGCTTTTAGCAAGCCTTTTGAAGTTGAACAAAACGCGTTAACAACACTAATAGATAACACCCTCAATACTTCGCTTAATATTCAGCATACCGGATCCGTTGCTAATTTCACGTCACTCACAACATACCAATCAAATCATCGGTATTACGAAAATCCTATTGATGGTGATTTTTCTCCAGCGGACATAATAACAATCGTAAATAATTATGGCAACGATTGGAATCATGTGAAGGTCTGGACGCAAGAATTTAAGTTAACATCCTCGCCATCATCGTCTCCATGGCAATGGACTGCAGGAACCTATTTGTTCTATCAGAATAGCCCCAACAAGCAAGCGACCCATTTTGGAGAAAATGGTGACCTGTTTGGCGCCCAACCTAATAGTTCGGTCCTCAATACGACAGAGGCTAAAAACAAGGGAATCGCTTTTTATGGGCAGGCGATATTCAGCGTGAATAAATACCTTGATATAACCTTTGGAGCACGTTACGATTATGAACACAAGAAGCAAAGGGTGTTGGGCGAGTACCTTGTTGATCCGAATCCAACTCCCATTTTCGAGACGCAGCCGGACACGTCGGCAACAGCATCATATAATGCGTTCTCACCGAAAGTGGGACTTACCTATAACATTTCCGAGGACCATCATTTATATGGCGTCTATAGCAGGGGTTATCGCACGGGGGGATTTACCCAACTCTCAAGCGATCCATCACAGCCTCCATTGTATCAATACAAACCGGAGTTCAGCAACAACTTCGAAATTGGACTTAAGAACAATATCCTACACAATAGAGTACGGCTAAACATTTCGGCATTTTACATTAAAGTGATTGATGCCCAGGTGCCCACGTTGGTGCTGCCTGACGCGCTAACAGTGACAAAAAATGCGGGTGAGCTTACCAGCAAGGGATTTGAAATGGAGCTATCCGCAACGCCATCAAAGGGCTTCCAAATTGACTACAGCCTGGGATATACAGACGCAACATATGACGAGTTAACCGTTCCGAGCCAGGGCGCGGAACTGGATCTGTCGGGTAATAGGCAAGTATTTACGCCGGAACTAACATCTATGCTGGCGGCGCAATTCAGCCCCCAAATTAGTGAATGGCAATCTTTAAAATTGATATTGCGCGGCGAGGCATTCCGAATTGGCGATCAAAATTTTGATCTGGCTAATACAATTAAACAAAACGCGTATTCCCTTTTTAACGCCAGGGCTGGAGTATCGGGAACAAATTTCGAGCTGATGTTTTGGATTCGTAACATTACAGACAAACGATATATCAGCTATGCCTATGATTTTGGTGGAACACACCTTGGCGACCCTGTAAATTCAGGAGTTACCCTGCGGGCAATGTTCTAAGTCAACTTCAAACAAGAAACTTCAAACTCGAAACTAACGTATGGAATTCAAACCCACCGGCTACAACTCGCTTTCGCCATACTTCATTGTCGACAATTGCCGAAAGATGGTGGAATTGCTGAAGGGTATTTTTGCCGTCGAGGAATTGCGCAAGTATGAGCACGCAGATGGTACGATCATGCATATGGAGTTGAAAATCGATGATTCGGTTATTATGTTAGCCGACTCCAGCGTTGAATATCCAGCTAACAATCTTTTGATTCACGTGTACGTACCGGACGTAAAGGAAACCTTTAGGAAGGCGATCAGCCTCGGTTGTCAATCGCTACAAGAGCCGGTGAACAAGGAAGGAGACCCTGATGTACGTGGAATGTTCAAAGATTTTCAGGGAAACACCTGGGCAGTAGGCACCCAGGTCAACTAGTCGCCCAACAAGAAACTTGAAACAATAAACTAGAAACAATAAACTAGAAACAAGAAACTTCTATGCCCTACGTGAATATCAAAGTAACAAACGACGGTGTAACGTCTCAGCAAAAAGCCGAGCTTATCAAAGGCGTTACAGAACTGCTGCAAAAAGTTTTGAATAAAAATCCAGAAACAACGGTCGTGGTTATTGATGAAGTCTCAACCGACAACTGGGGCATTGGTGGACAGTCGGTAACCATAAGACGAAAAAAGCAGTAAGTCTCTAAACCTTATTTTGCTTTCTCAAAATAATCCTCCCAGGTGAATTTTTTACCATCGCGGAATACGCTGACGCCGGTAATGCGCAGTTTATCGCCTTCGGTTTTTTGGGTCCATTCTGTTTCTCCCCAAAGCTTTTTTGGAAAGGATGCAACATCCAGTTTAGGATAACACTTACCGCCTTTCATGGAATACGTTCCACCCATAGCATGTTCAAATTTCTTGTTTTTGCTACTGACGTACATCCAGTGTGTGGGCGTTATAAGCTGTAGTGCCGTAACGGTTTCCTTCGTTTCAGAATGATGCGTTCCGTCGGTTAGGGTATATTCAGCCGTCAATAGTTTCCATGCGCCATTACCTGGATTGTTCACGTAGGGATGTGTAGTCTTTACGCGTTGAAACACCAACTCATCCAAGACGACTTTTTTGCCATCCGGGCGGATTATTGTTCCTGACTGAATAAATCGATCACCGACAACTTTCCATTTAAAGTCAGTTTTGACATTGTCGAAAATAGTGGCCGAAGAAAGCGCGGGGATTTCGTTATAACTATCGCCATCAATTTTGACGGCACCAGCGTAACATCTGTTAAAAACAAGCGAGTCGCCTGCAACATCCTGCGCGATCAGCATATAATGGGTCGGGGTGATTATTTTGATTTCACGGATCGCTGATGTGTCGCTGGAGAACTTTTCACCATTAGCGTCGATTCCTTTAATCGTTACCATTTCCCAGGTTCCAACCAGCGGATGCTGGCCGTACAATGTCACGCACGTCGCGACCAAAAAGACGAATAAGACAGAAAACTTCTTCATAGAAATAGGCTCCGACATTGAAGTAATGGAAATATTTTTGGAAAATCAACTAATAGCTTCAATCTTAAATGAAGGGAGGCGACGGATTAATTGCTTATCTCTTAATTGTCAACAGACGACTTGAATATAGAATGATGTATTGCCCCGGTTATACAGCACCGAGCAGTGAAAATCAGGATATGGCCCAGCCAATTGGCCCAAAAGAAAAGAACTTATCTGGATGTATTTTGTGATTTTAGAGTCTGTTGACTCAAGTATTCCTTTACCTTTAATGCACTTGTTCCAACCTTATCGACGGCGCGTTTCAGATCGCTCATGGAAATTCCAAACATGTGACACCATGCCTCTACCTCATAGATCTCGTCGAGATGTATTTTGTCAATTTCCCGGTCTTTGTTAGTCTTTACATCTTCCTCTTTCATAGGTGATCGTTTTGAAGAATGCAGACAAAAATTATTCCATCCCAAACACTCGATTGCTTCGATGTTTTTCAAAAATGTTGTAGATGATTGTCTACAAGGCAAGCAACAATTCCACTATCGGGACGGAGCGAATGACTGACAAGAATACTTGTCGATACAGCACTGGTGATGACCAGCTTTCATAACTTTTGGTGCAAAGAATTTACTTCTACCAATAAAAAGAAGAGGTATTAAAACCTTAATACCTCTTTAATTTGCACAGCTTTTCTTCAATCGAACGAATAATGACTAACGGTAACGGTAACGGATAACGAATAACCGATACCTAATTCAACGCAACGGTTACGCTACCACTTGTCTGAATATTCACGGGGATTCCGCCACCATTTATCTTCCCTTCCACCTTATGCTCTTCTTTGTTTCCATTGAAGTTTTGCATGTTTTGTAAGTTAATGTGTTCAGCTCTTAATTTGAGGTCAAGACCTGTATTTGCAGGTAACGAGACGTGAATGTTTCCACCGGAATTATGAACAGTCACGTACTTATCTATTTTATTTATTTCTATTTCCATATTACCACCACTGGTTGATGCGTCAACGCTACCTTCAAGATCCTCGAGATCAACGCCACCACCTGAAGTGTGCGCAATTAACTCGCCTTTGATGCTGTTTCCGCGTATAGGTCCCCCGCTGGTATTGGCTTTTATCTGCCCGGTGAGGCTGTTTAGTTTAATGGAGCCTCCAGACGTTGAGAGCGTCATAGTTCCATTACAATTATCAGCATCGATGCTTCCACCGCTTGTACTTAGGTCTATGTTATCCTTCGTATTGCTGACTTCTATGCTTCCACCAGAAGTTCTGCCTTTGATCCTGCCGCTTAGCCTATCGATCGTCAGACTACCACCACTCGTAGAAAAATTTTGGCTGCCTGCTAAATTTTTCATGCTGATGCTTCCGCCACTCGTGCTAACGTCGGTCGACACGTGTTGAGGCACAGAGATCTTGAAAGAAATATTCAATGCATTTTTCCAGTTAAATAATTTGTCCTTGGGCTCTGCGACAACTTTTAGCTCGCCTCCTACGACGGTGATCTCTAATTTATAATCTTCCTCCAACCGTTCCTTTATGTCATCTTTTGAAAGAGACCTCCCGTTATTTCCCTGGATAAACACTTCTACACGTGCTTGACTACCGCCGCCCTCAACGTCGACACTGCCGCCAGATGTACGGGCATATACTTCCTTAACGGATTCAGCTGAAAACGATTTGGTTATATAAGGGTCTCGGTCCTGACTTTGAACTTGTAGTGCTACAGTCAGCAGAAGGAACAATAAAAGGTTGGCAATTTTTTTCATCTTGATATGGTTGTTAAAAGTTTATATAAAGCAGTTCTGGTCATCCTGATATCCCAATACCTATGCCACGCACGATCATTGCAAGGGGTTGAGATTACAGCGATTTTTGAATAATTCGTGTTCACATTTAACCTTTTCCTGCACGAATCCGAACAATCTATTCAATTACCTGCTAAGGACTATCGACGCGATGGGAAGGTTGCATGGCCACATTTCTTTTTCAAAAACTTTGACGCGTATGATGGAGAGGGGTTACACCCAGGCTAGATTACGTTTGCCAGTTCCTCGAGTTCTCTCATCAGGTTCAACCGTGCCTGCTTCTCAAATTTTGCGGAAAATGGTTCGGTCTTGTAAATTTTCTCCATTCGCAAAAAGTGCTCGACTACTTTTTTCCGCCCAGGTTTGTAAATGATATCGGGGTAAATCCAATATTCTTTTCGAACTCCTTCAGTGTAGATTTTGTACGCAGACCAGTCTTGACCTAAAACAGCCAGGTCTGCATCTGTAAAAAAGTTAGTATCGGAGTCGTCGCTCACTCGATGAGCCTTCGTGGCCAGGATATGTTTGCTGCATAATTCAATCCGAGTCGTCTTAACATTAAGTGTATTAAGCGCCTTCTCTGCAAACAACGCACTTTTCTCCTCATTGTCTTTTCGTAAGATGCGATACACCACATCGTGATAGTATAAGGCAAATAGGACCATGTCCAGGTCTTTTATCAGATCTGCAAGTGGTAAAATTTGTTGAAGCAAAGAATTGAGGTGATCAAGATTGTGATAGAAGCGACCTTTTTCCGAATAATGCGTCACCAGTTCCGTGTAAAGCTTTTCGACCAATGGTATACTTTCAGTATACCGGCTTGCCAATGATTTGAAAGTTTCAGCAACCACAGCCGTGTTGTTTATTCTTGCCTAACGTTTGAACTTAATAGGTGTGGCGAATGAAATTTGCAGGCAACGATTTTTAGAGTCTGCGTCTTTGTTCAGGTTAACGGTACCCGTACCAAAGCGACATTCAATTTGAAGTTTCTTTAGGATCAGGGCGCCAAAACCCACATGAAATCCAAGGTCCCAGCGATTGTCGAAATAAGCATCTTCGCTATTCATTCTCGGGCCATCACCAAACTTGATTTTTCCCGAACCTTCTTCATGAATTGGGCCAAAGTAGCTTGAATTTTGGTCTCGGCTATACTCATGCGACCCTCCAAGCCCCATGCCGATTGAAAATCCTCCCAATACAAAAAAATCGCGATGGACTATTCGTGCTTTCAGAAAAAGTGGCAGCTCCAGATAGGAAATCGCATATTGGTTTGAGCCTTTTACCTGGAGTTCGTAGATATCATCGCCATCTTGAAATGTCGAGCTTATTGAAAAGGTTGATTCAAAAGATTTTTGAACGTAGTCTAACTCAGCTTGTACCGAGAACGTTTCGGATAGTGCGTGATTATAACCAATACCCACTGTGAATCCAACTTTTGGTTCAACGTCGTAATCCGGCGGACGATAAGTATTGACCGAAGCAGTGATTCCGATTCTTGGATAAAGCGTTTGAGCCTCAAGGGTACAGCAAAAGAAAAAAAATGCAACAAAAAGATAAAGGCGGTTCATAAATCAAAGAAAGTTCAATTTGTACTATTCGTTCCTGAGAGACCGGACAGGATTACCTTCAGCGGCTTTAATCGCCTGAAAGCTTATCGAGATAAACGCGATCAACAGCGTAACAACGCCTGCAACCAGTAAAACCCACCACGGGAATGGTATACGAAAAGCGAATTCATTTAACCACGTGTGCATAATCCACCAGGCGGCCGGCCATGCAACTAAATTTGCAACCCCTACCAGTTTCATAAAGTCACGGTTCATCATCAGTACGATTTCACGGACACTGGCGCCTACGACTTTACGTATGCCGATCTCCTTCGTGCGTTGCTCGGCAATAAAAGCTGCTAGCCCGAACAATCCGAGGCAGGCGATGAAAATGGCGAGGGACGTAAACAAAAGAAATAGTAGGCCGATACGTTTTTCAGTCCGGTGCTTTGCCTCAAAATTTTGGTCAAGAAATGTGTATTCAAACGGAGCGTTATCAGCGTATTTTTTCCAGACTGATCTTACCAGCTCTATTTTTTTTTCTGTATCCCCCCGTGTCAGGCGGATGGCAATCTCCCAATTGGGCTGTGGGCCCAACAGAATTGCCAGCGGCTGAATGGGTTCTTTTAACGATTGGTAATTGAAGTCTTTCATGATGCCAATTACTTCACGCTCGCGCCTGGTTTGATCATAATTTGTAACGAGTTTCTTGCCTTTGAAAATAGTAAGCCCCAGTTTTTTTGCTGCCGTTTCATTCAAGATCACTGTGTTTGTATCCGATGGATTTTGTTCCGAGAAGAAACGTCCTTCAACCATTTCGTAGCGCATAGTCTCCTGGTGATCATAATCCATTTCATAGACACCTAATAAATATTCTTTTTCGGTATCCAGTAGTGTAAAGACTGATTGCCAGTCAACATGGGGTGGGAGCCTGTTCGCGTAACTTGCTGAGTTAATCTCCGGATGCGATAAAAGGTCCTTTTTAAAGGCAAAACCGTTCTTGCCTAGGTTTCTTGTGTGTAGAAGATTAATAATATTTTCTTTGTCGAACCCGATATTCGCCTGCTGGATATACCGTATCTGCAAGTATACCACCAACGTCGAGACAATGAGGACAGAAGAAATGAAGAATTGAAAAACTACCAAGCCATTTCGGATGCCATAGCTACGAAATTGCTCCCGTAATTTTCCCTTGAGAACTTCCACGGGACTGAAGTGTGACAGGTAAAAAGCAGGATAACTCCCAGCCAAAATTCCGGAGAGGACAACACATCCAATTGCAAATGCCAGGAACACCGGGTTGACGAGGACCAAAAAGCTAAGCTGCTTACCCGTGAATAAATTAAATACAGGCAATAACACCAGGATAAAGAACAACGAGATCACAACGGCAATGAGAATATACAAGTATGACTCTAAGAGGAATTGAGTCATCAGCCGGTTGTACGGAGCGCCGACCGCTTTTCTAATTCCAACTTCTTTTGCGCGGCTGGCAGACCGCGCCGTTGACAAATTCATAAAATTGATACACGCCAGAACTGTAATGAATAAAGCGATCGATCCGAAGGTGAAGAGATACTGCACATCGCTGTTGGGTTCGAACTCATCACCTAATTGAGATCTTAAATGAATGTCGAGCAAGGGCTGCGTAAAGAAAGCTATGTCATTGCCTTGTGCTTTGAAATCTGCGAGAGTGGTATTTTGTTCTTCTTCCAGTTGCGCACCGATCTTGTATTCCAGGATGTTATGAATTCTCGCGAAGGCGTCCTTAAGCGTTGTAGTTGGTTTCAATTTGAAATACGTGAACACGGTGCCCGTCATGTAATCTCCTGCCTGGGTGTTGGTAAATGATTCGAGCGAAAGGATTTCCGAAAAATGAAAGTGTGAATTCAGGGGAGGGTCTTCAGCAATTCCCACGACCCGTGCTGAGTAACCTTGCGCTAAGTTGATATTTTTTCCAATGGGCGTTCGATCGCCTTTGCCCTTGTAATTAAAATAACGCCTGGCTGCTGATTCGGTCATAACGACTTTTCTTTCGCCAGCGAGGACGCTGTCGGGATGACCATCGACCAGTCTAAAATTAAAAAACCGGAAAAAATTCGAATCTGCTAACAATAAACTAGGCTCAGTAAATGCTTTGTCCTCATAACGAATGGGAAAAGTTTTCCAGTTTGCTATGCGTAGTACACCTTCGATTTCTGGAATATCATCTTCCAGACTTTGTGATACAAGAAGTCCTGTTTGCGTGGAGTTGAATTTCTTTCCCTCCAGGACGCCCTTAAACCCTAACCTGTAGATTTGCTTAGCATCGGGATGGAACTTGTCAAAGCTAAGTTCATCGAATATGTAAAGAATGATTAGCAGGCTACAGGTGATCCCAATAGTAAGACCAGCGATGTTGATAATCGAAAAACCCTTTTGCCTCAACATGAAGCGCAGAGCTATTTTCAAGTAATTTTTTAACATTGAAGTTTACGGGCACTAATATAAGAGGTAATGGGCAAACAGTAATCGATAATTTGTTCGCTGCTTTCTTTAACCTAAATCGATCCCCACGATTTCATGGTCTTGTATTTTTGGAATTGAAATGGAAATAATTCCACCCACAATTTTGTGACTTATTTCCTGACCGCGTAGAAGTAGTTTCATACCCGTAACCTTTATATTCTCAGGCAGTCTGATCTGAACTTCCGCATCCACGGGAATAAATTCTCTAAAGGGCCCTTTCATCATCATCGGGTTGGTGAGATTAACAAGGTGTACGGTCAGGGATTTTTCCTGTCGCCAGGTTGTGACATCCATTACCCCTGGAGATTTCACCGACACCATGGGTTCTTCGTTCAAGGCCCAGCGTATGGTGTTTTTCAAAAGCTTTCCATGATCCACGCTCATGACTTGCCAGAAGGCACGGTCAATGTCTCCGTTAAAATAAGCGACACGGCCTTTGCCAAATTCACGCAAGTAAAGTTCCCGAATGTCGGTATCTGCTGTTCGAGGGTAAACGTCCTCCATGGGTAGATCAGGATAGGTTGGAACCAAAGTAACCGGGCTAGGAAACTCGCCTTTGCTTGTTACCTGTACCCTATGTGTTCCGTTAATTATCCGGTAAGCGTCTTCCAAGCCATTTAAAACAGGATGAAATTTAGATGTTGCGCCCTCGCTTTTTAATCGTAAATAACTGTTTTGTAAAGGCCCTTCAACCCCTTGGCTGTACGAGACGCCAAAGACGTCAGATAACCCAAAGTCGGATCGGGATTTCCCCTCTTCGTCATAAAGTGACGTTTCATAGGTGGCCACCAGACTGCCGCCTTTTTCAATAAATTTTCGAAGCTGGTCGCATTGCGCATCCGATAGCGCTGCAATATTGGGAAGGATCAGCAATTTAAATGGCTTAAGATGCTCCTCATCCATCAGCCTGTCGTTTACCATTTCGAATGGCAAATGGTCTTCAATCAAGGCGTGATAAATTCCATTTGCATGATCGTGATAATTTTTTTGCCATGGTTTATCTCCATAATTTTGATCAGTCTGTTCAGAGTAAACGACACCGACGCGAACCATCGGCCGAATGTTCCGAAGATATCGCTCATTTTCGTGATACTTCTGATACATCTGTTGAACGGTGTCCATCCATCGTTTATCAAAAATATATCCGCCAAACTTGACAAAGCAGGGGCGCAGTCCGTTGGCAACACCTTCAGCTACCCATACCCTGATCTCGGCGTTACTTTGCACGGAATCTTTCCACCGATAACTTTCCTCAACGCCCACGCTAAAAATTCCAACCTGAGGTTTCATCCCCATAGTCGCACGAAGTTCTTTTGCGTGCTTGCCGTTAGACCACGGTGGGATCAAGCCACTGCGTGCCTGCTGATCAGCAAAGAAAAAATCGGAATGCTGACCGGTAAGGAGTTTGTCAGGAAAGCCATTCGGAATGTATCGCGCCGTAGGTTTTTGCTCTCGAATCTTGGCATCCCATAGAAACCATAATTCCTTTAACCGGCTTGTACGCCACACCCTGTATTGGCGATAGGAGGGATCGTTCATATCCCCACTTGCCATGCTAGTGCTCAACCCGGACTGGTTTAGTTTCGGTAGATCCAATCCTGAAAAGGTTTTAAAATTCTTTACGCAATGTTCACAATAGCAGATACCATGTCCGGACCACCGATTGGAAAAGATTGCTTCAGGTTGATAACGTTCCATGATCTCTTTATTCACACTGGTCATAAATTCAAAATTATAAGGACCGAGCGCACAAGTCACCCAAAGATCTTTATTCGCCCAGTGACGCCGTTGTTTTCCGTCCGCTCCCACGGCAATCCAATCTGGATGAGCTTCGTAAACGTCTTGTCGTGCGGCATGTGGGTCTGTTCGAAGGATAACTGACATATTCATTTTACGACAGCCCTTTACCAGATAGTCAAGGGGGTCGGAATCTTCGAGCCATGCACTGCGATGGTGCAAGGGAATATTTGTGGGATAGAAAGCGACGACTCCACCTGCACTAAGCAATGCGCCATCGGCATGAATACGTTTAAAATAGTCGAGCCAAAAATCAGGATCGTAGTGGCCAGGATCATTTTCAACAAAGGCAAGCTGAGCCCACCGCATGGATCTGTCGAACCAGGCCGCATCATCAGTTTTGAAATGTTGGATTGAGTCATCGAGTGAAAATGTATTGCCCATCACAGTCGCGCCGCCCAGTGCGCCTGTGGTTTTGAGAAAATTTCGTCTATCCATAGATGGTAATATAAATGATTTTCAGCCGTGATACAGGCGATTTTTTGTGGACGAAGCTGCGGATGGAAACGGCGGAAAAATCGCGGGCGCTTATTTTTTAATTGCCAAACAATTGAGCAAACATAAGCCGTTCAGCGATTGAATTTTGCTCCACAGGAGCATCATATTTCTAGCACTGGATTTGGCAAACCGGTCTGGCTCCGTAGGAGCCTCCTGCTGATAGCCGGTAATTGTGGACGAAGATCAGGCTCCGTAGGAGCCTCCTAATTGCTCACATTATTTCTATAAAATCGAACACATATTTCTCCTCAAACGGAATTTCAAATTTTTTCAAAAATCCGAAATATTCCATCTTAAAGGATCTTGAGCGGTGATGTTCTTCCTGATTTAAGACATATTTTACAACAGTGTCAACGTGAGAACGTGAATAGGAAAACACACCATATCCTTCCTGCCAGTTAAATTTGCCGTCGACCCATTTTTTACTATTGATAAATTGATTGCTTTCGACCTTAATTTCTTTTACAAAATCTGATATTGAAATTGTGGGTCTGAATCCTACAAATAAATGAACGTGGTCAGGCATGCAATGTACGGCAAGCATTTTAGCATTTCTGTTTTGGACCAAGCCTGTAATGTACTTGTGCAATTCTTCTTTGTGTTCCCTGGGGATGAGACTTCTTCTTTGCCTAACGGCAAATACAAATTGCAAATAGATTTGTGAAAACGTGTTGGGCATAATTGTGGACAACGGTTAGGAGACTCCTACGGAGTCTGGGCATAAATTTATGCGGTTTTTCTAGGAACAGGTGGCTCCAATGGAGCCAATTTTCCGAACAATTAACGTCCGCTGTTGCCAGGGCATTTTTCTTGTTGATCATTGGAGCCAAGAACGACGCGAGCGTAAGCACGCATTTTCAAAATCCAATTCTCTTGGCTCGCCATCTCTCCTTCGTCATTAAGTTCCATGCAACATACTGTATCTTGTGGGTAACGGTAAGAGACTGTGATACGGAGTCGCTGGGATAAATCTATTCGTTTTTCCTAGAGGCAGGAAGCTGGTAGGGAGCCAATTTTCCTGACAATCAAAATTCCTGCTTTGGCAGTGCAATTTCCTTGCGTGTTCTTAGAAGTCAGAGATTATTCGAGCTACGATTTCTTAAATCCAATGGTTTCTCTTTGCCAGGAACTGCCATTTGTTATTATGCTCCATAGGAGCTTCCTATTTCTAGCACATTACATGGGCGAATTGATCAGGCTCCGTAGGAGTCTCCTGATGGATCCCATTATTTCGCCCATTGACACAAGGCTTCGACTGCACCATTTTTCTCGAATGTTTTTTTGCGGCTGTCATCTCTCGCTCACAAAATCCATTAGGATTCTTTAAAAATTTCAATGAAACTTAAGAAAGCATTTTCGACACACCAAAACAGTTAAACAACCTTCAACCTCGAAATGATATGAAAACCAAATCCAATTTTGAATCCAGTCGACGAGAGGCTTTAAAGATGTTGGGGATAACTTCCTCCGCAGGTCTATTAGGGCTTTTGGGAACGACCGAATCGCGGGCTGCGCAACATACTACACCCAATTATGCGAAAGGACTTCCGCCCGTAAAAATTAAAAGTGTTAAAGCCATTGCTACTGCCCCTCAGGGTTCCAACCTTATCGTGGTCAAAGTGGAAACCACAGAACCCGGGCTTTATGGGTTGGGTTGCGCGACTTTTACGCAGCGGGCTTTTGCTGTCGTTACTGCGATCAATAGTTATTTAAACGAATTCTGTGCGGGCAGGGATGTTGATAATATCGAAGACTTGTGGCACGCCTTGTATGTAAGCTCGTATTGGCGCAATGGGCCTGTGCTAAACAACGCGTTGAGTGGATTGGATGAAGCGCTGTGGGATATCAAAGGTAAGCGAGCAAACATGCCGGTGTACCAACTTTTAGGCGGTAAGGTTCGGTTTGCAATTCCATGTTATACACATGCCAGCGGAAATACGGCTGAGGCCGTTGCCGACCATGCTCAAAAGATAATTGAAGATGGCTTCAAATACGTTCGTATCCAACAGGGTGGATATGGGGCGGTGGGTGCAGCCTCTACATTGAGTGAAAAGCCGGATTTCAAAGAAGCCGGTTTCGGAATGGAAAGTGACAACTACATGAATGAGCGAGGGTACCTGAAATCCGTTCCTCAAATGTTTGAGGTCGTTAGAAAACGCTGCGGAGAAGAAGTTGAATTATTACACGACATTCACGAACGTGTTCAGCCCATGGATGCGATCAATATGATCAAGAAGTTGGAAGAGTTTAGTCCTTTCTTTGTTGAGGATCCTTTTTCGCCAGAGAACATGGAGTGGTTTAAACAATTGCGGGCAAGCACAACGGTGCCGATCGCGATGGGTGAATTGTTCAATAACATCAATGAATTTAAAATGCCGATGGTGAATCAATGGTTTGATTTCATACGTATTCACGTTTCACAGATCGGAGGTATTACGCCAGCTATGAAGGTTGCGCGGCTAGGGGAATGGTTTAACATAAAGACAGCATGGCACGGGCCCGGTGATGTTTCTCCCGTCGGGCATGCTGCACACGCGCATATTGATTTGGCCGTTTGGAATTTTGGAATCCAGGAGGCAGTGTCCTTTTCTGATAAAATGCTTGAAGTTTTTTCGGGATGTCCTACCATGAAAAAAGGCTACATGTCCGTCAATGAAGTTCCTGGCATCGGCGTCGATATCAATGAAAAAGAAGCTGCAAAATATCCTATAACGACAAAATCAAATTGGCAAGTCCGAAAGCAGGATGGAACTTTGATCAGACCTTAACGAATGTAGGTTTTAGATTGACGCATGGCTGCCGCCGGACAGGATTTTATATTGGGCAACATTTGAACGTTTGCGGGATATTTCGTCTCAAGCAAAAGGTCGCAAACTTTTTGAGCAGCGACCTTTGTGAAACTTTGTGCCTTTGTAGCATTGTTACAATTGTAGATATTTTGAATTGCTGACTTTAAAATATAAAATGAACCTGTAAGTCGTCCAATGAAATTTTAAGATTCACATTGTAAATTGCGGGTTCAATCTAAAATCTAAAATCGCTTGTTGTTCAAAGGTTTCATAGCTAAACATTCACGAATAATACTCTATGGATTAGCCATGGCAGGTCTGGTATTTTTGCTAAAATGGCTGGAGCTGAGACTTATTATTTTTGACCATGCCTTTGAAATTTATGTGGGCGCGATTGCAGCTGTGTTTACCGGACTAGGCATTTGGTTGGCGTTGAAATTGTCAAGGCCCAAGGTAGAAACCATTATTGTAGAAAAGGAAGTTTATGTGCGCAGCGATTCTTTCTTATTAAATGAGCAAGCGCTGAACAGCCTTAACTTAAGCAAACGGGAATTGGAAGTTTTGCAACTTATGGCAGAAGGCTTGAGCAACCATGAAATTGCCGAAAGGCTTTACGTTTCATTAAGTACTGTTAAAACCCATTCACGAAATCTTTTTGATAAACTCGGAGTTGCACGACGGACACAAGCCATCGACAGGGCAAAAAAACTTTTTATCATACCATAGAACATCAGCCAAAAGGCTGAAAATTGCCGCTATTTTTTGAAAATCATCCTAAAGGCTGAACGAAATTTCCCGTTGATCGCCCATTTTTGTCCTGTCATTTAACCACAAAAAAATGAAAAGAAATGTCTGGATATTCGGAACAATTGCTGGATTGATTATCACGTCCTTTGCGCTTTATGAAGTTAGACAGTGTTATACAAATCCTGATATGGAAACAAATGATGTTGTCGGTTATGCCGGAATGATCGCTGTGTTCTCGCTGGTTTTTATTGGAGTCAAAAATTACCGCGACAAGTATAATAGCGGAATTATTTCGTTTGGGCAGGCTTTTAAGACTGGCTTGTATATCACCTTGGTTGCCTCCGGAACGTACGTAGTGGTGTGGCTCGTAGACTATTATATTTTTGTTCCTGATTTTTTGGACAAATATATTCCCCACGTTTTAAAAGAAGCTACGCGTAACGGAGCGACTGAAGCTGAATTACAGGAAAAGGCCGCAGAGATGGCCAACTTTAAGGAGATGTATAAAAATCCTCTGTTTGTTGTAGTAATCACCTTCCTGGAAGTTTTTCCTGTTGGCCTTGCAGTCAGCTTGGTAAGCGCTCTGATATTAAAACGAAAACCTACAGCAACCTTGGCTAATTAACACAATTGATCTACGATTTTAGATTGTAGATTTTAGATTGGGAGCCTCCAATCACAAATCTATGATCTCATTAATAA
>Ga0157380_10000418_pt1 | contig 25871 bp, 25 predicted proteins | sample S35metaG_FD_119757 | JGI IMG/M metagenome (GOLD analysis project Ga0157380, IMG submission 119757) | Switchgrass rhizosphere microbial communities from Kellogg Biological Station, Michigan, USA - S3-5 metaG | ecosystem: Host-associated > Plants > Roots > Rhizosphere > Soil | place: USA...
CAGCTCCCGCGCCTTGATCTGGTGCAGCTGGCACCAGTGCATCAGCGCATCCTCGCGGCCGTGGGTGATCCACACCTCCTTCGGCGCGACCTCGCGGATGGTCCGGGTCAGCTCATCCCAGTCGGCATGGTCGGAGATGATCAGCGGCAGCTCGACGTTGCGCTGCCGGGCGCGCTGGCGGATCCGCATCCAACCCGAAGCCATCGCCGTGATCGGATCGGGCAGCCGCCGAGACCAGCGGTCGTTGAGCGCCGACGGCGGGCAAAGGATGATCTTGTCCTTAAGCTCGGCCTTGGGCACCCCGGTCGCTAGTCGTAGCTCGCCCAATGGCACGCCCAATTCCTCATACAGCCCGCACAGCCGTTCCAGCGCGCCGTGGATGTAGATCGGCTCGTCATAAGCCCGCCGCCGGAGCTCCATGATCACCCGCTGCGCCTTGCCCAGCGCATAGGCACCGACCAGCACGCAGCGCCCCGGCTCGGCGCGCAGACGGTGCAGCAGGCGGTCGATTTCGCTGCCCGTGTCGGGGTGGCGGAACACCGGTAGGCCGAAGGTCGCCTCGCTGATGAAGATGTCGCAGGGCGTGACCACGAACGGCGGACAGGTCGGGTCCTCCCGCCGCTTGTAGTCACCCGACACTACCACCCGCTCGCCGCGATGCTCGAGCAGTATCTGGGCCGAGCCCAGCACATGGCCGGCCGGGACGAAACTGACGTCGACCTCGCCGATCCGCACCGTCTCGCCATAGCCGACCTCGACGCCGCGCTGTTCGCCGTAGCGCGCGTCCATGATCGCCAGAGTCTCGGGCGTTGCCCACACCTCGCCATGGCCGCCGCGGGCGTGGTCGGCATGGCCGTGAGTAACCAGCGCCCGGTCCTTGGGCCGCGACGGATCGATCCAGGCATCCGCCGGTTTCACGTAAATGCCTTCGGGAAAAGGCTCGATCCAGCTGCCGAGGCGCGCCATATCGCTTATGTGAGTGCCCTTCCCTTCATTGTCGAGCAATGGTTCTCCGGCCGCGGCTGGAGGCCTCGCCGGCACCAGCTGGCGATGCTCGATGCGGCAGGCGCGGGCGAGCATGCGCTGCTGGTCGCCGCGACCGGCGCCGGCAAGACTCTGGCCGGCTTCCTTCCCACCATCGTCGACCTGGTCGAACGGCCGGCCGAGGGCCTTCACACGCTCTATATCTCGCCCTTGAAGGCGCTGGCGGTAGACGTGCAGCGCAACCTTCTCACTCCGATCGACGAGATGGGTCTCGACATCCGCGTCGAAACCCGCACCGGCGATACGCCATCGGACCGCAAGGCTCGTCAGCGGGTTCGCCCGCCGCAAATCCTGCTGACCACGCCGGAGAGCCTCAGCCTGCTGTTGAGCTACCCCGACAGTGCGCTGCTGTTCGAAAACTTGAAAACCGTCGTGGTCGACGAAATCCACGCCTTCGCCCGGGAGAAACGCGGCGACCTGCTGGCCCTGTCGCTGGCTCGCCTGCTGACCCTGGCGCCCAGCCATCGCCGAGTCGGCCTTAGCGCCACCGTCGCCGATCCCGACGCCTATCGCAGCTGGCTCGCACCCGATGCCGATTTGGATCTGGTCCGGCTGGTCGAGGGTGACCCCGGGGCCGAGCCCGACCTCACCATCCTGATCCCCGAGGACCGCATCCCCTGGGCCGGCCATTCGGGATATCACGCCGCGCGCGACGTGATGAAGCTGATCGAGCAGCACAGGACCACGCTGGTCTTCTGCAATACCCGCGGCCTGGCCGAGCTCACCTTCCAGAAATTATGGTCGGTCAACGACCAGTCGCTGCCGATCGGAATCCATCACGGCAGCCTGGCCGTCGAGGCGCGGCGCAGGATCGAAGGCGCGATGGCCGAGGGCAAGATCCGTGCCCTCGTCGCCACCGCTTCGCTCGACCTTGGCATTGACTGGGGCGACATCGACCTGGTCATCCAGATGGGGGCGCCGAAAGGCTCGTCGCGCCTGCTTCAACGGATCGGCCGCGCCAACCACCGACTCGACGAGCCGTCCAAGGGCATGATCGTTCCCGGCAACCGCTTTGAATATCTGGAAGCCCGCGCCGCGCTCGATGCGATCGACGACGGCGAACTCGACCCCGAAAGCTTTCGTCCCGGCACCCTCGACGTCCTTGCCCAGCATGTCATGGCGGTGGCCTGCGCCGGGCCGTTCGACGAGGCGGACCTGCTCGCAGAAATCCGCTCCGCCGCGCCCTATGCTGGCCTCAAGGACGACATTTTCCGCGAGATCATCAATTTCGACGCCACCGGCGGCTACGCGCTCAAGGCCTATGACCGCTTCCGCCGTATCGTCGAGGAAGCGCCCGGCCGCTGGCGCCTGGCCAAGCCCACGGTTGCCCAGCAGCACCGGATGAACGCCGGCGTAATCGTCGAGCAGCCGCTGATGGACGTCCGCTTCAAAAGCGGCCGAAGGCTGGGCACGATCGAGGAAGGCTTTGCCTCGACCCTCGCCCCCGGCGACCATTTCTTTTTCGCCGGACTGAGCCTTGAAGTCGAGCGGATCAAGGACACAGACATCATCGTCCATGCCTCGAAAAAAACCGCGCGGATCGTCACCTACGGCGGCCAGCGCATGTCGATGTCGACCCACCTCGCTAACCGCGTCCGCCAGATGCTGGCTGACCGCAACGACTGGCACCGCTTCCCCGACGACGTCCGCGAATGGCTGGAAGTGCAATCGGAACGCTCGATCCTGCCCGAGCCGCACCAGTTGCTGGTCGAGACGTTTCCGCATGAAGGCCGCCACTACATGGTCGCTTACAGCTTCGAAGGCTGGAACGCGCATCAGTCGCTCGGCATGCTGCTGACCAAGCGGATGGAAAATGCCGGCCTGAAGCCGCTTGGCTTCGTCGCCAACGATTATGGCCTGGCCTGCTACGGCCTGGAGCCGGTCACCGATCCCCAGTCGCTCTTCTCCGCCGATATCCTCGAGCGAGAATTCGTCGAATGGGTTGAACGGTCGTTCCTGCTGAAGAATGCGTTTCGCGAGGTGGCGGTGATCGGCGGCCTGGTCGAGCGCCAGCATCCGGGCAAGCGCAAGACCGGGCGGCAGGTCAGCTTCTCGACCGACCTGATCTACGACGTGCTTCGCAAATATGAGCCCGACCATTTGCTGCTGCGCGCTGCCTGGGACGATGCCCGCATCCGGCTGACCGAGCTGGGCCGGCTGGTCCGGCTGGTCGATCGCGCCGCGGCGACCATGGTCCATGTGCGGGTCGACCGGATCACGCCGATGGCGGTGCCACTGATGGTCATCGTCGGCCGCGAGTCGGCCCCGGAGGGCACCGCCGACGAGGCGTTGCTGATTGAGGCCGAAGCGCTGGCAGAAGAAGCGATGCGGCTCGATTAGTTCATTTCGCCTCAACCTGCCTGCCGCTAGGCCCCGGGCTATGCGCGCCCTAATTCCGCTTGCTCTCTGGCTCCTCGCCGGCTGCACCACGATCGCCAGCACGGCGGTCGATGTCGTCACCTTGCCGGTCAAGGTCGTATCGGCCGGCGTCGACGCCGCAACCACCAGTCAGTCCGAAGCCGACCAGAAGCGCGGCCGCGAGATACGCAAGGCCGAGGAGAAAGCCGGCCGCGACGCGCGCGAACGCGCCAAGCGTTGCCGCCAGGGCAAGCCGCTGCCGGCCGACGATTGTTCGGCGGCGCTGCAGCCGCCGGTCGAATAGCTCAGGCTATTTTTTCCTCGCGGTCCGCGCCACTTCATAGAGGAAATCGGCGTAGAGGATGGCCTGACCGTCGAAGCCCAGCACCTTCGGGTTGCTGCTATCGATCAGCAGCCACTCGTTGGGCGCATGGGCGCCGCCGCCCCGGCCGCCGCCGAACTGCCCGGCGGCCATCTTGAGCGGTTCGCCGGTGAAAATGACGCCGGGCCAGCTACCGGCCGATCGCGCCGACATGGTCATCGGAATTCCCGCCGACGCCAGCGTCGCCTGCTCGACCTTGATCAGCCGGCTGTTCTCGTCGGTCTGAGTGGGACTGTAGCCACCACTGACATTGACCTCGATGTCGCCGAACCCGCGCTTTGCAAGATGGGCCTTGAGCTTGGAGACCGCCTCGTCCTTGGTCATATCCGGGACCAGCCTAAGGTCGAGCTTGGCCTCGGCCCGTCCCGGCAAAACGGTCTTGCCGCCCGGCCCCATATAGCCGCTCACCAGCCCCTGGATGTTGACGGTCGGCTGTTCCGCCAGGCGGTATTGCGAAGTCAAATAGTCCTCGTCCTTGTACCAATGCTTGATGCCCAGCACCTTCATGTCGTCGGCCTCGTTGCCGGCGGCGACATCGGCGGCGATGATCTCCTTCTGGCGCGCGGTCAGCGGTTTCACATTTTCGAACCAGCCGTCGATCGCCGGTGTCTGGCCATCCTCCGAAACCAGCGTGTTGAGCGCTTTGATGAGGTGCCATACCGGGCTGTCGACGCTCGCCTTGAGGCTGGAATGGACATCCTTGCTTGGCCCGCGACCCCATTTCTCCCCGCTGGAGATCAGCTGCGCCTCGATCACGCCCTTTGCGCCCAGGGAGAGAGTCACCGCCCCGTCGACCGACTGGCTGGCCGACGGAATGATGATCCCGACCGCCTTTTCCAGTGCCGCTCGAACCTCGGGTTGGGCGACGATCTGCGAGAAATGGGTCGAACCGATCTCCTCTTCGCCCTCGGCGACGAACACCAGATTGACCGGCAGTTTGACGCCGGCGGTCTTGAACGCTCTCAAAGCGCTCAAAAAAGCCGTCTCCGGGCCCTTCTGGTTGACCGCGCCGCGGCCGATCAGCGCCTTGCCCTCGCCCGGCCGGTCGACGATCCGGCCTTCCAGCGGCGGCGAGGACCATTCGGCCGGCTCATAATGTTTGACGTCATACATGAAGTATATCGCCAGCGTGTCCTTGGCGCCGGCATCGAGCGTCGCGAAGACGCCGGGCACGCCGTCGGTGCTGATCACCTTGGCCTGCTGGAAGCCGGCGTCGAGCGCCAGCTGCCGCATATATTCGGCGCCTTCGCGATGGTTGATGTTCATGTTGGCGATGGTCGGCAGCTTGATCCAGTCGCGCAGCCGCTCGATCGCCGCGTCATGATCGGCGCGGATCGCGGCGACCACCTTGTCTCGGCCCGGATCGCCGGGCTTGGCCATCACAGGACCGGACGCCAACAGCACCACACTCAAGGCCATTCCGGCCGACAATTTCCGCATTCAGATTCCCCTCTGTTTCACGTTGCGGATCGAGACTGGAACCTTCTCGCCTGCTCGTCCAGAGTGTCCGTGCATGCGATACTTTCTCGACACCGAATATAATGGCTTCGGAGGCCAGCTGTTGAGCCTGGCCCTGGTGCCTGAAGACGGGGGCGAGGAATTTTATGTGACGCTGACATGCGACGCGCCGCTCGATCCCTGGGTCGAGCGTCATGTCATGCCTTTCCTCGACATGGTGCCCGACGCCCTGGTCAGCGCCCGCCTCGACCGCCGCGCCGCCGCCGAAGCGCTGGCTGGCTGGCTGGCGCATGACGAAGCGCCGGACATCGTCGCCGACTGGCCCGAGGATCTGGCGCAATTGGCGATGCTGCTGATCACCGGCCCCGGCATGATGGTTCCGGTGCCGCCGCTCAGCCTGCACTTCGTCCCGCTTCACAATTTCTCGACCGCGGCCAACAGCGTCGTTCCCCATAATGCGCTCCACGATGCGCGCGCGCTGCGCGATCATGTGATGAACCATTTGGAATAGCGGCAAAGTTCGGGCTACAGCCAGAATCGATGGTTCCCCTTTCGTTCGCCCGCCATGCCTTCTTCGCGACGCCCGAAGGTGCCCTTCACTGGCCGGCCGAAAGGGCGCTGCTGGTCGCCGACCTGCACCTTGAAAAGGCAAGCTGGTTCGCCCGGCTCGGCCAGTTTCTGCCGCCCTATGATTCGCTGGCGACCCTGCAAGCGCTGGAGGGGGCGATCGAGCGGACCCAGGTCAAGCGCCTCTATTGCCTGGGCGACAGTTTCCACGACCGCTTCGGCTGCGACCGCCTGCCGGCGGCGGCGCGCGAATTGCTCGCCTCAATGACCGGCCGGCTCGATTGGGTGTGGATTGTCGGCAATCATGACATCGGCTTCATCGATCATTGCGGCGGGCGGATCGAAGAAGAGTGCGAGGTGGGCGGGATCGTCCTTCGCCACGAGGCCGACGAAGGCGATCCGCGGCCCGAGATGTCGGGACATTTTCACCCCAAGCTTCGCCTGAGCCTCAGAGGCCGAAGCGTATCTCGCCGCTGCTTCGTCGCCAGTGCGACCAAGCTCATTCTGCCTGCCTATGGCACCTTCACCGGCGGGCTCGACGCAGGCCATCCCGAAATAGTGAAGAAGGTCGGGCCAGGCGCCTCGGCGCTGGTGCCTTCGGCCGGTCGCCTGCTGCGCTTCCCGATTGCCGCCTAGGTCAACTTGGCCGGGATCAGCCCTCGCACGATATTGCCGATGAAGAAGCCCTGGGCGAGATCGTCGGGCGTCAGGTCGCCCTCCTCGGCGCGGCCCTCTTCAATCAGCTTGGCGCGAAGAATTCCTGGCATGATCCCCCGGGTCAGCGGCGGGGTCAGCAACTTCCCGCCGCGATCGAGGAAGATGTTGGTTCGGCTGCCTTCGGTCAGCTGGCCTTGGGGATCGACGAAGATCGTCTCAAAGGCCTGTTCGCCCTGCCGAGCATCGTCGAGGAAGCGGCGGTCGGTGGTCTTGTAGCGCAGCCGAAAATCGCTGGGGTCGACCGGTAGCGGACGCACGGTAACCGGCACCGGCACCTCGTCCGGATCGTCGTAACGCTTTACCTGAATCGCCATCGCGCCGGTCCGCGACAGCAATAGCCTGACCATCGCCCGGTGCTTGCGGCCGAAGGTCGCCGCCTGCAACTCGTTGCGCGCGGCATGGCGATCGAATTTGAAGTCGAGGTCTGCGGCGGAATTCTTCATCCGGTCGAGATGCCGTTCCAGCTCGACGATGCCTTCGCTGGGATCGAACCCCATGGTCTCGATCAGATCAAAGTCCTGGGCCTCGCGCCGCACGAAATCCCCCTTCAAGAGACACTCGTCCCACTCATCGCTTGGGATGCTGTCGACGACAAGCCCCGAACCGAGCCCAAGCCGGGCTTTCGAATTGCCCCGCTGCCATTCCAGCGTCCGGATCAGCACGTTGAACGCCGCGTCCCCAGCTTCACCATGACGATGGGGCTCGATCCAGCCCATCGACCCCGTATAGGCGCCGCGCGGCTCCGGCTCGAGCCGGGTCAGCGCCTGGATTGCCGCGATCTTAGGCGCGCCGGTCACCGACCCGCAGGGGAAGATCGTCCGGATGACGTCGATGGCGTCGCACTCGACCCTGAGGCAGGCCGCGATCCGGCTCACCATCTGGTGAACCGTCGGGTAGGTCTCGACCGCGAACAGCTCCGGCACTTCGACGCTGCCCGGGACGGACACACGGGCGAGATCGTTGCGCATCAGGTCGACAATCATCAGATTTTCGGCTCGCTGTTTTCCGTCGGCCGCCAAGCCCTGGGCCGCCGCACGATCCGCCTCGGAATCGGACATTCGCGCGGCAGTGCCCTTCATCGGCCGGGCTTCGATGACGCCGTGCCTGATGGTGAAGAATTGCTCGGGCGATAGCGAGATGATCGCCGCGCTGTCGTGAACCGCCACGCCGCCCCAACCGGCTAGCGCCGAGCGCCGCAGCCGCGCATAGAGCGCCAGCGGATCGCCGGCCACGGCCAGGTCGCAGCCGAAGGTCAGATTGGCCTGGTAGAAATCCCCCGCGAACAGATGATCCCGCACCTGGCCGACCGCTGCCTCATAAGCGCCTTGGCCGATCCGCGGCCGAAGCGGCCCGGCATAGGCGCCGTCGGGCGACGGCAGGAGGGAAGCCAGGTCGGGCGTTTCATACCCATCGAACAGGCCAAAGCAGAGGAGCGGGCCCGGGCCCTTGCGCCTAGAGGCCGCCAGCTTGGAATCGAATGCCGGGCCCGCCTCATAGGCCAGATAGCCCGCGGCATGGCGCCCTCCCCTCAATGCGGCCCTGATTCTTTCTAGAGCAGGCTCAATTTCCCCAAGCTCATTGGCGATGACGATCTCGACCGGATCGCGGTACAGCCGCGGCGCCGCTCCCCCGTCCCGCGCATCGTCAAATAGCAGCCACATGGACTGCCATTGCCCCGCTTGCCCTTGCTCCGTAAAGCCTCACGCTTCCGGTTAGAGGGGTTTCGACCAAATGCGTTCAGCTTTGATTATTGCCGCACTGCTTATTTCCTCGTCCGTGCAGGCCCAGCAGCCGATCGATGCGAAGGCCCAGGCGCGGATCGACCGCATCCTCAAGAAGACCCCGCTGATCGATGGACACAACGACATCGCCGAGCAGCTTTCGGAAAACTACCGGCGAAGCATCGATGGGTTGGCGAGCGGCACCGACAAGCGTCAGCCTCATCCCCTCATGACCGACATGGCACGGCTCCATCAGGGCCGGGTCGGCGGCCAATTCTGGTCGGTCTACATCGATGGCACGATCACCGGCGACGCGGCGATCCGCGAGACCATTCAGCAGATCGATATCGTCCACCGGATGATCGCCGCCTATCCCGATGATCTGGAGTTCGCGAGGACCGCCGAGGATGTCGTGCGCATCCACCGCAAGGGCAAGGTGGCGTCGATGATCGGCATCGAAGGCGGGCGCCAGATGGGCGGCTCCCTTGCCGCCTTGCGTCAATTTTACACCCTCGGCGCGCGCTATATGACCTTGACCCACAATCAGACCACGGAATGGGCCGACAGCGCCACCGACGATCCCAAATATGGCGGCCTCAGCCCGTTCGGCGTGACCGTCGTGCACGAGATGAACCGGCTCGGCATGCTGGTCGACCTCAGCCATGTCTCGGCCGACACGATGAAGGATGCGATCGCCGCCAGCCGCGCTCCGGTGATTTTCTCCCACTCGTCGGCGAGGGGCCTGGTCGGCCATCTGCGCAATGTCCCGGACGATGTGCTGCAGTTGCTGCCCGCCAACGGCGGCGTGGTGATGGTCAACTTCGTCCCGGATTTCATCTCCGATGAAGTGTGGCGCTGGGGAGCCGAGAAGAACGCGGAGGAAGCCAGGCTGAAAGTCTTCCATCGCAACAGCAAGGCCGAGGTCGACGCAGGGCTGAAGGCGTGGGAGGCGGCGCATCCCAGGCCCGTCGTGACGGTTAACGCGGTTGCCGACCATATCGACCATATCGCGAAAGTTGCGGGACACGACCATGTCGGGCTGGGAGGCGATTTCGACGGGATTCCCTACACGCCCGAAGGCCTCACCGGCGTGCAAGACTACCCAACCCTGTTTGCCGAGCTGATCCGGCGCGGCTGGAGCGACGAGAACCTTGCCAAGCTGGCCGGCGGCAATGTCCTTCGCGCCCTGCACCGGGCCGAGACCGTCGCCGCATCGATGAACAATGAAGCGGCCGCATTGTCGGAGGTCGATACCGGCAAATGAACGCCGCTGCTCCGCCGCTCCGTGCCGCGATCGTCCCGGTCACCCCGCTTCAGCAGAACTGCACCCTGCTGTGGTGCACCGAGACGATGCTCGGCGCGTTCGTGGATCCGGGCGGAGACCTCGACCGGCTGAAGGCCGCCGCTGCCCAAAACGGCGTGATGATCGAAAAAATCCTGCTCACTCACGGCCATATCGACCATTGCGGACAGGCCGGTATCCTGGCCGAAGAGCTGGGGGTGCCGATCGAGGGGCCCCATGAGGAGGACCTGTTCTGGATCGCCCGGCTGGAGGACGATGGTCATCGCTACGGAATCAACGGCAAGCCGTTTCAGTCGGACCGGTATCTGGTCGACGGCGACACGGTGACGGTCGGCCAGCTGACCTTCGACGTCCGCCATTGCCCCGGCCACACCCCCGGCCATGTCGTGTTCCACCACCCCGAATCGAAGCTGGCGCTGGTCGGTGACGTGCTGTTCCAGGGGTCGATCGGACGGACCGATTTCCCGCGCGGCAACCATCAGCAGCTGCTCGATTCGATCACCCAGCGCTTATGGCCGATGGGCGACGATACCCGCTTCGTCCCCGGTCATGGTCCGATGTCGACCTTCGGCCATGAGCGGGCAACCAATCCGTTCGTCGCCGACAAGGTCCTGCAACGAGCCTGAAGCGCTTGCGTCTCCGCCTGATTTCGCTATAGGGCGCCTTCGTTCGCGACGATCCAGCCGCCGCCGCCGGTTCACCCGATGAGCAGAGCGAGGATAGTCGCATATTTTTTTGGCAGTGATTTAAGGAAGAGCCGAGATGGCCGTCCCTAAGAGAAAAACCTCGCCCTCGAAGCGCAACATGCGCCGCAGCCATCATGCGCTGAGCCCGGCCAGCTTCCAGGAGTGCCCGAACTGTGGCGAGCTCAAGCTCCCGCATAACCTCTGCTCGGCCTGCGGCCACTACAACGGCCGCGAGATCGTATCGACCGAGGCCTGAGCGGCAACGCGGACCAGGGCAGCCCACGCATGGCCGTGAGCCCGCGCATCGCGATTGACGCTATGGGAGGGGACATTGGCCCGGCGGTGATGATCGCCGGGATGGCCCGTGCGCGCCGCAAGGACCGTTCCCTTCGATTCGAAGTCTTCGGGGACGAAACGGTGATTGGCCCAGAGCTGGCCAAGCACCAGCCGCTGGTCGAAGCGGTCGCAATCCACCATTCGACGGACTCCATCCACGCCTCCGAAAAGCCGAGCCAAGCGATTCGCCGCGCCAAGACGACTTCGATGGGGCTGGCGATCAATGCGGTGAAGGAGGGCCACGCCGACGCGGCGCTGTCCGGCGGAAATACCGGCGCGATGATGGCGATGGCCAAGCTGGCACTGCGCACGATGCCGGGCATCGACCGCCCGGCGCTCGCCGCGCTGCTGCCGACGCTCGGAAACACCGATTGCGTGATGCTCGACCTCGGTGCCAATACCGAGTGCGACGCCCAGAATCTGGTCCAGTTCGCGGTGATGGGCTCGGCCTATTCGCGAACCGTGCTCGGCATCGCCAAACCACGGGTCAAGCTGCTCAACATCGGCACGGAAGAATTGAAGGGCACCGACGAGCTGAAGGAGGCAGCCGCGCTGCTGCGCGACGCCGACTATCTTCCGCTGCGGTTCGAAGGCTTCACCGAGGGCGACCGCCTCAGCCGCGGCGACATCGACGTGGTCGTCACCGACGGTTTTTCGGGGAACATCGCCCTGAAGACCGCCGAAGGAACAGCCCGGTTCGTCACCGACCTCCTGCGCCGCGCCTTTACCTCTTCGCTGCGGTCCAAGGCGGGCTTTGCTCTGTCGAAACCAGCGCTGAACCTGCTCAAGGTTCATCTCGACCCCAATAATCATAATGGAGCGGTGTTTTTGGGGTTGAACGGACTAGTGGTGAAGAGTCATGGCGGCGCCAACTACAAGGGCGTTGCCAATGCCATTGGGGTCGCCGCCTCGATGGTCCGCAACGACATCACCCGGAAGATCGGCGAGGACCTCGATAACTTCCGGGCCCATGCGTTCAATGGCGAGGCTACCGAATGACTTTGCGTTCCGTCGTCAAGGGAACTGGATCGGCCCTGCCCCAGCGCCGTGTCGACAATGCGGAACTGGCGGAGCAGGTCGACACTTCCGACGAATGGATCGTCGAACGGACCGGTATCCGCAGCCGCTATATCGCCGCCGACGGCGAGACCACTGCCACCCTGGCGGTCGAGGCCTGCCGCAAGGCGTTGGAGGCGGCCGAGCTGGAGCCAAACGACATCGGGCTGATCGTGCTGGCCACTGCCACTCCCGACCAGACCTTTCCCTCGTCGGCGACCAAGGTTCAGGCGCTGCTTGGCATTGACGACTGCATCGCCTTCGACGTGCACGCCGTCTGTACCGGCTTCCTTTATGCGCTGAGCGTCGCCGACGCGATGCTCCGCGGCGGCAATGCCAAGCTGGCGCTGGTGATCGGGTCGGAGACCTTCAGCCGGATCCTCGACTGGGAGGATCGCACCACCTGCGTCCTGTTCGGCGATGGCGCCGGCGCCGTGGTGCTGGCGGCCGAGGAGGGCGAATCGGGTATCCTGTCGACCAGGCTCCACGCCGACGGCCGGCACAATGGGCTTTTGTTCGTCGACGGCGGTCCGTCGACCACCGGCACGGTCGGCAAACTTCGCATGAAGGGCCGGGAAGTGTTCCGTCACGCCGTGGTCAATCTTGCCGACGTGCTGGGCGAGGTTCTATCCGACGTCGGGCTCAGCTCGGCGGACATCGACTGGGTCGTGCCTCACCAGGCCAATGCCCGGATCCTCGATGCAACCGCGCGGAAGCTGGGCCTGGCCCCCGAAAAGGTGATCGTCACGGTTGACCGGCATGCCAATACTTCGGCCGCATCGGTCCCGCTGGCGCTCGACGTCGCGGTACGCGATGGACGGATCAAGCGCGGCGACCTGCTGGTTCTCGAGGCAATGGGAGGTGGCTTTACATGGGGTGCCGCCGCGCTCCGCTATTGAACGCGAAGGAAAATCTGCCAAAGTTGAATTGCGGGGCGCAAGGCTTTGCGATAGCGTAACGAATAATTGGACCCAGCGCTTTTCTTTAAAGGGGGCGGAGATCATCATGGCAGACGCGGGTGTTGCCCGTTCAAGCGACGGTTTGCATGCGGGTACGCTAACCCGTGCCGACCTGTCCGATATCGTTCACAACCGGCTTGGCGTATCGCGCGCGGAAAGCGCCGGTATCGTCGAGCGCGTACTCCATCATATGTGCCATTCCTTGAGCCTCGGGCATAATGTGAAGATTTCCGGGTTCGGGACCTTCATCTTGCGCGATAAGGGCCAGCGGATTGGCCGAAACCCGAAGACCGGGATCGAGGTCCCGATCGCTCCACGCCGGGTGATGACATTCCGCGCTAGCCAGATCATGCGCGACCGGATCGCCAAGTAGCGGCGACGATGGCGGCGGGCGAAAAGGCTCCGGACGCCTTTCGTACCATCGGCGAGCTTTCCGCCGAGCTCGGTGTTGCGCAGCATATCCTTCGCTACTGGGAGACCAAATTTCCCCAGCTCCGGCCGCTGCAGCGTGCCGGAAACCGGCGCTATTACCGGCCGGCCGATGTGGCGTTGGCCAGGCGAATCCATCGTCTGCTCAATGACGAGGGCTATACGGTTAAGGGCGTTCAAAAGCTGCTTCGAGCGAAGGTCGGCGCTGCTGAGGAGCCGCTCGTTGTTCAGCCGGTCAAGGTTGTTCCTCGGCCCGACTATGGCATCGATACGCCGATTCCCGAGGAGCAAGGACGGATCGATGTCGAACGGCTAAAGGCCCTGCGCCATCGGCTGGCGGCGGCGCTCGACGCCTAGGCCAATTCCTTCGGCTTGAGGAATCGGGCCATGCGCCCGGCGCCCTCTCCGGTATCGCCCCAATTGTCGACCGGAAGCTCGATCTCCACCAATGATCCAGTCGGCATCTCGACCGGATGGCCAAGCAGCTTCGAGGCCAGCCGCTCGAATCCCGGATTGTGGCCGACCATCATTATCCGCCCGACCTGGTCGTCGGCCTCCTGGACGATCGCTAGAAACTCGCCGCTCGACGCATCGTAAATGCGCTGATCGTATCGTGGCGTAAGGCCGGCCAACTCCGCGGTTTCCGCCGCCCGCGCTGCCGGGCTGGACAGGATCAGGTCATAATCGAGGCCCAAATGGCGCAGCTCCTCGCCCATGCGCGGCGCGTCTCGCTCGCCGCGCTCGTTCAAACGCCGGTCGAAATCGCGGCCGCTGGTTGAATCGCGCTCGGTCTTGGCGTGGCGAAACAGGGTCAGGCTTTTCATCGATCGCTCCCGGCCATCATCGGCTGGGTAGCGCTCACCGGCCCGAAAAGTTTCGCGCGCACCCGTTCCAGCGCGGCGTCGAGCGGCACGCGCGATACCACCACCTCAGGAGGGAAACCGGTCAGCAACCGCGACGGAAGTGCGCTAGACAGGATCACGAACAGGCCTCGGTCGCCCTGCCGCCGGATCAGCCGGCCGAACGCCTGGGCCAGCCGGGCGCGGACCACCCGATCGTCATAGGCGCTGCCGCCATTGACCAGCCTGCGGGCGGCATGAAGCACGGTCGGCCGCGGCCACGGCACTCGCTCCATCACCACCAGTCGCAGCGATTCGCCGGGGACGTCGACCCCGTCACGCAGTGCATCGGTGCCGAGTAGCGACGCATGCGGATCGTCGCGGAATATGTCGACCAGCGTCCCGGTATCGATCGGGTCGACATGCTGGGCGAGTAGCGGAAGCCCGGCGCGCGCCAGCCGGTCGGCAATCCGCGCATGGACGGAGCGCAGGCGCTGGATAGCGGTAAACAGGCCGAGCGTCCCGCCTTCGGCCGTCTCGATCAGCCGGGCGTAGGCCCCGGCGAGCGCGGCAATATCGTTGCGCCCTATGTCGGTCACGACCAGCACCTCGGCCTGCGTCCCATAGTCGAACGGACTGGCCGCTTCGAAATGACCGGCTGGCCCGCCCAGGTGAAGGGCGCCAGTGCGCGCCTCCGCAGCCGCCCAGCCGCCGCCGCCGCGCAGGGTGGCCGAGGTCACCAGCACGCCATGAGCCGGCGCCAGCACGGCTCGGGCTAGCGGCTGGGTCGGGTCGAGCCAGTGACGGTGCATACCGACGTCATATTCGCGGCCCTCGATCCGTTCGATCGCCAGCCAGTCCACGAAGTCGGGATCGGCCACGCCGCCGATCCGGCCCATCATGGCAATCCAGGCGGCCAGCGTTTCGCGCCGCCAGGCGAGGCCGCTGATCGCGCCTTCGACCCGCGCGCGCGCCTGGCTGTCGAGCCAGTCGGGAGCATCCTCGAGCACCGCTTCCAGGCGCCGGCCGAGGGCGGCAAGCGGCTTGGCCAGCGATTCCAGCGCCTCCATCGCCGCTACGGCAGCGGTTACAAGATTGCCGTCGGGTTCGGCCAGCTCGGTCTCGAGACCATAGCCGGCCTCCTGCGCCTTGGCTCGGGCATAGACGGTGCCGCGGATCTCAGCGAGCAGCACCTCGACCGGCCCGAACGGTCCGCCTTCGGCGAGCCGGGCCAGCCAGCCGTCCGATGGCAGGGCACGAGCCGCCTCGACCGCCGCATCCAGCGCCAGCGCACCCGCTTCGTCGTAGGAGCAGACATCGAGCAGCCGGGCCGCCAGGCCGCGCCGCCGCCCGCGCGACTTGCCCTCGGGCCCGACGATAGCGGCGAAGTTCGATCGCCTCCTGCCCGGTCAGCGCGGCGGAAAAGGTCGAGTCCGCCGCGTCGAACAGATGATGGCCTTCGTCGAAGATGATCCGGGTCGGGGCATCGGGCCGGCCGCGGGCGGCGTTGACCATCACCAGCGCATGGTTGGCGATCACCAAATCGGCCTCGCGTCCGGCCCGCTCGGCCCGCTCGATGAAACATTTCCGGTAATGCGGGCAGCCGGCGTAAACGCACTCGCCGCGCCGGTCGGTCAGTGCGGCCGCGCCCGCGCGGCGGAATAGGCTCGGCAGCCAACCCGGCAGGTCGCCCCCGACCATGTCGCCGTCCTTGGTGTAGGCTGCCCAGCGGCCGACCAGATGCGCCAGCACCGCTGCCCGCCCAGCGAAGGCGCCCTGCATCGCATCCTCAAGATTGAGCAGGCAAAGATAATTCTCACGCCCCTTGCGGATAACGATTCGCCGGTTGCGTGCCGCCGCGTCAGGGAACAGCCGCTTGCCTTCGGCATCCAGCTGCCGCTGCAAAGCCTTGGTAAAGGTCGACACCCAGACCGTCCCCTGCGCCCGCTCCGCCCACAGCGAGGCCGGCGCGAGATAGGCCAGCGTCTTGCCGATCCCGGTGCCGGCCTCGGCCAGCAGCATGTTCGGCTCGCCGGCGGCCCGCCGCGGAGCGAAAATCGATGCGGATTCGCCGGCCATCGCGCGCTGTCCTTCGCGGGGCTCCGATCCCTTGCCGGTTAACTGGGCCAGCCTGGCCTCTGCTTCCGACGGCGGGATGGAGATGGTCTTGGGCTGCGGCCGCTCACCCTGCTCTTCCCACTGCAGCAGCCGCGAGAAGAGCATCCGCTCGCCCCGCTCGGGCTTGGCGAGCCGCTGGCCGACCAGCGGCGCCCAGCTCCAGCCAAGGCGAGTAAGCGACGCATTGGCGGTCCAGGCTCCCTCGCGCTCCGGCCAGCCGGAATCGCACAGCCGGTTGAGCAGGGCTTCGGCGATGACCACCAGCGTCCCGGCGGCCTGACTGTCATCGGCCGGCGGCTCGACCTCGCAGGCTCGCGCCAGGCCGGCCACCGTCGGCACCGCGAAGCGCGCCGGATGGACGAAGGCGAACAGCTCGAGCAGGTCGAGCCCGGACACATCGGCGTAACCGAGGCGTTGGCCGACCAGCGGCGCGTTCAGGATGATGTGCGGAGTCTCGGCCAGCCGGGCGATCGCCTCGCCGCGCGACGCCTCCCGCACCTCACCGCCGGCGGCGACCCAGATGCCAGCATGGGTTGCATGGAGGGCGGGAAGAGGCAAAGGAGCGGCCACGACTTCTAAACCAATGGCGATGCGGGAACGAAAGGGCAACAGTTGAGCGGTGAAGCGATCCGGAATGCGGCCCTGACCAGCAAGGCCTGGCCCTATGAGGAAGCGCGCAAGCTGTTGAAGCGGTGGCCCGACGGCAAGCCGGAACCGGTGATCTTCGAGACCGGTTACGGGCCCTCGGGCCTGCCGCATATCGGCACGTTCAACGAGGTGCTTCGGACCACCATGGTCCGGCACGCCTATGAGGAGCTGACTGCCAAGGACGGCAAGCCGGCGGCGACCCGGCTGATCGCCTTCAGTGACGACATGGACGGCCTTCGCAAAGTACCCGACAATGTTCCGCAGCAGGACATGCTGGCCAATTACCTCGGCATGCCGCTGACCAAGGTGCCCGATCCGTTTGGCGAATATGACAGCTTCGCCGCTCATAATAATGCGATGCTTCGGCGCTTTCTGGACCGCTTCGGCTTCGACTATGAGTTCGCTTCCTCGACCGAATATTATGCGAGCGGGCGGTTCGACCAGACGATCAGGCAGGTGCTCGGCAAGTGGGATGAGATCCTCGGCGTGATGCTGCCGACGCTGCGCGAGGAGCGGCGGCAAACCTATTCGCCGGTGCTGCCGATCTCGCCTTCGAGCGGGAGGGTGCTGCAAGTGCCGGTCCGGGTGGTCGATGCCGAAGCCGGGACCATCGGCTTTACCGACGAGGACGGCTCCGAAGTCGAGCAGTCGGCGCTTTCCGGCAAGTCCAAGCTTCAGTGGAAAGTCGACTGGGCATTGCGCTGGGTCGCGCTCGGGGTCGATTATGAAATGGCCGGCAAGGACCTGATCGACAGCGTCATCCAGTCGGGCAAGATCACCCGAGTCCTCGGCGGACGGCCCCCCGAGGGGTTCAACTATGAGATGTTCCTCGACGAAAAGGGAGAGAAGATCTCCAAGTCGAAGGGCAATGGCCTCAGCCTCGAGGAATGGCTGACCTATGGCAATGAGGAGAGCCTGTCGTTCTTCGCCTATCGCGAACCGCGCAAAGCTAAGTCATTGCATCTAGGTGTAATTCCGCGGGCGGTCGACGAATATTACCAGTTCCGCGGCAACTATCCGGCCCAACCGGTCGAGCAGCAACTGGGTAATCCGGTCCATCATATCCACGGCGGCAAGGTCCCGGCCACGTCTCTCCCGCTGACCTATGGCCTGCTGCTCAATCTCGCCTCATTGCCGGGCGTTGCCGACAAGGACACCGCCTGGCGGTTCGTCCAGCGCTATGCGCCGGGCACCTCGCCAGAAGCCGATCCCGAGCTCGACAATCTGATCGGCCTGGCGGTCAACTACGCCCGTGATTTCGTCGCCCCGACTCTGCACCGGCGGGCTCCGAACGAGGTCGAGGCCGCGGCACTCAGGGATCTGGATAACGAGCTGGCGGCGCTGTCCCCGGACACGCCCGGCGACTCCATTCAAAATGTGGTGTTCGAGGTTGGCAAGCGTCACCCGTTCGAAAGCCTCCGGCATTGGTTCCAGGCGCTGTACGAGACGCTGCTCGGATCGAGCCAGGGCCCGCGCATGGGCAGCTTCATTGCGCTCTATGGGATCGACAACAGCCGCCGGCTGATCGCGGAGTCGCTGGCGGAGGCGGTCGCCTAGCGTGCCCTGAGCTTGTCGCGGTGGACGGGCTCGGCCGGCACTTCGAGCTTGTCGAGCGCCACGGCCTGATCATGACTAAGACCAGCTTGTTCAAGCGCTGCGACCAAGGCCTTGGCAGGATCAACCGCAATGTCCGGGGCGATTCCATCTCCCTCCCAATCCTTGCCGGTCTTGATGTCATAGGTTCGTCCGACCGGCATCCAGACCGCGAAGTGGTCGTTGAGAGGCTGCGTTCCGCCGAAGTGATTGGCCCCCGCGGTGGCTTCGCCGATCAACGTAGCGCGCCCGGATGACTTCAACGCCAGCGCGAAATGCTCCGCTGCAGAGGCCGAAGCGTTGGACACCAGCAAATAGACCTTGGCCTTGCGGAGCGGCGTGGCGGGGCCAGGGATGGCACTGTGCGTGGCTACCATTTGTCCGCCGACGCTGGCGAGCTGCATCGTTGGCCGCTCCGCTGCCGGAAAGCCCCGCTCGTCAAACACGTCTTTCGATACCGCCATTTTCACCAGCGGCGTCGTCTCGGCGAAGAGATAGGGAAAGATCAGGTCCTGCTCTTCTATTCCGCCGCCATGGTGATTTCGAAGGTCGAAGATCAGCGTGTGAGCGTCCTGATTCTCGAGCAACCATTTCCTAATCGCCGCCAGTTCCTCGTTGCGCCCGAGGAACGCGCTGAATCGGATATATCCGATCCCCGGCGCAATCGTCTTGGCCGACTGGATCAAGGGCGGGAATTTCCTCGGGGACGGACCGGCAGTGTGGCCGCCAGAGCCGGTGCCGGCCGATTGATCGGCCAACTCGACGTGCAAATGCCCGTCCTTGCGCACGGCCTGGAGGTCTTCGGTCAATAGCTTGGCCAGTTCGCCGCGAGTGCCGCCGTCATATCGGCCGGACGCCGCATTGCCACGCAGCATCGCCGCATAGGCCTCGGCTTGGTCCCGATAAACAAAGGATTTCACCAAATCGTCCGCCAGCTGGAGAGCGACGGCCCGGCCTTCGCCTTGCTCCAGCCGAAAGGAAGCTGGTTCGGAGGCGGGCGTAGCTGCCTCAGCCGACAGAGCGCTTTGCGCCATCACCCCACTGGCCGGCAACGACGCCGTCAACAGCAACAGCGACGCTTTCGCGAAACTCGATAACGATTGCATGAATTCTTCCTTTTCGTTCGAGACAGCGAGGCGCTTGGACGCAATTTTTGATTTCGGTTGGATGAACAAAGGCGACGAGGCGCAAGACCGCCTGCCGCGCGCACGATCGGGTCGCCCCGCGCCAAAATTTGGCGGCCGACGCAGTCGAATTGAAGTTTTGAGGCGCCTAACCCCTAGGGGCCGTAGCTCAGGATTTGCACGTCGGGAGAGCGGCGCAGCTGGGCGCCGGCGCCGCCGCCGCTCCGCACAGCTGGCTTGGCCGGCTTGGCAGCGGCAAGCTTCGCATGGTGATGCGACTTGGCCGTGCAATTCTTGTGCTTGGCCGGAGCCGCAATCGCGGCCGACATCCAGCCCGGGACCAGCGCTTGCGCGGTCAGCGCCAACGCCACGGCAGTGATCGAACTTACGATTCGCGACAACATGGCAATGACCCCTTAGGCCATCCTTATACGCTCATCCGGCCGCCGAGGCAGCGCATTTCGGCTAGCGCAAGCGCCAAAATTTGGCAAGGTTCGTGGGATGTTCGACAGTTTTGATCTGAAGTTGCTCAATGCCCTGCAGGAAGATGCGGATCGCACCGCCGACGAGCTCGCCGAGGTCATTGCCCTGTCGCCGTCGGCAATCGCCCGGCGAATTCGGCGGCTGAGGGAGAGTGGGGCGATTGCCCGAACCATCGCGCTGTTGCCGGCCGAGATCGCCGATCGGCGGTTGCGGGCGATCGTCCGCTTGCAGCTGCAAGAGCATGAGCAGGCGGCACAACTCGCCCAGCTCCGCGACCGGCTCAAGACATGCGACGAAGTCCAGCTTTGCCTCGAAGTCAGCGGCAGCGACGACATGCTGCTGCTGGTCGCATGCCGCGACATGAGCGAGTTCAACGCGTTCGCTGACGCCGAGTTGGCGGCAAGCCCAATGGTCCGGCGCTACGAAACCAGCTTCGTCAAGAAAGAGATCAAGAATCAACCGATGATCAGGCTGGACGAGCGCGATACATTAGGCGGTTGAGGGCCGTCACGGGACTAAATCCCGTGACGTCAGTCCTCGCTTCGCAAGACTGGCCAACGTTCGCCAGCTCTACGCGCTGTTCGAGCGGCGCTAGCGCGCCGGCGTCACTGCGCTTGGCGGCTCGCGATCCAGCGGTCGATTTTCTGCTCGAGAATCGCCAGCGGCAGCGATCCGGTCATCAGCACCTGGGCGTGGAATTCACGCATGTCGAACTTGTTGCCCAACTGGGCTTCGGCCTTTTTCCGCAGCCGCTGAATGGTCATCGCGCCAGTCTTGTAGGCCAGGGCCTGGCTGGGGATGGCGATGTAGCGTTCGACCTCCGCCGTGGCATCGGTCTTGCCCATGTCGGAATGGGCAATCATGTAATCGATCGCCCTTTCGCGGGTCCAGCCCTTGCTGTGGATGCCGGTGTCGACAACCAGCCGCATGGCCCGCAGCATCTCGTCCGACAGCGTACCGAAACGCTGGATCGGATCCTGGTAGAAGCCCATGTCATAACCGAGAGTCTCGGCGTAGAGCGCCCAGCCCTCGACATAGGCCGTATTGCCGCCGAAGCGCATGAACGGCGGCAGCGCCAGATTCTCCTGCGCCAGGCTGATCTGGAAATGATGCCCCGGCGAACCCTCATGCAGATAGAGCGTGGTCATGCCCGGCGTGGTTCGCGACGGCAGGTCATAGGCGTTGAAATAGAAAATACCCGGCCGCGATCCGTCCGGCGTGCCCTGCTGATAGCTGCCTCCGGCCTCGAACTTTTCGCGGAACGGCTCGTAGGGGCGGATCTCGAGCTTGGCCTTGGGCAGCGTCGAGAAATAGGCCGGAAGCTTCGCATCGACCGCCTTGCCGATGTCATAATAGCCTTGGGTCAGCGCCTCGCGCGTCGGCTTTTTGAACTTGGGATCGGTGCGCAGATATTCGAAGAATTGGGCCAGCGTTCCCTTGAAGCCGACTTCCTGCTTCACCTTTTCCATCTCGCCGGTGATGCGCTCGACTTCGCTTAGGCCGGTCTGGTGAATTTCCTCAGGCGTCAGCGGCAGAGTCGTCGTCGATTCGACCAGGTAGCGATAAAGCTTGTCGCCGCCTTTCATGTACATCAGCCCGTAGCCGTCGCGGGCCTTGGGCAGATATTCGTTCTTGAGGAAGTCGCGCAGGCGGGTCAGCGCCGGATAAAGCTGGTCGGTGACCGCTGTGCGATAGGCGCTGGTCAGCCGGGTGCGGTCGGCGGCGCCGACGCTGTCCGGGAATTGCTTGACCGGGCCATAGTAAGCGGAGTCCTCCGGCTTCTGGGCCAGCTGCGTATCCAGCTGCTCGATCATGTTTCGGACCGTCATCTTGGTCTCGACGATGCCGTTCTGCTCTCCCTCGCGGAAACGGCCGATCGCGCGATCGATATAGGTCACGAACTCGCCGTGGCGCTTCAGATTATTGTCATAGTCGGCCAACGTCTTGAACGGGGCCGCGCCTTTGCCGCTGGCGAAGGTCGGGTAAAAAGTATGGACACCGAAGAAATGGTTGAGCGGCCGAACCGCGGTCAGCGCAAGCATGTCGGGCTGGAGCCCGCGCAGCGTGTCCTTGGTCGAAAATTCGAACACGTCGTAGGCGATCTGGTCGGTCGCATCGAGGTCGGCCCGGTTGATCGCATGAAGCGCGGCGAGATCGGCTTCCGATGCGGCCCGCTCAGCGGCAAAATATTGATCGGTGATGTTGTCGCCAAGATGCTCGGCGTAGCGCAGATCGCCGCGGAAGAGCGCGGACAGCGGATTGCGCTTCAGGCCGGCCTCGTCGCTATCCTTGAACAGGCGGAACAGTCGGTCGTGAGGGGTCTCGGCGGCCGTCGTGGCAACGGGGGCGGCGGCCGGCTGCGCGGCAGTCACGGAGGCCGGCAACACAATCGCTGCGGCGGAAATCGCGAAGAAATGCTTCAGTTTCATGATCGACCCCTGATTATCGCGCCATCGCGGCGCACCCGGTTCGCCGACGCCAAAAAGGGGCGCCGGGGAAACCCGCAACGCCCCTTCGACCAACGGCCAAGCTCCGTCTACTAAAAAGACCTACCAGAAGAAGTTGTAGATCACGTCGGCCACCTGGCCGGTGTAGATGTTCACCAGCAGGGCATCGTCATAGTAGCGCACCCAACGATAGGGTCCGTAGGCCGGCGGCAGGCGGTACTGCCACGGATCGTTCAGCCAATTGCTCGAACCATAATAGCTCGGCCAAAGGTTGTAGCCGGTCGAGAAGCGGCGATAGTTCCAGCCGTATGGATCGTAATAACGGCCCAGCCGATACAGCGAGCTGTAACGGTTGCGGTAGCTGCGCCAGTCATAACGATGGTCGCGGCGCCAATCGCTCGACCAGCGATGATGATTGCGATCGCCGTCGCCTTTCCATTGATGGTCCCCATCGCGGTCACGGCGGACTACCACTTCGCCCCGGCGACGAGCGTTGTCGTCGCGGCCGGCCTGCTGAACGGCACCAAGGAAATTGCTATTGCTGCCATCGCGGGGTTCGATCCGCCGGACTTGTTGAACCGGCTGAGTTTCTTGCTGCTGCTCGAGACGGCGGACCTCCACCGGCTGCGTGGTCTCGACATCGATATCGCGTTCCACGCGAGCCGGACGATCGCCTCGCTCGATCCGCACGCGCGGCGCGTCACCACTTAATTTCTCGATGCGATGGACATTGGGCTGAACACGCGGAGCATCGCTGTCCGACTGCTCCACGCGCTGGACGCGCTGTGGCCGGTCGTTGGAGGAATTGTCGCTCTTGTCCGAGTTCTCCGAGCGCTCGCGATGCGGGCGGTCACCGCGATCGCCGGGCTCGGCAGAAGCTGTGGCCGGAATCATCGCGCTGGTCATCAGCAGGGGGATTAGAAACTTGCGCATTCCTCAAGACTCCAACGTTCGACTTCATGAGTCGTCGGGTGGAAATTGAGCCGCGTCAGCTTAGCCGTTACTGAACCGAACCGACTTTCTTTGTTCAGCATTTGGAGGCTGAGCCGGAACCCCCGGAACGGCCTCCAGGGATGCCGCGGCCTGCGCCGCTCGTGCGACCGCTTTCAGGATGCGCGGGGTTGCCCCGCAGCGGCAGATGTTGGGCAAGGCCGCATATTGTTCGGGGGTCGGATTGGGTGTGGCGCGCATAAGCGCCGCAAGGGCCATGATGAAGCCGGGATCGCATCGGCCGCACTGGCTGACCTGCTCTGCCGCCCAGGCTTGCTGCAACGGATGGGCACGATCCGCGGAGAGGCCTTCGATCGTGGTGATGTCGGCGCCCTCGGCGGCCGCGATCGTCAATTGGCAGGAGAGGGTTGCGCGCCCGTCGACGATCACCGTGCAGCTGCCGCAGTCGCCGCTGTAACAGCCATGTTTGGTTCCGGTGAGGTTGGACGCGTCGCGCAGGGCGAACAGCAGCGGCGTTTGGGGATCGAGCTTGTAATGGATCGCCTCGCCGTTGACGGTCATGCTGGTCATGGGCTCAGCCTAGCTTGCAATACATCCCCGCGCGACCCCATGTTGCGGCTGATGGCGATCATCTCCACCGCGCGGGGGCGCATCGGCTTTGATGAATTGGGCGGCGGCGGAGTGCCGATCGTCTTCCTGCACGGAGTCGGGTCGGACAAGAGCGTCTGGGCGCCGCAGCTCGATCATTTCGGCAAGAGCCGAAGGGCGGTCGCTTTCGATTATCCCGGCTATGGCGAGAGCGAATTCGTCAGTGGCGCAACCCGCGACGACTTCGCCGCTTGGATCCTTGCGGCGATGGATGCGCTGGACATCGCGCGAGCAGATATTTGCGGCCTGTCGCTCGGCGGCGTGGTGGCCATCGCCATGCATGCGGCCGCGCCCGAGCGCTGCGCGTCATTGATCATCGCCGACAGCTTCGCGGTTCATCCGGACGGCCAGGCAATTCACGACCGCTCGGTCGCGGCCAGCCGATCGATGACCATGCGCGCACTGGCCGAGGCCCGCGCCGGCGTCCTGCTGGGCGGCGCCGCACCCGATGAGCTACGCGCCGAGGTGATCGACACAATGGCAGCAATCGATCCCGCCGCTTATCGCATTGGCGCGGAAGCGGTATGGCTGGCCGACCAGCGCGCGCGGGTGGAGGCGATCGAGGTGCCGACTCTAATCCTGGTCGGCGACGAAGACGGCATCACTCCGCCGGCGCTGTCGGAGGATCTGGCACGGCTGATCGGCGGATCGCGGCTGGTGCGGATTGCCGGTGCCGGCCATCTCGCCAACGCCGAGCAGCCGGGGGCGTTTAATTCGGCGATTGAATCCTTTCTCGCCCAACGCGGATAATGATCCGTTAACCTAGTGATTTAAGGCTGTTTTTTCCTTGTCCTGCGACAAGCAGGGCATGGACTATGCCGCCCGCTTCGCCCGTTGCCTGCTGCCTGGCCTGGCCCTGGCAGCGCTCGCCGTTCCGGCCCAGGCGCAGGTCGCCAATGGCTCCTACCAGCCGATGTCGAAGACCGAGGCGATCCTCGGCGGCGCGCCTAGTGCACTGGCGTCAATCACCTCCCAGCAAGGTGGCCGGCCGCTCTATAGCTCTTATGTGGTTCCGGCCGGTCGCGGAGCGACTCTCCGGCCGGCGGTAGCGACCTATGCTCGCGCCCCGGTTTCGAGCGATCGTCCCGACGTGTTCAACAGCGTCGCCCTGACGATCGGCCACAGCCCGCTCGACGCACGCTGGAACAAGGTTGCGGGGGCGGGCGTCGGCGGAAACGCCGGCGCCTTCGCCGCCTCGCTTCGCGGCGAGGGGATCGTCGCCAAGCTCGAGGCGGTCAATGGCTACGTCAATGCCCGCGTCCGCTTCGTCGACGATCGTATCCAGTTCGGCGTGGCCGACCGCTGGATGGCGGCATCCGAGACCCTGACTCGCGGCCGCGGCGACTGCGAGGACTTCGCCCTGGCCAAGCGCGCCATGCTTCGCGCTGCCGGGGTCCCGGAGAAGGATCTTTACCTGGTGGTGCTGAAGGATCTCAGCCGCCGCGCCGATCATGCCGTGCTGGTGGTTCGAGCAGCCGGCCGCTTCCTGGTCCTCGACAACGGCACCGACCGGATCGTCGATTCAAGCGATGTCCAGGATTACAAGCCGATGCTGACCTTCACCGCGGGTCACGCTTACACCCACGGCTATCGCCGGGAGACGGCGCCGGTAACCTACGCCGCCAATAGCATCACCGCGCCGGTGGTGCTGGCCGAGGCCCGGTTCGAGCCGTCGTCGGGTGACGGTGAATTGCCGAACGTGGTGCGGGAAACCGCCAGCCTGGTTCCGGCGGTCGTTCGGCTCTAGCGTTCGCGAAGCGCGTCGCTGCGCGCTTTCAACACCGGCTTCAGCAAATAGCTCAGCACGCTCTTGCGGCCGGTGATGATCTGCGTGTCGGTCATCATTCCGGGCGTAATCGGCAGCCGTCGGCCCGCCGCCGTCAGATAGCTCCGGTTGGTCTCGACGATGACAATGAAATAGGCCTGGCGCTCGGCTTCATCGTAGATGCTGTCGGCCGACACCCGAACCACCCTGCCGTCGAGTCCGCCATAGGACGAGAAGTC
>Ga0157380_10000419_pt1 | contig 25855 bp, 26 predicted proteins | sample S35metaG_FD_119757 | JGI IMG/M metagenome (GOLD analysis project Ga0157380, IMG submission 119757) | Switchgrass rhizosphere microbial communities from Kellogg Biological Station, Michigan, USA - S3-5 metaG | ecosystem: Host-associated > Plants > Roots > Rhizosphere > Soil | place: USA...
AGCCCTGTCACTATTGTGAAGGACGGGGTTATACGAAGTCTCCGACCACGGTGGCCTATGAAATATTCCGCGATGTCCGTCGGATCGGCAGCAGTCCCGAGCCGCAGCGGATCGTCATCGGCGCCCATCCCTCGGTCGTGGGGCTGCTGCAAGATGAAGAGCGGCAAGGTCTTGAGGCTGTGGAACGTGAGTGCGCTGCGAAAATCATCGTCATGCCGGACGAACACTTACATCTCGAACAGTACGATCTAGCGGTGCTCTAAAGACTATGATTTCCGTTCCACGAGACCTATGCAGCCATTCAGCCACCCTGTAGATGTGGCTTCCTCTGCTGAGGCCGTGAATCCTTCCTCCGTTCAGCCCATGACGAGACCAGTATTAGAGTTTTGGCTACGCCTGCAGGCGATCGATGGAGTGGGAGACTTGACGGTAGGTCGGTTAGTTCGTGCCTGGCACTCTCCTGAGGCTGTGCTGCGTGCTTCTCGTGATGAGTTGATTGGGAGTGGATGCAGCCCGCAGTTGGCGGATGCGATACGACGCGGGCCTGATCCTTCCGCCTGCAAGAGTATCGAGCGGGAACTGACGGCAATCGAGCGTGGGCGCGTTGAAGTCCGAAGTCTGTTGGACCCTGCCTATCCCACACGACTCAAGATGATTCCGGACCCTCCGCCGCTCTTGTACATCACAGGCACATTGACCGAGCAGGATGAGCTGGCGATCGCCATCGTGGGTGCACGGCGTGCGACCGCAGCTGGGCGTGCCATGACCGAAGAGTTGAGCCACGACTTGGCCGGAGCCGGCATGACGGTGGTGAGCGGACTCGCTCGCGGAGTTGACGCGGCAGCCCACCAAGGCGCGCTTGCCGCGAAGGGGCGCACCATTGCCGTGCTGGGCTGCGGGATCGATCGAACCTATCCGCCGGAGCATGAGCGGTTACGCCGGCAGATCGAGGAGCGGGGGGCGATTCTGTCTGAGGCGCCGATGGGCGCGGCACCCCACAGCCATCACTTTCCTCGACGAAATCGCATCATCAGCGGGCTGTCCCTTGGCGTGATTGTCACCGAGGCAGCCATCAGAAGCGGATCGTTAATTACCGCGAGATTGGCTGCCGAGCAGGGCCGAGAGGTCTTCGCGGTTCCGGGCTTTGTGAAGGAAGATACCAGCCGTGGGACGAATGCCCTGCTCAAAGAAGGTGCGGCCTTGATCGAACGTGCGCAAGATGTCATCGACGCAATCTTTCCGCAGCTGGAACAGGCACTACGTCTGCGCCTGCAACCTCATCAAAAAAGGAACGAACGGGGCGGTCAGTTAGGCAAAGAGGAACAGCTGGTGTATGATGCATTGTCGTATGACCCGCTCATAGTGGACGACGTGATTGTTATTACAGGATTATCGGTGTCCACAGTGATGGCCTCGCTCTTGTCTCTGGAGCTTCGACAGCGAATCAGACAGCTGCCGGGGCAACGCTACCTTCGGGCATAATCGTCGAACAGTTGCACAGATTTGGTATATTTGATACGGATGAGGGGCAAACTCTCATAGCGAACCGGAGTCTTCATGGCTAAATCACTCATTATTGTCGAATCCCCGACGAAAGCGCGCACCATCACCAAGTATCTAGGGCGTGGTTATACCGTCATGGCTTCGGTCGGCCACATTAAGGATCTCCCCACCAGCAAGCTTGGCGTTGACCTGGAACACGATTTCGAGCCGCAGTATGTGACGATCAAAGGAAAATCAAAAGTCCTGGCGGAAATTAAGAAAAAGGCGGAAGAGGCCGACAAGGTGTTCCTCGCTCCGGACCCTGACCGAGAGGGCGAAGCCATCGCCTGGCACCTCGAGCAGGAACTGCTCGGCAAATCCAAATCCAAGTCCAAGAAAAAGACAGACGGCAAGGTCTTCCGGGTCCTCTTCAACGAAATCACAGAACCGGCTATCAAGCGCGCGCTACAGTCGCCTGGGCAAGTCGATATGAAGCTGGTGAACGCGCAGCAAGCCCGCCGGGTGCTTGACCGTATTGTCGGATACCAAGGCAGCCAATTGCTCTGGACCAAGGTGCGTCGTGGACTCAGCATGGGCCGGGTCCAGTCTGTGGCGATGCGATTGATTTGCGAACGTGAACAAGAGCGTGAAGCGTTTCGCGCGGAGGAGTACTGGTCTATTGCGGTGATGCTGTCAGGGAGCAACCCCCCTCCGTTTGAAGCCAAGCTGCATAGTATCAACGGACAGGACGCTTCGATTGCGACTGAGGCTGATGCGCAGCGCATCGTCTCGGCTATTCAAGGGAAAGAGTTTGTCGTTGACTCGATCGAACGAAAAGAAAAGAGACGGAACCCTGTCGCACCGTTCATCACCAGCCGGCTCCAACAGGAAGCCGCGCGCAAGCTGCATTTTTCATCGAAGAAAACGATGACCCTGGCGCAGAAGTTGTACGAAGGGATCGAAATTGGCGCCGAAGGTCAGACCGGTCTCATTACCTACATGAGGACGGACTCCCCACGCATTTCGAACGAGGCGATGACAGAAGCACGCCAGGTGATTCAGGAACGGTTCGGCGCAGAATACTTGCCTGCCACCCCGAACGTGTACAAGACGCAGAAAGCGGCGCAAGAAGCGCACGAAGCGATTCGCCCCACGGCAGCGGCGCGCGACCCCGAGTCGATCAGACAGTACCTGGAGCCCGATATCTATAAGTTGTATCAGTTGATCTGGAACCGGTTTATCGCATCGCAAATGGTCCCTGCGATTCTTGATGTGACTCGAGTGGAGTCGAGCCCTGTCAAGACGAAGGAGAAGTTTCTTTTCCGGTCGACCGGCACCGTGGTGAAGTTCCCCGGCCATACAATCGTCTACATGGAGGGGATCGACAAGGAGCTCTTTGCGCAGAAACAAAAGAGCGAGCAGGAGGTTGAAGACGACTCCGAACGCCAGCTGCCTCTGCTCAGCGAGGGAGAGCAACTGCGGCTCGTATCCCAGGAAGGACAGACGGTTCCTGGCGTGCTCTCGAAACAGCACTTCACCCAGCCTCCGCCTCGGTATAATGAAGCTTTGCTGATCAAGGAATTGGAAGAAAAAGGCATCGGACGACCGTCCACTTATGCGAGCATCATTTCGACGATTCAAGATCGCAAATATGCCGAAAAGGAGGATGGACGTTTCGCTCCCACCGAAACAGGGCGGACCGTGAACGATTTCCTGATGAAGGGATTTCCCGACCTGATCAACGTCGACTTCACGTCGCACATGGAAGAGGAGTTGGACGAAGTCGAAGAAGGTACTAAACCGTGGGTGACCGCGGTGCGGGAGTTTTATGGGACATTCACGACGGACCTGGAAAAGGCGAAGACGATTCCCGGACCCAAGGACACCGTGGAGCCACCGACGGATATTCCTTGCGAGAAGTGCGGTCGAATGATGGAGATTAAATGGGGGCGCAACGGCAAATTTTTGGCTTGTCCAGCGTACAAGGACAAGCCTCCCTGCAAGAACACGCAAAATTTTGAGAAGCTCGAGGATGGCACCATTAAAATTGTCCCCAAAATCGAGTTGACGACGGATGAGAAGTGCGAGAAATGTAGTAGCCCGATGGTGGTGAAGACCGGGCGGTTTGGAAAGTTCATTGCGTGTTCCGCCTATCCCGAGTGCAAGACCACCAAAGCACTCGCGCTGGGTGTGAAATGCCCTCAGCCTGGCTGTGGAGGCGATCTCGTACAGAAGCGCACGAGAAAGGGCCGTTCGTTCTTTGCCTGCAGTAAGTATCCGGCGTGCGAGTATGCTCTGTGGGATCGCCCTATCAACAAAACCTGCCCGACCTGCAGTGCCCCGTTCCTTATCGAGAAAGTCAGCAAGCAAGTCGGCCGCAGCGTTCAATGCCGCAGCGAAGAGTGCGGCTATCGCGAAGCAGGATAACTCAGTCCGGTTTCATCCTCCATTCCATCAAGCCTTTCTTCCATCCTGAAATCGGGACAAACATTCTTGTCTCTTCCTCAGTGTGTCTTGACGCTGCGAAATTGAGAACTAGTGTCGCCGAATGATGAAAATCAAACTCAAGGACAGTCCTGCAAGCGAGTTGACGAACCCCCTAGACGTGTTGATAATGAGCCAAGATAAACTCGTTTATAGGAAAATTTCTCTACGTAACGTGAGCCTGAGGACCTTCCAAATTAAGAAAGGAGAGAATCATGAAAGCAAAAGAAGGCGTCGTCAACATCCTCAATAAGATCCTGACTGCGGATTTGACGGCGATCAATCAGTACTTTCTGCATGCCAAAATGTGTGAGAACTGGGGGTACGAACGGCTTCACCACAAAGTACGGGAGCGGAGCATGGCCGAGATGAAAGATGCCGACGAGCTCATCGGTCATATTCTTTATCTGGATGGTGTGCCGAACGTACAGCGTATGAATACTGTGCAAGTAGGAGAGACTGTTCCTGAGCAGCTCAAGTTGGACTTAAAAGCCGAACAAGAAATGCTCACTTTCTTAAACGATGGCGTGGTGCATTGTACGAAAGTGGCTGACTTCACCACGCGGCACATGCTTGAGGATATGGCCAAGGACGTGGATCAACATATCGATTGGATTGAAACGCAGATGGAAACGATCAAGCAAGTGGGATTGGAGAATTACCTGGCCGAACAGATCAAAAAAGAATCGTAAGGCATCCCCCGTGCCTGCCCTAGTCGTCCAGTCCGTGTTCAATCAGGACAATAAAGCGGGAGCGTCTCAAGAAGAAGAGAGGCGCTCCCATGCAGTGGGATGGCAATACCTCTCTCACTGCGCGAGCGTTATATCAGGCACCGGCTGATAGCTGCTGCTTTCGTTGATTTCCTCTATTGATAATCCTCATTCAGCGATTTGAGGAATGCCACAAGAGGCGAGACATCGCCGGCTGTGAGAGCGATACCCTGGAGTTGCACCGCGCCATTGCGCAGCGTTCCGGCGCGCGCTTCATCCGAGGCAGCGATATAAAAATTAATAATGTCGTCCAAGGTAGCGAACTGACCGTTATGCATATAGGGAGCGGAATGGCTCAAGTCACGAAGGCCTGGTGTCTTGAATCTGGCGATGGCTCGATCCAGTAGTGTCGCATCGGAAAGCGGGCACGGCACTTGATCATCGCACATGATGGCTCGAATCTTCGCTTGCGGGTTCGGCATATCTGGGTTGGCAAAGACGTTCCATACTCCTAAATCGGTCAGCGTAGTCCCCGCCGTGGGGATGGATCGGAACCGTTCGCTTGCGCCTGGATGGTCCTCCGTTGCGGGAAGATCATTGTCTGTTCTTGTGGCCAGATTCGGGATGACGAGCGCCATGAACGATCCCGCTGCATGGCCTGCCCCTATGGCAGGATCGTCGTACTCGCGTTGTGCGACGCCGGTATTGTGCAGCTTGAAGTCTGTAAAATTCGGTGCTGCGTGGCAGGCGAGGCAGTTGCCGACTTTCCCAGCGACCTCTTCTGCCGGTGAGGCGGTTGGCGGGATGGCCGGTTCTGTAAGGAATATCTTGAGACCTGCCAGTTCCTGAGCTCCGAACACGAAGGGCTGGGACCTGTGGAACTGGAAATTTCCATTCAGGCTTGGGTTATTGGGGTTACGCGTCACGAACTGAGGATTAGCCAATCCGTTTACGAGCGTCAGGAGGCGACGGCTGTAATCGAGCGGAGTTTCACCGCTGTTCGGCTGTTGCGGAAGGCCGTTGCGACTCAAAAACACGTCGAAGGGCGAGCGGATGAGATTGTTGGCGTCGTCGGTTTGCGAAAACTGCAAGCCTCTGACATAGGCCGCGACGACTTTCACGACTGCATCGAAGACTTCCTGGTCGCTGGCTGATTGGATATTCACACGAAATTCCGGGGGCAGACGAAGTTCATCCGGAATGTTTGGGTTGGCTCCGGTGAAGAGGGCGCTATAGGAAAGTCCATCGAATTGCTGGGCGATAGCCCCCATGCCGTCATCCTCGCGCATGACTCGTACAATGTGGCGGATGGCTTCCGCTTTTTGCCCCGGCAACCAACCGAAATTCCTCCCGGTGAATGTCCCGACGATGAGGTCTTCCAGCGTCGAAAATTCCCCGTCAAAGTGAAATAACGTTCCGCCTGGTCTATTGAGTGAGGCATTCACCAGCGGAGGAGAGTTGCGTGGCGCCGTGAGTTTTCCATCCGGGCGAGATGGAATCGGACTGCGGACTGCGAAGTCGGTATAGGTACGCATACCGCCACCCGGAACTCCAACAAATTCGTCAACGAAGTGACAGGATCGACAATTCATGGACATTCCAGCAAATGGACTAGCGACACCGGGTGGGGCACTGCCGGGGAGGAGCACTTTCGCTACGATCGGATCGCCGGAGGACATAGGATCATTTATGTTCCCGCTCGGAGGGAGATGTGTCTTAAAGAATTGGGAAAAGCGGGTTTCGACGAACAGCCGTTCGCCGACGTCGGCTTGGGCTCCAGGTGTTCCTGTAGCCGCGACCGAAGGCGGTGGAGCACTGCTGGTCCCGGATCCACATCCAACCAGGAGAAGAGCGACGAAGATCCAAGATGATATTCTGACGACATGAGCGAAGACCGTGTGGTGAAGGTAAACAGGAAACATGGTGAAACCTCCCGTACTTCTAGTGTGAATCAAAACAAGTTCCCGTCGTCGGTTCGACAAGATTTGGTTCTGGAATAGATTCTTGGAATAGGCGCAATGTTTCGACTAACTCCGGATCGAATTGGGTGCCGGCTGAGACGCGGATAATTCTCAGAGCGATCGTATTTCGCACGACTCGGTTCGAGACTTCGGGGATGCGGATGGCGTCGAAGGCGTCAGCGATCGATAGGGTTCTTGCCCCAAGGGGGATGAATCTTCCTCTGATGCCATACGGATAGCCCGATCCGTCCCAACGTTCGTGATGATGGGCCATGAGGACGGAGGCCTCGCGGAGGAAAAAGAATGGTTCAAGTAGTGAGGCGCCAAGTCGAGGATGGTTCTGCACGGTGATATAGGATTCTGAATCGAGAAGGGTCACGCCGTTGGTGAGGTGGTGAGGAAGCATCAAGAGCCCGATATCATGGAGAAAGGCCGCGAGTTTCAGATCGTGCAACTCGCCTGTCGTCATGCCGACTGCCTGTCCGATCAACAATGAGATCGCAGCAGTGCGGCGGCCGTGACCGGTTTGCCAGGGGAGCGCGCGATCGATTTCCCGCCCGACCTGGCGCACGAGTATGCTTTCGACGTCACGGCGCGATGCGATAGGAAGTCGGAGGCAATCGATCTTCCTGAGCATTCCCTGGATCGTGATAATCCCAGGGTGAATCTGTTCAGAGATATTTGGGTGCATCGTGACTTCTCAGGAAAAAAGCAAAGCCCAAGATCACATTGCGTGATCTTGGGCGCTGGGTTAAAAACCTCTGGCCGCAGATTGTGTCGAGCGTCGGGGCGCGTTAGGTCATTCTACTTTCTCGTGCTTTCCTGCCATCAGCGGCTGGTTCAAGACCCACATCTCATACAAGGGAATTGTCATCATAATAAGAAATCCGACTGTCATGAGGGTATCCCCCAATAGCATAGTGAGCACGAATATGGGGGAGACGTAGCTGATGAGCCAGGGAGACAGCAGATCCAACATGACCCCACCGAATGAGAGCCAGGTCGTGACGACTTTCAGCCGACTGCTGGCGCTGGTGAGATAGAGCACATGGACGAGAATCATGAACACAACCGGCATAGTGAAGAGGTGGAAGTGGGTGATTTCTGCCAACTCTCTGAACGACATCGGTTCGCCGAATGTGGCATCCGATCCGCGATAGTGACTGGCAATTCCTTGTGGCGACAGCCCTGTCATACTGTGAGCCCAGAAGAAGGAAAACGTAAAGCCAGCCAGCATCAGGAGGAGAAAGAAGCTGTAGACGAGCCGGATGTGCCGATCGGAGTCGCGGAGTCGGAAGCGGGTGTTGAAGTTGCGCATGGTTGAGAATGGTGACTGCCCCTGTTAGTTTCCGAAGAGGGAGCCGAAGATCCCCTGCTCAGATTTCTTTGCAGCCACGGTATCGCTGCCGAGCCCCGCCGGCTTTAAATAAAACTCATCGACCAGGACCAACGCCCGTTTGATTCCAGCAGTCATCGAGCGGACCGACATAGTGGCGCCGCTGATGTTGATGATGTCTTTGTTGAGTCTGACAGGATCCGATACCGTCTTGCCCTCGTACTGCGTGTTGAAGCGCTTAGTCCGCACTTCACTGCCGCGAGCTTCCCTAAACACCAACAGCTCTATGTTCAACACGTGCCCGGTATTATCTATCCCGACCATATACGTCATGGGTTTGTGCTTGCCGATGGTATTCTGGACCAGGGCATACCCGTCAATCTGTCTGCCGGTCTCGCCAATGAAGACTTCAAAGTCATTTTCAGGGAATTTCCATCCGATACGCTCCTCAATGACCGTCTTTTTTTCCGTGGACACCCTCAAAAGATCTTTTTTGATGCGCTCGGACTTTGGGAACATCAGTTTTAGCGCTTCTTCCTCAGTAAGGTAGACTTCGGCCATCGTCATTTCTTGTTCCGTCAGATAGCGTTTTAGTTCACTGTCCCACACCCGTTCAGCCAGGACAATGGCTGGGGAGACGACGAAAGAAAAGACCAGTAAAACAACGAGCAATCGAGTCATCATGCGGGGGTACACCCTTTGACTTTCAGCTTGACGTTAAGCCGATCGACCAGGTCATTCGTCACCTCTTCCGATGGTTCGATTGCCCACCATTTAATGGCCTGCTGCGTGACACCCCCGCGAGCATGCCAGCGCTCCCTGGTTTCTAGTACGCTCACAGAAGTCACATCATCCATTTGTTTTACGGAGACTGTGTAGCGCGCTCGTTCTATGTTGCCGAAACCTTCCCGTCCAAAAATCCCAAATGATCGTTCTGAGGTTGGGGGCACCTCCTGCCAGTTTGTCTCGATTAGCCCCTTTGCTTTATCGTGGGTCGCGACGGATTGTCCCTTCATGGTCTCAAGTGCAGCATCCCAGACACGATCATAGGTGCATACATAATATTCTTCGCGGCTGCCGCTCAGCGCGGCGCATCCGACAGAGAGGAGCGCGAGGATTACTACGACTATTCGAGGTAGAATCATTGAATGCATTGTCTTCCTTACTTACGGCGATTCCTCTCTAGTGGAGAGGAATCGCCGTGTTTGCCTTAGAAATACGTCGCGGCTGAGATGACCAGCGCTTGGTCGTGGATCTGCTGCGCAGAGTTCACATTAAACGTCTCCGGTAAGTACTGATAGCTGATTTTGAAGACCGCATCTTCCACTGGGCGATAATTCAATCCGAACGAGATTTGTTGCAGTCTCCCCTGACTTGGACCGGTGTTATCCATATTCAAATTCACGTCATCCCAGCGGATGACTGCTGTAAAGGTGGAGCCTTCTCCAAATCGCTTCGGCGAGAGTTTGGTGAGGAACGCCGGCATGAAGTGGTAGTTACCCTGAATATAGTATCCTTGCATACGTTGTGGCGGAGTTGCCGAGGAATTCAACGTATTGATGCCAGTCAAAAGAGATCCTGGTGAAAAGCCGATGGTATTGCCGGGGATTGCACGTGAGTTTCCCCTCGCATACGCCCACGCAGCTTCACCGATGATCTCAAATGGCCCCTTTTGGAGCGTCCAGTCTATGGCCGTGATGTTCAGGGGGTTGTAGCTGAAAGGAGATTGATTGCCGTAATAGTTCGACCCGGCGATTTCCACGCCGAGCATCGGGCTATAAGCCAGGCGGCCTGACACTGCTTTACCGTTGTTAATGTCAAGTCCGTCATCGGAAGCGCATTTCCGTTGGCGGGAGTTTTTTGTGCCGGTTTCCTCATTCACCCGAGGGGAACCGTCTGAGTTATAGCCGCAAGGACCGGTCGTATAGTAGACCTCATAGTCGAGCTTCCCTGTTCGCCCAGGATAAAAGGTGCCATAGAATCCCGCGCCTGTTTCTGACATGGTGGATGGCACCACGAATTGGGAGACAAGCGGGCGATCGGTCAAGTCATTCAACGGTGAGTCGTGGAGTAGGTTAAATTTCCCGATCGGGATCAGCACAATACCACCCCGGATATTGAATGGCTCATTGACGAGATAGTCGATATGAGCAAATTCCAAACTGATCTCGTTGTCGCTGGTGCCCCTGATCCCGTGCTCAATTTCAAGTTCAGAGGCAAACTTCACATGTTCAGTAATGTCTGCATAAATGAAGGGGACGAATCGTTGTTGATCGAAGCCATTCGTCACTCCGTTGCCATAGCCTTCTAAGACACCATTGCTATGTGCACGGTATTGGATATCAAAGTATCCACCGACGATGGCTTTCGGCGCGCTCACGAACGGCTTGGCATAGACCAAGCGGCCTGATCCGGTTGAACCGAAGGACAATGCCGGCTGCTTGTCCGAGCGAAGATCCTTCGCAACTTCCGGCAAGGCTCCGATCCCCGGCTCAGACGTTGTCGTCGCTGCCGCGTCGCCCTCCTTACGCTCAGTGGTGCCCTCACGGCGCTCATGTTCCTGCATACGCTTGTTGACAGCTTCATCCACCAACTTCTTAATGTCCTCCGGGGTCATGTTCTCAGCCCAAACCGAAGTAAACGGCATAGCTGCAATCACGAGAGCCCCGAGGATTGACCTGATCTTCATCGGTATCCTCCGCGATGAGTGAGATGGTTAGGTCTGACTCGGGACTCAATGGTCTCTGGCCTTCCTGAAGAAATGACAGTTCGTACAAGTGAAATGGTGTGACGATGCTTCTAAGTCCTCCTTTCGTGAAATGAATCATGATTCAGCAGGACCCCATCCTTCGATTGAGGAGAATGGGATGACAACAATGCGTTTGCACCGCTTGCACTTCAGTTCCAGCCCTTCCCCGCGCACCTTGGCGATCAGTTGACCGCACTCGCAACGGGTTTCGTGGGAGTCGGCAGAGTGGTTGCTAGTGGTCGTGGTGCTCAGCATTGCAAAAATTTCTGGGAACAAATGAAATTGAGAACGATTATTAATATCCCATTTTTGGATTCGAAGTCAAGCCGTGAGCGTGATCGGCAGGATGCAGGATGTATTGGCCTCGCAGGTGGCTTATAATATCCGTGTATGCTTCATAAGTTGTTGAGACAACAGTGGTGTTGGCAGTCTCTCGGCGCCATATGTATGACTCTCGCAGGTTGCGCCACCGACCTTCCCGTGACAGTGGCCGAGCTTGACGTTTCAGGGAAGTTGGTGGTTGGGCGGGCCGTCACGACCATCACAGGGCAGTCGCAACGAGTGTATCCACCGGAACTCCGTTCTTTCGAGGTGATCAATACGGAGAGCGAGAAAAGTTATAAAGTGTTTGTGAAGTCCGAGGACGAGTACTTTTCGTTTTCCCTTCCTCCTGGACGCTATACAATTAATCGTGTGCAAATCAGTGAAGGGCCATTCTTGTCCATGGCGCAGCTCACGGGAAGCTTTGTGCTCGAGCCCGACGTAGTGACCTTCCTCGGTACGTGGCGTTTTGGAGTGGACTCCCCCAAATATGGACGCCAAGTGATGGTCTCCATCATCCATGACGAACAAGATCATCAGCGAGCCCAACAGTTCGTCAAGGATTCATATCCCACCTTTGATGCCAGGCCTATGGTGATACTGATTCCGGAGCCATCGCATGAGCAGGTCCGCCTGTTCGAAGTGACGCCCTATCCAAACTATGCAAGATATTTCCGTCGCCATTGGTGGTAGACCCTGACCATGTGGCGCACACCCTCACACCTCATAGGTAGTGTCGTATTGGGACTGGTGGCACTGCTCGTCGGGTGCGCAAGCGTACCCATGCAGTCTGAGCCTGTCGTGGTGAAACGGGCCCAGATGCAGATGGGCACGCTTGTGTCGATCACCGTTGTCGCGAGGAACGAGGCGGTCGCGCACGCTGCGGCGACCGTTGGGTTTGCTGAAATCCGACGGCTTGAGGAACTTCTGAGCACCTGGATCTCAACCAGCGAACTCTCTCGGATCAATGCTTCAGCCGGTATAAAGCCGATCCATGTAAGTACGGAGACGTTGACGGTTGTCCACCGTGCGATGCAAGCTGCGGAGATGACCGGTGGCGGATTCAATATTGCCATCGGCCCGGCGGTAGAGGCTTGGAGTGTGACTGATGGCCAACGCATACCGGCAGAATCTGAGTTGAATGCGCTCCGTCCCCTGGTGGATCTGCAGGCTGTTCATGTCGATGTGCAGAAGCAGACGATCTATCTTGATAAAGCCGGGATGCGAATCGATGTGGGGGGAATCGGCAAAGGATACGCAGCCGATCAAGCCGTCGAGGCGTTACGGAGAGCAGGCGCTATAGCCGGAGTAGTGGCGCTCTCAGGGGATATCAAAACATTCGGCCGGATGCCGGGTGGCAAGAAGTTTCCCGTCGGTATTCAACATCCAAGAAAAGATGGATCGGTACTGGCCTGGATTGATTTGGAGGACGAAGCCATTTCTACCGCTGGGGATTATGAGCGATTCTTCGAGCGGGATGGAGTTCGGTATCATCATATTCTCGATCCTCGCACGCTTCAACCGGCGCGTCGTTGCCAGAGTGTCACGGTCGTAGCTCGCGAAGGCATCTGGGCAGATGGATTGGACACAGGAATATTTGTGATGGGAGTTGAACTAGGAATGCAGCTTGTCGAGGCTTTGCCAAACGTCGAAGCCATCATTGTGGATGCTGAAGGTCATGTCCATGTCTCCTCGGGGTTGCGGGATCGGATCCGCAAACCCTGACGCGAGCGAGATCTAGGATCATCTACTATCGAACGGTGAAGAAGCAGACACCTCGATCTCCTGTGCCTAATAGCTCGGCCCTCATGGGTCCCCCAAGCAAAACCGCTAGGCGTACCCCTGCAAGTCGCACAGAATTCAACGTGAAGGAGCGCGTTTATGATTCGAGGATATTACCGGAGGGCGTAGCTGATCGGCATGAGGATTGCGACTTGTGGTTTCCCTAAAGGGTGGTCCAATTTCAAGGGCGACGCGCGCCGCAGGGTCTCTATGGCGTCGTCATCTAGGATCGAGCGCCCTGAACTTTCGTGGACATCGATCATCAACACCTGGCCATCGTCTTTGATCACCGCGCGCAGGATAACCTTCCCTTCCCATTGATTGATCCGGGCCAGTTGAGGATAGTTCTTCAGCTGATCGAGCCGACCCAATAAGGCTTTCACTAGCCATCCATAGTCGGCCTTGGTTGGGGCGGTCAGGGAAGCCGTTTGTTGGACGGCGGGTGCCTGCGAGTGCGCAGTCGACTCGCCGGTAGTCTCGACTGGAATATGCTGAGCAACAGACTCAGCATCCTGGCGGATGACCGGTGGTTCCGTCATGACCGGTGTCGTAGTGTGTTGGGTGATCGCCGCATGGGTCGCGACCACCTGTTCTTCTTGTACCACGGTCTCCCGAGTCGCTGTCGGATCGACGCTTGTGCTGGTTTCACTGTGTTGGACGGGCTGTGTGACGACTGAAGCTGTTTGATTAACGGTGGTCACCTCGCGTTGCGAGAGTTTCGGAACAGGGTGGGCAGGCTGGACCACTCGCTGCACCGTCTCAACCATCGGCTGAGCAGGGGCAGGTTGAGCCTCCGCGACCTGCGGCTTCGGTGGAGCCGGCATGGCATCGGGGAGTGCGTCCAGGTTCGGTTGAGCCTGTGGAACGTCCACCATGACCACGCTCCAATTGAATGGGTCGGGTTCGGCTGATATCTTCAGGCCTGCAACCAGAGCGAGTGCGCATGCCCCCACAACCGCATGAAACACCACGGAGCAGATCCAGCCTTGCCACTGCAGACGCATGTAATCTGGGTGGCTAGGGAATAGAGAGATCATGATTTCACCACCTCAAGACTGACCTGTCCAAACCCGAGACTCCTGATTTCATCGACCACTTGGACAAAGCGCTCAAGAATTGTGACCTTGTCGGCTCGAACGACAACGAGGGATTCTCTTGGATGCTGATCGAGCGCACCTTTTAATCCATGCTCTGGGACAGCTGAATCGTTGAGATACAACTGGCCCTCCGCGGTCAACGTGATGACAAGGGGCACATCTTTCCGGTCCGCGGCTTCCGTCGCTTTGGCTAAATCGACGGGGATCTGCCCGGTGGTGATAAACGTCGCCGTCGTCAGCACGATGACGAGCAGGACCAGCATGACGTCAACCAATGGGATGACGTTGATCTGATTCAGTTCATGATCCATGTTGCCGTTGAACTTTATAGAGCGTCATGAGCTCGACGACGCGTCTCCGAAGCACGTTATTCATGACCACGCAGGGGATGGCCACAAGCAGGCCGACCGCAGTGGCCTTCAATGCCAGACTCAGGCCGACCATAATGGAGCTGACGGCGATCGTCTTGGACACCCCTATGGTATGGAATGTCAGCATGATTCCAAGAACGGTTCCCAGGAGGCCGATATAGGGAGCGTTGGCCGCAACGGTGCCGATGATGACCAGCCGCTTCGTGAGGGCGATCTCAAAAAGCTGTTGATTCGGGTACTGAGCGAGATCGATCCGTTGATAAAACTGCCACCGTTCAACTGCAACCGCGATGGCCCATACGCTTAAAGCTAACAGCAGTCCAATGACACCGTAATCCACGACCTCTTTTAACGCATCCATGATTCATGCACCTCGGTAACGGCAACAATTTGATCAACATCCCCACTACCATCGATTCATGAGGCAAGTCAATGAGAAAGTCCAGAGCGTCAAGGCGCGTTGTCAGAGACAGCTGGGTTTGGACTCTCAGGAACTGAATCGCCTTTAAACAACACCGTATGGGTGGCAGAGACTCGCAGTTCGACCGCGGCGCCTTCCTGGTAGACGCTGGTCGAACTCTCGCTGCTATGGACAATTTGACCGGAAGGGAGGCTCACCGTGTACAGATTCTCCGAGCCATGGAACTGGCGAGAGAGAATACGTGAGCGGGCGTCTTCCCTCGGGACAAGGTGAATGTCGTCAGGCCGAATCATAACGACCACGGCTGTGCCATCCTTGCAGTCGAGCGTGTCAGGAAACTCACCCAGTTCCGTGTGGACCATGCCCTGGGAGACGGTTCCAGGAATGAAGTCCGCCTGACCGACGAAGTCAGCGACGAACGGGGTGGAAGGGACATGGTAGAGGAGTTCCGGAGAGTCCATCTGTTCGAGTACACCATGATTCAACACCGCGATCCGGTCGGCCATGGCGAAGGCTTCGTCGTGGTCGTGGGTGACCAAGATGGTCGTCGTTTTCATCCGGCGTAAGAGCGCGTGCAGTTCCTGTCGCATGCGGCTGGCCATATCAGGATCAAGATTACTGAATGGCTCATCCAGTAGGAGCACGACCGGATTCTGTACCAATGCCCGTGCGAGCGCCACACGCTGCTGTTGCCCACCGGACAACTCATGTGGGTAGCGTCGCTCCAGTCCTTCCAGGCCGGTGAGACGCAGCATTTCTTGAACCTGGCGCGTACGCTCGGCCCGTGACAGATGGTGGAGCCCAAAAGCGATGTTGTCGGCGACGCGTAGGTGCGGGAACAGGGCGTATTCTTGAAAGACCATGCCGACATGCCGTTCTTCTGTTGGAATCATTTCAGAGGAAGAGGACACGCGTCGGCCTGAGAGAAAAATTTCACCGGAACGCACCGGCTCGAAGCCCGCGATCGCCCTCAGGATGGTAGTCTTGCCGCAGCCCGACGGTCCGAGCAGACAGAGAATTTCCCCTTCTCGCGCCGAAAACGAAATATCACGGATAGCTGGCCGGTGCGGATCATACGCGCAGGACACCGAGCGAAGCTCCAAGATTGAAGAGGCCGGCGTATAGAGATTGGCCTGGCCTTGGAGTTGGTCAGTTTGCACGCGGGTCAGGTGTGAATCTGTGGCCATTCGTCGTTCCTATGCCGCTCGCCAATCGCGTGACAGCAAGAGCGCCAGCGCCGGCAGGCCCACGAGCACGATCAGCAGTGCGGAGGGAGCTGCTAGTTGATAGTATTCTTCGCTTGCTTCCATCCAGACGCGAATGGCCAGGGTATCGAATCCCACCGGCCGCAACAAGAGCGTTGCAGGTAATTCCTTCATGATCTGCAGAAACATTAAGACCCAGGCCACGATAAACCCATTGCGAATGAGCGGCAGTGTCACGCGCCGCCAGGTCTGCTGAACGCCAAGCCCCAGGGTGCGGGCCACTTCCTCAAGATTGGGCGTGATCTGCTGCAGCGCCGGCTCGAGTGATTGAAGCCCGGAAGGGAGAAAATGCAGCACATAGGCGACGATCAACACGATTGCCGTGCCATAGAAGAACGGCATTACATTGAGAAAGAGGACCAGCACGGCGAGTGCCGCCACTGGTCCCGGAAGCACATAGCCGGCATAGGCGGCTTGTAAACAGCTGATGTTGAGCCAAGTCGGTTTCCGGCTTGCGAGGTAGGCCAGCGGTAAGCCGATCAATACGCCGACTGTGGCGGCACAGGCGGCCAGGATGCCGCTGTTCCAGACGAACCCGAAGAACCGGTTGTCGAGCGTAGCCAGCGCCTCGGGTGACAGGCTCCACTGAATCAAGAGCCAGGCTGGGAGCGCGAAGGCCGCCCCGACGATCACCCCGAGATAAACGGTGATGGCGATGGTGCCGAGCCAGTCATATCGTCGCCGTTCCGGAACCCGGTAGCGTCCGGTGGTTTGATAATACCGGCTCCGCTGTCGGAACCACCGTTCTGTAATCAGAAAAATCAGCGCAAGCCCGACCAGCAAGAGGCTCAAGATGCTTGCTGCGGCATTGTCGGATCGTCCAGTCATCTGTTGGAACACGGCATAGGTGAGCGTCTGGTAGCGAAGTAATGACACGGCACCGAAGTCCGACACGACGTACAAGATGACGAGCGCAAGCCCTGCGGCAATCGAGGGTCGCATCAGCGGCAGTGTCACGCGCCAGAGGGTTGAGAGCCGGGAGACGCCGCTCACTCGGGCCACTTCTTCAAACGACACGTTCATACTGAGGAGGGCACTACGGCTCAAAAGATAGACGAAGGGAAACGTATCCAATGCCATGACGAGTGTCGCGCCCCAATAGCTATGGGGGGAAAAGATCCTGGCCTGGGGACCGGCCATAAGTTGCCAGAGGTGCTCGACAGGGCCGCCGAATCCCAATAGGTAGGAGTAGATGTAGGCCAAGACGTAAGTCGGCATCGCCAGTGGAAGGACCAAGGTAACCTCCCACAGCCGGCGACCGGGAAAATCCACGCGTGCGACGAGCCAGGCGGTCGAGACGCCCAAGACCAGCGTGATGACCGCGACACTGGCAGCAAGTGACACGGTGTTGAACAACAACTCGGGAATGCGGGTCGCCCACAAGCGGCTCCAGACGACCGGATCGGCCGAAAGAGCTTGCGCGGTGACATAGCCGAGTGGCAGGAGGATAATTCCAGCAGTCGCCATGGCGAAAAGTTGCAATGGTGAGACGAGTTGGTGGCGGATTGTGCTCACGAAGAGTTCCTTCGAGGTTACCGCAGACCCACTTGTTCGATCAGGGCGAGTGTCGGCTCACGTAGTTCGGCGAGTTTGGAGAGGGGGACCTGCGCAGCGCGGAAACTCTTTCGTTCCACAAGCGCCGGGTCGGCCTTCACGTCCTGGTGGAGCGGATATTCCTTGTCGAGTTCCGCGAACAACTTCTGTCCCGCTTGAGCGACTAAGAATTCCACGAGCAACTTCGCACTGTCCAAATGTTTGGTCGACTTGATGATGCCGACTCCTGCGACGTTCATGATAGCCCCCATGCCGCCCTCTTGCTGATCCGGCATCAAGACCGCGATCGGTGCTCCTGGCTGAGCGGCCAGATAACGGTACACGTAGTAGTGATTCACAATACCCATCGCGACTTGTCCCTTCGCGACGGCATCCACGATCTGCGAGCTTTTTTGATAGACCTGGCTGTCCGCATTGGTTTTGAGGCCTTGCAGAAACTGCCTGGTTTTCTCATCTCCATACGTGGCGCGAATGACCGACACGCCGGCCTGTAAATACTCACTGCCAGAATTTGGGATCGCAATTTTATCTTTCCATTTTGGATCGGCGAGGTCGAGAAGCGACGTGACTTGGTCCGGCTGTACCATCGTGCGGTTGTACACCACGATCCAGAATCGCCCGGAAAGCCCTACCCAGGCATTATCCGGTGCGCGAAACTGCGCCGGGATGGCGCGTTCGACTTCGCGCATCTTCAATGGATGGAGGAGGCCGGCCGTTCGGGCGAGTTCCAAGGTGCCGGCGTCGTTGGTGATCAGGAGGTCTGCCGGCGTGCGATCGCCTTCAGCCTTGAGCCGGTTGACCAATTCCGTCGAGCCTGACGACAAGAGTTCGATTTGAATGCCGGTGCTTGCCGTAAAGGCGTCGAGCACCGGCTTGATGAGACGTTCCGAGCGACCGGAATAGATTGTCAGTGGGTCGGCAGCCTGGGCGGAAGGTATGAAAAACCCGTGGGCGAGCCCGGCAAGAAGGAGCACAAAGAGACCTGAGAGTATCGTTCTGCGCGATGTGAGCAGAGAGCATACGAATGACATAAAGACATCCTCGCGGAATTGAAATTGATAAGCTATCTCAAATAATACTAGAATACGTCTGGTACGTCAATTACGGCAGCGAGAACAGAGGCCGTAGAGCTCAAGGCGGTGGGTTTTGATGGTGAATCCGTTGCGGGTGGCGACTTCCTCTTGCAGTCGTTCGATTTCCTCGTTTTCAAATTCCACGATCTTCTCGCAGCCGGTGCAGATGAGGTGATCGTGGTGGCCCTTGTGCGAAACGTTGTCGTATTTCGTCTGAGAACCGAAGTGCCGGGCTTGTGCGAGACCGGCATCGCAGAACAGATTCAGCGTCCGGTAGATGGTCGCGAGTCCAAGATGGGGGTCGGCCTTCGCCAGCTGGTGATACATGGCCTCCGCGGTAATGTGCTCCTGCCTGAGAAAGGCGTTCAGAATTAATTCACGTTGCCGGGTGAGCTTGAGGTGATTTTTGCCCAGGTGCTCCTTTAGAGCCTCCATTTCCTTCACATGCTTACTTGCCATGACGGGCCTCCGATACACTCTCATTAAAGACGAAACTGGCCGACTGGTCAAGGGGTGTCGTGCGCGAACGGCACAGAGAGGGTCGAATTGACGGACATCTCTGGCGCTGTCTATAGTACTCCATTCACAAAAACGAAGCGATCGCGCGACTACCGGCATGCGGAAACCCAATCAGATCACGGTCGACCGGGCCCTTCTGCTCTACGTCCTGCATCTGGCGGAACCGCACGGGCTGCTTAGTGACGTGAAACTGCAGCAACTGTGTTTTCTGTGCGAACTGCAGATGTTCGGAAAGGGTTTTAAAGGCTTTCACTTCGAGTTCTTCCGGTTTGCCTATGGGGCCTTCAGCAAGGATCTGGATAACGACCTGATGTCGCTGCGCCGGAAAGAACGGGTGGAAAACTTCACGTTGTCCGACCAGGCACAGAAAGAGGTCATTCCGCTACTGGAGAAAGGCATTGAGGGAGTTGAGACGAACGAGAAGGTCGCAGAGATTCTGAAGGCGGTCGTGACGGTGTATGGGCCTCAAGATAGCGGGACGATCACCCAATCGGTCGAGTCAGTCGAACTGAGCACCCCTCAGCAACCGGAGTTCAAGATTCCGATCCGCGATATCGTGTTCCATACGACGATCTTGGTGCCGTCTCGCATCGAGGTGCAAGCGGAGTTCACGTTATCCTCCGCGATCGGGGCTAAGCTGAATCAGGCGATGGGATACTAGGCTCTCTCTGGCAGGATGCTCAAAAAGGCCGTCCAGCAAGGCCACAGCGAGTGAAGGGCCGAGGCGTACCCTCAGGGGTACGTTGAGGGTCTGAACGATGCGAGAACGCCGCTGGCGGGCTTTTTCAGCATCCTGCTAGAGGTGATAGAGTTCCCCGTACTTCTTCTCAACATACGCCAAGAACGGTTCGGGGTCGAGGCTCTTTCCCGTTACGCGTTGGGCAAGGTGATCCGGGGTGAACATCCGGCCCCAGCGATGAATCTTTTGGCCGAGCCAACGTTGTAGCACCATCAATTGTCCTGCCGCGATTTCATCTTCCAGGTGCGGGATCTCCTGCTTTGCCTGCTCATAAAACTGAACGGAATACAGATTTCCAAGTGTGTACGTTGGGAAGTAGCCGAAAGCGCCGAACGACCAGTGCACGTCTTGCAGTACGCCTTCTGCATCGTCGGAGGGGACGATGCCCAGGTATTCCTCCATTTTCTGGTTCCAGATTCCCGGCAAATCCTCAGGGCGAGTCCGCCCTTCGATGAGATCCTGCTCGATTTCGAACCGCAGCATAATGTGAAGGTTGTAGGTGAGTTCATCGGCTTCGACTCGAATCAGCGAGGGCTTCACGCGATTGATGGCCGCGTAGAATTGCTCCCCGTCGAGGGCGCGCAATTGATGATGAAACGTCTGCTGGAGCATGGGATAAAAGAAACGCCAGAACGGTCGAGACCGGCCCACGCAGTTTTCCCACATGCGCGACTGGCTTTCATGAATGCCGAGCGAGACCGAATCGCCCAACGGTGTGCCGAAGTAGCGGGGGTCGAGCCCCTGATCGTATAGCCCGTGCCCGCCTTCATGGATACAACTGAACAGGCAGGATTGGAGATCGTGTTCGTGCACACGGGTTGTGACTCGCACGTCCGTCGGATGAAATGACGTCGTGAAAGGGTGCGACGACAAATCGAGACGCCCCCGTTCGAAGTCGTAGCCCATCGCGATCAAGATCATTCGTCCGAATTCAAGCTGGCGCGCCTGATCATAGGTGTGAAACAAAATCGCATCGTCGATCTGAACCGAGCTCTGCTGAATTTTTTTGAGCAGCGGCACGAGACGCCCTTTGATCTGTTCGAACAACGGGCGCAATGCCGCGATGGTGGAGCCCGGTTCGTACACATCGAGCAGGGCATTGTATGGCGAGTCTTGGTAGCCGAGGTACTCGGCCTCTTCTCGCTTGAGGGACAGGACCGTGCGGAGATTTGGGAGAAATTTCGCAAAGGCGCGATGTTCCTTTGCTTCCACCCACACTTGCTGCGCCAGGGAACATTCCCGGCTGAGCGTGATGACAAAATCGGAGGGCAACTTCTTTGCGCGGCTATAGTCGCGCCACACTTCGCGGAGCAACGACCGTGAGGGCTCGTCCCAACCATCCCCGGGGCTTTCACGGATCGCGCCGGACTCTGGATCGACCCAGGTGGCGAGCAACTGTTCAATCTCCGGCGAGATGAACTTCTGGTGTGCGATGCCCTGGAGCGTCGAAATCTGCTCGGCGCGGGCTTCGCCGCCGCCGGCCGGCATATGGGTTTCTTGATCCCACGAGAGAAGCGCAGCAGCGCTGTTAATGCGCTGGATCTCCAAGAGTCTGGTCGTCAAGGCTTCCACAGTCTTCAGGGTTTTCACAGTAGAGTATTTCCTCCAGGAACCGTCATGCTATGATCGCGCCGATTTGCATCCTGTCATGTAGTGTACGCAACGAATCATCCATTTTCAAACCCATGAGCGCTCAGAACGATGAATAGGCTTGTCGCGGCTGACATCGAGACCTATGCCCAGGCCCACTCCATGCCGGAGTCGGACCTCTGTCGGGCCTTGCGGGAAGAGACTCAGCGGCGCATGGAGGCTCCGCAGATGATCGTCGGGCCGCTCGAAGGGGCCTTTCTGAAGATGATGACGCAGATGGTGCGGGCGACCAGCGTGCTGGAGATCGGGATGTTCACCGGCTATAGCGCGCTCTGTTTTGCGGAAGCGTTACCGGCGGATGGGACGGTGCTGACGTGTGAGATCAATGAAGAGTCAGCCGCTCTCGCGCTCCAGTATTTCGCGCGATCACCGATCGGCAAGAAGATCGAGATCCGCATGGGGCCGGCCCTCGATACGATGCGGCATCTCAAGGGGCCCTTCGATCTGATCTTCATCGACGCCGACAAAATCAACTATGTGAATTACTACCGGCGGGCGCTCGATCTTGTGTCGTCGCAGGGGGTGATTCTGATCGATAACGTGCTTTGGGATGGTGAAGTGCTGAAACATCCGGCCCCGGACGAGAACACGGCGACCATTCAAGAACTAAATCAAGTGGTGGCAGCTGATCCCCGTGTCACAGCGGTGCTGGTGACGATCCGGGATGGAGTCTTGGTGATTCGACCTCAGTCATGAATGCAAATTGCTTGACGTTCATCAGCAAGGACTGTATCCACTGCACATGACACCTCAGACAAGTCGTCTGGCTTATGGTGCGATCATCGCTGCCGCCGTGCTCTGGGGCGGCTCGATCGTGGCCCAGAAGTTGGCCCTGAGCGGGTTCTCAGCTGTTGAAGCCTCAGTCCTGCGGGACATCGGCGGGTTGGCAATTCTCCTTGCCACGTGGTGGTGGCAGGACGGCACCTTGGTCAAGCTGACCAAGGCGGATGTGCGTATGCTGGGTCTGCTCGGGCTCGGCGTGTTGGGCAACCACCTGCTCATTCTCATGGGGCTCAAGTATGTGAGCGGAGCCGTGGGCGGGGTGATCATCGGATCGAGTCCGGTGGTGACCGCGCTGCTCTCGGCGCTATTGATTCACGATGTCCCGCTGCGCGCCGTGTGGGCCGGCGGTCTCCTGTCCTTCGCAGGGGTGGGGTTGGTTTCCGTGGCGGGGTTTCAGGCCGCGGGCGATCAGCCGTTGCTCGGCAGCCTGCTGGTCTTTCTCGGCGTAGTGAGCTGGGCCCTCTACAGTATCGGCAGCCGGAAGCTCATGGAGCGCCACTCGGCGTTAACCGTCAATTGGGCGACGCTGCTCGTCGCCACCGTCATTCAAATTCCTCTACTGTGGACGGATCGCAAGATGCTGGACGCGGGACTTGAGTCCGTATCGACGGCGGACTGGATGGCGCTGGGGTATCTGGTCCTGTTCGCTACAGCCATCGCGCAACAGGCCTGGCTGTTCGGCGTAAAGGGAATCGGACCCTCGCGCGCTTCCGTGCTTGGCAATCTGACTCCTGTGGCCGCCATCGTCCTGTCTGCGATGTTGCTGAAAGAACCAGTGGGTACGAGCGAAATTCTCGGTATCGTGCTGATCCTGGCTGGAGTGTGGGTCGTAGACCGGCAAACATCCCGTCTCACGAATTAGGAGGCTGCTGAAAAAAGCCGCCAGCTTCGTTCTCAGCTCATCGAAATCCTCAACGTACCCTAGAGGGTACGCCTCCGGTTTCGACTCGCCTGCGGCCTTGCTGGACGGCCTTTTTGAGCAGCTTCCTAAGATCGAGACCGTTCTACTTCTCACTCCCTTCATTCTCCCCCCTCGCCCTCGGTTCTGTGGGTGCAGTATGATACGGCTCGTTTTTATACAAGGAGCCGCGCATGCTGGAACAACGCATCGAAGAAGTGAACAAAGCCAACCACGCGTTTTATGCCGCCTTTGGCAACCTCGACATCGCCGAGATGGATAAAATCTGGGCGCACCAGGAGTATGTCACCTGCATCCATCCCGGCTGGACCTTGCGGTCGGATTGGCCTGCCGTCCGCGACTCTTGGGTCCTGATTTTTAACAATACCTTTTCTATGACGTTCGAACTTAGCGATGTCACGATACAGGTAGCAGGTGATCTAGCCTGGGTTGTCTGCATGGAAAACATCACCACTCATCAAACGGATGAACCGCAGCAGGCAAAGGTGTTAGCCACGAATCTCTTCGAGAGAATCGGGGATGAATGGTTGATGATTCATCATCATGGGTCGGCGGTGATGGGGTAGAGGGGGTGTCCCTCTTGCTCCCGCACCCCCACATCGGAATGTGCGAGGTGGACGGGCGCAGTTGAGTGACAACCCCCTCCACCCCATTTTTTAGAGTAGGGGGGAGGAAAAGGGGCGCTCGACTGGCGCAGTGGGGGAACCAATCAGCCTATAACCTCAGGGGATTGAGGAAAGTTAGGTGGTACTTGCTTAATGGGCGCAATCGAAACATGCTTATTTTTATTCTGTATTTAGGTCATGACTAAGCGCAGCATTGCAAAAGTTCAGCATTATATTCCACAGTTCCTGCTCCGTAATTTCTCGCAAGGGAAGAAGGATCATGTCCATGTTTTCGACAAGAGGACGAGGAAGTCTTTCCCAACCAATGTAAAGAACATTGCGAGTGAGAGCGGCTTCTATGATTTTGAGTTCAAGGGCCATAAGCTGACGGTCGAACCTTCTCTTTCAAGCATAGAAGCAAAGGTCAAGCCTCTTCTCCAGAGGCTGTTAGATTTAGACAATCTCTCCGCTCTGTCCGTGGATGATCGGGATCTTCTTTCCGTATTCTTTTCAATCCAGCTAGCACGAACGCGCTATTTTAGAGAGCAGTGGCGTTCGCTGCCCGAGATGCTCGGGCAAAAACTTCGTGCTATGACGGAGAACGAAGAGCAGATCAAGAATGTTGAAGAGTACATGCGAGTTCCCGACGAGAATGAAACTAAGGCCGAAACGATTAAGTTTATGATGAGTGCACCAAAGGACTTCGCCGTACATTTCGCTCGTAAAACGTGGGTCTTGCTAAGAACTGAGAAGAAAACTCCATTTGTGATAGGTGACAATCCTTTGGCCTTGCAAAACATGAATGACATGGGCCCGCGTGGCAACCTAGGACTGGCTATCCCTGGAATCGAAATCTACTTTCCTTTGTTCCCCACACGAGCACTTGGGTTGTGGTGCCAGTCGCATGAGGAATTAATACGCAAAGGCGTTCAAAAGCTGCGTTCTCTTTCCCAAGCTGTACCTAATTTGGTTGCAGCTATCATCTCTGATCCTCCGAGGATCGAGCAGACGCTGATAGCGATCGAGTCTGGCTGCCCACTGCTCTATGATAGGGAAAATGTTGTCAACTTTAACTCATTGCAAGTTCGTTACTCTGAGCGCTTTGTCTTTTCTTGTTCAGACAATTTTGATTTGGCTCTTGAAATGCTTAGTGACCATCCTGAGTTGGAAGCAGGACCACGTGTGCAGATGAACTAGGCAGAGTAGGTTGAAGCAATTCTTTTAGGCTGGAAATATTCTAAAACGGTCAGGCTTTCAGCGGGGCTTGCGCAGGAATAAGGCAGCAGGAACTGTTTTTTGTGGCTGGCGCGGGGCGTTAGGTTTTTGATGCTGTGGCGGTTGGGATTTCTTCTACTCGGATGGTATTGGCCCATCTGCTGGCAGTGGTGTCGTGGTTGCTCAGCGATAGACTTCTCTGCGGTGCCCAATTTTGATGATCTCGATCAGTCTATGGTCATCGTCCACGGTATAGACAATGCGATAATCACCTTGCCGGATTCGATAGGAGTCCTGGCCTGCCAGTTTCTCGCTGCTGGAAGGCCGTGGCGTAGCCGCGAGGTCCTTGATCCGTTGGGTGATTCGCTGAAGATCTGCTTTGGGGATTTTCCGCAGCTCGCGTTCAGCGGATTTCTTGATGAGGACGCTATAAAAGCCCGTCACGCTTCAAGTCCTCGAATACCTTCTCAAATGGACGGGAGGGTTCTTTGCGTCGGGCGGTAACAGCGGCTCGATCTATGTCGTCTTCTCGCATCGCTTCCAGCACCGCGGCATTGATAAGGTCAGAGACAGTTCGATCCGTCGAGGCGGCTTTGGCTTTCAGGGCTCGGTACACTTTTCGTTTCAAGTAAACTGTCGTTCTTGCATCTGTTGCCATGGTCGTCCCCACCCTTCCTAAGAGGGTACTGTTTCTTGTGTCGGCATTGTAGCATGGTGGAGGAGTGTCGGCCAGTTTGCCTTAGTTGGTGGGACGGCGTGGGGGGGGGGGTGAGGGTTTTGGCGCTGGGGGGGTGGGGGGTTCTTTTTTTCGGTTGGTAT
>Ga0157380_10000420_pt1 | contig 25762 bp, 27 predicted proteins | sample S35metaG_FD_119757 | JGI IMG/M metagenome (GOLD analysis project Ga0157380, IMG submission 119757) | Switchgrass rhizosphere microbial communities from Kellogg Biological Station, Michigan, USA - S3-5 metaG | ecosystem: Host-associated > Plants > Roots > Rhizosphere > Soil | place: USA...
CTCGCGGCTGCTGCTTGATCGATTTCGAATGTCTCCGCGGCTACGTGGTGTTCTGAAACTTCCTCAACCCGGACTGGCTCAAAGGTTCCATAGCCGACGTGTAATGTTATCCACGTCAACTCGACGCCGACCGACTGCAATTGACTTAGCACTTCCTTCGTGAAATGAAGACCTGCTGTAGGAGCGGCAACCGCGCCGCTATTGCGCGCATAAACGGTCTGGTAGCGCTCGCGATCCTGCCAGGTTGAGCCTTCCGGTCGTTTTATGTAGGGAGGCAGAGGTACTTCGCCAATTTGGTTCAAAAGTTCGTTAATTGGTCGAGCACAGGTAAATCGCAAAATGCGTAATCCTTTGTCCAATACCGCGGTTATTTCCGCGTGCAGGTCTTCACCGAATTGAATTAGAGCGCCTTCTCGTAACCGGTGGGCCGGACGAACGAGAGCCTGCCACTCAGCCTCATCAAGTTTGTGTACTAAGAAAACTTCGACAGCTCCGCCCGTCGGATCTCGATGACCGAGTAATCGAGCTGGAAACACACGAGTGTCGTTGAGGACCAGTACGTCACCCTGGCGAAGATAAGCCGCCAGCTGGGAAAACTCGGAGTCGAACCATTTGTTGGCGTGCCGGTCGACGACGAGCATGCGGGAAGCGTCGCGCCTCTCGAGCGGTTCCTGCGCGATTAATTCTGATGGAAGTTCGTAGTCGTATTCCGAGATTTTCATTCTGAAAAAGGTTCTTAGTTCTTTGTACTTGGTACTTAGGAAGCGCTTTTCACGCAAGTCACTCAAGGCAAGGAAACAAGAACAAAGAACTAAGAACTAAGAACTAAGAACAAAGGACCAAGAACCAAGAACGGCTTTGCCTAAAACTGAGCTGATATTAACGGTTCGTGGGGATGTTCTCGATGGAAGACGGCAGTCAGCTGAGCGCCGAACAAGAGGATTAGGCTGGAAACATAGCTCCAGGTAAGCACCGCAACGACCGCGCCCACTGGTCCGTAGATTTGATCGTAATGAAAGTAGTTAAGGCTCCAGGCAAAGATGTACTTAGCCGCTTCCCAAAGCAATCCGCCAATCACGGCACCGGGCAGAGTGTCTCGCAACGTCACCTGTGCCTTAGGCATGAATCGATAGACGACCACGAATAGAGCGACTGTTACCAGAATACTGACTGCCGCGAAGATTATTTGCAGCAGCGCGCTTCCAAGGATTGGCAGCAATGCATAGCGCTCAAGTTGGCGAGGCGAGAGTCGAGCAGCTAACTCTTGTAAAGCAACCAGCACGGAAGTTATTAGAACGGAAACGGAGAGTATCACTCCGACAATTCCGATCATGCCGATCGTTATGGCGCGGCCATGCCAGAAAGCTCGTGCTGTAGTTTTCCAAATTCGGTTCAGTGATCTCTCGACGACTGAGAACACCCAGGAGCCCGCCCAGAAAACAATGACTACGCAGCTGATGATCACACCCGGACTGAGCGATGAAAGGGAACGCACTGTCTCGCGCAGAAACTTTGCCGATGCGGGGTAGACTTCAACGATACGAGTCAACATTTGATTTCCAGCTGCCGTCCGATTGCTCAAAGCAAGCATCAGCAACAGGGCAGGAAATAATGCCATCAACCCGAAGTAGCTCATCGCCGCCGCGGAAGTGAAGAGGTCGTTTTCGTGGAACTCGTGCAACGCGTGGCTAACGATAGTTGTCCAGGGCGAGCGATTGCGCACGCCGAACGAGTGACGAGTAAATGAATTTAGCCTTCTCACAAAAAACTGGGAGGAATCTCGAAACTCAGGGCGAGTCGAACAAGCTGGGCTTGTAAGTCCCGGGAAACCTGAGTCCGAAATGATCGTAGGCAAGCCGCGTCGCCATGCGACCACGGGGAGTGCGATCAAGAAAACCGATCTGAATTAAGTATGGCTCTATAATTTCTTCTATTGAATCTTTCTCTTCGTGAATCGAAGCTGAAATGGTGCCCAGTCCAACAGGCCCGCCATCGAACTTTTCAATAATTGTTTGCAATAACTTTCGATCCATTTCATCCAGACCAAAAGTGTCAACTTCCATCCGGTTAAGTGCGTCGTTTGCTACCTGCTGGGTGATACGTCCGTCGTAATCGACCTGGGCGTAATCGCGCACGCGTCGCAAAAGACGATTCACGATGCGTGGCGTTCCCCGCGAACGGCGGGCAATTTCTCGAGCTCCGGCATCGTCAATCTCGACGTTAATGATCTGCGCCGAGCGTTTGCAAATTACTTCCAGATCCTCATGAGGGTAAAAGTCCAAGTGAAAGACAATTCCAAATCGGCCGCGCAGTGGTGCAGTAAGCAAGCCCGCTCGAGTGGTGGCGCCAATCAGCGTGAACTTTGGTAATTCAAGTTTTATCGAACGTGCGGCGGCACCCTGGCCGATTAGCAAGTCAAGCTCGTAATCTTCCATCGCCGGATAGAGTTTTTCTTCGAGTTGCGGCAGGAGCCGATGAATTTCATCAATGAAAAGAACATCGCCTTCCTGGAGATTGGTGAGAAGCGCAGCGATGTCACCAGCTTTCTCGATTGCGGGTCCGGCGGTTGAGCGCAGTTCCGCACTCATTTCATTCGCGATGATGTTGGCGAGTGTGGTCTTCCCAAGTCCTGGCGGTCCAGTGAGCAGCACATGATCCAGAGCTTCACGGCGAGCTCGAGCTGCTTTCATGTACACACGCAGGTTTTCTTTGACCTGGCGCTGGCCGATGTACTCAGCGATGCGTGTCGGGCGAAGCGACAACTCGAACTGCCGGTCTTCGTCACCTGGCATCGGGTCTTGAGTGCGAATGGGAGCGGATTCTGCAGACATCGATTCGAATCCTAAATCTAAGTCAGGCTACTGCACAACAGCCTGGGTTGCGTGGCATTATGATTTACGGTTTCGCGAGCCGTCTCAAACTACGCCGCAGGATTGACTCAACTGTAATCTCGCCACCTTCATTCAGAGCGAATGTGATCGCCTTTTCAGCGGCCGTTCGTTGATACCCAAGGTTTACCAACGCAGAAAGAGCATCAGCGTGGACCGCGTCCGCTACCATAACCTCGGAAGGCCCCGCTGGGACACCCGATTCGTCCGTCGACTCAGTTCCCACCAGCGTGCCTATCTTGTCGCGTAACTCCACGACGAGACGTTCAGCCGTCTTGCGGCCGACCCCGGGTATCAAAGTCAGTCTCGCCAGATTGTTATTACGGATGGCTCCGATCATTTCCTCGGCACTCATGCCTGACAAAAGGGTGATGCCGAGCTTTGGACCTATGCCACTGACAGAAATCAAGCGCATAAACAGCTCGCGCTCGCGCGCTGTTTTGAATCCGTAAAGCTGAAGAGCGTCTTCACGGACGTGGGTGTAGATGCGCAACTGCACTCGTGACCCGAGTTCTTCCAATTCATAGAAAGTGGAAATTGGTATCGAGACTTCATAGCCGACGCCGCTGACGTCGATAATCACTGCAGTTGCATGTTTTGATAAGAGAGTACCCGTTAGGTATGCAATCATTTCATGGCCGGACAAGCACTGAAAAGTTCCGAGGCATTATCGCGTAAGGAATTTTTGAACGCAAACTGAGCGGTTTCAAGTTTCATGTTCAAGGTTGATAACTCAAACCTGAAACCTGAAACCTTGAACCTGAACTCGAACCGTTTCAAGTTCAAGGTTAGTCACTGAAACCTGAAACTTTGAACCGGAAACCTGACTCTGCTTTCCGCAACTGACTCCTTCGGACTATACTTAGCTGTCGAGGCCCCGCGGAATGAAATCAGCAAAAATTTCAGAACTTACGACTAATCGCCTCAGTATTTATCTGCGTTGCCTTAATGCGCTATCGGCCGAGGGCATCAAGACCATCTCCTCGCAGGAGCTTGCCGAGCAGTTCAATCTCAATTCTGCCCAAATTAGAAAAGATCTTGGCTACTTTGGAGAGTTCGGAGTACGTGGCGTCGGCTACTTTGTCGATGAATTAAGCGATCACATCACGAGAATTCTTGGTCTCGACAATCCGCACCGTGTAGCCATTGTTGGCGCTGGACGATTGGGAACGGCGCTTGCCAATTACAAAGGCTTTAGTAAGTCAAACTTCACGGTCACGGCGCTGTTCGACAATGATCGTGAAAAGATTGGCCAACGCATCGGACCTGATGAGATTGCTGTTCACGATGTGCGAAAGTTCGATCGGCTGGTAAAAGAAGAAAACATAGACGTCGGCGTGATCGCGGTCCCAGCACGAGCTGCGCAGCGAGTCTTGAATCAAATCATGGCGGCGGGAGTAAAGGCGGTTCTCAACTTTGCGCCGGTTCCGCTCACCGCGCGTTTAGGAGTGAAGGTAAAGACGGTCGACCTGACCACCTCACTTGAATCGCTGTCTTATTTTCTTTCGCGCCCACAGACCGGAGCATTCAAAACTGTACCTCGAGAGGATTCAGCCGAGACTGTAGACCGAACTTCAGTTCAGCGGTCCCCTGCTAATCGACAGAGATAACCATGGATGAGCAAACCGCCAGGCGTGAGATAGTCACTGTCGGGCGATTACTGTATGAACGAAGCTACGTTGTGTCTTCAGACGGCAACGTAAGCGTTCGTCTTGATGACGACCGCGTGGTGGCGACGCCTACCATGACTTGCAAGGGTCGGATGACCGAAGACTCACTGGCTGTCACGGATCTCGATGGCAAGGCTCTTAGTGATCGGCGTGCGTCGAGCGAGTTAGCGATGCATCTGCTGATTTATCGAGAGCGTCCGGATGTTAAAGCTGTATGTCACGCGCATCCTCCCCATGGAACTGCTTTCGCTGTCGCCGGCTTAGCGATCGATCAGCCTATCTTGAGCGAAGTTATTCTCACTTTGGGTTGCGTGCCTCTCGCGGGGTACGGTACTCCGTCGACTGACGAACTTAGCGCCGCGATGCAGCCGTTGATAAAACATCACAACGCTCTGTTAATGGCGAATCACGGGGCAGTCGCCTATGGATCTGATTTATGGCAAGCGTTTGATAGGCTCGAGACTCTCGAACACACTGCCAAGATCGCGATCCTTTCCCGGGCTTTGGGTGGGTCAAAGAATCTACCTCCGGATGCGATTGAAAAGCTGATCAATGTGCGCGAAGCGGCGGGTTACCTTGGTGAAGGCGCGCGCTGTCAGGCTTGCGGATATTTACATGAAACGCGTTTGTCATGTCCGACAGGCGACAGGCCGAAGCCGTCGAGCCAGCCGTCTTCGTTTAATGGATCCGGAAAGATTTCTTTATCGCGCGAGGAGCTGGTCGAGTTACTAACGCAGGCTGTGAATTCCAAATAATAAAGTGCCACGGGTGTCCCGCCTTTGACGTACCCAGCATTCAAGGTACGTGTTGGGGAGTCGACCAGGGCTTGATGAACCAACATCGGCAAGATGCCACGGATTTACTAATCGACGTTTACGATTTACCATCCTTTTGCCATAAAAGATTTCAAATTACTTTTTAGACAGGAGCATCTGAATGCAAGAAGCACTCGGAATGGTTGAAACCAAAGGTCTCGTGGCGATGATTGAGGCGGCAGACGCCATGGTCAAAGCAGCGAATGTCACTCTCGTTGGTTACGAAAAGATTGGGGCCGGTTTTGTTACTGCGATTGTGCGCGGCGACGTCGCTGCCGTAAAAGCAGCCACGGACGCCGGGGCAGCGGCGGCGAGACGAGTCGGCGAACTTGTGAGCGTCCACGTTATTCCGCGACCTCATGGCAGTGTTGACGAAACTCTCCCGATTGGTCTGCGCTCGTAAGCCATGATCATCGCGCGCATTCTCGGCACAGTCGTCGCGTCCCAAAAAGATGAACGACTGTTGGGAAAGAAGTTATTGATCGTTCGCCCTGTCAACGTAGATGGCACTGATACGACCGGATACGTCGTTGCTGTGGACACGGTCGGTGCAGGATTTCATGAGCGCGTGCTCGTCGTAGCCGGATCTAGCGCGCGACTGGCACAGGGGATGAAGGATACTCCTGTGGACGCGGCGATTGTCGGTGTGATCGATTCGGTAGACGTACATGAATGAAACGGAGCCTGACGTCGTGCGTTTGATATTGCTATGAGTAACGAAGAATTCAACAGAAAGATGGAGTTCATCGTCGAGCAGCAGGCGCAGTTTGCAGCTGACATTCAGGTGATGCGCGAAGTGCATGACGCTGATGTGAAGCTACTGAAAGAACAAGACCGAAGGTTGTCGAATGCTATTGCCACCACCGCAGAACTAGTGGGTGAGCTCGTCGCAGCGCAAACAAGAACGGATGCTCAAGTATCAGAATCGAATGTAAGGACGGATGCCAAATTAGCTGAACTCGCCGAAGCTCAGCTAAGGACGGATGATCGATTGAACGTCTTGATTAATACGGTTGAAAGATACATAAGCGGGAATGGCAAGAAGCCATCCGGCAATAGCCCCTAAACTCGATGCAACTCGCACGCGTAATCGGCACGGTCGTCGCAACTATCAAGAATGAATCTCTTGAAGGTCGAAAACTCCTCGTTGTGCAGACGCTGAATAAAGATTTGAAACCGCAAGGGAAGCCGATGGTGGCGGTAGATTCCGTAGGCGCAGGAATCGGAGAATTGGTTTTTTGGTGTCGAGGGAAAGAAGCGAGCTTTCCATTCAAACGCGACGATACGCCGACTGATTGCACGATCGTAGGCATCGTAGACTCTGAGGCCCACGTCACCCGAAGCTGATGTAACGCAAACTGTTAGTTTGCGTCTTTGCATGTTCAGACAATGCCCGCAACCTGGCAGATCGCGTTACACATATGATTCTCGCGAAAGTTTTAGGAAACATAGTCGCAACGCAGAAAAATGAGCGCTATGAAACTGCGCGAGTGATGCTTTGCGAACAGATCACTCCCGAAGGAAAGGGAATGGGGACCACCATGATTGCACTCGACTCTGTGGATGCCGGCGCCGGCGACACGGTGTTAATTGTGCAAGAGGGCTGGGGCGCGTCAACTGCTTCGACTGGAAAGCCTGGAGCCGCGATTGATTCAGCGATCATTGGCGTGGTGGACCGGATTGATCTTCTGGCGGACGAGACCGCCTAATTTGGAAACGCCAACGAAATTGGTGACGAGTTTTGTGACAAGATGAGTACGGAATTGGATCAAGCAAGGTCATTAGCAGAAAGAATCGCTCGCAAAGTCTCCGCGGGAGCTGCACCTAATCCAGCAAAGAGTCAACTTACGTCTGAGATAGCTTCAGTGCGCGCCAGTATCAGTGAACTCCAGAAGCGGTTGGCGCAACTGGAATCTACAGCCCGTGAGGAGTCATCCACTGCAAGGCCATTTGTACCACCAACTCACTCACCCTGGTTGGCCGGAGTTAACGCTGCGCCGACCCATGCGAGCGAAGAACGATTCGGCGTTGAGGAAGCTGTGATTAACGAACTGGTGGATTACTTTCAGAGCGAGAAAGCATGCTCGTTAGATCCAAGTGGCAAACCCTGCGATCACTGCGCGATGTGCAGTTCGAGAGGATTCTAAAAAAAGTTCTATTTCTAAAACAGAAGAGGTCGCCATTCATTTGCATGGCGACCTCTTGATCTGTGATGGCCTGGAAACTTACTTGGGCGGGCTGGGCGCAGCGGGCGCTTGGCGAACTTCGTTGGCATTGATTCGCGGCGCTTGTCGAGAACCTTCCTCGGCCTTGAAAAAGGGCTCTTCCTTGAAGCCAAACAGTTTCGCCGAGATAACGGTCGGAAACTTCGCTCGAGTTGTATTGTAGTCCTGAACAGCGTCGTTATAGTCTTTTCTCGAGGTCGCGATTCGGTTCTCCGTTCCCGCTAATTCATCCTGGAACTTTTTGAAAGCCTCGGATGATTGGAGCGTCGGGTAATTCTCTACCAACGACAACAACCGTCCAATGGTGCCGCCGAAACTGTTGTTGGCATCGATGACTGCCTGCTTTTGCTCCGGAGTCTTGTCGCCATTCTCGCCTTGAGGTTGGGCGCTGGTGGCATTCAACAACCGTGATCGCGCCGCAGCGATGTCTCCGAATACCTGCTGCTCCTGGAAGCCTGCCGCCTTGGCAGCTTCGAAAAGATTGGGAATCAAGTCGGCGCGACGTTGCAACTGCACCTCGACGTTGGCCCACTTTCCTTTCACGTTCTGTTGTTTGGTAGTCAGCGTGTTGTAACCACATCCGCTGGCTGTCAGCGCCACTAAAGCAACGCAAGAAAGTAATAAAGCTTGTCGTTTGATCATTTGTTCCTCTCTTGATTCACGAACACCGGCAAAGCAGCCAGTGCCACAACATAAAGTCCTATGTCCTTACGTCCATGGCGTCAACCGCCTCGATCACGCATTCAATCTGATCCATATAAGATGCGAAAATAGCATTCGTCTCTTCGTCCGTTGCCGGCAAACTGTCAGAAGATCTGAACTCAAAGATTCGCTCGAAGGGGCTTCGTTCCAGCTTGAGAAGATCGGCGGTTGCACGGACGCAGTCAGGTTTACCCACCGGAGCCGGCTGGTGATTAAGAATCAAGACCGCCCGAAAGATCGAAGCGAAGCTGGCAAGACTCTCACTCATCAAATCGCACAACTTCTCAATCGATGTCGACGCCGGAATGTACAGTCGTCGGAGTTGAATGAGCTTGCTTCTAAGCTCGTACTCAGCCTGATGACGAAGATTGGCGTCCGAGAGTTGGACGAACTCGAAAGGATCTTTGCCGTAGAGAACGATGCGGGCATTTTCCATCTGATGAAACTCGATTGGAAATACGTCGCCGGCGTCGGATAGTTCCTCCACCGTGAAGTACACCGGTAACGGATGGCCAAGTCGGTGCCACTCGCGCATCGGAGGCTGCGCCACGCGCAAGTCATTGGGGCCAATGCGATGCAGCGCGATCAGTAGGTTGTAGTCGGATCGCAGCTCAATGTGATCACCTGCGGCTGCCGACCCGTACAAAACGACCGAAGCTAGATTGTCGCCATGAGTCGCCTGCAGATCTCCAACCAGATGACTGAGCGCTTCCTGAATTATGACCTTGCTCATTTGGTTTTTACGATACTACCAGACCGTAACGCAAACTGTCAGTTTGCGGACATTGAGTGCCACTTCAATCGACGCAAACTAAGTTTGCGTTACGCAGCTGTTACCAGCCACCGCCAGCTCCGCCACCGCCAAAGCTGCCTCCTCCACCAAATCCTCCAAAGCCGCCGCCACCACCGCCACCTCCGAAGCCACCGCCACCGCCGCCAAAACCGCCGCTGCTCCAGCCGCTTCGGGAGCCGCCGCCGCTGCTCAGTCCACTGAGTAATGAAGCGAGTAGCCAGGCCTTCGAACCTCCGCCTCCGCCTCGACCGCCCCCACGTTTGATGGCTGACAGAATTATGATCACGACGATAAGGATAATGATTGGCGTGCAGCACGAAGCAAAATCACCCTTGCCAGACTTCTTGGGCGCTTCTGAGCGTGACTGACTATCCCACGCGTATGCCTTCTCGATGCCGTCTATGCTGAAATTGCGCTTCTCCGCCAGAGTAGCAAGATAAGTTTGGACGGTATCGTAGATTCCCGCGCTGTAGTCACCCCGCTTAAATGCCGGCACCAATCGCTCACGTTGGATTTGACCTACCAACCCATCAGGCAAGTCACCCTCGAGATGATCGCTTACTTGCGTGAAATACTTTCGGTCGTTGACCGCTACCAGCAATAGCAGACCAGCTTTGTCACCGCCTTTAGCGCCTATACCCCAACCCCGCGCAACTTTCAAGGAATAGTCAAAGATGTCTTCGCCTCCCGTAGTCGGCACCGTAACTATCGCGATCTCAATATCAGCTCGTGGCTTGAGATTGGTCAGAATGGTTTCGAGCTTTTCTTTTGTAGCCGGCTCAATCACATTCGCATAGTCGTTTACGTATCCGGTTGGCTCTGGCAGCGGAGAGGTTGCGGTTTGAGCAGCCGCGGACAGGCCGCTCAGCGCGATGAGGAACAGAGAGACAATGATGACTCGGCTGTGTAGGGCGAGTGTGCAATAGGCCGAATTCATTCTAATCGTCATCCCTCCATCAAACGGTGTAGCAAGTAGAACAAAGCTACACCTGCAAAGACGACGATGGAAACCATGGGGTTCCGTTCTTCTTTTTGGTTTACTTCAGGAATGAGGTCACTAGCTGCAACATACAAGGTAACTCCCGCGGAAAATGGCAGCGCATAAGCTACGACCGAGCTCACTCGCTCCTGCATCACTGCAATCGCAATTACGCCTGCCAAAGTCGCGGCGCCGATCGCCAGAGTCGCAATCAAAGCCTTCCGGGTCGATCTGCCTGACGCGAGCATGATTGAAGCAACAGTGAATCCCTCTGGCATCTTGTGAAGAAGAATAGCTATGAAAACCAGCAAGCCAACTCTGAAATTTACAAGAAAAGCAGCCGCGATCGAGACACCATCGAAGAAGGTATGAATCCACAATCCACCGACAGCCGTGTAAGCGGCCGAAGGCTTCATGAAAGATTCGGGATGAGTCTCGGCTCCAAAATGAAAGTGGGGGGCAATCGTGTGTTCGAATAGCTGGATTAAGAGATAGCCACCCAGCAGCAGCGTCATTGAACCGGCCACAGCCTTGGCTCCGGAAACAGTCGGGTGAGTCTCAGTCCAGATATTGACTGTCTCGGGCAGCATCTCAATAAAGATTGCCGCCAACATAAATCCAGCACCGAGGGCAACCAGATACTTCAGAAATCGCTCACCGAAACGATGGGCTCCGGACTTAATCAACAAGAGCCCGCCTACGAAATTGGCGAGCGCTGCGAGGGTGCCAAACAGGAGCAGGCCCCCAAATCCTCCAAAGCTTCCTTCCATCTGCTGAACCGAACGAGCTCTTCCCCGACTGATAAATTGGCGCGTCACTATACATCATGGGCCTGACGTTTGCTATTGAGCTGTCGACTCAGGGTGGCGGACAAGAGGCGAACGGTTCTTCCCGAGCGTCAAACGCCGATCGCCGGAAAAGTTAAATTTCCCTCGGATTTTTACTTGACAGGCTAGGAATGCGGAGCGTACTATCCGACGCGGGTGGTCAAAAGTGGTCGGGAGTGGTCCAACCTCGTAGCAAAGACCGATCAATAGAACGCTTTTCCTGAATTGGCCACTCACCAAATTTCCGTCCGTAGGTGCTTATGCTGCGGGGCAATTACACGGCTCGCATAGATCCAAAAGGTCGGTTGAAAGTCCCGACCCCATTTCGCCGGTTAATCGACGAGCAGTACGGATCCGAATTCTACGTCACCAGCATCACGGGTGACAATGTTCAGCTTTACCCGTTGGCGGCCTGGGAGTCCATCGAGAAGCGACTTTCACTTTTGCCGTCTCGCGACCCGTCGCGAATTAAGTTCCTTGACAGAACCAACTACTACGGACAACAGCAGACTATGGACGCGCAAGGTCGCGTCTTGATTCATCCGCTGCTACGTCGTAGTTCAGGCGTCCTCGGCGATGTAGTTGTACTTGGTTACTTATCTTATTTGGAAGTTTGGGAGCTCGATAAGTTCCAGCAGCGTCTTGCCGACAATCCTTACACGGAAGAGGACGAAGTCGCGATCGCAAAGTTGGGAATCTGAGAAGCAGTAATGAAAGTAGTTAGTTGTTCTTTGAACGAGATCACGGGGCGGTGGTGATGGTCGCATCCTTGGGGGGCAGGGAAGCGCCCCATCGCCCCGTGCTACTTCGAGAGTCGATTGAACTGCTCGATGCGGCACACGGTGGTCTCTTTATAGATGGAACGCTCGGCCTTGGTGGACATAGTGAAGCCATTCTCGAAGCGTCACCGGACTCAAGAGTCATCGGAATCGATCTTGATACTGCTGCTCTTGAGCTCGCAATCGAGCGGCTGGCTCGCTTCGGCGATCGCTTCCGAGCGGTGCAAGCGAACTTTCGCGAGATCGCTCGTGTGCTGGCAGACGCGAAAGAAGAAGGACCGCGAGGCATCCTGGTGGACCTGGGAGTCTCGTCGCTTCAGTTCGATTCACCTCAGCGCGGCTTTAGTTTCAGATTCGACGCGCAGCTTGATATGAGGCTCGACGCGACTGCAGGCGAAACGGCTGCGGATCTACTGCGAACGCTGGCGGAAGAAGAGATAGCGCGGATCATCTTTGAATACGGCGAGGAGCGTCGCTCGCGACGAATTGCCAGGCGCATCGTTGAAAGAAGGGAACAGGGACAGCCGGTCACGACAACTTTTGAACTGGCCGAGTTGGTAGCAAAAGCTGTCGGCTACAACAAGTCCCAGAAGATCCATCCTGCCACGCGCACCTTCCAGGCGCTGCGCATAGCAGTCAATCAGGAACTCGAAGGGTTGGATCGCTTCGTTGAAACAGCAGTTGATCTTTTACAGCCTAACGGCCGATTTTTGGCAATTAGCTTTCACTCGCTTGAAGATCGAATCATCAAGCGAGAATTGCGTCGTCTGTCAGGTCAGTGCCAGTGCCCGCCGCGCTTGCCCGTTTGTTCGTGCGGAGCTCGCCGCGCAATTGAAATCCTGACGCGGCGTCCCGTTACTGCCGGCGAAAGCGAAGTGGATGAGAATCCGCGAGCCCGCAGTGCCAAGTTACGCGCGGCCAGGAAACTTACCGGCAAAGAGCAAAGCGCAAAGGGCAAAGAGCCGGACGCGAGTAAGAAATAATGTGGAAGCAAAGAACCGAAGCAATAGAGCTGAAGACTAACAAGACCTGTACGCCGCTTTGCTCTTAGCGCTTTGCCCAGATGCTCAGACTGAACTCTAAGCTACTTCGAAATTGATTATGAAAAGACTGCCAGCCGGCCAGCGCAACACCAGGATTCATCGCGAAAGAGATCTAAGCGCCCTCTCACGCCTCGTATTGCTCTTGTTCTGCGGCCTGGCTTTGACGTGCGGATTCTTGTTCGCAGCGAAACAGCACTTCGCCGCTATTCAATATGGGTATAAGAGTCAGGACCTACGGCGTGAGCATGAAAGATTAGTACAGGAGCAGCGACGTTTGTTGCTGATGAAGGAAGAAGCGACCTCGCCAGTCCGGCTTGAGCCGGCCGCACGAGGTCTTGGACTACAACCGGTTAAGCCGGGCCAGATTGCGGTCCGCGCCGATGATAAGCGGAACGAAACGCGTCCCGCAGCAGCCGTCAAATCCGCTGCCTCGTCCCCTCGTTCAACCAGCCACTGAGACCGTTCCTTCTGTGGTCGGCCCTTTGCCGGGACAGCGGGACAAGTCTCAATAAAGACGGCGCGACGTAAGACCACGATGATTGCGCGACCATTCCCGACGTAGGCGCAATCGAGCAATAAATCGGAGATAGCAGTAATGATCGCGCGTCCTCAAGTTCAAGCCCGAATCCGTCCTGATGCTTCACTTCGCCGCGCGCTGTTTGTCGCGGCCTTCATCGTTTTATGGATGCTCGCAATCGGCGTGCGCCTGGTTTACCTTCAGGTGGCGATGCACGATCAGTTGACTGAGCTAGCCCATAGCCAACAACAAGGTGTGGTCGAAACTGGTTTTGAGCGAGGACAAGTTTCTGATCGAGAAGGACGCCAGCTCGCGCGCAGCATCGAGACTGAGTCAATCTTTGTGGCTCCGGATGAAGTAAAGGATGTGACTCTCGTTAGCCAGCTGATAAGTAGCGCTCTCGGAACGGAAACGGCTGCGGTGGCGAAGCAAATCTCCGAGGCGCAGGAAGCGAAGCGACGCTTTCTGTGGATCGCTCGGCGAGTGCCAGAAGAACAGGCTCAAAAGATCGCAGCTTGCAAAATCGACGGCGTACATCTTCAAAAGGAAGCGAAACGTTACTATCCGAACGGCTCACTAGCGGCCCATGTGCTTGGCTTCGTGGGGCTGGACAATACTGGTCAGGCTGGCATTGAACAGTTCTACAATCAGAAGATAAGCGGCGAAACCGGCAAGCTCTATCTTGAACGAGATTCGCGCGGTCGCATCTATCATAGCTTCGCCATCGATTCGAAACCCGGTCAGCATGTCGTCCTCACCATCGACCAAATGATTCAGTATCGAGCTGAGCAAGCCTTAGCGGAAGCAGTTCAAAATGCGCACGCAAAATCGGGTACGGCGATCGTGCTGGATCCGCACACAGGCGACATTTTGGCGCTGGCGAATGCGCCCTCGTTTGATCCGAACCAGCCGGGTGACGCCAAAGCTGAAACCCGCATCAATCAGGCGCTGGAATACGTATATGAACCGGGCTCGACTTTTAAAATAGTCGCTTTTTCGGCTGCGCTGGAAAAGGGACTGATCAAGCCTGACGACAAAATCGATTGCCAGATGGGATCGATCACGGTTGCGAAGCGACTGATTCATGACCATCATCCTTTCGGATTGCTAACCGCTTCTGAAGCGCTGGCTAAATCGAGCAACGTAGCTGCGATCAAGTTGGGCTTGCGAGTCGGTGATAGTTCCATGTTCGACTTTATCAAGCTTTACGGTTTCGGTTCTCGCACTGGAGTCGAGTTACCTGGCGAGACCGCCGGACTCTTAAGATCTCTGAATCGATGGCAGCCGTCATCGATCGGCTCAATAGCGATGGGCCAGGAGATCGGCGTCACCCCACTTCAAGTTGCCGCAGCTTTTGCGACAGTTGCCAACGGTGGAGTGCGAGTTGCTCCTCACCTTGTGCACGAAATTCGAGCCGCCAACGGCGGTACCGTTTATCGTCCCACACCGGAACAGCACCGCGTCATCAGCACTGAAACCGCTGAAGCCCTCAAAGGAATGCTCGAAGGCGTCACGCTGAACGGCACTGCCAAGAAAGCTCAACTGGATGGCTACTCCGCCGCAGGAAAAACCGGCACGGCCCAGAAGATTGATCCCAAGACTCGAAGTTACTCCGCTACCAAACACGTAGCATCCTTTGTAGGCTTCGCTCCGGTGTCGAATCCCGCGGTCGTAATTATTGTTGTTATCGATGAGCCAGCCGGCGCCTATCACGGCGGTGACGTTGCTGCCCCAGTCTTTCGTCAAATCGCCGAACAGATCCTTCCGGAAATGAATGTAGCGCCGGACACTGAACTCAAAGAGACGCCGCAACTGATAGCTCAAGTAAGTGAGACTCCAGCGGCAGTAGCGAAGGAACGTGAACAGAATCAGACCGCAGCTGAATTACGCAGAGCTACGCTGCCTGAGGTAAGTCGCGGTGGTCGTACTGGTGAAGTGGTGTATGCAGCCGCAACTCGTAACGCGGTTGTTATGCCGGATCTGCGTGGTCGAAGTGTTCGCGACGTCGCGCGAACCTGTGCCCAACTTGGATTACACATGGAAGCGCGCGGCGATGGCCGGGTGCTTCGTCAAACTCCTGCGCCCGGAGTCGAGGTCAACAACGGTCAGCTGGTTTATATCGACTTTGGACGCGATCAGTAGCCTCTTATTCCCCTCTTCGTAAAACGGAGAGGGGTTAGGGGAGAGGTGGGCTAGTTTGGACCCCACCCCAGCCCTCCCCGCCTGTGGGGAGGGAGATCAGAATTGTGATAACGGGCTGAGTTGAATTGAAAATTAGCCACGGATCCAAAACGTCCGTATCAAATTTGGGAGCGCCCGAGAAAATGATTCACCCTCGCACCCTTAACGGAGCCAGTCAGGGCATCGCTGTTAGTTATCGTGTAAACGCATGTCGAAAACGGCTTCGCTTCAGCCGCACGAGCTATCGTGCTAACCGAAAGATTGAGCGAGACGAAGAATGCACAGATTTTGAAAGCGGCGCGACACTCGGCCGGGACAATCCGGGAGTAGTCAATGCTTCGTCCCAGACACAGGAAGAGGCAGATAACACGTGAAACTAAGAGAGGCGGCAAGCTTGATGGGCGCCAGCGCCGACGACCTAGCCGCCGAGCTGTTTGATAAAGAAATAGTCGATTATTCGATCGACTCGCGCTCGGTGAAACCAGGCGAGTTGTTTTTCGCGCTCTCACAGAAGGACTATGAGCGTGCGGGTTTCAATGGCAGCTTCGCTGATGGACATCGATTTGTGCCAGGAGCTTTTGCTGCAGGCGCTTTGTCAGCAGTGGTTCGAACTGACCACTTGCTCGATGAAGATCTCCAGCCGTTCAAGGAAAAGCTATTGGTGGTTGATGACGCGATCCACGCACTGCAAACCTTTGCGCATCGAGTCTACGAGTCCTGGGCAGCTCCAGTAGTCGGAATCACCGGTAGCGCGGGAAAGACGACCGCCAAAGAACTAACCGCTCACCTGCTGCAAGCTGGTGGACGGAAAGTCCTGAAGAGCGAGCGGAATTACAACAACGGTTTGGGACTGCCACTGACAGTCTTACGAATGGTCAGCGCGGGCCACTCGCTGCAAGACTATGACGTGGCGGTGCTGGAGATGGGGATGTCTTCTCCAACTCACGAGATTCGACGGCTCGTTCAGATTACTCCCCCGGATGTAGGAGTCGAGCTGATGGTCGCGCCAGTTCATCTGGAACATCTTGGCACGATTGAAAACATCGCGGCTGCGAAGGCTGAGCTGCTTGAAGGTTTGAAACCGAACGGTGTTGCGATTCTGAACGCTGATGATCCGTTGGTGATGGGAATGCGCGCGAAGTATCCCGGGCGCGCGATTACTTTCGGAATCGATAACCCGGCTGACATCAGCGCCGCGGAAATTAAGGCGCCAGGCTTGGGATTGATCAGCTTCAAATTGCGTACGCCACTCGGCGAAGCTGCAGCTAAGTTGCCAATGAGCGGCCGTCACAATTTGATGAACGCCTTAGCAGCGGCGGCGGTAGCGACGACATTTGATATCCCGCCGAATGAAATAGCGGCAGCGTTGCGTGGCGTGACGCCGCCCAGGATGCGGGGAGAAGTACTTAATTTTGCCGCCGGCTTTACGGTGATTGATGATTCATACAATTCGAATCCGCGCTCACTGCTGAGTATGGTGCGCACGATTGCGGAAGTAGGCGATCAGCTGACTCGCCGCTTTGTCATAGCCGGTGAGATGCTTGAGCTCGGTACCGATGAAGCGGAACTTCATCGGGAAGTTGGTCGCGAGATCGCCGCAGCAGGTATCGATGTCGTTTGGGGTGTGCGCGGGCTTGCTCAAGAGATTCTCGCCGGAGCTGCTGAAGCTGGGATCACGAAGACGAGATTCTTTGAGTCTTCTGACGAAGCGACACGGGCAGTGTTGGCCGAAGTAAAAGAGCACGATCTGATTTTGATCAAAGGCTCGCGCGGAGTTGAGACTGACAAAGTTGTCAAAGCACTGCGGGAACAGTTTCGGGTGATTGAAAATGAAGCCCCGTCTGGTGGGCGCACACAAAACTGATGATCTATTACTTCCTGTACGAGTTGCTCTATACCCACTTCAAAGACAAGGAGTGGTTTCTCGTCAAGGCGCTTAACGTTTTTCAGTACGTAACGTTTCGCACCGCTTACGCCTCGATAACGGGACTATTGATTCCACTGGTATTTGGAGGCCGCGCAATTCAAATGTTGCGCGATTGGAATGTCGGTCAACAGATTCGTGAAGAGGGACCGAAAGAGCATCAGGTCAAGCGTGGTACGCCGACAATGGGAGGCGTCCTGATCGTTGGCTCAGTTGTTATTTCAACTTTACTGTGGGCGCGTTTGTCGAGTTTGTACATATGGACGATCTTGATAGCGACTTTGCTGTTTGCAGCCATCGGGTTCGTGGACGACTACGCGAAGATGGCGAAACAGAGGAGTCTGGGGTTAACCGGAAAACAAAAGCTGCTTGCACAGTTGTTCATTGCAGTTTGTGTATGGGCAGTTCTTTACATCTCAGCGAAGTACTTCGGTGGGCGCTATTCGTGGAACGTATCGATTCCCTTTTTAAAAGCGACAGCAGTCGCGACCGACAAGGGCATCAGTTGGATTGGGCCCTACTTTTATTTAGGCCTGATCGCCATCGTGCTGATGGGGTGGTCAAATGCGGTGAACCTCACGGACGGTTTGGATGGCTTAGCGATCAGCGTCACCTTTATCGCGATGACGGCCTTAACGGCGTTCACCTATTTGAGCAGCGACGCCCGTTGGGCCGGCTATCTCGATTTGACTCACCGGCCGGAAGCCGCGGAGTTAACAGTTTTTTGTGGGGCGATGGCAGGCGCCAGCCTCGGCTTCCTTTGGTATAACGCGCCGCCTGCGGAAGTTTTCATGGGAGACGTGGGGAGTCTGGCAATTGGAGGGGCGATTGGCACGATTTCGGTTTTGACAAAGCAGGAATTCATGGTGGTGATGGTTGGCGGCGTGTTCGTTATCGAAGCCTTGTCGGTAATGTTCCAGGTGAGCTTCTTCAAGATGACGAAGCGCACCACCGGAACAGGGCGACGGTTGTTTCGCATGACGCCCTTGCATCATCACTTTGAAATGGGAGGCTGGAAGGAACCGAAGATTGTGTTTCGGTTTTTGATCCTGGCGATCTTGTTTGCGCTGCTGAGTCTGTCGACTTTGAAGCTGCGGTAGAACGCGGCTTTGCCACTAAGCGACCTTAATAATGGAGGTTCAAGGTAAGAAGGTATTAGTAGTCGGCGCGGCACGCAGTGGAATTGCAAGCGCTGCATTTCTAGCGGACAAGGGCGCAGTGGTTGCCCTTACCGATCAGAAGCCCCTTGAGAAGTGGAATGAAGCTGCACTCGCGCTCAGGGAAAAGGGCGTTGGCCTAATCGGCGGTGAGCTTCCCAGTTGGCTGCTTGACCAGATCGAGCTGGTTGTAGTCAGCCCGGGCGTTCCGAGCAAGAACATTCCGCTTCGTTACGCTGAGCGCGCCGGCGCCGAAGTGATCGGCGAGATTGAATTGGCTTCTCGCTATTTGCGCGGACGCATCGTGGCGATTACCGGGTCGAACGGGAAAACGACGACCACGAGCCTCGTTGGCGAATTACTGAAAGACGCCGGCTTCAATGTCCAGGTCGGCGGCAATATCGGAAAGGCTTTGATCGGGTTGGTGGAAAGCTCTTCAGACGACGGTTGGACAGTAGTCGAAGTTTCGAGCTTTCAGTTGGAAACGATCAAAGATTTTCATCCAGCGGTCGCAATGGTTTTGAACGTGACTCCTAACCATATGGATCGTTACGAAAGCTTTATGGATTACGCAGCAGCCAAACACCGGATCTTCATGAACCAAACCGCATCGGATGTGGCCGTGTTGAATGCTGACGACGCAGTGGTTTCATCCTGGGCCAGCGGGCTCCGCGCTCGGATCGTCCGGTTTAGCGTTCAGCAGGAACTCGACGAAGGTTTGTTTCTGCGCGGCGGTCGCGACTTGGTGTGGCGTGCCGGAAATGACGAGCAAACAATTTTGATGCGCGAGGAAATGAAACTCCGCGGTTTGCACAATGTTGAGAATGTGCTGGCAGCATTAGGAGCAGCGCTGGCGTGCGGGGCAGAACCGGCCTGCCTGGGTGAGACGGTCAAGGAATTTAGCCCGGTGGAGCATCGGCTTGAGTTCGTCGCTGAAATCAATGGCGTGAAGTTCTACAACGACTCAAAAGCCACGAGTGTCGATGCGACTCTAAAAGCGCTTGAGGCATTTCGTGACGACACAGGGAAAGTAGTTTTGATTCTCGGCGGTCGCGGCAAACAAGCTCCTTATGCACCGCTGAGCTCTCTAATTAAGGAGAAAGTACGGCAACTGATTTTGATTGGCGAGGATGCCGATACGATTGAGAAGGAACTGGGATCGCTGGTTTCTTATCAAAAGGCCGCAGACTTTCGCGCTGCGGTCGAGCATGCGTTTCGAGCGGCCGAACCCGGCGACACGGTGTTACTGGCTCCCGCATGCGCGAGCTTCGACATGTTCGACAGCTTCGAACACCGCGGCCGCGCTTTTAAGGAAGCAGTCTCAAATCTCAGATCTGAGATCGGCTCTTAGATCCAGACTTGGTTTGAAATAAGGAAAAGCAGATCTCAGATCTGAAATTGGAAATCTGAAATCAGCAATCAGCAATCTGAAATCGAAATATGGCGCGCAAGCTTTATCCAGACAAATGGTTATTCCTGGCGACGGTCGGCCTGGCCCTCTTCGGCCTGGTGATGGTCTACAGCGCTTCAGCGATCACGGCTGAAAAAGAGAATGGCACTCAGTATTACTACGTTGCCAAGCAAGCGATGTGGACTGGGGCTGGGCTGGTGGCGATGTTCATCACGATGCAGCTCGACTACAGTTTGTTACGCAACAAGCGGGTTGTTTACGCGTTGTTGTTTCTAACTGTCGTGATGCTGTTGGCCGTTTTCGGCTTCTCGCCAATTAATGGTGCGCGGCGCTGGATTAAGCTCAAGGCCTTCTCGATTCAACCTTCCGAGATTTCGAAACTTACGCTGACGATCTTTCTGGCCTATTTCCTTGAGAAGCGCGCCGGTGAGGAAGGATTATTTTGGAAGACGTTTGTTCCGGCGGCGCTGGTAACTGGAGTGCTTGCGATCCTCGTGGTGGCCGAGCCAGACCTCGGCACTGCTCTGATGCTGGCGGTGATTTTTGTCGTGGTCGTCTTCACTGCCGGCGCCCGACTTTCTCATCTCGCTCTGGCTGCGGCCCCTGCTTTGGTTGGTGTTGCCGGGCTATTGATCTTTGTGCCCTGGCGCATCCGTCGTCTGACTGCTTTCCTTAACCCTTGGGCAGACCCACAAGGCAGCAGTTATCAGGTGGTGCAATCATTAATCTCTTTTGGCTCGGGTGGCGTTCATGGCGCTGGCTTTGCGCAAGGAAAGCAGAAACTCTTCTTTCTCCCGTTCGCACACTCGGATTTCATCTTTGCAGTGGTAGGCGAAGAGTTGGGATTGTTTGGCGCCCTGGCCGTGGTGCTGGTCTTTGGTTTGTTTCTTTGGCGAGGTGTTCGTACAGCTTTACGTGCCCCCGATCGATTCGGAATGCTGCTTTCGCTTGGCCTGGTTACCGGAATCGTGGCGCAGGCAATGTTCAATATCAGTGTGGTGCTCGCGCTGGTGCCGACCAAGGGTATTCCGCTGCCATTCATTTCTTACGGCGGTTCGTCGATGGTGCCCACGCTTGCTGCGGTTGGTGTGCTGTTGAACATTTCGCAATACGCGGGTCGGTCTTTGGATCTTGAACTGCTGCGTTCGCTGGCGGCCAGCAGGAAGAAAACTTCGGTGCGAGCTGAACTCGGCGCGGGTACTCCAGCGATTTCCACGCGCTATTGATATGCGCGCCTTGATAGCAGCCGGCGGGACCGGTGGCCACATTTATCCGGCGTTGGCGGTCGCCCAGGAAATCATGCGCCGCGCACCGGAGTCGGAAGTGCGATTCGTCGGCACAGCACGAGGTCTCGAAACTCGACTCGTTCCGCAAGCTGGTTTTGAACTTTCGCTCATTGAATCTGCGGGGCTGGTGAACATGGGAATGACAGCGCGCGCTCGTGGACTTGCGCTTCTGCCGCGAAGCTTCTTTGCCGCGCGCCGTCTGATCCGAAGCTTTGGTCCGGAGGTCGTCGTAGGTGCGGGCGGCTACGTTACCGGACCGGTGTTGCTGACAGCCGCATTGTTGAGATTGCCGACGCTAGTGATGGAGTCGAACGCGATTCCAGGTTTTACCAACCGTCGACTAGCGAGGTTTGTCAGGGCGGCGGCGGTCTCCTTTGAAGTAACGGTACCGTTCTTTCCGGGCAAGGCGATAGTGACCGGTAATCCGGTGAGACCGGACTTCTTTGGGATTCCGGCGAAGCAGCGAGATCCCAAAAGCATTTCGTTGCTCTTGTTCGGAGGCTCGCAAGGGTCGCGCGCTTTGAACGAAGCGATGATTTCAGCGTTACCGCTGCTGGAGTCTGAACGCGAGCGTTTGCGTATTGTTCATCAGACTGGTCCCAGCGATTTTGAAAGAGTACGGTCGGCTTACGAAGAGGCGGATTGGCTTGCCGCCGCTGAAGTTCGGGAGTACATCGACGACATGATGATGGCATTTACAAAAGCTGACTTGATTGTGTCTCGAGCGGGTGCGACCACGAGTGCTGAATTAGCCGCCGCCGGTCGCGCCGCAATCATGGTGCCGCTGCCTGGCCAGCTCGAACAACAGCGCAATGCGGAAGTGCTGCAGACTGCGGGCGGCGCTCGCATGATCTTGCAGGCGCAACTGACCGGTGATCGATTAGCAGATGAAATTAAAAAGTTGGTGGCAGCGCCCGAGCGGATCACTGAAATGGAAAAAGCAGTGCGTACGCTGGCACGTCCCGGCGCCGCTTCTGCCACGGTCGATCTCATTGAGAAGCTGATAACAGGGAAAAGTAAAAAGTAAAAAGTAAAAAGGAAAAAGTACGGTAAGCGCAGGGCAGGAGCAGGGGCAGGAGGCAGGGCACGGAAGAGAAAAGCACGAAGAACTAAGAACTAAGAACCAAGAACTAAGAAAACTAAGACCAAGACCGAAAACCCAGTTATTTATGTTTCGTCGCATTCAACATGTTCACTTCGTCGGCATCGGAGGCATCGGCATGTCCGGTATCGCCGAAGTGCTCGTCAACCTCGGCTTCCGCGTGTCCGGCTCCGATCTGAAGCACTCGAGTGTCACCGATCGTTTGCAGCAAATGGGAATCGAATTCAATGAAGGTCACGAGGCTGGCAACGTTGGCGACGCTCATGTCGTCGTTCGTTCCACAGCCGTACGCGATGACAACCCTGAAATTATCGAAGCCCAGCGCCGTTCAATTCCCGTAATTCCTCGCGCGGAAATGCTGGCTGAGTTGATGCGTCTTAAACCTCATACAGTGGCTGTGGCTGGTTCGCACGGAAAGACCACCACCACTTCAATGGTGGCCACAGTATTGGGTCACGCTGGCCTGGATCCAACCATCGTCGTAGGTGGCGTGGTTGGTGCTTTCGGATCGAATGCGCACTTGGGCCAAAGCGATCTCATGGTTGTCGAAGCTGACGAAAGCGATCGTTCATTCTTGATGCTGACAGCCACGATAGCTGTCGTAACGAACATCGATCGCGAGCACATGGATTATTACCACGATATGGAAGATGTGCGCGCTTGCTTCAAAAACTTCGTCAACAAAGTACCGTTCTATGGAACGTCGGTTCTGTGTCTGGATGATCCGAATGTGCAAGCGATCATCCCCTTGATTGAGAGACGCCGCATTACTTATGGCCTCAGTGCTCAAGCCGATGTCTCAGCACACAATGTTCATCATGACCGTGAGTTTGGCTCGAGATTTACCGTTTGGCGAGGCAATGAAGTCGCAGGCGAAGTAACGCTTCACGTTCCCGGCATGCACAACGTTTACAACTCGCTGGCTGCCATCGCCGTTGGTTTTGAACTCGAAGTTCCGTTCGAACAGATCGCCGAAGCGCTGAGCAGCTTTACCGGCGCTCACCGTCGTTTTCAGCTCAAAGGCGAAGTCGATGGCGTCATGATCATTGACGATTACGGCCATCACCCGACGGAAATTCGCGCCACGCTGGCCGCAGCCAAGATCGGTTCTGGTGGGCGACGGACGCTGGTGCTGTTTCAACCCCATCGGTACTCGCGCACTCATGACCTTATGGGGGAGTTTGCGCGCTCGTTTAATAATGCGGACACGCTCCTGGTGACGGACATTTATGCCGCGAGCGAAGAGCCGATCGAGGGTGTGACTGCCGAAGCTTTGACGGAGGCGATTGCTCGTTATGGTCACAAAGATGCGCATTACATCGGTGGCCTGGACAACGCAGCGCAGCTCATTCGGGAACATGTGCAGGCCGGTGACATGGTGATCACGTTAGGCGCAGGAACAGTTAATCGCGTCGGAGATCAGATTCTGGATTTGCTTCGCGGGAAGAGTGAAGCCCAAGGGGTCTAAGTGGCATGGGCGTCCCGCCGTGAGTTTTATGAATTCGATAAATGAAACGGAACTAAGCCTAAATGAACGCGATGCAGCCATCGAGCAAATCGCCGCAAGGCTTAGAGTGCGGGCTGAACGTGGGCGGCGCTTTGCCGAACTTACCAGCTTGCGAGTAGGTGGCGCCGTTGACTGGGTGGTCTCGCCGCAAACTGAAGAACAGGCGGCTGCAGTGGTCTCTGAAATGGATCAGGCTGAGATTGCGTGGCGACCGCTCGGCTCGGGAAGTAACGTGCTCGCAGATGACGGCGAGCACCATTACGTCATTCTGAGTTTGAAAGATTTGAAAGGCGAGCCTCACTTCGAAGGCAATCGAGTTTCAGTAAGTGCAGGATATTCGCTGCCCCGTCTCTGTATCGATGCTGCTCGTCAGGGATTGGCCGGCATTGAAGGTTTGGGTGGAATTCCCGGAACAGTGGGTGGCGCGTTGTGGATGAACGCCGGCGCTTACGGGCACGAGATCGGAACGGTAACGGAAACGGTGCGAGTGGCTCGCGAAGGTCAAGTCGAAGCGATTCCCGGAGCCAGCGTGCAATGGAACTATCGTCATACGTCGTTTCGGGAAGGGGAGTTGTTGTTGGGCGCGACGCTGAGTTTGCAGCCGGACGATCCGGAAAAGATTCGCGAGCGCATGGACGAGGCCAAGGCCCGTCGCCTGGCGTCACAACCACACGGAGCCCGATCCGCTGGCTGCTTTTTTAAGAATCCTCCGGGTGGAAGTGTTGGGACGGGGAAGATCATCGATGAGATGGGAATGAAGGGGATTCGTCGCGGCGGCGCTCTCGTATCGCCCGTTCACGCGAATTTCATAGTTACCGAAGGAGAGAATGCCAAGGGAGACGACGCCATCGCGCTCGCCGAAGAAATTCGAGAGCGAGTGAAGCGCGAGCAGGGAATCGAACTCGAATATGAGGTTGAAGTCTGGCGAGCCAACGAGCCGTCGAAACCAGCCGACGACAACCCTGCAAAGGAGCAGCAAGCATGAGAGAACAAGTAATTGCACCCAAGGTCGGTAGCCGTGGTGGCATGGCTAACAAGCGGGCGGCGGTGATGCAGCAACGACCGGCGCGTCGCAGTGGTCGTGAATCAAGTGCTTCGTTCATCGATCGCTTGCGCTCAATGACTCGTTATTTGCCTTTCTTTGGCAAGGTCGCCGTCGTCATCATTCTTGGGGTGTTGGTATTTGCTGGTTATCGCGCTGCTGCCTCAGCCACGTTCTTCCAGGTGAGGCAAATTGAAGTGAAGGGCACTTCGCGTTCGTCGTCCGAACAAGTGCAGCAAGTTGTGCGACGTGAGTTGGCTGACAAGGGAGTTTGGCGCGCCGATTTGGACGCGGTCAGCGCGCAGCTCGAGCGCTTGCCGTGGGTGCGCACAGCGGTTGTTTCCCGGCTTCTTCCTGACGGTGTGCGGGTCCGCATTACTGAGCGCGTGCAGCGAGCCGTTGTCAGAACGGGGGCAGGACGTCTGGTTTGGGTTGATGACGATGCAGTGGTGCTGGGAGAGCTGGCGCCCGCGGATCAAATGCCAACGTTCTTTGTGCGCGGTTGGAGTGACGAGAACAGCGACGCGGCCCGTCTCGATAATCGCGAGCGCGTGCAGACGTATCTCGAGTTGCAGCGGGATTGGGATGCGGCAGGTCTTTCAGAGCGCGTGAGTGAAGTGAACTTGATCGATGTTCGTGACATCCGGGCCCAGCTTGCTGGTGATGATTCCGAAATAGAAATCCGGCTGGGCTCGAAGGACGCAGGGGTGCGACTCAAGAAGGCTTTGGATGTGTTGGATGAGCAGCGCTCGACACCCCGAGGTGGATTGATCAGTTACGTGGATCTCTCGCAGGGTAAGCGAGCAGTCGTTGGCTTTACTTCGGGACGACAAGTGAGTGAGGCAGAGCAGCCGGCTGGAGAAGCTGAGCCGCAGTCTTCGCCGAGCACTGCGAGACCCGCAGTCAAGCCGCCA
>Ga0157380_10000422_pt1 | contig 25693 bp, 22 predicted proteins | sample S35metaG_FD_119757 | JGI IMG/M metagenome (GOLD analysis project Ga0157380, IMG submission 119757) | Switchgrass rhizosphere microbial communities from Kellogg Biological Station, Michigan, USA - S3-5 metaG | ecosystem: Host-associated > Plants > Roots > Rhizosphere > Soil | place: USA...
AGGAAAGGGGGCCAGGTTTGACATTTACATCCCTGTTTTATAATGGAAAATTTGACTATTTTTGGCTCAAGTCCTGAATTGACCAATGTTCATATTTCCATAAGCGCAGTACTGAATTACAAATTTTTATAATGTTTGCTATTCTTCCCATCGAAAAGGAAAGCACAAGGAAGCTATGATGAAATTGCATGTCAAGTATGATACATTGGTTTTGTATCGTGCTTTAATCCGGGAGAAATTGGACAAACTAGGGTATCCGTATTCCCTGGAAGGACAGGGTCAATTGTATTTCAACCAATACCTCAGTAATGCTCAACTTAATGAAGTGAACGATGTACTGAAGCCGTATGGCATCCAGGTCCTTGATGATCCACAGATGATGTTTGCCCAGAAAGTGCGTGAATTCATTGTCGAGCTGGTACATCAACCGGAACTCATGGAAAATAATAAGTTCTCTGATGTACTTGCCAGGAAACTCAATCATTCATATAGTTATATTTCAAAAATTTTCTCTGATGTTAATTTCATGTCAATAGAGCAATTCATCATTTTGCAGAAAATTGAACGTGTTAAACACCTATTGAGCGGCGGTACATTAACCTTGACCGAAATAGCATGGCAGTTGAATTACAGCAGCGTACAACATTTATCAAATCAGTTCCGGAAAACCACAGGAATCACTCCGTCATCTTTTCAGAAAATAGTCAAGGAACGGAGGAAGCATGTTGAAACCAGGAAAATTGATGCATAAACCTTTTTTTGTAAAACCCTCGCATGGATACAGTTAGTATTTTATTGGCAGATGATGATGAGGATGACCGCCTCCTTTTTGAAGAAGCTCTTCAAAAAGTAAGGCACTCCATCAAGAGTAAAATGGTGAATAATGGCGCTCAACTCATGGATTATCTTCATTCCCTAGGTAAAGGGGAATTGCCCCATTTGTTGTTTCTGGATTTAAATATGCCTTTAAAATCCGGGCTGGAATGCCTGACAGAGATCCGTGCCCATCCATGTCTTCGGGAATTGACTGTGGCGATCTATTCCACAAGTAGTTCGAGTGAGGACATCGAGAATACATACATCAAAGGGGCCAACGTGTATATCAATAAGCCTTCCGATTTTAACCAATTGGTTAAAATCTTATCTGACGTCATTACGATCAACTGGCAATACCAAAGATCGGAATTGAACAAGGAAAACTTTGTCCTCAGTATTGAGTAAATCTGGTATGGCATAAGCGCTTACTCCTCGCATTAAAATTGATGCAATAACCTCCACATTCCTTATCGTGAAAGCCTACTTATTAATGGCTTTTTTCTTCATATAACAATTTATAGAAATTCTATAACGCCATAAAAGGTGTATTCATACATCTTTGCTTCGCATCCCGAAAGAAGTTGTAGAAACACCGAAAGATATCAATGGTGGGGAGGTGACTAATTTTACCTTATCTCCCTGCCTTTGGTTTATTTTCTCTTATAAACCTTTCTTTCTAGTGTAAAATATTAAACCTCAATCATCCAATGAGACAATCTTACTGGATGATAACAATAGCGAAAAGGAATAACAAATGCAGGGTAAGAATACAAAAACAGCAACCCAGGAATCAACTGCCGATGCAGGATTGAGACAGCTATTTGAAGGTCAACTGAAAGATATTTATTGGGCTGAACAAGCCTTAGTAAAAGCGATTCCTTCAATGATTGATCAGGCAAGTTCAACTGAATTAAAGAGCGCCCTGAAAACCCACCTGATAGAAACCAGAGAACAGATCAACCGTTGTATTGAAGTTTTTGAATCCATAGATATCTTGCCCGAGAACGATGTATGTGAGGCGATGAAAGGACTTATTGAAGAATCCAAAGAACTCATGGATAAATTTGATGAAGGCAGTACAAGAGACGCCGCCATCATTTGCGCAGCCCAGAAGATTGAGCATTATGAGATTGCGACCTATGGGACGTTGGTTTCCCTTGCGGCATATCTCGGCGAAAATGAAGCCGAAAGCATCCTTGAAGAGATTTTGGAGGAAGAAAAAAATACAAATAATATCCTTTCAGAAATATCCATGAACACTTTTACAATAGCTGCCTCAAAGGAGGTACAATAGATAGACTCGATTACCAACTTATGTTGTGTTACCCAAGAACATAACATATTGTCAAATGTACCAGGGTGAATCTCTACCGTATGCAGATTCACCCGGTACAAGACAGAGTCTTTAGGTACACCAATTTCTATCTCTCTATATTCATCAATTCATGCTTCCGATAACCGGCTAACTCGAAGGGAAAGGCCGGTTATTTTTTTTTGCCCCCTGGGCAGCTAATTCCAACAGCAGGCAAAAAATAATTACTTTTAAGGAAGATGATAAAAAAGATGCCAGGCTGGCTTAAAGTAGGCCTGTTCCCTATACTTCTATATATCCTTTGGGTTAGTCCAGGCATGATGCTGGTCCATCCGGCAGGTATGACTTCCATGATCGGTGATCAAAACGCTGACCAGGACTCTTCCCATGCTGCTTGGGACGGCCCCCATATTTTCTACCGTGGAGAAGCTACGATCATCAAGCAGATCCTGATGAAGAATGGCCAATGCTATCCTTCACTGGATACCATCTTCGGTTCCATAAAAGACAAACAAATAACCTGTCATGTCAATGACACTTTAAAATTTCGGACGAACATCCGCAAGGCATTAAAGAATGAGCCTTGTGTTTATCCAATGCCTCCAAAACTATTGGCCGTATCTGATATCGAAGGAAATTTTATCGTCTTCCGTGATTTCCTGATTAGCAACGGTGTTATGAGTAAAGAATATAAGTGGACCTATGGCAAAGGTCATCTTGTATTGAATGGCGACCTCTTTGACAGAGGGCTACATGTTACCGAATGTCTTTGGCTGGTCTATCATCTCGAACAAGAAGCTATCAAGAGTGAAGGGCGTGTTCATTTTATCCTGGGCAACCACGAAATCATGAACATGAACAACGACCTGCGATATGTACGGAATAAGTATTACGAGAATACCTACATCATTAAGGAGGCTTATTCAAACTGGTATTCACCGGACAGCGAACTGGGAAGATGGCTTCAGACCAAAAACATTGTGGAGAAGATTGGGGACTATTTATTTGCTCATGGAGGCATCAGTGAAAAAATTTCTGCAGGTAAAGCAGATATAGAAAAGATCAATTCCCTGGCCAGGGATTATTATTACAAAGACATAAAGGCAAGTGAAAGTAAGGATGAATTGTTAGCGACTTTGTTCAGCAGCGAGGACTCTCCTTTCTGGTATCGGGGCTATATAAATGAAAGCATCAGCCAGGAAGTGCTGAATGCTATCCTGGCTAGGTATGAGGCGAGTAAAATAGTAGTTGGTCATTCCCTGGTAGACGATGTACGGTATTATTATGATGGAAAAGTCATAGCCATTGATACGCAACATGCCATCGGCGATTCCGAGGGATTGTTGATCGACAATGGGGTTGAATATAGAGTAGATGTAAAAGGAAAGAAAAGCGCTATAAATTAAATACAATCCACATCATACACTCGTTAAAAAGCGGACTAATTGTTTGGTTGTTTAGCCTGGCCACGTTACCTGTGTTCACAGAGGATTGGCCGACATTTTCAATCGTTGAATTAGCCATTCAGGCAGATTCGATTGTATCCGGAAAGTTCTTGGATAAAAGGGGAAACGTTCACAGGTTTCTTGTTCAGGATTTTTTAAGTCCAGGCAATCATTATGATACACTTGCACTAGAAGGATTGGATATATATTACAACTCCGTTGACTCTATATCTAAACATGTAATTGCTGATTTCGACAGTGCAGACGAACTCATCATTTACCTTTCAAAAAATCGAGCATCCGTTTTTGAGCCAGTATTTTCTGGATTTCGGATTTTAAAGGGGGATAAGTGTTATACACCAGAACAAGCGATAAAGCCAGGAAAATTTTCTTTTATTCCAATGGATGATGGTTTAAGTTGGATTGAATTAAACAATAGAATAACATCCGCATGGACAAGAGTTGCTCTTGTAAAAGAATTGAAAGCAATTCAGGATCCCAAGCAAAGGAGTCAGGCTTTATCTGAATGGACGGCGAAGAATGTTCAAGATTTTGGAAAAGATTGTGCCTTCAACGATGATTGTGGTTGGGGTTCGATAGAATGGGATGTCTATAAATGGATTGCTGATGCCAGTAAATAAAAAGGTAATCCAGCCGAATAGGTTTCAGAAGCTTTAGTCGTCAAATGAACAAAAATCACCAACTCCGGTTTGATGTCTAAGAGATAACTTTGCTCTATGAATGCTATACCCCTTCTGGGATTCGTTATAGCGTAAATTCTTGGTTTACACTGGTTACCCATGGTTTTAACGATACTTTTTTCCTTTTTCTCCCATCTTTTATTTGTCCCTACGCCATCAGAACCGGCTGATCGGTGGCTCGTGGAGTTGAAATCAAATGACCAGACTTGTCTTCAGCAATGGTGGACATCAGAAGGCCTCGAGCAATCAGCACTGACGCTGAAAACCTTGCCTGTCGGCAACTGGTGGGTTGTAGAGGTTCCGACAAAACTTTCCTCTTCTCTTAAAGCACAGCCTTGCATAGCCCGGATATACGAAGACAAGAAAATCGAATGGCGCAAACAACCTAATGATCCTGTCTACATAAACCAGAGTGACATGAACCTCATTGGCATGACCAAAGCCTGGGATATTGCAACCGGTGGTCTATCTGCAAATGGGGATACACTCGTTGTCGCCCTGATGGATGATGGCTTCGAATTTGCACACCCTGATCTCGATGGCAACATATTTATCAATCATCTTGAAATCGCAGACGATGGGATCGATAATGATAACAATGGCTACATCGATGACCGGATGGGATACAATGTGGCGACCGGAAATGATCATCATCAAGTGAAAACCCATGGTACTTCTGTTGCCGGAATTATCGGTGCAGAAGGCAACAATAATACCGGGGTCTCTGGGGTCAACTGGAAAATCAAAATCCTGCTAATCAGCGGAGCTGATTTTGAATCTAAAATTATTGAGGGCTACCAGTACATCCTTGACATGCGTAATCTCTATACTCAAACCGGGGGCGCTAAAGGAGCTTTCATAGTGGTCAATAATCTATCAGCTGGGATCAATTATGCTTTTGCCGCTGACCACCCCTTGTGGTGTGAGATGTATGACAAACTTGGAGAAATAGGGATACTAAGTGTCACAGCTGCTCCAAATGAAAGCATTTCAGTAGACGTAGAGGGTGATATGCCCACTACCTGTACTTCTCCATATATGATAGCCGTAACCAATGTTGATAACTCTGATGTGATAGTAGGAAATGCAGGGTACGGAACAGAAAGCATTGATTTGGGCGCCCCAGGTCATGGTACGGTGACCACGGCAGCAGGGGGGCAGTATAAACCGTTTCAGGGGACCAGTGCAGCCGCACCACATGTTACAGGGGCTATTGCCTTAATCTATAATTCCCCTTGTACGGAATTGTTCCATGATCTAGTGACAGATCCTGCCAGTACAGCCTTCCGGATCCGAAATCTTATTCTGACTACCGGAAAGCCCAATAACTCTCTCAATGAAATTACAGTTACTGGTAAGCGGCTTCAGGTGGATGCCCTTCTGAAAGCTACCATTACCGATTGTGGAGATACAACAGATTCGGAAATCCAGATTACCTCCATTCGACCCAATCCATCTCTAGATAATGGGGAAGTCAAAGTTTACTTTGAACTGCCGGTAGATTATTCGGACACCTATTTTGAAATTTTCGATGCCGTAGGCGCCAAAGTGGCTGAAATTAAAATTGACTTTTCAATTGCCCAACAAGGGTATATAAGTCTTGATGCCAGGTCCTTGCTGGCAGGCGTTTACTTCGTGACCCTTAGGAATGGGGATCAAAAAGTAACCCGTAAACTGGTGATGCTCATTTAATAAGGGCAGAATCACCTGATTATGAGCCGGTGTCCTAAAATTATCATTGGGCAGGGGTTAAAATGTCAGAGATAAAATTTTATCTTTGCGCTCCATTTAAGGATTCGGCTTCGTAGCTTAATTGGATAGAGCACCTGACTACGGATCAGGAGGTTGAAGGTTCGACTCCTTCCGAAGTCACAACTTTTTATGGTAAATAGTTGAATTTTAATTAATTATAAATTACAATAAAGACAGATATCATGTCCAGAGAATGTCAATTGACCGGCAAAAAACCCATGACTGGGCACAAGGTTTCTCACTCCAACATGAAGAGCAAGCGTAGGTTTTTACCTAACCTGCAGAAGAAAAACTTCTTCATTCCTGAAACCGGCCAGTGGGTAAAGCTCAATGTTTCGACCCATGCCCTGAGGACGATCGATAAGTTAGGGATCTATGATTACCTAAAAAGATTAAAAGCAGAAGGCGTCAACACCGGTGTCACACTGAACAAATAACAGCAATAGCGCAATAGCAGATCATCATGGCAAAGAAGTCAAAAGGCAACAGGCACCAGGTCATTCTTGAATGCACCGAGCATAAAGCATCGGGCCTTCCAGGTACATCACGTTATGTAACCCAGAAGAATCGCAAGAATACGCCTGACAGGCTCGAACTCAAGAAGTTCAACCCGATTCTGAAGAAAGTGACCGTTCACAAAGAAATCAAATAATAATCCATGGCAAAAGTTTCTAAAAACGCGAAAGTAGCACAGCGTGCTGCTAACGTAGGATCCGGAAGGGATTTTGTCAAGGTGGTTAAGCCCATCAAGGACCCAGTCACCGGCAAATATTCTTACAAGGAAGTAATGGTCCATAAGGACAAAGTGAAAGACTTCTTCGCTGAGAAGTAACAGAAGATTTTACTCCACCATTTATAACCCATCGTAGATATCTGGGATGCAGGGATTGTGATTCGACAACCGCTGCGTTCCAGATATCTCCATTTTAGACCTCACTGATCCGTTATGAGTTTTTTTAAAAAATTCTTTTCCCGCGAAAAGGAACAGGAACTGGAACAAAGTCTTGAAAAGACCAAGACCAGCCTCTTTCAGAAAATTTCCAAAGCGGTCGCCGGCAAATCCAAAGTCGATGTAGAAGTTCTCGACGAACTCGAAGCCGCCCTGATCTCCAGCGATGTTGGTCTCGACACCACTGTCCGGATCATCGAACGTATTGAAGCAAGAGTCGCACGTGATAAATATCTAAATGCCTCTGAACTCAATAACATCCTACGTGATGAAATAGCTGGCCTCCTTACCGAAAACAATACCGTTGATCTCGAAGATTTCGATCTGCCTGAAGGAAAGAAACCTTATGTGTTACTCGTCGTTGGTGTAAATGGTGTTGGAAAAACCACAACAATTGGGAAGCTTGCCTATCAGTACAAACAGAAAGGTTTTTCAGTTTTACTTGGTGCAGGGGATACATTCCGCGCCGCTGCCGTTGATCAATTTAAAGTATCGGCCGATAGAGTTGGATGTGCTTTCTTCAGCAAGGGTATGAATACGGATCCTGCTGCTGTAGCTTTTGAAGCAGTGCAAGAAGGTATGCGTACGAATGCTGATGTAGTCATCATCGACACTGCAGGGCGTTTGCATACTAAGACTCACCTGATGCGCGAATTGACTAAGATTTCGAAGTCTATTGATAAATGTCTCCCTGGTGCGCCGCATGATGTAATGCTCGTGCTCGATGCTACTACGGGTCAAAATGCATTTGAACAATGCAAACAATTTTCAGAAGCCACAGAAGTAACGGCGCTCGCTCTAACCAAACTCGATGGTACTGCTAAAGGAGGAGTCGCTTTAGGGATTTCTGACCAGTTTAAAATTCCTATCCGTTTTATTGGTGTTGGTGAAAAAATAGATCAGCTGCAGGTCTTCAATAAGAAAGCATTTGTCGATTCGCTTTTTAAAGGAGCTGTTGCTGAAACTTCATCTGAAGTATAAATGATTAAAGGTGGCCCGATTGAGCCACCTTTCCAACAAATTATCCAACCAAAAAATTATTCGATCTTTTCGAAGCTTATTGTTCTGCCCGTTGAACAAATCGAATGTTGATTTGATAAGGGACCAATTGCTTCGCTTGTTTGAATTTTACCTGGCGGTAATTCAATACTTCCTTAACGTGTTCGCATGCAGCATCGCTGTCTCCAATGGTTTCAAAAATGACGACTTCGTTCTGCGCATTGATCAGAAAACGGACTGTCACTTCCTGGGTATCTAATCCTATATTTTTCAATCCTTTTTTGCTGACGATTTCCTTGATCTCTTTTTGAAGCTGCGTATTTGGTGTAATGTCAGCACGAGAAAGGGTAGGTTGAAAAGCCAACAGGATAAAAGTCACTGCGGTTATTAAAATAGTTTTCATCGGATCAAGGTTTAGAACTTCTATTCAAAAGAGCTGCACATTTTAATCTTGCAGGATCCGTGAATGAAGCATTTGTCATACAGACGACAAACACCCCCTGAGAGTTGCAGATGGATCGAAAATTTTCGGTAAAAAAGGCTGGAATATCTACGAAAACCAATAGGGAATGGAATACGGGCAATTATGTAGGCCCAAAGCCGAACGCTTATCAGCCAATCGTATTACCAGATAAGCGTGAAAAATTCCCGTTTTGTCCGCAGACAGGACACGCTCCAGGGATAATGCGTATCATATTATTACATTTTCACTAATATTGGACTCACAATAGAGAACCTCCTTAATCTATGCAGAAGATTTACATCTTTTTTACACTTATTTTCTCATCCCTCCTGCTGGTTTCCTTTTCTCCAAATCCACCTGATGGAATGACTGGAGCACCAGGGGACAGCTTATGCATAGAATGTCATGTTCAACCGAATCAAGCCATAAATGGTGAAATTTCTGTAGAAGGTTTCCCAACATCCATCACTCCAGGTGAAACCTATTTGCTGACTGTGGTCAATAGAAATACAATCGGGAATGCGGTAAGAGGCGGATTTCAAATGACCATTCTAGGCCCCTTTAATACCAAAGCCGGTACCATGGCCAAACCTTCGGCCAAGAGTATTGTCACCAATAATTTTTCTTCAGGTCGCCAATATTTTGAGCATAATCCTGCAATAGAATATCCGGATAGCAATGTGCTCAAATGGACAGTAGAATGGACAGCTCCGGAAATTGCAGCGGGAAGTGAGATTACGTATTATGCTGCTGGAAATATAGCTAATGGAAATTTTCAAAATACGGGCGATCGTGTTGTAACTTCGACTGGAAAAGGCTCGGTCCTTATCTCTGCAAATGAAGAAGTAAGTTTGTTAGAACCGACCCTTTATCCTAACCCCGGAAATAGCCAAATTAATGTTGTGCTTGCTGATGGAACACAACCTGATGGACATGGTGTCTTTTATTCCCTTACCGGATCAAGAGTAGCTGATGCAGAAATTACTCAAGGGATGATGACGGTACCTGAAATCCCTACAGGTGTGTATGTGATTGAGATCAGGCAAGGCGAAGAATTGCACTATGTACGATGGTCGAAAATCTAGTCGTCATCTTTCAGGCGCAATAGGATAAAAAATCTAAGTCCTCCCTCTGGACGTATCAAACGAACACCATTGTTGACAATGGCGCAATTGCATTTGTTGAACCAATAACTATTTTACGATGTCCAGATTTTACTTAATTTTTGCTTTACTCGCCAGTATGACAATGTTGGTGGCTAATCAATCAGATCCACCAAATGGCAAAACCGGTGCACCAGGAGAGAATACTTGTTCGGAATGTCACTCAATAGGTTCTGGTATGCAGGATGGCGATATTACTTTGGCTGGATTGCCAACGACCATCGAACCATTAACAGCCTATGTGCTTACGATCACCAGCAGTAATCCGAATGGTGTCGCAGATCTTGCAGGTTTTCAGATGACCATCCTCAACAGTAGTAATCAAAAGGCTGGCGTTATGTCTGCACCTTCCTCAAGCTCACATATTGCTCCACAGGGAGCCAAAGAGTATTGGGAACATTTTCCTGCAGTAGCTTACCCGATGAGCAATTCAGTTACCTGGACGGTTACCTGGACCTCACCTGCAGGCCCTGGAGGAACCACGATAACCGCTTATGCTGCTGGAAACATAGCCCAGGATAATAACAATACTACATTAGATAAGATCGTAACAACCACCGAAGCTGGAATGCTTGAAGCAGGTGATCCTTTGGTAGCTTCGATCAATACTTGGGTAGATGTGCTCTGTAATGGTGCCAATACGGGAAGTGCAACAGCAAGCGCTATGGGCGGATTCCCTCCATATGCTTACAGTTGGTCTAATGGAGGTAATATGGCTACCATCAACAATATTCCAGGTGGTACCTATACAGTGACTGTGAGCGACAATGGTGGAGCAACCAGCACAGCAGTTGTTGTAATATTTCAACCAGCTGCTATCGTATTGCAGAACCCTGTGATCACCCATGTTAGTTGCTTCGGGAATGATGATGGATCTATCCAGGCAAATGCAACTGGCGGTGTACCTCCATTCAATTATGATTGGTCCAATGGTGGTTCCGGAAGTTTTATCTCTGGTCTTTCAGCAGGGAGCTATACACTAACTGTGACTGATAATAATGATTGTACAAAAACAGCTACCTACGTTGTCAATCAGCCAGCAGAGCTAGATATTAACCTTGTGAATCTTTCAGATGAATCCTGCTCCGGAGAAGAGGATGGTGCTATCACCATTTCAGTAACGGGCGGAGTAAATCCGATTTTCGCGGAATGGTCAAATGGTTTTATTGGTTTGACGATCACTGATCTTGCACCAGATACCTATGCAGTGACAGTAACCGACAATAATGATTGTACACAGACTGCTACGTATGTTATTGATGAAGGTGGAGTAGTGGTGGTTTCGCTTGAACAGATCGTTCATGTTACTTGTAATGGTGGCAATAACGGTTCTATTTCTGTAGAAGCAACTGGCGGACAAGCCCCATATACTTTTAGTTGGTCTAATGGTGGAAGTGGTCAAACCATTTCGAACCTCACAGCCGGCAACTACATTGTCACTGCTTCAGATAACAATGGCTGCGAAGTAGTTGAAGCGTATACCGTTAATCAGCCAGCAGCAATTACAGTTAATATAAATTCCACCGGCCAGAATCTATGTGCTGGTAATGCCAATGTTGATCTTACGGCTGTACCGACTGGATCACAACCACCTTTTACAGGTGCATGGTCTAACGGTGTAAATGGATTAGTCAATAACGACCTGGCTGCAGGAACTTATACGATAACTGTTACTGATAATGCGGGCTGTACAAAAACAGCTACCGCAACAGTAACAGCTCCATCACCATTGGTAGTGTCAGTATCTACTACAGATGAAACAGGTGCTGATGAAAATGATGGAACAGCTGAAGTAAGTGTTAGTGGTGGAACAACAGGTTATTCATATCTGTGGAGTAATGGTGGCACTACTGATTCAATCGGTGGACTCCCTCCTGGATCATATACAGTTACAGTCACTGATCAAAATGGTTGTACTTCCACAGGATCAGGGCAGGTGGATGAATTCGGTTGCGTCTTGAATATCGACTTGGGATCTGATATTTCTTTTTGTGAAGGAGCAACAGCAGACCTTACACTTCCTCCTGGTTTCGCAAGTTACTCATGGAGTACAGGAGAAACCGGTCAAACCATCACAGTGAGTGAAGGTGGCATGTATTGTGTGACTGTGGTGGATGGTAATGGCTGCGCAGATGATGATTGTATTGTGGTTACTGAGGAAATTTTCCCGGTAGTCACATGTCCTGTTGTCAATGAGTCTGCCCCGGATGCAAATGATGGTGCAATAGGTTGTGATAGTACCTCCGGAACTATTCAATATCTATGGAGCAATGGTGCTACCACTGCATCCATTTCCGGACTCGCACCAGGTGAGTATTGCGTGACTATGACTAATACAAATGGTTGTACGAATACTCAATGCTTTAATGTACAGGCAGGCAATTGCCAGCTGATCATGACATCCATCATCACGGATGTATTATGCAATGGCGATTCTACCGGATCTATATCTGTGAATGTAGAGAATGCAGCACCACCAATTCATTTCGTTTGGGATACTGGGGATACTACAGCCACAGTTGATAATCTTCCGGCAGGTAGTTATATTGTTTCTGTCGTTGATAATGGGTTGTGCTTCATAAGCCAACTATTTGTTGTTGATGAACCTGATCAGCTTGTCATAGCTATTGATACGATTGTTGACATTAGTGTCCTTCCTGGTAGTGTGGAAATCACTGTAAATGGCGGAACAGCACCATACAGTTATAATTGGACTTTCCCAGGTGGAAGCCAGGTCACTGCCGAAGACCTGTTCAACCTTACAGTTGTCGGATTTTATACGGTAGTGGTCACGGATGCCAATGGATGTGAAACATCAGCAACTGTAATGGTAGATGATGATGTAGCGGTTGATCCTACGCCTGAATTCAAACCGATCAAAGTTTACCCTGTACCAACAGCTGATGTCCTGCATGTTGATATGGAAAATGAAATCACAGAAGCGCTCATCATGGGAATTGATGGGCGATTGTATAAACGAATATTGAACCCTTCCTCCAATAACCTGCAGGTTGGGGAATTAGAAGCAGGATGGTATATCCTCCGAATAACGGATGGGAAATCCTGGTTCATTGCCCGGATGGTCAAATAAGAAAAGAATGTAGGGGTTCAAGATTTTGAACCCCTACATTCTTTCTATCTGAGCCCTGGCCACTTTATATCTGATAGATAAATATGAATGTCTAGAGTTTATTATTTCCTTATAGTTTTTGTGAGCCTCACCTTGTTGGTGGCCAACCAGTCTAATCCACCAAATGGAAAGACAGGCGCACCGGGAGAAGGGTCATGTTTAGATTGTCATACACTGAATGGTCAGAACCAGGATGGCATCATAACAGTAGCTGGTGTTCCGGCAACGATAGTGCCTTCTATGTCTTATGTACTCACCGTAACGGTCAATAACCCAAATGGCAATGGCGATCTGGCAGGCTTTCAGGTTACGATTTTAAATAGCAGCAATCAAAAGGCGGGTACGATGTCGGCCCCTTCACCAACGTCAACACTTCAGACATCAGGTACCCGGCAATACTGGGAGCATAATCCTGCCCAGCAATACCCTGGCAGTAATATGGTTAGCTGGACGGTTAACTGGGTGGCCCCAACTGGCCCATCCAATACGACAATCACTGCTTATGCTGCTGGCAACGTAGCTAAAGACAATAACAATGATTCGAATGACCTGATCATCTTTTCCACTGCAGCTGGAATCCTACAAGGTGGGGCTAATCCTCTGCAGGTCGATATTGTAAGTCAAACAAATGTATTGTGCAATGGCGGAAACAATGGAAGCGCAACTGCCGGAGCTACTAATGGAACTCCACCGTATTCCTATAGTTGGTCAACGGGTGGCACGATGGCTACTATCAACAACCTATCAGCTGGCCTTTACTTTGTAACCGTAACTGATATGGCTAACTCAACCGCCACTACATCAGTCGTCATATCACAACCTGCTGTTTTAAATCTACAGAACCCAACCATCAATCATGTAAGTTGCTTCGGAGGTAATAATGGATCTATTCAAGCAAGTGCTACTGGTGGTACATCCCCTTACAGTTTCAGTTGGTCCAATGGTTCATCAGGTAGTTTTATATCAGGACTTGTTGCTGGAAGTTATACAGTGACAGTGACAGATGATCATGCATGCACAAAGTCTGCAAGCTACCAGGTAAATCAACCTACTGCAATTGCCATACAACTTGTCAACCTCACACACGAAACTTGCAATGGCGATGGTGATGGAGCTATCTCGATAAGTTCATCAGGAGGTACAGGCCAGTTATCAGCAGCATGGTCCAATGGTTTAAGTGGTAACTCTATCACTGGCTTGAGTGCAGGCACTTATAATGTCACCGTCACTGATAATAATAATTGTACTAAATCCTCTTCCTATACAGTCAATCCAGGCAGTGTGGTCACCGTCGCCCTTGATGATCTGCAACATGTCACATGCAATGGCGGTAATAACGGGTTTATCACTGTTCATGGTACTGGTGGTACTGCACCTTACACTTATGTATGGTCAAATGGTGTTACTGGACCTGTGATTTCCAACCTAACCGTAGGGAATTATACGGTTACTGCAACAGATAATAATGGTTGCATAATGGTTAAAGCCTACACCATCAACCAACCTGGCGTGATCACCATACAGATCAATGCATCTGGTGTGAATGAATGTTCTGATGATAGCCATGTTGATCTAACAGCTGTAGTTGGAAGCGGCGCACAGCAGCCAGTGACTGCTGTTTGGTCCAATGGAGCGCAAGGATTGATTAACAATGATCTTGCTGCTGGAACATATACTATTACGATTACTGACTTCGGCGGTTGTACAGCTGTTGCCTCTAAAACAGTTTCTTCTCCAGCTCCAGTAATAGCTACTGTATCTACGACCGATGAGACGACTGCCGGTGCGAATGATGGAACTGCGGAAGTAATTGTAAGCGGGGGAACGCCGGGATATATTTATTCCTGGAGTAATGGTGGCACAACTTCATCAATTAGCGGACTGGCACCAGGAATATATACTGTTACAGTTGTTGATCAAAATGATTGCACAGCTTCAGGCACAGGACAGGTAGATGAATCTGGATGCGCTCTGAATATCGACATAGGTTCTGATGTTTCGATTTGTGAAAATGATACCCTTATGCTTTCTCTGCCTCCCGGATTTGTAACTTATTTATGGAGCACAGGAGAAACTTCTCAAACGATCACAGTGAGTAATAGTGGAATGTTTTGTGCAACAGTTGTTGACGCGGATGGTTGTTCTGATGATGATTGTATCGTCGTGACTGTGCAAATTTTAGTCATTACGATTGATACCATTATTGACATTAGTGTTCTTCCCGGAAGCGTCCAAATCACAGTCGATGGTGGAACAACCCCATACAACTACAATTGGTCTTTCCCTGATGGTAGTACGTCCACAGACGAAGACCTCAACTTCCTGAACTTGATTGGTTCATATACGGTCGTGGTAACTGATGCAAATGGTTGCGAAACTTCAACTACAGTTACAGTAGATGTTATTGATGCAGTTGATCCTGGTCCGGTATTCCAACCTATTAAAGTTTACCCGGTACCTACAACAGATGTTTTGCATGTTGATATGGAAAACGAAATCACAGAAGCGCTCATCATGGGAATTGATGGACGATTATATAAACGAATATTGAACCCTGCCTCCAATAACCTTCAGGTTGGGGGATTAGAATCCGGATGGTATATCCTACGGATTACAGATGGACAATCCTGGTTCATTGCTCGGATGGTGAAATAATAAAATGAGGTAGGGTTCAATAATAGGATGTAGAGACGCGATTAATCGCGTCTCTACATCCTATTATTGAACCTCTACAATATAATTATTTCTCTTCGAGGAAAATAAACCCGTTTTTCTCGTATAGGATATTAAGCTCTGGCAGCTCGTCCAGTTTCTTTCGTTTATCTACACGAAGGATATAGAAGTGCTTGAGGTCTTCCTTTGCAATGGTAGTGTCAGGTACCGGTTTCTTTGCATAGAAAAAAGGAAGATAGCTTTTGAAGCCAATGGTTTGGATTTCAGCTTGCTTCCCGTTTACGGCGGCACAAAACTCTACAGCTGCATGTTGACTATAGCGTTCTATTTTTCCAATAAAAAAGATCAGGGCAATATTGACAAACAGACCCATTCCGATGAACAAGGTGATGAAGGCATATTCCTTTTTTGCCTTTTTGGCCAGATATATGAATGCAGCCATTACACCTGCAAACCAAATCAGAGGAAAATAATCGATATAGCTCCATTCAACTGGCGCTTCAAGTGATGCCTTTGTAAAGGCATCAAATGTGAAAGAGGATTTCACCCATTCCATGTTTTGTCCTGCAAGGGGTAATGCAAAAAGTACAAGCATGATGATAAAGGCAACAAGTATGGCAACACCTTTATGCCATGTTTTCCAACTATGCATTCCATCGAGATATCTGCATATCGTCCATGCACTGAGAAAACTAACAGGGTAATAAGCAAGGGAAGAATAGTGAACGATTTTGCTTTGCACCAGCGAGAATAAAACCAACACTACGATGATCATAATGATCATCAGCAAGCGAAGTGAATATTGATTGTCTGCTTCCTCGGCTGTTTTCTTTCGAAAGGCTGCGAGAGCAAATAAGGAAGCAGGAAAAACTCCGAATAGAGTGACCGCAAAATGATAACCTGGAAATCCTTTATGACCAGCTACTGATTTAGTCAACAACTCTGCCTGGTATTTGAGAAAGGCCATTATAAAATCGGGGCCGTTCGATATCCAATTGATCCCAAACCATAAGCCCGCAATGATCGTATTACCGAGGATAAAAAGTGATACATTGGATATGGTCAACATTCTTTTATCCTTACTCCAAATCCGCATGATCAATACGATCAGACCGATCAACAATGGACCGACAGGGCCTTTTGTAAGCACAGCCAATCCACTAAGAAGCCCGCTGATAAAGAACCATTTTAGTGCCGACGTAGTAGAGCGAGTACCTTCTATCCACAAGATGATGGCAGAAAAAATAAACAAGTTGAACCAAGGATCTATGATTCCCGATTTGTGATACAAGGAAGGTAGGATAGAACCCATGTAAGAAAGCGCCCAGAAAAGGCCGAACCTTCTATCAATCCATCGGCTGCCAATCTTAAAGATTAGTACAAGAACTAGAATCCCAGCTAATGCATTTGGTAGACGTGCAGCAAATTCATTGATGCCGAATGTTTTCATGCACAGCACCTGGAGCCAGAAGAAGAATGGAGGTTTTTCAAAAAAAGGTTTGTAGTTGACCTGGATATTGAGATAATCCCCGGTCATCATCATCTCGCGGCTGATCTCCGCAAAATTGATTTCATCCCAATCGAAAAGGGAAACACCACCAATGAAAGGAATGTAAAGCCAGACAGCAGCTATGGCTAATAACCATGCCCATGGGATCCGTTCGGAATAAAGCCCTTCAGCCCGGCTCATCCTGAATTAATCCAGTTTAAGCACTTCCAGGAAGGTCTTCTGTGGAATATCCACCGATCCAATCTGACGCATTTTCTTCTTGCCTTCTTTTTGCTTCTCAAGAAGCTTGCGCTTACGGGTGATGTCACCACCATAACATTTAGCAGTAACGTCCTTGCGCATCGCAGAAATCGTTTCACGTGCAATGATCTTCGCACCGATAGATGCTTGTATAGCGATTACGAATTGTTGCTTTGGAATCAGTTCCTTCAGTTTGGCGCATATCTTACGTCCGAAGGCTTCAGCTTTATCTTTATGTACAAGCGAAGAAAGTGCATCGACAGGCTCAGCATTTAACCGGATATCTAATTTTACAAGATCAGATTTGCGGTAATCCTTTGGTGCATAGTCGAAAGAAGCATATCCGCGTGAAATGGATTTGAGTCGATCGTAAAAATCAAACACGATCTCCGCCAGCGGTAAATCAAAACTTAATTCAACACGAGTAGGTGTCAGATAATGTTGATGCGTGAGCATGCCTCGTTTTTCAAGACAAAGATTCATGATCGCACCGATATATTCAGGTTTGGTGATGACCTGAGCATGGATATAAGGTTCTTCGATAAAATCAACCATCGTAGGATCAGGAAGATCATTTGGTGTATTGATCACCATGAGGCCTGTACGCTTGGTGAAAGCTCTGTACGATACGTTAGGTACCGTTGTGATAACTTCCTGGTTGAATTCGCGACTCAACCTTTCCTGGATGATCTCAAGGTGCAACATCCCGAGGAAACCACAACGGAATCCAAAGCCTAATGCTATAGAAGTCTCTGGTTCGAATACAAGACTTGCGTCGTTGAGTTGTAATTTTTCAAGACTATCACGCAGGTCTTCGAAGTCATCGTTGTCGATAGGGTAGATCCCCGCAAACACCATTGGCTTCACATCCTCAAATCCTTTGATCACATCTATAGTAGGATTAATTGCATTGGTAATGGTATCGCCAACTTTAATCTCTTTGGATTCTTTGATCCCAGTGATGATGTAGCCTACGTTCCCTGCAGATAATTCACTTTTCGGTACCTGGTCCATTTGGAGAATACCTACTTCGTCAGCATTGTATTCTTTACCTGTATTGACAAACTTGATTTTCTCACCCTTTCGCATGGTTCCGTTAAAAATCCGGAAATAGGCGATAACACCTCGGAACGAATTGAAAACAGAATCAAAAATCAAAGCTTGCAGCGGAGCATCCGGATCACCTTTAGGAGGTGGAACGAATTCAACAATTGCTTCAAGGATTTTATCCACTCCTTCACCCGTCTTGCCACTTGCTAGTAGAATGTCAGATTTTGGAATACCTACCAGGTCGATGATCTGATCACTGACCTCATCGATCATGGCATTGGGCATATCGATCTTATTCAGCACCGGGATGATCTCCAGGTTATGCTCGATGGCCAGGTAAAGATTGGAAATCGTCTGGGCCTGGATGCCTTGTGTGGCATCGACCAGCAATAAAGCCCCTTCACACGCCGCGATCGACCTTGAAACTTCATAAGAGAAGTCCACGTGACCTGGAGTGTCGATGAGATTTAGGGTATATTCTTGTCCATTTGGGTGCTTGTAATAGAGCTGGATAGCGTGGCTTTTGATCGTAATGCCTCGTTCCCGCTCAATATCCATGTTGTCGAGGGTCTGCGCGACCATATCTCGCATGGCGATCGTCTTAGTAATCTCCAGCAAACGGTCTGATAACGTGCTCTTTCCGTGATCAATATGGGCAATGACGCAAAAATTGCGGATATTCTTCATAAGGGCTGCAAAGATAGGCAGATACCGTCAGTTAGCGGCTATAGGCCGCTAAAAATGAAGAATGAAAAAAGAAGAATGAAAAATGATAGTTCGGCTACGCTCACCAACCGAGGAAATGAAAAAAGTAGAATGAAAAATGAAAAATTCCGACTTCAACATGGCTATTTGATCCAAATAGGATCAAACTCACCTCCACTTCGTACTTCTACTTCTACCTCGAACTTCTACTTCGAACTTCGATATTCGCTATTCCTTATTCCGACAGCTTTGAAATAGCATTTGCTATTTCAAAGCCAAGGTATACGCATAGTCTCCAGGATAATCTTCATAGTATCCTTGCAGATAAAGCCCAGTCCCTGCATGTTTCAATGCTGTTTTCAGTTCATCTGTGTTTTTTATGCTCTCGCCATTGATGCGAGTGATGATAAATTTTTCTTCCATGTTAGCGCGGGAAGTTTTGCTGCCGGGCTCGATGGTATTTACGATGACGCCTTCTTTGGGAAGGCGCTCTTTTTCACCGGCATTTAGATTACGGATATTGATGCCGATGTCAGTCAGGATTTCATCCGGGTTGACATCGGTGGTTATTTGATTGCCTAGAGTAGCTACCCTGGAATCGCTCAACTTGACAATGGTATCTTTTCTTTTGCCGTCGCGGATGTATTGGAAATTTAGTATGTCGCCAGGACGATGTTGACCGATCTTGGACATAAAATCTGGCGAGGTCATGATTTTCTGGCCGTCGATATTAATGATGACATCTCCTGCTTTCAGACCAGCCTGGTCTGCAGCACTTGAAACATTTACTTCTTCAATGAGGACACCGGAAATTTCATCGAGTCCAGCCTTTTTTGCTGAAGTTGCATCAATAGGTCTAATCACAACCCCTAACCATCCACGACGGATGGAGCCGAATTCACGAATATCTTCCAATACTTTTTTAACCAGGTTGGATGGTACGGCAAATGAAAAGCCTTCATACATACCACTTGTTGTCATGATAGCGGTGTTGACTCCAACTAGTTGGCCTCGTGTGTTGACTAAAGCACCACCACTGTTTCCTGGGTTTACGGCTGCATCAGTTTGAATAAAGGCTTCAATCGCAGAGTTATCGAGGATATTGATATTTCTTGATTTAGCGCTTACAATACCAGCTGTAACTGTGCTGTACAACCTGAATGGATTTCCAATTGCAAGTACCCATTCACCGACTTGTACAGAGTCACTGTCGCCAAATGAAAGATGTGGCAATCCTTTAGCATCCACCTTTAGAAGTGCCAGGTCCGTAGATGGATCTGAGCCAATCACTTTGGCTTCAAATTCCCGACCATCTTCCATCAGGACAGAGATTTCACTCCCACCTTCGATGACGTGATGATTGGTGGCGATGTAACCGTTTTCAGAGATGATTACTCCTGATCCCGTACTGGCCTGAGCTCTACTTCTCCCAAAATAATTTGACGGAGTAGAAAGGGTTGATTCAATGTAGACTACCGCCATTTTGGAGGAATTGGAAGCCTTCACCAGGTCGGGTGCTCCTATCGGTAAGGCAGAAGCCATAGATGGCTCAATTGGACTGTAATTGGTCAGTACCATTTGAGGTTCAGTCTGGTGATCACCGTAGGAAGGCTTATCCATTAAATTAAATAAACCAAGGGCTAGACCTGCGCTCAGCAGGCCTGTGAGGAAGAATGGCGCTATCTTTTTCATTGGGAAGGGAAATTACTGTCGTGAAATATAATTCAAAACTGGCTATTGGACTTAAACATTGTTCCTCTCCCTTGGTTCAGGCTTTAATATTATTCTAACGTTTGCCTGGTCTCGACGAATCGGGCAAGTTTTAGACTTTGCCTTAGCTTTGTCAGGATTTTAGGAAAGATTTCAAGCAATTACTTCATGAACCAGGTTCCATTTGTCAAGTATCACGGTGCAGGAAATGATTTCATCATGGTGGATGACCGTGATGGCCAGTGGGAAAGCAGAATGAGTGAAGCATGGATTGCCCTTGCCTGCCATCGTAGGTTTGGGATAGGAGCGGATGGCTTGATCTTGTTGCAGAAGGGTAGGGATGGCGCTGATTTTTTCATGCGGTATTACAATTCAGATGGACGAACAAGTTCATTTTGCGGAAATGGCGGGAGATGTATTGTTGCTTTTGCCGCAGCCCTGGATGTACACAATGGATCTTGCCGATTTCTAGGAACAGATGGATGGCATGATGGAAAAGTGCATGACAATGGCCTCGTCACCATCTCGATGAAAGACGTTGATGAAGTGATCAAGATTGATGATCATTCACTCACATTGCATACCGGTTCCCCACATTATGTAACCTTTCGTAATGATATACAGGAAATGGATGTCTTTACTGAAGGAAGATCAATTCGTAATAGCTCACGTTTTGCTGCAGAAGGCATTAATGTAAATTTCGTACAGTCCGTCCACCCAGGAGAGATCAACATTCGCACTTATGAGCGCGGTGTTGAGGATGAAACGTTTGCCTGCGGTACTGGAGTAGTAGCTGCTGCTATTGCATCATCATTGTTGACACCAGGTGATATCACATCCTGGAAGGTGCATGCAAAGGGAGGAGATTTACGTGTTGATTTCCGTCACACTGGTGAGCAGGAGTTTAAACATGTGCAGCTTACTGGTCCGGCGGAGAGGGTGTATGAGGGGGTAATTCTGATATAATTTTTGTAATTGATTTACAATTAAGACAGACGCATGTCTGTCTTAATAGACACATCTGTTAAGCGTAGATTGCATCTACGCTTTCGCGTCAGCAAATTTTTAATTTGCGTAACCGTAATGCTTACGTATACTTACGAATATTTACGTAAACCAAACGACTATCTTCAAAATCGGCCATACTTTTCATTTTGTATATGCCGACCGGTTATAAAATCGATTTTCCAACAGGAACACATTTCCTTACTTTCCAGGTTGTGGATTGGGTTGATATTTTTTCCAGGAAAGTGTATAGAGATATACTTCTCGATAGTTTAACTTTTTGCAGGAAGGAAAAGGGTTTGCAGGTCTGGGGTTATGGAATTATGACTAATCATATCCATTGTATTCTTCGTGCAAAAAATGAAAACTTACCCGATGTTATTCATGATTTTAAGCGATTTACTGCTTCACAGATTATCAAGACCATTAACCTTATACCAGAAAGTCGAAGGGATTGGATGATTAAGCGATTCGAATTTAACGCTAAATACAACTCACGAAATAGTCAGCATCAATTCTGGACCCATGACAACCATGCTGAAATCATACTTACACAGCCATTTTTTCTTCAAAAACTAAACTATATCCACCAGAATCCAGTTCGAGCTGGTTGGGTTGAACGTCCTGAAGATTGGCTTTATAGCAGTATGCGTAATTACCTGGGATTACAAGGGCTGATTGAAATTGATGTGAGTGATTTTTAATTACGCAAATTAAAAATTTGCAGACGGGCAAGCGTAGATGCAATCTACGCTTAACGTTTGTCTATTTTTTTTACCAAAATTTTCATAAAATAATGAAAATGGTTAAGCGTAGATTGTATCTACGCTTGAACGTCGACAAAATTGCATTTTGTTTCAAGGGTTACTCTTCACTCCAAAGTTCTGCAAGTCCCCGCATCTCCCCCACAGCATGCATCTCCTTCAACTTACTCCCACGCTCAATTCCAGTCGCTAACAACTTCAAAGCTTCTGTCTTATTTCCGGCAGTGTAGAGCAGCTTAGCATAATGATAATAGGTAGCGATATAATTAGGATGATTGTTGACTAAGTGCTCATACATCAGCAGGGCTTGCATGGTGCCAGTGTTCTTTTCATATTCCCGGGCAAGGGCATAGATGAGAAAGGGATCATCTGGACGCTCGTCAAGAAGGGATTCCAATTCGGGTATTCTGCTCATAAGGGCTAAAAGTAAGGCCTTAATTACGTTTCCGGACCAGCGAGCCTCCAAAAGGGGGAAAAGCCAATTTTAGATACCTTTGACGCCGAAATCGATAATCAGAACCGGATATGAAGCTATTGGTAGCGATCAGCCAAACCCCCGAAACCACGGCCCGCATTGCCTTTAAAGACGGCGGTACGGCCTTTGATCCCAATGGGGTCAATTTTATCATGAACCCCTACGACGAATGGTATGCCCTCGTCCGCGCCCTCGAACTCAAGGAAGAAAAAGGTGGCACTGTCACCGTAATCCATTGCGGTCCAGCGGCCAACGAAGTAACTATCCGCAAAGCCTTGGCCATCGGTGCCGATGATGCTATCCGTGTAGATCTCGATCCTGATTCTGCTTATAGTGTAGCGCAACAAATCGCTGCACATGCAAATGGTGCTGGATATGATATCATTTTCACAGGAAAAGAAACAATTGATTACAACGGTTCACTAGTCGGTGGAATGATCGCTGGCTTGTTGGATATTCCTTTTGTTTCACATGCTAGTCATCTTTCTTTGAAAGGAGATGTAGCAGTTGTAACTCGTGATATTGAAGGAGGTACTGAAGAAATAGAAGTAACTGGTCCTTTTGTGCTAAGTGCTTCAAAAGGCATGGCCGAACAACGCATCCCAAATATGCGTGGTATCATGTCTGCCAAAACTAAACCATTGCAAGTCATCGCACCTGTATCTGCAGAGTCGCTTGTGAAATTTACAGAGTTCCATGTACCGGCTGCGAAGAAAGCTGTGACGATGGTTGATCCAGGTAACATGGACGAACTGGTGCGTTTGCTTCACGAAGAAGCGAAAGCGATATAAACGAATTGATAAAGTAGAAATCCGATCCCTATGATATTGGTGTTTGCAGAAACGCAGGATGGTAAGGTTAAAAAATCAGCCCTCGAATCCGTTTATTTTGGTGCAAAGGTAGCTGCCGCGCAAGGCACAACTTGTACTGCCCTCATTTTTGGCCAGGCTGAAGATGGTGGAAGACTAGGAGCCTTTGGTGCAAAGGAAGTTTTGAATATAACTGGCTCAGGCCTTGATGCATTTGACAGCCAGGTATATGCTTCCGTTATCGCAAAGGTTGCATCAGATAAAAAAGCTACGCTTGTAATACTTCCTGACAGCGCTAACGGAAAAAATATTTCTGGTTTAGTAGCTGTCAAGTTGAAAGCAGGTGCCATAAGCGGTGTCAACAAACTCCCGCAAATAAAAGATGGAAAGCTTCATGTCGAAAGGCCTTTATTTTCTGGAAAAGCATTTGCCACTTGCAGGATTGATAGTGAGACAGCAGTGATTACACTTGCAGGCAATTCAATCAAACCTGTTGCCGAAGGATCAGATATTGCAGTGACTCCTCTTTCAATGGATATACCTGCTTCAAAAACAAAAGTCATCAGTACAAATCGTTCAGTAGGAATTGTACCTCTACCTGAAGCTGAAATTGTTGTTTCCGCAGGACGTGGGATGAAAGATCCATCTAACTGGGGAATAGTGGAAGATCTGGCTGGTGTCCTTGGAGCAACACTTGCTTGCTCTAGGCCAGTGGCAGATAGCGGATGGAGACCTCATCATGAGCATGTCGGTCAGACGGGTATTGCCATTCGTCCAAATCTATATTTCGCGATCGGTATTTCAGGCGCTATTCAGCATCTTGCCGGGGTAAACAGCTCCAAGGTGATAGTTGTTATAAACAAAGACCCGGAAGCACCGTTCTTTAAAGCAGCAGATTACGGGGTGGTCGGGGATTTATTTGAAGTAGTGCCAAAACTGACGGAAGCCCTTAAAAAATTTAAATCGGCAAGCCACTAAACAAAGGAGCAGTAGGCTAAAACCCATCCTTGAAGGACGTTAAGCAGCCTGTCACCATTTTTACATATATTTCGACAACCTAGGAGGATTACTTGGAAAAGATTGAACTCTATATCGTTACGTTGACCCATAGTGTCACACAGTCCAGCAACTATGCCGTGGTCATGGGAGAGGTGGAAGGTAATCGACGTCTACCAATCGTCATCGGGGGGTTTGAAGCTCAGGCGATTGCCGTAGCCATGGAAGGGATGGTCCCATCTAGACCACTCACCCACGACCTCCTCAAGAATACCCTCGATACCTTCGAAATCGAAGTGACTGAAATCCTGATCAACAATCTCGTGGAAGGTGTCTTTCATGCCCGCATCGTCTGCACCCAGCACGGCCGCGAATTTGAAATTGATTCCCGCACTTCGGATGCCATTGCGATGGCTGTTCGTTATGGTTGCCCGATCTATACCTATGATTTCATTCTCGATGCTGCCGGTGTACGCATAGAAGATCCCCTTCCTGGAGAAGCAGAAACCGAAGCTGAAGGAGTCCAGAAAGAAGCCAAACCCAAACGCCGCCGTCGCGGATATTCAGAATACTCCCTCGATGATCTCACCGCCATGCTAGAAAAAGTCATCGGCGAAGAAGATTATGAGAAAGCGGCTAAGATTCGTGATGAAATCAACAAAAGGAAAGAAGAAGGTTCATGAGTGAAGAGTGAAGAGTGAAGAGTGAAAAGTGAAATGAAAAAAGAAGAATGAAAAAAGAAGAATGAAAAATTTTCATTAGTAGAAACTCACCACTCACCACTCACAATCCCACACCTCTCACTGTCTTACTGTCTTACTGTCTTACTGTCTCACACATCCCCGGCTTGAAAGCCGCGGCAATTCAAATCTTCGCTCTGCTCAGTAAATATTTTGCGGCCTATAGGCCGATATTATTCAATATGATTTTTCAATATTATTGATCACGCTCGCACCCACACTTCTCACGTTCTCACGTTCTCACAATCCCACACCTCTTACTGTCTTACTGTCTCACTGTCTTACA
>Ga0157380_10000423_pt1 | contig 25675 bp, 18 predicted proteins | sample S35metaG_FD_119757 | JGI IMG/M metagenome (GOLD analysis project Ga0157380, IMG submission 119757) | Switchgrass rhizosphere microbial communities from Kellogg Biological Station, Michigan, USA - S3-5 metaG | ecosystem: Host-associated > Plants > Roots > Rhizosphere > Soil | place: USA...
CTGTTTGGCTTCAACGACACCGTCAGCCTGTCCTACAAACAGAACTCGCCGTTACGACTGCAGCACAATGCTGATGGCAAGATCACGACCAGGGCAGACCAGGCCAGGGCCGATGAGTTGCTGGGCGACAACCATCCCCCAATGCATCTCCTGCGCGCGCAGTTTGTCTGGCAGCTGCCGAATATGACCTCCGGGCCACCCGCGCTCGGTTACCTCCTGAGCGATTGGAGCATTTCCGGCATCTGGTCGGGGGTCTCCGGGCCGGCCTACGCCGTCACCGCCGTCTACCAGAATGGCGGCGGCAACGTGAACCTCACCGGCTCTCCTGATTTCACGCCGCGCGTCCGCATCAGCGGCGACACGGGGAGCGGGTGCAGCGACGATCCACTGCGCCAGTTCAACACCTCCGCGTTCCAGGGCCCTGTCGTCGGCAGCGATGGACTCGAATCCGGAAATGGCTACCTGCGCGGCTGCTTCATCAGCGCCATGGATATCGCGCTCGCCCGCAACTTCAAAGTCGGTGGCAATCGCAGCATCCAGCTGCGAGCCGACGTGTTCAACCTGTTCAATCAGGCCGGCATCATCGCGCGCCAGACGCAGATGAACCTGACGAGCCCGAGCGATCCGGTGACCATCACCAACCTGCCGTTCGACGCGGCCGGCAACGTGATCCCCGCGCGCGCGAAGCCGAACGGCGCCGGGTTTGGCGTCGCCACCGACTATCAGCCGGCGCGCGCGATTCAGCTTCAGGCGCGCTTTTCGTTCTAGTGGAATTCGAGGCGGGGGGTGAGTCCCCCGCCTTCGACACACCGGGGGAACAGCCGCTTCGCTGTATGCTTTCACTCGACAGACGAGGGCGCCCACCTATGAAACGAATCTTGTACGGCGTCATGGTGTCGGCGGTCCTTGCGATCGGGTGCACGCCTGCAGGGCAGGGGACGGCTGGTCGCGTGTACGTCACCAACGAGCGAAGCGGCGATCTCAGCGTGATCGACGTGTCCACGCAGCGCGTGCTGACGACCATCCCGCTCGGCAAACGGCCGCGCGGGCTGCGGGCGAGTCCCGATCATTCGCTGCTCTATGTGGCGCTCAGCGGTTCACCAATCGCCGGGCCTGGCGTGGACGAAGACACCTTGCCGCCGGCGGACAAGAAGGCCGACGGCATCGGCGTCGTCGATCTGAAATCCCACCGCCTGCTGAGGGTCATGCCCAGCGGATCGGATCCCGAGCAGGTCGCCGTCAGTCTTGACGGCAAGACGTTGTTCATTGCCAATGAAGACGACGCGAAAATCAGCGCCATCGACGCGGTGTCCGGCAAGCTGATTGCCGAGATGGAGGTCGGTGGGGAGCCCGAGGGCGTGAACCTCAGGCCGGACGGCAAGGAAGTCTGGGTCACCTCGGAAAACGATGGCGCCGTGTTCGTCATCAATGCGGCGAAACCGGAAGTCGTGCAAAAGATCCCGGTGGGTCACCGGCCGCGATCGACGACGTTTTCGCCCGACAGCGCGCGCGCGTATGTGCCGGCCGAAAACGACGGCACGGTAAGCGTGATCGACACCGCCACGTACACGGTCGTCGCCACGATCACGCTCTCGGGTACCGACCAGCGTCCGATGGGCGGTGCAATCTCGAGCGATGGGAAGTTCTTGTACATGACGACGGGCCGCGGCAAGACGGTGGCGATCATCGACACGGCGACGAATACCCGCGTCGGGTCGGTGGAGGTGGGGCCGCGTCCCTGGGGCGTGGCGATTTCGCAGGACGACAAGACGGTGTTCACGGCCAACGGTCCGTCGAACGACGTCTCGTTTGTGGACGTTCAGTCCCGCTCGGTGAAGGCCAGGGTCAAGGTTGGGGACGGTCCGTGGGGTGCCCTGTTCGTGCCGTGATCGCCGCGTGACGCTCGAGGAGACGCTCAGCGCGCACCACCACCGGCACGTCAATCATCTTCCCATCAAGCGACCACGACCCGCGGCCGGCCGCGGCGTGCACCGCGTTCCCTTCGACGATCCGCGTCGCATGGGCGACTTCGTCAGGAGACGGCGAATAGTACTGGTTGACGATCGGCACCTGGCCGGGATGGATGCATCCCGCGCCCATGAATCCGAACCGGCGCGAACGTAGAACCATGTTCGCGAAGGCGTCGAGATCGGCAAACGACGCGAGACTGTCGATGAAACCGAGCGGCATGATGCCGGCGGCGCGCGCCGCAAAGATCATCTGCTGCTTGGGCATGAGCAGCGTGGCTTCGCTCGGCTCCATCCCGGTCTCGAGCGCAAAATCCTCTCCGCCGATATTCATCGCCGCCAATCGCGGGCTGGCGGCGGCAATCGCGGGCATCTGAAAGAACGCCGCCGGCGATTCAATCATGGCGATCAGCCGTGTGTGTCCCGACCGCAGACCGCGCGTGGATTCGAGCCGGGAAATGGCCTCGTCAATGCGCTTGATGTGATCCGCGCTCTCGGCCTTGGTCACCGCAATGCCATCGACGTCTTCGCCGATCGAGGCGTCGAGGTCCTTGAGGGTGACGTCCATCGGGCTGTTGATGCGGACCACCACATCGGCGCCGCCCCGGCGGACGCGTTTGGCGGCGGCGGGTACGAGCTGCCGGGCCGCGTCCTTTTCCGAAGCCGGCACGCTGTCTTCGAGATCAAGCTGGATGCAATCGGCGCCGCGCGTGTGTGCCTTTTCGACGAAGCGCTCGACGTTGGCGGGCACGTACAGCAGCGACCGCCAGACTGGGAGGTTGGGTTTCACGTTTCGGGTTCGAAGACCTCGCTATTGTAAAACTCTCCGAGCAATTCCTGCTCACTCGGTTTGTCTTCGGGGATAACCCGGCTGACCCAGGTTGTATTCATGTAGTGCTTGACGCTGATGTTCTCGCTCGTGATGTTGCCGCCCCACGTGCCGCAGCCGAGGCTGGCGGTCATCGGCATGCCATTGTCGAACGATCCGGCATTGCCGCGCACGTTGGGCTGTCGCACCATGATGCGGCTGACCGGCGCCATCATTGCCAGCCGGTGAATGTGATCGTCATCGAACGACGCGATTCCGACCGAGTGTCCCTTCCCGCCGACTTCAAAGATGTCCGACACCATCCGCATCGCCTGGTCGAATCCGCGGTACCGGAAAACGGCCAGGACCGGTGACAGCTTCTCGCCCGAGAACCGGTGCGCTTTGCCGATGCGATCTTCCGTGACCATGATGAAGGACTTGTTGGCAGGTAAGAGGACGCCCGCCTTCGCGGCAATGACCGACGCGGCGCGCGCCACGGTGTCGAGCGTACGGCGGCCGTGCTCGTCCCACATCACCGCCTCGAGCCGGCGCTTTTCCTCAGGACCGGCCAGATAACCGCCCTCGTTCTGCAAGTGCTCGAGGAATGTCTCGTAGACCGTCGCTTCGACGAGCAGGTTGCCGTCGCATGAGCAGCCGGACCCATGATTCTGCGTCTTGCTGATGCGCGTGTTCCGGGCTGCGTCGGCCAGGTTGGCAGTCTCGTCGACGACAACCGTGGCGTTGCCGGCGCCGACGCCATAGGCCGGCCTTCCGGAACCGTACGCCGCCCGCACCATCGCCGTGCCGCCGGTGGCAATGGTGAGATCACAGATCGACATGAGCTCCTGAGCCAGCGGGATGCTGGGTTTGTCGAGACAGAGCATCAGGTCTTCGGGCGCCCCCTGCTTCTTCAGCGCCGCGCGGATCACCCGCGTGATCTCGATTGCCGTTCTCCTGCTTAACGGGTGAGGCGAGAAGACCACCGCGTCCTTGCACTTGATCGCGTTGATCGCCATGTTGACCATCGTGACCAGCGGATTGGTCACCGGCAGCACGCCGGCAATGACACCGGCAGGCTTGGCGTACTTCACGATGCCCTTGTCTGGGAGCTCTTCGATGATACCGACGCTCTTGGTGCGCAGCGCGTCGCGCAGAATGCCGAGGATCTTCCAGCGCCTCGCGGGCACACCGTCGGCGCTGCCCATGCCGCTTTCCTCGACGCTCATGCGCGTGAGCCGTCCGAATGTCTGCTCGTTGGCGGTGGCCCAGGCGACCGCCCGGCACAGGCGGTCCACCGTGGCCTGATCATAGTCGGCGACGGCGGCCATGGCGGTCCGCGCCCGCCCGAGGAGGTGTTGGGCGGAGGCGGTTTCCTCGTCTGAAATCGCCCGCGCCGTTTTGACAATCATCTAATGGCCCGCTGGTCGTGTTGGCTTAGGGCCGTTCCGTAGGAACGGCCCGGCGACGTTGGTCGAGAGACGATGGGGTTACCCTCCACGTCGTTGATACGCTCCCTTAGAAGCTGTATTTCACCGCGAACTGCATGATGCGCGGGTCGCCGACCGTGTTGGTGACACGGCCGTTGGTCAGCGCCGTCGAGCCAATCTGCACCGTCGGGTTGGCCCAGTTCTCGTGATCGAAGATGTTGAACGCTTCGACGCGCAACTCGAGGCGGCCGCTGTCGCCCGTCCGCAGGCTGCGCGAGAACGAGACGTCGACGTTCCAGAAGCCCGGACCCGTCAGGTAGCCCTTCGGCGTGTTGCCCCACACTCCGGGCGTGTTCGGCGCAAACGCCGCGAGGTTGAACCAGGCCATCGACTGCGCGCCGCCGGTATTGGCGAACGTGCGCTGGTCCTCCGGCAGGTTCGGGTCAACCCCCGACACGAGCATTGGCCGCTGCGGCCCGTTCGTCAGCGCGAAGTCGCCGGTCGTGGTCGGCGTGATCGGGCTGCCGCTCCGCGCCTGCCAGATGATGCCGGCCTGCCAGTCCCTGGTGATGGCATCGAGCGCGCCGGACCCGATTCCCGGGCTGAGCAGCACCGCCGACAGGTTGAAGTTGTGTCGGCGGTCCGCCACGCACGGACCTCGGTTCGTGGACGTGTCCGGACCCGGATGGCTCGTGGTGATGTCCTCGATCGGTACCGGGAACTGGTTGGTGATGTCGGTGCCCGGCTCGCCCTCGTTGATGCACTTGCTGAGCGTGTAGTTCGAACTCACGCTCCAGCCATCGCGGAACCGCTTCTGCAGGCCGAACCGCACGCCGTCGTAATCGCCCTTGGCCTCGTCGAATGTCTGCGTCACTCCGTTCGCGGCGTAATACTTGCCCTCCGTCGGGTTCAGCAGCGTCAGCAGCGTCCGCGCCTGGCGATTTGCCGTCGTCGTGTTCGAGCAGGGGCCCGCCGCCGTCAGGCCGTACTGCCCGGCGACGCAGTTGCCGGGAATGTAAATCGACGGGTTTTCTTCGTAGCCGCTCCAGATATTGGTGGTGCTGTTGCCCATATAGGTGACGTCGAACATCATGTTGCCGAGGAACTGGCGCTGATACGACACGTTCCACTGCGTCACCTGCATCGGCGTCACTGGGATCGGCATACTGACGTAGACGCCCTGTTCCGGGAACGTCACGTTCGTCCCCGGCAGCGTCACCATCTGGCCCTGGCGCGGGTAGTTAATCGACACCAGCGGATCGCCTCCGGGCGTCGTCGACCACGGATCGGCGAAGTTGATCGCGCAACCGTTCCGCGAGACGTTGCAGGTGGCCGGCGCGATGGCGTTGACCGTCTGGCCGAACGGGGGGTTCAGCATGTGGTGGGCGTACTGCCACAGCTTCGGCGAGTCGTAGTAGTGGCCGATGCCCACGCGAATGGTCTGCACGTTGTCGCCACGCGGATCCCAGACGATGCCGGCCCGAGGCGCAAACTTCGCCAGACTGTTGGTGTTGTTCGATCCGTTGGTCGGGAATCCTGGGTCGCCGTTGAACATCAGACCGACCGGCGCCTTCGGGTAGACGATGCTGCGGATCCCTTTGTCGAAGTTCTCACGACTGAACGCCGTCGTGAAGCCGTTGGCGTCCTTGGCGGCCAGATATGGCTCCCAGCGGATGCCGTAGTTCAACGTGATGTTGCGGCTCATGCGCCAGACATCGCCAGCGTAGAACCCGAACGCGTTGATCGACTGGTCGTTGATCTGGCTGCCACCCTGGCGGAAGGTCGCCGGCAGGCCCAGGACGAAGTCGGCGAGATTGAGGCCGCCGTTGACGTTGTTGGTGCCGCTGGTGAAGAGCCCGGTGAACCCGATGTTCCCGTTCGACTGGAACGTGCCGTCGCCATCGGTGTGGGGACGCGCCCACATGCCGCCGAACGACACGCTGTGCGATCCCTTGTTCCAATCGAAGTCCTGCGCGATAGACGGGGTCAGCACGTAGAACCTGCCGGTAAACCCGCTGCCGCCCCAGCCCGCCGTGCCGCCCGCCATGAAGTCCTGGCCGCCACCGGTGGTGTACTGGAACGTCTTGACGCCGAGCGTGGTCCACGTCGGCGCACCGTCGCCCTGAATGCGCTCGGTAGAAGTGTGCTGGATCGACACGCGCGTGGCGCTGAGCAGGTTCGGCGTGAGCACGTTGTCCCAGCCGCCGGCCAAGGTCTGCATGCTGGCTTCGTTGCCGGCGCCGTTGCCGCTCATCTCGATCAGATTCGGCTTGTCCTTGTTGAACAGCGGCGCGTGCAGGTAGTGCGTCGTAAACAGCCGTGCGAAGACGCGCTGACTGTCCGTCATCTGGTAGTCGATGCGACCGATGTACTGCTGCTCGTCGCTGTTGTTCGGCAGCTGCACGACGTAGCGGCCGCAGCCGTTCGTATCGATTGCTGGATCCGGCATGGGCAGCATGGCCATCATCTTGAGCGAAATCGGATTGAACAGCGCCGGATCGACCTGGTTGTTCACGAACGGGGCGCCGAGCGTGCGCGCCGTGCCGCCTCGGCATTCGGCCGACATGATGCGGCGAAAGTCACCGCGCCGCACTTCGGCGGTCGGCACGACCTGGTCCTGCGCCGTCGGGGCAATACGCGTGTTGGTGATCTGCGTGCCGGCGAAAAAGAACAACTTGTCCTTCACCAGGGGCCCACCAAACGTGCCGCCTGCCTGGTTGCGCCGCAGACCGTCGTCACGTCCGAGCCCGCCGTTTTCCTGGCGCTCGAAGTAGCGAATGGCGTTGAAGGTGTGGTCGCGCACGAAGTCGAAGGCGTTGCCGTGGAAATTGTTGGTGCCGGCCTTGGTCACGGCGTTCACCGTGGCGCCGGTCGACATGCCGTAGCGCGCGGCGCGCACGCCGGTCTCGGTCCTGAACTCCTGCAGCGCGTCGGGAAATGGCATCGGGTTGCCGGTGTTGTTCTGCGGGTCGTTGTTGAAGCCGCCGTCAACCAGGTACATCGTGCTGTTGCCGGTGCCGCCCGCGACCGAGATCGCCACCGCGTTCGGATACTGGCGATTGTCGGTCAAGCCCGTGTTCTCGACGGCTGAACCCGAGAGCACAATGAGTTGAAGCGCGCTACGGCCGTTGAGCGGCAGGTCGACGATCTGCTCCTGGCTCACGACCGTGCCGACGTTGACGTTGCGGGTCTCCACCAGCATCGCGTCGGCGGCGACCGTGATGGTTTCCGCCAGCGTGCCAAGTTTCATGTTGACATTGACTGACCGCGCGTCGCCGACGGCGAGCACGATGCCGGTTTGCTCGAAGGCGCTGAAGCCGCTTAGTTGCGCGGACAGCTTGTAGGGGCCGACCGGCAGACTCGTGAACACGTAGCCACCGTGTTCATTGGTCACAACGGACCGCGTCATGCCGGTGTCGGTCTGAACGACCGTCACGTCCACACCAGGCAACGTGCCGCCTGATTCATCCAGCACCGTGCCCGAGAGCTGGGCAACCGCGACGGTCTGGGCAAATGCCGGCGCTGACATCAGCGCGATTGCCAGAACCGCTACTACGGAGTAACGACCCATCGTCTTCCTCCAAATCAAAGGCAAAACCTACTGTGTCCGTGTACTGCAGCACGCGCCAACGCCAGTGAGAGCGCGCCAAAATCTCTCTCACCTATACGGTTGTCTTATTGTCCTAACTTGTATTACTGCTACTGAGCGCGTATACTGCGCCCGCTCGGGGGCCGTGTCAAGTGCTTGTTTGGGGCTCGCCTACCGGCCGGAGGATTTGCAATGAAACGCGTGGTGTTACAGGTTGTCGTCATTGGCTTTGCGATCGGCGTCGGCGTGTCCGCGCAGCGAGCGGGCGACTGGCCGACCGTTGGCAACGACCCCGGAAGCATGAAGTTCTCCACGCTCACCGAGATCACGCCAGCCAATGTGTCGCGGCTGAAGCAGGCGTGGACATTCGACACCGGCGCGCCGGCCGGCGGCTACACCATCACGCCGATCGTCATCAACAACGTGATGTACCTCCCGGTTCAGAGCTCGATCATCGTCGCGCTCAAGGCCGACGCCGGAACCGAGCTATGGCGGTTCGACCTCAAGATGATTCCCGCCCTCGGCGCGAATCCGTCAGCCGGCGGCCGCGGCATTTCTTACTGGCCCGGCACGGCGCAGGCGGCGCCGCGGATCGTCATCGCCACGTCGAACGGATTCCTCGTGCAACTCGACGCCAAAACAGGCACGCCGATTCCAGGCCCGGCGGGCGCCGTGAATCTCGCCGTCGGCGTGATGGAGAAGTTCGGGCAGCCGTACTCGATGCAAATGCCGCCGGCGATCTACCAGAACTTGGCGATCATCGCGGGACGTACCGGTGAACAGGGACGCTACGGTATCCCCGGCGACCCGCGAGGCATCGACCTGCTCACCGGAAAGGAAGTGTGGCGGTTCCATGTCGTGCCGCGACCCGAGGACGAGAACTTTGGCACCTGGGGCCTGGATGGCTGGCAGGATCGACGCGGTCCCGGTGTCTGGATCCCGATGTCGGTCGATCCGGTGAACGACCTGGTGTTTGTTGCGCTCGGTAACGCGACCGATCAGAATTATGGCAACAGCCGGCCGGGCTCGAATCTGTATGCGACATCGCTTCTCGCCCTGCAGGCGTCGACCGGCAAGCGCCGATGGCATTTCCAGATGACGCACCACGACATCTACGACTGGGACCTCGCGTCGCCGCCGTCGCTCGTCGAGGCCACGAAAGATGGACAGAAGGTGCCGGCCGTCGCGCAGATGACGAAGCAAGGCATGCTCTTCATGTTCCACCGGCTCACGGGTGAGCCGCTGTTCGGTGTGGAAGAGCGGCCTGTGCCGAGGTTCGATGCGCCGGGCGATCAGGCGTGGCCGACCCAGCCGTTTCCGGTGAAGCCCGCCGGCCTCACGCGTGATGCCATGACGCGGAAGGAAGTGAGCAAGATCTCACCAGAGGCGGAGAAGTACTGCACCGAGATCTTTGACAAGTCCGTGAACATGGGACCGTACACGCCGTACGGCATGGTGCCCAGCCTCGTGTTTCCGGGTTCGGAAGGCGGTGGTGGATGGGGAGGCGCGGCCGGCAATCCCGCGCTCGGCCTCGTGTTCGTGAACACGCGTCATCTTGGCGTGATCGCGCAGCTGCAACCCAGCATGTCGTCAGGGGTTCTTCCTTCGTTCGGCAAGCAGAAGGTGCCGACGAACTTTTATGTCGATCCGCAGGGCTATCCGTGCAACGCACCGCCGTGGGCCGAGCTGATCGCGGTGAGTACGAGCACGGGTGACGTGGTCTGGCGCTCTCCGCTCGGCGAGTACGAACAACTCACCGCCAAGGGAATCAAGGGCACGGGGACCGCCGTTAACGATGGCGGGCCCATCACGACAGCCGGCGGTCTGGTTTTCATCGGTTCGGCGAGCGACCGCGGCTTCAGGGCTTTCGACGCGAAGACCGGCAAGGAAGTGTGGAAAGCAACGCTCGACAACGACGTGCTGATGACGCCGCTGTCGTATCAGGGTGCCAATGGCAAGCAGTACGTGGTGGCGGTGGCCGGCGGTGGTGACACATCGTTCCAGATTCCCCCTCGACCGCAGTCCGGGAACGCCACCGTGGTCGCCTTCTCGATTCAGTAGCCTTCGAGGACATCATGGACCGACGAGAGTTTCTGCAGAGCAGCGTGATTGGCGTCCTGGCTGGCAAGGTGCTGAGCGACACCACGCTCGCCCGCGCGGCCGCCGTGCAAGGTCCGGCGGCCGGTGCAGCGCCTGGGGCGCCGCGTAAGCTGATCATGGACGCGTACTCGCGACACCTGCATTGGCTGCGCACGGCGGATGAAGTCGCCGAGGCCGCGATCGAAATGACTTGCGGCGGCGTGAATCCGACCATCCAGGCGTTTCCGGGCCACATCGACCCCGCGAAGGTCGCGACGGAGTTGCCGGCGTTTGTGAAGACCATTCAGAAGCATGGTCTGCGCGTGAAGCAAGTGCGCGGCGGGAACGCCACCGACGTGAGCGCGCCGAACCTCGAAGCGATGGTCGCCACGATGGGACAGATCGGTGTCACGCACTACTGGGTCGGCACCGACAACTACGACATGAGCAAGCCGATCATGCCGCAGCTCGACGCGATCAAGCTCAAGGTCGAGAAATTCGTCAAGCTGAATCAGAAGCATGGCACGACGCTGATGTACCACACGCGCGCCGGCGCCAGTTCCGTCGGCTCGGTCGTGTGGGACTTGCTGTACGTGATGAAGGACTTCGATCCCAAGCATGTGGGGTTCCACTGGGATACCGGACACATGTCGCATCACGGCAGCAACATGTGGGAGCTGCTGATGCGGACCGCAGGCCCCTACGTCGTGGCGATGGGGTGGAAGGATCGCTCCTGGCAGCAGAACCTCGGGTTCCTCGGCGAGGGCGGGCCATTCCCCGGACCACGGACGGCGACGGCGGCGGCCGGTGCGGGAGCCGGCGCTGGCCGTGGCGGCGGCGCTGGACGTGGTGGTGCGCCGGCCGGTGGGCCTCCAGGAGGCGGACCTCCGGGAGGCGGACCTCCGGCCGGTGGACCTCCGGGAGGTGGACCTCCGGGAGGTGGACCTCCAGGCGGACCCGGACGCGGTGGCCGTGGTGGTCCCGGCGGCGGTGGAGGCGGTCGCGACTTTCCGCTGAAGCTGGCCGGCAACACGTTTGCGAAGGGTGGCGGCTGGAACTCGCCATACGTACCGATGGGCACCGGTCTCGTCGATCTCTTCCGCTACGCGACCGTGCTGCGCGACATTGGGTTCGACGGTCCGATGGAATTGGAGGCCGAGTATCCGCTGGGCGGCGCCGATGGCGGCAACGAGAAGATCACGCTGCCGCGCGCGCAAGTGATTGGCAGCCTCAAGCGCGACGTCTTGACGATTCGCGCCGCGTTTGAACAGTCGGGAGCCGGACTGACGATCTAGGGAACCAGGCCGGCCTCAGAAATCCGCGTTTCGCAATTGCCGGGTCATTGAATCGTCCATAGAAAGATCCGGCTGCGATCGACCATCAGCGTCTTCTCCGCGGGCCATTCCGGTCCCATGTTGAAGACGTGCGACACGACACGTGTGCCAGGCTTTAACTCGCGCACCAGCTTCGGTCGAAGACGCTCGTTGATGCTCTGAAGGAGGTAGAGCGTCACGACGTTCGCGTCCCGAATGTTCGCGTCGAAGAGGTTCTGCGTCACGAAACGCACACGGTCGGCCACACCGGCGGCCACGGCGTTTGCTGTGGCCTGCTTCACGAGCCCTGGATCGATTTCGATGCCGACGCCGCGGGCGCCATACTTCTTCGCGGCCGTGATCACCATTCGCCCGTCGCCCGATCCGAGGTCATAGACGATGTCCGTGTTCTTGACGCCGGCGACTTCGAGCATCGCGTCCACCACGGCCTGGGGCGTGGGGACGTAGACGACATCGGGCGCCGTTGGCGTCGCCTTCGACGATTGCGCGACCGCCGACGTTGCAAGCCATACGAATCCGATACCGGCCACGAGCAGCACGGCAAGTGGTTGTCGTCTCATGCCGCACCGGATTCTATCAAGGAGCGTGAGAGCGCCGATATAATCCGGACCGCATGTTTGTCTTGCCGTTGACGGCGCGCGCGGCCCTGGTCGCGCTGATGGTCGCGACGCAGGCCTCTGCACCCGACGTCGACCGCGCGATTGCAGCCGTTCGCGTGAAGGCCGCCGCGGGTGATGTCGTCGCGCAATTCTCGCTGGGCGCGCTCATCTACTACGGTGGCGACGACACCGATCAAGCGATCGAGTGGTTTCGGCGCGCGGCCGCTCAGGGATATGCTCCCGCAGAATTTCAGATGGGCCAGGTGCACGAGTTCGGGTTCGGCGTCGCGCCGGACGCGGGTGCGGCTCTGGTGTGGTACCGGAAGGCGGCCGAGCATGGCAGCGCCGCAGCGCAGCGCGCGGTCGGAGACTTCTACCAAAAGGGACGCGGTGTGGCGGCGGACCCTGCCGAGGCTGCGCGGTGGTACCGCCGGGGCGCCGACGGCGATGACGTGCGCGCGCAAAACGAGCTGGGCCAGATGTATTTTTCCGGCATCGGGGTGGCCCGCGACTATGCCTCGGCGTACGTGTGGTTCTCCATCGCCGCCGGTCAGGCGCCGCTCCTCGACAATCGTCAAGGTCTGCTCGAATTGCGCAACATTGCCGCTGCGAGAATGACGCCCGAAGCGGTGGCCGACGCGGCACGTCGCGTCAAGGCGTGGAAGCCGGCGCGATGACGACATCGCGGCCCTCGAGGCCAGCCAATCCTCATCGCGGTTTGACCTGTTCGAGGCGGGACAGATTCTCCCTTGCGGTTGGGTTTCGCGGATCGATTGCCACCGCGCGCCTGAGATGGACGAGCGCCTCGTCGCGACGACCGGCTTCCGCAAGTGCGCCCCCCAGATCTCCATGCGCGTCGGCCGATTCGGGCAGGAGCTCAACGGCGCGCTGCAAGTGCGCGAGCGCTTCGGCCAGCCGATTGACGGAAAAGAGCAGCGCACCGACTTGCTGGTGCGCTTCGCCAAATGCGGGGTCGATCGCGAGCGCGCGCGTGTACTCGACAAACGCGTCCTGTGGCCGACCGGTCGCGGCCAGCACCTTCGCGAGATTGAAATGCAGGCGCGCATCCCGGGGGGCGAGCGCTGTGGCGCGGCGGAAATGGATCAGGGCGGCCGTCACGTTACCGGTGGCGAGTAACGCGCCGCCGAGAAAGTTTTCATTCGCCGCCGAACGCGGTTCGAGTCTCAGCGCGCGTTCCAGTTGAGCAATCGCTTCGACGAAGCGGCCCGTTCGCACATAACTGATGCCCAGGAAGGCGGCGTGCGCTGCGCTCGCGGGATCCGCCTTGACCAACGCTTCGCCGCCGGCGACATCAATTTGAGCGGCGTGGCGCGCAAATGATTCCGCCAGCCGCGCCGAATCTTCCGGTGTGCGGGCCACCACCTGGACGCCCAGGTTCCCCATTTCGTCGTGCGACTGCGGCCCCCAGGTCACCCGTCGTGGCGGCTTACTCGGGTTGCGCGGATTGTCTGCCGAGTTGTCGTACGAATATCTCATGACGATGGTCGAGCCGCTTGGGAGCGCGACCGGCGTGGTGAAGCGGTAGTCCTGTTGCCAGTTGAAGCTCCAGTGGCGGATGTGAATGAGCGATCGGGTCGCGCCGCCGGGCAGGACCGCGTGAACTTCCATCTCGGCCCCGAGATAATGCGCGTGTGGATATACGCTCAGCACTTCGACGTCGGCCGGCAGGGTGTACCGATCCTCAATCGCATAGTCTCGCGCGCCGGCCGGAATGTCGATCGCCTTCGATCCCATCACGATCATCACCGGTGATTTTGCCGGTGCGGCATCGGTAAAGAACAAACCGATCGTCGGCTGCACGTCGATCGGCGTCGAGCCCGGCATCAGGTGGAGCTCGACGACGAGATCGCTGCCCCCGTTCAAGACCCAGGGGAGATGGTCGGGCGCGACCATCGGCCCGCGGCCCGGAGCCCAACCGAGAAAGTGACCATCCGGATCCTGCACGCCGTTTGCGGCCATGCCGTCGAAGCCAGGTTGACCATCGACGCCGTCATCGGCGCGCGCGGCTCGCTGCTTGTCGATCCGAATGACGGCATGGTGAATCGGTGCAATGCCAGGCAGGAACTCCATCGCCCGCACATAACGTGTCGCCGGCACCGCCAGGCGGATCACGAGGTTGCGATACACGTCGTGACCCGCGCCGGGAGCGAGCGTGTAGGGACGAGGCGGGGAGGCGATGAGATCGGGCGTACCGAGTTGCCACGTCGACGAGATCACCGGCACCGTCGGCAGTTGCCGTGGATCGCCCTCTGGCGCGCCGGATTCGGCCCAGTGCTGAATGAGGGCGATCTGGCGATCGTCGAGACGTCGTTCGCCAACGAATGGCGGATCCAGGTGATCAGGTAGCCACGGCGGCATGAATCGACGTTGCACCGCACCGGCGATCAATTGCGCGCGCGATTGCGCGTCGGAGTACGTCAGTAGGGAGAAGGGCGCGGACTGGCCCGGCCGATGACAGCCGATGCAATGCGCGAAGAGGATTGGCGCGATCTCTCCGGCGTAGGTGGGTGGAACACGCTCCGTCGGCGACCTCGCACAACTGGCGGCAACGGCCAGGCCTACGACGAGAAGCGCTTCACAGCAACCGCGGCGCGGCGCCGTCATAACTACGCCGACGTTTCGACTTCAGTCGTCCACGTCCACCGGCCCTGGCGCTTCACGCGCACCAGATTCACCGAGTAGTGGTACTTGTCGGCGCGGTAGTAGATGTCGACCACTTCAAACGGCCGATCGGCTGTGGTAAACATGATGCGGGTCATGTGCAGGACGGGGTACAGGACCGGAATGCCCAGGCGACTGGCGACGTCCGGATCGGCTGGGGCGGCGGCGATGGTCTCCCTTGCCCGAACGATCGGGATTTTCAGATCTTCTTGCAGAATCTTGAGTAGTGGCTGCGTCTGCAGGTCGGCCGCCTTGATGCGGCTCCCGATCGACACCGGCAAGTAGTTCAGCGTGAACGAGAACGGCTCGCCGTCGATGTCACGCACCCGCTTGATCAGCACGACCTCGCTCGCGTCGGGATCGAGGGCGAGCGTCTTGGCGAGCTCCGCCGTGACCGGCGTGCGCGCAACTTCGACGTCTCGGACCGTCAGCTTGCGAACCCGGTCCTGCAACTCCTCGAGAAACCCGGTGTAACGTACTGGTGCCAGCCGCTTCGGCGGGTTGAGGGCCACAAAAGTGCCCTTGCCTTGAACTTTGACCAGGAGTTTTTCGCGGACCAGTTCGCGAAGCGCCTCGCGGAGCGTAACGCGACTGACTTGCAGCTCGCCGCACAGGTCGTGCTCGGAAGGAATTTGTGCGCCAGGCAGGTAGTCCCGGGTCGCAATGCGGTGACGGATCAGATGCTGGATTTGCTGATACAGCGGAACGCCAAGTTCTCTGCGCAGCCCAGCGGGCGCCCGACCCGTCGTGGCTTCTTTGGAGGGAGTTCTCAGCGGCACAGCTTCGTGAAATCCAGGACGACCGGAGAAGAGCATATCAGTCATCGTAGCTTGTATAGTTATCCGTACATGTATAGCATATGACAGCTCATGAAATTCCGCCGCCCCGTGAGCCCGATCGAGGGCCGCAAGTGAAGCCGCTGCAAGGCGTCCGCGTGCTGGATCTGTCGCGGATGGTCGCCGGCGGTGTGGCGGGCATGTTGCTCGCTGATTTCGGCGCCGAAGTCGTCAAGGTGGAGCAGCCGAAGACCGGCGATCCGCTTCGGCAGTGGACGTCGGACGGCCAGCCGCTCTGGTGGAAAGTCTACGGCCGCAACAAGCGATACATCACCCTCAACCTCAAGGATCCCAAGGGACGGGACCTGCTGCAGCGCCTGGTGCCACGCTTCGACGTCGTGATGGAGTCGTTTGTCCCAGGAACGCTCGAGCGAATGGGGCTCGGCTGGGACGTGCTGCAGGGTTGGAATCCACGCTTGATATTGGCGCGGATCTCCGGATGGGGCCAGACCGGTCCCACGAGCCAGCGGCCCGGGTTTGGCACGTTGATCGAAGCGGCCAGTGGCTTCGCTGCCATGAACGGCGAGCCCGACGGCGGACCCATCGTCCCGAGCTTCCCGCTGGCCGACATGACGTCGGCGTTGTATACCGTCAACGCCATCATGTTCGCTCTGTATCACCGCGACGTGCACAATGGCGGCGGCCAGATTGTGGATGTGGCGCTCTTCGAGTCGCTGTTCTCATTGCTCGGCCCGCTGGCGGCCGAGTACGAGGTGCTGGGCACGTTGCGGCAACGCAACGGCAGCCGCTCGAAGAACGCCGGACCGCGCGGGTGTTACCAGACCAGTGACGGACGATTCATCGCGGTGAGCGGTTCCACGCCGAAGATGGCCGAGCGCTTCCTGGTGAGCTATGGGCTGGGCAACCTGCTGGCAGATGAGCGCTTTGCCACCAACGAAGCCCGCGTCGACAACGGCGTCGAACTGGACGAGGCGATCGAACGCGCGATCTTCAGCCGCACGCTCGACGAGAACCTCGAAATCATCAACCGCAATGCCCTGACCGCCGTCGCCGTGCAGACCGTCGCGGACATCGAACGCGATCCCCACTGGCAGTCGCGTCAGCTGCTCCTGGACGTGCCCAACGGCGCAGGTACGGTACGCATGCACAACGTGGTGCCGCGCTTGTCGGAAACGCCCGGCGAAATTACCTGGGCGGGCGGAGCGCTCGGCGAAAACAACAGGGACGTCTATGGCGGTGAACTTGGCCTGGACTGCGACGACATCGCCTCGCTTGAAGCAGCCGGAGTCATTTGAGTCCGCATGACGGGTCTCGCGGCAGTGTAGGCGACATGGCACCGACGGCGTCGACCCCGCAAACCGGCACAGTCGTTTCGGCCTCGGACGCGCGTCGCGCGCGCTTGCTGATCGACGGCCACTGGACCGATGGCGTCAGTACATTCGCCGTCTACGACAAATTTTCGGGCGGACAGATTGGCGTAGCCGACCGCGCTTCTCGCGAACAGGTGAATGCGGCGGTCGCCGCAGCCCACCGTTCGTTTACCGAGCACAAACTGGATCCATCCGAGCGTTACCGCATTCTTCGCCGCGCGGCTGAGCTCATCGAGCAGAAGAGCGAGCTGCTGGCCCGCACGATTATCGCCGAAGCCGGGTTCCCCGCCATTGACGCTAACAATGAGGTCGCCCGAGCCGCGCAAACGTTCCTGATCTCGGCAGAAGAGGGCAAACGACTGGTAGGCGAAGTCGTGCCCATCGAAGGTGCGCCAGGGAATGCGCATCGCCTCGCCTTCACGTTGCGAGTGCCGCGTGGCGTGGTGTGCGGGATCACGTCGTTCAACGCGCCGCTCAATTTCGCGGCACACAAGACCGCGCCCGCCCTGGCGTCCGGCAATACGGTGGTGCTCAAAGCCCCGCAAGCGACACCGTTTTCGGCGGCACTGCTATTCGAAATCCTTCTCGAGGCGGGCCTGCCGCCCGGTCATGTCAACCTGGTGCAGGGCCCCGGTGCTGAAATCGGCGAGTGGCTGGTCGCGAATCCGGCGATTCGGTTCTTCACCTTTACCGGCAGCACCGAAGTGGGGAAGCATCTCCATCGCTCCGTCGGACTTCGTCCGATGGCGCTCGAGTTAGGCAGCATCGCGGCGACGATTGTGTGTGACGACGCGGATCTGGAACGAGCGGCCCCGCGATGTGCGAACTCGGCGTTCCGCCGTGCCGGGCAGGCCTGTACCTCGACCCAGCGATTGCTCGTGCACGAGGCGGTCTTCGATCGATTCCTGCAGCTCTTTGCCGCGGCCGCCGAGGATCTGGTGGTCGGAGACCCTCACCTGCCCGCGACCGTGATCGGGCCGATGATTAGTGAGGCCGAGGCGGCGCGGGCCGAACAGTGGGTCCAGCAAGCGGTCGCCGCCGGCGCGCAGATTGTGGTGGGCGGCCGCCGGGATCGCGCGCTCGTGTCACCAACCATCCTGACCAACGTTCCCGCGACGACCAAGGTTCTCTGCGAGGAGATTTTTGCGCCCGTCGTCTCGGTCATACCGTTTCGACAGCTCGACGAGGCCATCGCGATGGTGAATGCAACGCCGTTCGGACTGGCGGCCGGCATCTTTACCGGCAACATCAATCGCGCCTTCCTGGCCGCTCGCGGCCTGCACGTCGGCGTCGTGCACATCAATGAAGCCTCCAGCAGCCGCGTCGACCTGATTCCATTTGCCGGCGTGAAGGACAGCGGGATGGGTCGAGAGGGTCCGAAGTACGCGATGCAGGAAATGACCGAAGAGCGCCTCGTGACGCTCAGCCTTTAGAGAGAGGACCCGGACATGACTGGTGCCACCTTCATTGCCCGCTGCCTCGCGCAGGAGGGCGTCACAAAAGTGTTCGGACAGTGCGGGCACACCAACTACGCCCTCATCGACGCCTGTCACAAACTTCGGATCGAGTACGTGTCGTTCAGGCATGAACAGCAGGCGGCCCACGCCGCCGATGCCTATTACCGTGTCTCCCACAAGCTGGCCGTGGTCAACGTGCATCTCTCGCCGGGCCTGACCAACGCCCTGACCGGCGTGGCCACCGCCGCTGCGGACTTTACGCCGATGGTCGTCATCGCCGGGAATACGCCGTCGTACCACCACGCGCGCGAGCCGCACCAGGGCATGCGCCTCCACGCCGACGCGTCGCAAGGCGACATCTTCCGGCCGATCTGCAAACGCGTGTGGCGAATTGATGCGCCGCACTATCTGCCCGACGTCGTGCCGCGTGCGCTGAATCTTGCCCAAACCGGAAAGCCCGGCGCCGTGTTGCTCGACGTCCCGATGGACGTGTTTTCAGGACAAGTCGATGCGCAGCCGATCACGATCTCGCGTCGCGCGAATTACGACCGGCCGGTCGGGACGCCAGCGGCCGTGTCGCAAGCAGCGCAGCTGCTCGCGACGGCCCAGCGCCCCGTCATCATCGCCGGTAACGGCGTGACGCTGGCGGAGGCGTCGGCCGAACTCCGGGAGTTGGCCGAGCGAATCGGCGCACCGGTGGCGACGACGCTGATGGCGAAGGGAATCTTTCCAGAGGACCATCAACTGGCCCTCGGCATGATCGGAATTTGGGGATCGCGCGCGGCGAACGAGACGGCGAACGGCGCTGACGTGATTGTCGCGATTGGGACCGGCTTCGCCGAGGCGGATTGCAGCTCGTGGAACCCGAGATACACCTTTGCGATTCCGCCGACGCGCCTGATCCAGATCGATCTCGATCCCCAGGAGATCGGCAAGATCTACCCGGTCGAAGTCGGGATCGTGGGGGATGCGCGACTGACATTGCGCGAACTGGTTCGAGCTTTTGACGGCCACACCGAGCCTGCCTCGCGCCGCGAGTACTTGCAAGTCGTGCAGACGCGAAAGCAGGGCTGGGCCGAAGAGCTCAAGACCAGTCAGGGTGACTCCGGCGTGCCGATTCACCCCGCACGCTTGTTGGCGGAACTGGCCGAGGCGGCGCCAGCCGACGCGATCTTTGTGACCGACGTCGGCTGGAACAAGAACGGTGCGGGTCAGCAGTTACGCTCCTGTCGCCCGCAATCGTTTCTGACCAGTGGCGGCATGGCGACGATGGGGTTTGCGCCGCCGGCGGCGATTGGTGCGAAGCTCGGCGCGCCGGACCGAAAAGTCATCGGCCTGGTCGGAGACGGCGGGTTGACGTCGGTGATCGGTGCGCTGGCGACCGCGGTCGAACTCAACGTGCCTGTCCTCTGGGTGTTGTTCAATAACTTCTGCTTCTCGACGATCCGAACCGTGGGCACCACCTACTTCAACAACGCCTACGGCACGGAATTCACCCGCCCCGATGGCACGCCGTACAATCCCGATTTCATGTTGCTGGCAAAGGCGTTCGGCATCGAATCTGCGCTCGTCGAAGATCCGGCTAACCTTCGCACTGGGCTCAGGGACGCCCTGAGGTCCGACCGACCGTACCTCCTCGAAGTGCGCACGAGGGGTGATGTGCCGATGCCGCGGACCGGATACTGGGACATCGCCGACTTCTTGCGCCTCGGTAACGACTAGGCCGGCGCGAGGCAGGGTTACCGCGGAGATCAGTCGAGCCCGATCCGCTTGAGCGCCGACACGAAGCGCGGGTCGTCGCGCAACGTCTCGAACCGCGGATCGACCTTCAGGGCCAGCAACTCGAAGCATCGATCGTCGCAGGACTTGGCGAGCCACGCGAACCCCTTCTCGTCGTCGCCGAGTGCGAAGTGCACGGCGACATACTCAAACGGCGAGACGTAACGGGTCGCCGCTTGTTGGTCCAGCTGCCGCAGCACCGCTCGCGCTGAATCGTGCTTCCCAGCTAACGCAAAGGTACGGGCGAGCGCCGCGTTGGCTCGCGGCGACAGCGGCGCCAACTCGACCGCGCGGCTGAACGCCGCTTCAGCTTCGTCGAAATCCTTTCGCTGCTCCTGGATCAATCCGAGCGTCAGGTAGGCGGCGGCGAAGTGAGGATTGAGCTCGATCGTCTGGTCGCAATGCTCGAGAGCTGCATCGTAATCACGGCGATAACAGAACACGACGGCGACGTCGCGGGCGATGATCGACGATACCGGATCCAGCGACTGCGCGAATTGCATCTGGTCGAGCGCATCATCGAGCCGTCCCATCGGGACCAGGCACGACATCGCGTACCAGTGATGCGCCGTCGGATACCGCCGGTTCAACTGAATGGCTTGCAAGTACTCGCGTTCGGCGCCCGCCCAATCCCAATCCTGGGTTGCCCGCACGTGGGCGAGCGAGGTATGCGCCTCTGCCGAATGGCCGTCGAGCATCACCGCTGACGCGGCGCTCGACGCCGCCCTGGCCCAGACATCCGCCGGCCCGAGCACGCCGTAGTGCGCCAGCAATCCGTAGGCGTCAGCCAGGCCGCTGTGCGCCAGAGCGAATTGCGCGTCCTCGCCGACAGCCCTCTCGAAAAATTCGACAGCCTTCTGCAAGCCTTCTTCGGTTCGCTGGTTGAGGTGATAGCGGCCCTGCATGTGCAGGTTTCGCGCGGCAAGGTTCTCGTTTGGTCGCCGCCCGTCGGCCGACGATGGGCTCTCGAGGATCTCGGCCTGCAGACGATTGATGACGGCCTTCGCGACGACTTCCTGCGCGCCGACGGCATCGGCCAGGGGCAGGTCGACGGATTCGGACCATAGGTAGTGGCGGCTGGTTCCGTCCTCAAGCCTCGTGGTGACGCGCACGCGCTCGCCCGCGAGCCGCACGCTGCCGCCGATCACGAGCGCGGCGTCGTGACTGCTGGGCTGATCGCCGGAATGAGCCGGCGTCGCTAACACCCGCAGTTGGCGGATCGCGGTGAGGCCGTGAACGATTTCATCCCGCAGACCGTGACAAAAGTACTCGAGACTTGATCCCGGGCTGCGATCCGCGAACGGCGTCACCGAGACGGTGTTTCGGTTGACTAGCGCGGCGCTGAGTGACGGTCGTGCCGGCGGCGCGCCTTCACGCTTCCGGAAGACGGGGGCATAGCCGCCCTTCGGTAAATCGACGATAAGCTCGTCTCCGCTTCCTTCATCGCGGTAATAGCGGGCCAGCCGCGTGCGCAATCGTCGCGCCTGTACACGTACGATCGGATCCGTGCGCGGATCGAACGAGGATTCCTTTCCGAACACTTGCACGCCGATCACGTATTCCTTGAGGTCCCCGCCGCGTCCCTCGACCGTCTCACCGACGATGAAATTGATGAATCGCTTGAGGCGTTCGACCTGGGAGAAGGTCTTGCTGCCCAGGATGCGGGTCAGTTGCTGGCGGACGACCTTGTCCGACAGCTTGTCAGGCGGAAGCGTCGGTGTGCGCGTGGCCATCGGCCAATCCTAGCGCATTCCAGCGCCGCGGCCGAGGTGCCACGGCGCCGGGCTGCTCAGACGCTAGTGCTTGCTTCGCCATTCGTCGGTCGCGCGAATCGCATTCTCCGTGATCGTCCATGCGCCATTCGGCGAGATGCCGTTCAGCCGCTCTTTGAGATAGATGTCGAAGATCCACGTGGCGATGCCGAGGAAGTCCGGCCCGCCGGCGATCGACAAGCCGTTGTCACGGCGCAGTCCCTCGGGCGCCGCATAGAACCGATCGAGGTGGTTCAGCACGTCGAGGAACTCATCACGGCTGAAGCTGACCGAGGCCCTGAAACTCGCTGGGGTCAGCGGCGTCCGCGCGGGGTTCTTCTGGCGCCACTCATCGGTGCGCGTGATCGCGGCCACGACAATGTCGAACGCGCCGGTGGTGCTGAAGCCCCCAGACCGCGCGGGCAGGTAGATGTCGAAAATCCATTGGGCGATGCCGAGGAAGTCGGGCCGCCCGCCGATCGACAGGCCCTGCGGTCGATTGAGACCAAAGCGGCTCATGTAGAAACCGTGCAGGCGCTCCATCGCCAGCAGCATGTCGGCCCGATCGAAACGCGTGCGAGCCGCTTCGGTCGGCGTTCGAATGGCGCTCTCGGCCAGCTGCGAGTTGTAGAGCAGCGCCATGTGGTTATGATCGTTATCCGACGGCACTTGGCCCCTGCCCATTTGCGCCCCTTCACTTTGGTATTGCGGCTTGGGAATGATCGTCGGACGCGACACGTCGAGTGCAAAGTAGCCGGCGCCGTAATGCATGATCGACCCGAAGTCGTAGGGCCCGACGGGGGGAAAGGTGTACTTGTCAAATGCGAATCGCGCATTGCCCGCCACGTTGCCGATGTCGATGGTGATGTAGTTGTCGCGGTCCGATCGCTGATGTTCGTGATTGAAACCCAGCACATGTCCGAGCTCATGGAGGATCGTGACGCTGGCGCTGCTGCAGGTCGCGCCCAGATTGATCCTTGTCATCACGCCCAATCGGTGACCGACCGTGGCGAAGCACGGTGAGGCCGTCTGCGGATCCGCGACCTCGTCGCGGGTCACCGCCAGAAAGCCGCTTTGCGTGGTGCGCGGAACGAACATGACGGGCGCCACGCGCTGCCACACATCCATGGCCGCGCGAATGCGCAGCCGCTCGACGTCCGAGAAATTGGGTGCCATCTCGTAGGGGATGACACCCCATTCCCAATAGAATTGGCGCTGTCCCACCACTTGGATATTCGCTTGTCGATGACTGACTGGTGGCGCAGTCAGCTGGGCATACTGATCCGGAGTCAGCAGCATGTCGTCGATGACGATGTACTGGTCGAGGCTCGGAACGATCACTGGCGGTGGTAGATGTGGATCCTGGGATTGCGCGCGAGTGTCGGGCGTGAGAAACGCGATGCTGAATGCAGCGAGACCTACGGCGATCAAAGGGGAGGGCTTCGTCATGGAGGCCATACACTATCAGCGTTTGTGCGCTCTAGTGGCAGGCGCCGCGAAGAATCCTTCAGCAGCTGAAGGTCACGGCCAATGATGAGCCAAACCTGAGTGCCAACGTCGAGGCGTGTGCCCCGACGTTGGTCACTTCGTCAATCGAATCTATACGGCGTCGTTCTTCTTCTGCCGATCCTTGCCGGCCTCGTTCTCACGTGCGCCCTTCTCTTCCATTTCCTCGTCGTCGAGCATGTCGCCGACTTCTTCCTTGATCGCGCCCTTGACGCGCTGGCCGGTCGCCGAGGTCTCTTCGGCGATGGCATTGGCGTGCTTGCGAGCAGGTGAATCATCTGGACGGTCGGTATCGTGCGCCATTGAGGTCGCTCCCTTGTTGTTATGCGCGGGCGGCGAGATCCGCTCGCGTACGTTGCGCAAGGAAGGCTGCAAGCCAGCTGCCAGCAGAGCGATCTCGACCGCGATGCGATCGGCGCGCTCGCGGGGCTATTCGAAACGCAGCGCTTCGATGGGATCGAGCGCTGCCGCTTTACGGGCAGGGTAGAAGCCGAAGAACACTCCGGTGATCGCGGCGAAAAGAAATGCCACCGCGATAGACTCCGGCGACACCTTGGTCGGCCAGGTCATCCAGGCAGTGACGCCCTTCGACATGCCGAGGCCGAGCCCGATGCCGATCGATCCCCCGACCAGGCTGAGCACGACCGCTTCGACGAGGAATTGCAGCAGCACGTCGCGGCTCTTGGCGCCGATCGCCATGCGCAGCCCGATCTCGCGCGTCCGCTCGGTCACCGATACCAGCATGATGTTCATGATGCCAATGCCACCGACCAGCAGCGACACGCCGGCGATGCTGGCCAGCAGCGCCGTCATCGTTTCCGTGGCCTGGACGCGCACGCTGGCCATTTCCTCCATGGTCCGCACCATGAAGTCGTCCTGATCGCCAAACGCCACTTTGTGCCTTCCGCGCAGTAGTTGCGTAATGCGCTCGGCGGTAGGAGCAGTATCGGCGGCGGTGGTGGCCGAGACGGTCGCGTTCTGGATGAACGTGATGCCGCGCAGCTTCTTCATCACCGTCGTATAGGGGACGTAGATCACATCGTCCTGGTCCTGGCCCATGCCGGACTGGCCCTTGCTCGACATCACGCCGACGACGGTGAATGGTTGGTTGTTGATGCGAATCACCTGGCCGACCGGATCGTCCGCGCCGAAGAGTTGTTCGTGCACGACAGAGCCAAGCACCGCGACTTTCGACGCGGTCGCGACGTCGACCGGCGCAAAGAAGGCGCCCGCAGTCGTAGGCCACGATCGGATCAGCGGCAGGTCGACATCGGTGCCCTGCACCTGAGTTCCCCAGTTCATGTTGCCGGCGACGATCTGGCCGCGCGTGTTGACGCCGGCAGCCACGTATTGCACACCGGGCAGGTCACGAATCGCCACGGCGTCCTCCGCCGTGAGCGTGCTCGCATTGCCTTGGCCCATGCGCACGCCGCCCTGCTGGAAGTTGCCGGCGCTGACCATGATCATGTTGGTTCCGGCCGCCTGGATCTGCGTCTCGATCGACGATTGCGCGCCGGTGCCGAGCGCGACCATCGTGATCACCGCCGACACGCCGATGATCATGCCGAGCATCGTCAGCGCCGTGCGCATCTTGTTGCGGGCAAGCGCCTTGAACGCGATCCGAAGGACCATCAGGAACGACATCGCTACACCGCCTCCGCTTCCTCTGGTAGCTGCGCGAGCTCGTCGGCCGCAGTCCGCCGTTCGGCTACCCTGCGATCGTTGACGATGTGCCCGTCGCGGAACGACACGATGCGGGTCCCATACTCGGCGATGTCGTGTTCGTGCGTGATCAGCACGACGGTGATGCCGCGCTCTTCGTTCAAGCGTTGAAACAGGCCCATCACCTCGATGCTGGTGCGCGTGTCGAGATTACCGGTCGGCTCGTCGGCGAGCAGGATCGACGGATTGTTGATCAGCGCGCGCGCGATGGCGACGCGCTGCTGCTGTCCGCCCGACAGCTGGTTCGGGAAATGGGTCAGGCGATCTCCCAGTCCCACCGCCGCCAGCATCTCGGCTGCCAGCTTGTGGCGCTCGGATGTCTTCTTCGTCGTGCCGCTGTAAAGCATCGGCAATTCGACGTTGTCGAGCGCCGTCGTCCTCGACAGCAGATTGAATCCCTGGAAGACGAAGCCGATGCGCCGGTTGCGCACTTCCGCCAGCGCGTTCTTCGTCATCGTCGAGACGTCCTGCCCATCCAGCAGGTACTGGCCGGACGTGGGCCGATCCAGGCAGCCGACGATGTGCATGAAGGTCGATTTGCCCGATCCCGACGGCCCGGTGACGGCGAGGAATTCACCGCGCGGCACGTCGATATCGACGCCGCGAAGTGCGCGCACCTGGTGGTCGCCGACGACGAAGGTCTTGACCAGGTGGCGCGTCGCGATTACCGATGGCGCCGCGCTCGCCGGAACCGTGTTCTCGCTCATCAGAATCCGCGCCCGCCGCCCGGAGGGCCGCCCCGGCCCGGACCGCGCCCGCCCGGCATGAGCGGGTTGCCGCTGTTCGCCGCGGGCTGCTGCCGCGTCGA
>Ga0157380_10000427_pt1 | contig 25606 bp, 29 predicted proteins | sample S35metaG_FD_119757 | JGI IMG/M metagenome (GOLD analysis project Ga0157380, IMG submission 119757) | Switchgrass rhizosphere microbial communities from Kellogg Biological Station, Michigan, USA - S3-5 metaG | ecosystem: Host-associated > Plants > Roots > Rhizosphere > Soil | place: USA...
ATGGGCATCGTCGCCCAGGCCGCGGCCGGCTACGCGGCGGCGGGGTACGAGACGGTCGTCGACGGGATCCTCATTCCCGGCTGGTTCCTCGAGCCCCTTGCCGATGCGCTCCGGGATGCCGGGCACACCGTTGCCTGCGCGGTGCTCCGCGCTCCGGCCTCGACCTGCGTCGCGCGGGTGCAAAGTCGTGAAGGCGTGCCGCTCGAAGCGGGCCCCGTCGAGCAGCTGTGTCGCAGCTTCGCCGACCTCGGCGAGTACGAGCGGAACGCGATCGAGCTGGACGGCGAGGGGCCCGAGGAGGCGGCAGACCTCGTCTCGCGGCGCCTGGCGGAAGGTCTGCTGGCGATTTAGCCGGTGGCGCCCGCTAAATTTTGACCCGTGGCCGAGGTCCTCTACTACGCGATACCGGCGTTCGTGGTGCTGCTGGTCGCCGAGCTGCTCTCCTTCAAGTACCTGCGCGACGACGACGACCTGGTTGGCTACGAGTCCAAGGACACCCGCACGAGCCTGACCATGGGCGGCGGCAACGTCGTGATCAACGCGGTCTGGAAGTTCGTCGTCCTGGTCGCCTACGCCGGGCTCTACGAGCTGACGCCGCTGCGGATGCCGGCCGATCAGTGGTGGACCTACGTCCTGCTCTTCTTCGCCGACGACCTCGCCTACTACTGGTTCCACCGCGTCCACCACGAGGTGCGGGTCTTCTGGGCGAGTCACGTCGTCCACCACTCCTCCCAGCACTACAACCTCTCGACCGCGCTGCGGCAGACCTGGACCCCGATGACGGCGCTGCCCTTCTGGGCGCCGCTGGCGCTGGTCGGCTTCGCGCCATGGATGATCCTCACCCAGCTCGCGATCAGCCTGATCTACCAGTTCTGGATCCACACCGAGCGGGTCAAGAAGCTGCCGGCCCCGATCGAGTTCTTCTTCAATACCCCCTCCCACCACCGCGTGCACCACGGCGCCAACGAGGTCTACCTCGACCGCAACTACGGCGGCATCCTGATCATCTGGGACCGCATGTTCGGCACCTTCCAGGGCGAGACCGAGAAGCCGAAGTACGGCCTGACCAGGAACATCCGCACCTTCCGGCCGACCAAGGTCGCCTTCCACGAGTTCGTCGACATCGCGCGCGACGTGCGCGCCGCGACGAGCTGGCGCCACAAGCTCAACTACATCTTCCGCGGCCCGGGCTGGTCGCCCGACGGCAGCGGTGGCGGCACCCGGGGCTGACTCCCGGCAAAATCGGCCTTGAACCGGTTTGTCGTCTTCTCCAGGCGGGTAGTTCCGGCGGCATGGAGCTATCGATACTGCTGATCATCATCGGGATCGTCTTGGCGATCCTCGTCCACTACGTGCTCGGGATCATCGTGATCCTTGTCGGGTTGGCGATGCTCTTGCTTCCTCGGCTAGGTGCGCGCAGGGCGTAGATGTGGTGCGGCGGGGCGCGGATCTCCTTTGCGGAGACCGCGCCCTGGCGTGGCCTGACAAGCTGGTGCGATGGCGCCGTGGAAGCTGCCACTGATCGTTGCCGCCCTCGTTGTGCCGATCGTCGCGGGGTTCCTGCTCGCCGGCCCGGCGCTCGGGGTGGCTCTCGGGGCGCTTGCCGTGTTGGGCCTCTTGGTGGTTGCGGCGCGGCAGCGGCCGCGGGGGCCGATCGGGTTCGAGGCCGAGGATGGCGCGCATCGCGTGCTGATCGTTGCCGCCGACGCCGTTGAGGCTCCGGCGGACGTGGCGCGGATCGTCCGCACGGCGGGAATCGACGAGCCGGCTGACGGCGGCGAGGTGCGGGTGCTCGTGCCCGCGCGCATCGGCTTCATGGACCGCTGGGCCTCGGACGTCGAGGGCGCGAGGCACCGCGCCCAGCAGCGCCTCGTGGTGACGCTGGCGGCGCTTGCCAAGGCGGGCGTGGCGGCGGAAGCGCGGGTAGGGGACGAGGATGTCGTGCAGGCGGTCGAGGACCAGCTGCGGAGCTATCCGGCGACCGAGGTCGTGCTGGTGAGCGGCGAGGCGGAGGACGCCGGCGAAGCGGCGGCCGAGCTGCGCTCGAGGCTGCGGGCGGACTTCCACCACGTGCAGCTGAACGCGTAGGCCCGCGGCTCAGCAGACGTGGGGCCGGGCGGCGCTCTTGACGACGTCGAAGGCGCTGCCGGGGATGCGCTTCAGCTGGTTCAGGTTCTCGTCGTCCCAGCGACGGTCGCTGGTGCCGCTGAAGAACCAGTTGGAGCCGTTGTCGGCGACGATCATCCCATAGCGCTTCAGCGCCTCGGCGATGACGCGGGCACCGCCGCTGAAGCCGCCGAGGCCATAGCCGGCCTTGAGCCGCAGGCGCGTGCCCATCGCCGGCGCGCGCGGGTCGGAGGTGTCGCCGGCGCAGTGCGAGGCGGGGTGGACCCAGGCGTCGCGGGTGCTCTCGAAGGTGACCCGGATCGCGTGGTCGACGTGGCCGGCCGCGACCTCGTCGTGGCGGATCAGCCCGGGGAGGATCGGCAGGCCGGCGGCGTCGGCCGATGTCCAGGAGTCGGGACGGCCGTCGGTCGAGCGCAGGTCCCAGCGCGCGCCCGAGTCCGCGTTCCAGTGGGGGGAGCCGCCTCGCTTGAAGAAGGCGCGGTAGAGCTCGTAGAGGACGCAGCGCGAGCGGTCGACGACGAGCACGTGCCGGTCGCCGTCGCTGCGCTTGCCGCCCTCGACCGGGGCGCCGCCCGGGATCGGGAACGGACCGGGGTCGCTCTCCTCGCCGTAGGCGGTGTAGCGGACGGGGAGCTTGCGCTGGCCGGCGCCGACGACCGCGTAGGGGAAGCCGTATTCGCGCGGCGAGCCGAAGTCGGGGTGGAGGAGGTCGCCGCCCTCCTGGGCGTTGATGTAGGTGATGGTGGCGGCGGAACCGGGTGCGACGGGAGCCTTGGAGACGTCCTGGTTCCAGGCGGCCTGGGTGGGAAGAGAGGGAGCGTCGGCGGGCAGGTCTGCCGGCGGGTCGGGGAAGACCGAGCAGGTGGCGAGTGGGGGGTAGGGACCGACGGCGCCGGCGCGGTCGAGGCTGAGGAGAGCACCGGCCAGGCAGGCGCAGAGCACCAAGGCCACGAGTCCGCGCATCCGACTTTCACCCCACCCCTGTGTGGTCAATGTCGGCTACCGCTCGCTGCCGGCGTCGTCACGGACGTGGAGGCGGCCAATCTCCAGCTCCTCGATCTTGAGCCTGCCGACCGCGGCCCGGCCGACGGCGAGGCGTCCCACGCTGAGCCGCCCGATCGCGAAGCCGCCCACAGCCGCGGCGCCCACGGCAAGGGCGCCGATAGCCATCGCCCCGCGGGCTTGGGCGCCGAGAGCAGTCGTCGCCGGGCTCGGCCGGAAGATCGCAATCCCGCGTCGCTTGGCCATCGCCCCAACCGTAGCGCGGCTAGCCTGAGGCGCGATGAGCCTGGACGACCGTCCAACCCTGCTGGTCATCCAGCACGTCCCCTGGGAGGGTCCGCACCGGATCCTCGACGCCTGCGGCTCGCTCGCCGAGCACGCGGTCAAACCGCTTGCCGGCCAGGCGCTGCCCGATCACGACGACGTGGCTGGCGCCGTGATCATGGGCGGCCCGATGAGCGTCGACGACACGGAGCGTCACCCGGCGCTCGCGACCGAGCGCGAGTGGCTCGCTGAGGCGCTATGCCGCGAGATGCCGCTGCTGGGCATCTGCCTAGGAGCACAGCTGCTGGCCCGAGCGCTAGGCGCGGAAGTGAGGCCGGGGGAGAGGCCGGAGCTCGGCTTCTCCCCGGTCGAGATCCTGGACCCCGAGGACCCGATTCTCGGCACCCTAGCCCCGAGCACGACCGTCCTGCACTGGCACGGCGACGTCTTCGACCTGCCCGACGGCACCCAGCACCTCGCCCGCTCGGCACAGACCGAGGCCCAAGCGTTCCGCAAGGGCAACGCCTGGGGAGTCCTCTTCCACCCTGAGGCCGACTACGCGCTGCTTGAGGCCTGGCTGGCAGTGCCGGAGATGGTTCGGGAGGCCGGGCGGGTACTCGGCGACGAAGGCGCCGCGGCCCTCCCCCAGCAGGCCGAGGCAGCAGAGTCTGATCTCGTCGCCCGCACGACCCCCGGCCTTAGGGCCTTCGCAACCCTGGTCGAGGCAACCCACCGCGCCAGCTAGCCCCGCCGCCTCACCCACCGGCCCGCTAGATTTGAAGCCACGCGGTGGACGTAGCTCAGTTGGTAGAGCTCCTGGTTGTGGTCCAGGCGGTCGCCGGTTCGAATCCGGTCGTCCACCCCTCGTAGACCCTCATTGCAGAGGGGGACTTGCGGGGTTCTGCAGAAAATGGTGCGACCTTGGGCACCCAATAGCAGCGGTGACCAGTTGCATCTAGCCCTCGATCAAGCGGCTGATTGCCTGCTCCAGCGGTGGAAGGTCCCGCTCCACGATCTCGAGCACGCGGTGGATGTCGATCCTGAAGTACTCATGCGCGATCAGATCGCGGAGTCCCGCTATGTCAGCCCAGGGGATCTCGGGGGCTGACCCGCGCGTCTCGGGCGCCAAGTGCTTGACGGCCTCGCCGATCACTACGAAAACTGGAAGAGAAGGGCGTCGTGCACCCTCCGCCGTCGAGCACCACCTCTTCATGACGGGAATTGCCAGCGGGCACCTCCAGGGCTTCGTCGGCGGTCTCGAAGACCAGGCCGTTGTGGACCAGGCCGGTTATCGAGAGAACGCGGTGAACCTGGCCCGAGGGCCCGTGGACGGCGACCCTTTTGCCCTGGGTCGTCATCTGGTTATAGACATGGACGATGACCGCGATTGCGGTCGAGTCGATGAACTCACAGCGCTGAAGCCCGATCAGGATCTGGTCGTGCTCGGTCGCGGCTCGTTCGAGCGCGTCTTTCAACTCGTCGGCGACCGCCAGGTCGACCTCGCCCTCCACCTCGATCTGGTGGCAGCCCGGTTGGATGGCTCTCTCAGTCAGCTTGAAGGTTCGCATTTGGAGCCACCGCTGTGATTGGGGTCCGCCGATCGCCGGAAGAGGTCGTCCGCGTGGGGACGAGCTCGAATCGGCCTCGGCTACGCAGCAGGCATCGAGGGCAAGTTGTCGGCGCAGACCTGTTCGAAAGCCGGAGGCCGCAGCTTGGACATTCAAAATAAGACATTGACACCTCCCGGGAATGGGTTTCTTCTCGGACGGAGCCCGCAGGCCCGGCTGTCCTCGCCGAGCTGCGTGTCCTCTCTTCTTGGGTAACGCCTCGATCCTAAAAATTCAGGGCGTTACCGGGAAAATTCAACGCGATGCGCGTCTCCGCGCAAGCCCGTAGCTCGTTTCGCTTCAAGGCCTCCGGGTAAGCCGGAAGGGATCGGCAAAACGACTCAGGAGGAAGTCCCCATGGCTCAGAACGTGCGTGAGGTAATGACCTCAGACCCGGCGACATTTACACCCGACGACTCCCTTCGCGATGCCGCTCAGGCGATGAAGGAGGGCGACTTCGGAGCAGTGGTGGTGGTCGAGAACGGCGGCAACGTCCGCGGCATCCTGACCGACCGCGACATCGTCGTGCGGGCGGTGGCGGAGGGCAAGGACCCCGCCTCGACGGAGATCCGCGAGGCCTTTACCACCGAACCGACGACCCTGGCACCCGATGACAGCCTCGACAAGGCGGTCGACGCGCTGCGTGGAGCACACGTCCGGCGACTGCCGGTGGTAGAGGAGTCGCATGTCGTCGGCATCGTCTCGATCGGCGATTTGGCCCAGGCGCGGGACGAGAAGTCTGCACTGGCGGACATCAGCGCCGCCGACCCGAACAACTGAGCGATCGCCCAGACGAGGTAGGAGGCGCGGCATGGACGACACGGCTCCGGACACTCCAGATAACGATCGTGAGGCGGACAAGGCCGCCGAGCCCTCTGGCCAAGGCTTCGAGGGGGCCGCCGACGAGGAGTCGGTTCGTGAAGAGGAAGAGGCGGCGGCCGCTGAAGCGGCCCGGATAGGCGGGCGCAGCGGCATGGAGGGGATGGAGGAGTCGGAGCGCAGCGCCGCGGAGCACGGTGGCGGCGAGGCGGAGGGTTTCGAGCAGGCCGAGGAGCTGCTCGAAGAGCAGGCAACCCATGGCGATCCCGCCATCGATCCGCTGCGGGACGCTGCCGCCACCGAGGAGGAGGAAGATCCCTCGATCCACGGCGAGGCGGACGAAGTCGAGTCGACGGAGAAGCGGGACTCGAGCGGATGACGTCCGTCGTGGCAGCCGAGTGGCCGAGGTTCTGAGGCAACGCTTTTTCCACTGCTGCCCGGCTGAGCCGGACCCCCGACGCTTGCTCGACCGCGAGCGACAGTTCACTGAGCCCTGGGGCGATCGCGAACACGGACCGTGCGACAAGTGCGGTGGCAGCGGCGTGACGCTCTACGAATGTCGTTCCTGCATGGAGGAAGGATCCTCCGCGACCTCGATGGCGACGCCGGTGCCCTCCTCGTCCGCCCAGAGCGGATAGTCGCTGACCCAGCCCCTGGATGCGGAGCTCTTGACCAGCTAGCTGGGTTTCGGGTGAATAGGCGTTTCGGTCTCGCTCCCCAGGGGCATCTACTGCGCATGAAAGAAGAAGTGGCGCCGGATTGCCACGACCACAGCTTCGGAAACTCGCCGCCGCTCTCGCTCGGGGTGGAGGAGGAGCTGCTGCTGGTCGACGATCGGCAGCGGCTGGTTGCCGAGGGGGAGCGGGTCCTCGAGCGAGTCTCCGGTCCGGCGAGGGAGCGCGTCTCCACCGAGATCTTCTCCGAACAGATCGAGCTGAAGACGGGGATATGCCATGACCCCGACGGAGTGCTGACGGAGCTGCGGGAGATGCGTCGCACGATCGCCGACGCCGGCTTCCGCCTGCTCGGCGCCGGTCTCCATCCGGCCAGCGCGGACGAGCCCAGGCTCATTTCCAAGCCGCGCTACGAGGTGGTCCGCAAGGATTTCGGCAGCCTGCTCAGCACTCCGCCCTGCGGGCTGCACGTCCACGTCGGCATCCCCGACCCCGACACCGCCGTCCGTCTGGCGAACGCCTTCCGCCTCTACCTACCGGTGCTGCAGGCGCTGAGCGCGAACTCGCCCTTCCGGGCCGGCGCCGACTCCGGCCACGCCAGCGCCCGCACCTCGGTGGTGCGCAGCTACCCCCGCTTCCAGCTGCCGCGGCGGTTCCGAGATTACGAGGACTTCTGCCGGGTCGCCGACGAGCTGATCGCGGCCGCGGGTGTCGACGACTACACCTACATCTGGTGGGACGTCCGCCCCCACCCGCGCCTGGGAACGGTCGAGATGCGGGCGGTGGACGTGCAGACCGACGCCGCCGGCTCGAGCGCGCTGGCGGCTCTGGTCCAGGCGATCGCGGCCAAGGATCTCGACCGGCCGAGCGTCAGCGTCCTTTCGCGCGAGGCGCTCGAGGAGTCCTACTTCCAGGCTGCGAGCCACGGCCTCGACGCGGAGATCCTGCTCGACGCGACGCCTCCTGAGCCGGCGCGGGACGCTTGTCGGCGTGTGCTCGACTTGGTCCGGCCCTATGCACGCGAGCTCGGCACCGAGGCGGCCCTGGGGGAGGTCGAGCGGATCCTGCGCGAGGGCAACGGCGCCGACGAGCAACGCCGCGTCCACCGCGAGGCCGGCATGGAGGGCCTGCTCCGTCACCTGGCCGAGCGCACGCGCTGAGCGCCGAGCATGCCGTTTTCGATTGGGGGAGTGGGGGGTAGCTGACAGGCCCGCACGCGATTCAAAAGGAGGACGAAGGATGGCTGAGTTGACGACGCTGGAGGAGAAGCTCGCGGAGGTGCTCGGCTTGGCGCAGGCGGCGCAGGGTGCGACCGAGAAGGTCGAGGGCTTGGTGGAGGACGACGGCGTCGCCGAGGCGCTGCGGCGAATGTGCGAGGAGGCCGAAGAGACCGAGCGCCGTTGCACCGAGCTGGCCGACAGTCGCAACGGCAAGAAGACGGCAATTCTCGACAAGGCACGGGAGACCAAGGGCGAGGCGACCGAGATGATGTCGACCTACCTGGGCGAGGACGCCGACGGTCTCGACGGCTTCGAGTTCCTGACCATGGCCGAGGCTGGCGAGGTCGGCCACTGGGCCGTGCTCGGCAAGCTGAACGAGACGGCCGGAGAGGAGGAGCTGCGGGCGCTGGTCGATTGGGCGCTGCCGATCCAGGAACGTCACCTCAGCGAGGCCAAGGACTGCTCGCTGAGGCTCGCCGGCGAAAAAGACCCTTACGAAGAGTCCTGACCTTGACCGACGGGCCGCCCGACGGCCGGCGGCTGCTGGGCATCTACCTCAACGACCACCTGGCCGGGGCCACGGTCGGGGTCGAGCTGGCGCGGCGGACGCTATCGAGCAATCGGGACGACCCTGAGCTGGGCACGCCGCTGACGGAGATCTGCGCCGAGATCGAAGCGGACCGGGAGACCCTGCGGTGGACGATGGAGCGCCTTGGGATACGTCGCGGCTGCCTCAAGCCGGCGGCCGGCTGGACGGGCGAGAAGCTGGGGCGGCTGAAGCTGAACGGGAGGTTGCGTGACTACTCGCCGCTCAGCAGGGTGGTCGAGCTGGAGGGGCTCGCGATCGGGATCGCCGGTAAGGCCCGGATGTGGAGGTCGCTCGAGACCACTCTCGGCGGCGACCTCCCGGAGGTCGATTTCGGCGATCTCGCGGAGCGTGCCGACCGCCAACGCGCCCGGGTCGAGGAGCTGCACAGGATCGCCGCCCAGCGCTCGTTTGGCTAGCCGATCGTCACGAGATAGGCGATCGCGATTCCCCGAGATAGATGGTGAACATCGCTCTCAAGTCGGCCTCCAATGCGACCATACCCAACGGTCCTCCACCCCGCCGGCCGGTTTGGGCTCTAAGGCAGCTGCCTGCTGCGACTCGCGAGGATTCGCATCTCAGGCCAGGTGCGCGACTCTCGACTGCGGATTGCTCGAAGGGCCTGAACGGTGCGGGAAAGGGAGGGGGTCGAACGTTGCCTTGGCGTCGCGCTTCTCGATTTCCCTTCGCTGAGCATGACCGGAACTTACCCAGCATTTCGAGCCGCTAAACCGTGGGCTTGGGCCCTTGCCGCAGTCCTTCCTAGGGCCTGAGGACGACCTTGATCGCCCGTGTCAATCGATTCGAGTAGGGCGGAGAGGCGGTCGACGGCGAAGCGTTCGGTCGTCTGTGCCGCTCCGACTGCAGGGGGGAGGGAATCGCCCGCCACCGGTTCGGCCGGGGGTTCGGCTACCGCGATGCCGACGGCGATCGGGTCGAGGACGAGGAAACCTGCTCGCCTGGCGCAATGGGCGCGCCTGGCGCGATGTCCGCTCCGAGGACGTCAACTCCTACATCCAGGAGAAGATTGGCGAGGACTTCTCGGCCAAGGACTTCCGCACCTGGCATGGGACCGTGTTGGCCGCTATCGAGTTGGCCGCCGAGCCCGAGCCAACCTCGAAGGCCGCCGCAAAGCGGGCGATCTCGGCGGCGGTCGACCGGGTCGCCGAGGTGCTCGGCAACACGCCCGCCGTCTGCCGGCGCTCCTACATCGATCCGCGGGTGATCGAACGCTTCCGCGAAGGGGAAGCGATCGATCCCGTGGCTTCGGTGGGAGAAGCGATGACCGCCAGGGCACGGACGAAGCTCGAGCGCGAAGTGCGCCGCCTCGTCTCAGGATGAGCGCGCCGGTTGCTTGAGCAGCGGCCGGAGGTCGTCGAGCTTGTCGAAGAGGTGCCAGACGTAGTTGCCGCCACCGGCTTCGCGGTGGGGATGGAGGTCGGCCAGGTCCGGGTCCTCGCGGTAGTTGTCGAAGTGGGCTCTGCTCTCCCACTCGACGAGGATCAGAACCTGCCGTGGCTCGACCTCACCCCGAATCGCCTCGGAGAATCGCCCGAGCGCCACGACTCTTCCGCCGTGCCTCTCCACCTCGGCGGCCGAGCGCCGGGAGTACGCGATGTACTCCTCGCGATCGGCGATGTCGAACCAGTTGAGTGCGTAGACGGGCCCGTTTCCGGCGTCGGCCATGGCGAGATCCTCGCACGACGGCTCAGCCGAGGAGCGTGATCAGTGCGTTGGCGGCGATCGCCAGCGGCGTCGCGACCATCGACAGGTTCCTGAAGAAGCGCTGCCAGCCTCCGCGGTAGTGGACGCTCTCGAGCAGGATCAGACCGACCACGTGGGCCATGTTGATCAGGGCGACGGCCATCGCGATCAGGATCTGCGCGGCGCCACCGGTCGAGTCGGATCCAGGGCCGGTGGCGGCGAGCACGATCGCGACGATGGTTCCGACGATCGCGATCAGGATGCCGGCGAGGCCGCCTCGGGTCAGCTGCGGCAGGTTCGGTGAGAGCTCCAGCTCGTGCTCGCCCCCCGGCTCCGGCACGCGGCCGGGCCCGGATTCCTCGATGCCGGCCAGGTGTGGGGGCTCTTCGCTGCCCTCGTGCCGCAGGGTGACCATGCGCACGGCGGGCTGAAGCTCGCTTCGGGCACGCTCGAAGAGCCCGTCCTCGAACCAGCGGGCCTGATCGTCGGCGTGGGCGACGATCAGCACCTCGTCGGCGAAGAATCGCCGCAACGCGTCGCCGGCGGCGATCACGGGGTCGCTGTCGCCGATCTCGCCCAACGCCGGGATGCCGGCCCGCTTCAGTTCGTCGAGGGAGATCTCCAGGCGCCTCCCGGCTTCCATCGAAGCGGTGTCGACGTCACCGAGGGCATGCCGGAAAGCGGTCTTCTCCACCGCCGGTGAGATCACTGTCACCTCGGTCGCATCTGGCTTGCCGATGTGACTGCGAAGCTCGCCGATCAACTCCGGGCCAGCAAGCTCATCGGTCGCGACGATGAGGATGCGGGTGTGGGCTTTGAGGGCCGTTTCGCCCCGGGGTTGCGCTTGCTCCTCCATGTCACTCGGCTACCCCAGCCAAATGCCGGGAAACAGTTGCGGTCCTCGCCTTTTCCGCCCGGCCTGTTTTCGAGGCACAGGCCCCTGGGTAGCCCACTCTCGACGGGTAAACGAACGAACGGAACAGGAGTGGAATATGGGCATCCTCGACAAGATCACCGGCAGGGCCAAGCAGGCCGCGGGCGATCTCACGGACGACGCCTCGCTTCGCCGTCAAGGCAAACGCGAGGAGAAGAAGGGCGAGAAGAAGGACGAGCTGAGCCACGCGCAGGAGCGGGCCGACGAGAAGGCCGAGGAGGTCGCCGACCTCGAGCGCAAGACCTGAGGGCCGGGCCCGGCCAGATAGCTTTGACCCCTGGCGCGACGAGCTGGCAAAGACGGAATCGCGGTGCGGGCGGTCGTCCGTGGCCGTGTTCAGGGCGTCGGGTATCGCTACGCGGTGTGGCGGCGGGCGCAACAGCTCGAGGTAATGGGGTGGGTGCGCAACGCGGATGACGCGAGCGTCCTCGTCCACGCCGAGGGTTCCGAGGGCGCCGTCGAGGACCTGGTCTCCTTCCTGCGCGAGGGCCCGCGCGGCGCCAGCGTCGAGGAGGTGACGGTCGAGCCGGTCAAGGTCGAGGGTCACGAGCAGTTCGCGATTCGCGGCGTCAGCGCCGGCGCCTTCGTCGTCCAGGAGCACGCCGCGACGGCCCATCACTTCGACCTGCGCCTCGAGGTGGAGGGAGCGATGCGGTCGTGGGCCGTCCCCAAGGGCCCCTCGATGGACCCCGCGGTGAAACGGCTTGCGGTGCAGGTCGAGGACCACGACCTCTCCCACAACTCCTTCGAGGGCCCGACCGAGGGCGGTGGCGTGATCGTCTGGGACCGCGGTCGCTACGAGCAGGGCGGGCGGGTTGCCTGGCCGGAGGCGCTCGAGCGCGGCCACGCCGTCTTCGTCCTCCACGGGGAGAAGCTGAGCGGGGGATTCGCCCTGCAGCGCACCCGGCCGGGCGAGAAGCCCCAGTGGCTGCTGATCAAGCGGCGCGACGAGCAGGCGCGCCCGGGCTCCGACGTGGTCGCCGAACGGCCGCGGTCGGCGATCAGCGGCGTGACGCTCGACGAGCTCCTCAACCGGGACTGACGGTTACTGTCCGGGGACGATGCCGGCGCCGACCGCAACCGAGGCAGGTCTCTCTTCGCCGTCGGCCTCGCCCGCCCGGCCCGCTTCGGATATCCCAGGCCCTCCGCTCCCGGGCCCGCTGCAGTCCTGGCTCGGCATCGCTCGCCCGCTCGCGGCGCGAGCGGCGATGCGCAAGCGCTACGGCCGGATCTTCCGCTCCGGCGACTCGATCGCGGGCGAGGTCTTCCACGTCGCCGACCGGGAGCTGGTCGAGCAGATGTTCAAGTGGAAGCCGGCCGACTACAACGTCGCCGAGCCGCGGGAGATCATGGAGCCGGTCGTTGGGCAGGCCTCGCTCCTGCTGCTCGACGGCGATCGCCACATGCGGATGCGGAAGCTGATGCTGCCTCCGTTTCACGGCCAGGCGATCGCGCACTACACCGAGCTGATCGCGCAGATCGCCGATCGCGAGATCGACGGGTGGAGTCCGGGCGAGACGATCCGCACGCGCACCGTCGGCCAGGAGATCACGCTTGAGGTGATGATCCGGGCGGTCTTCGGCGTCTCCGATCCCGACCGGGTCGCCAAGCTCAAGCAACGCCTGCCGCGCCTCTCCTCGATCAGCCCGGTGCTGCTCGTGATGCAGAAGGACCTCGGGCCGCTGAGCCCATGGGGACGCTTCATCCGCAATCGCGACCGGGTCGACGAGATGCTCTACGAGGAGATCCGCCAGCGCCGCGCCGATCCCGCCCCCGAGGGACGCGACGACATCCTCACCCTGCTGCTCGCCGCCCGGGATGAGGACGGCAATCCGCTGACCGACAAGGAGCTGCGCGACGAGCTGATCACGATCCTGCTCGCCGGCCACGAGACCACCGCGACCTCGATCGGGTGGGCGTTCGAGCGGCTTCTGCGCACCCCTGCCGCACTGGCGCGCCTCACCGCCGAGGTGAAGGCGGGCGAGTCCAGCGAGTACATGGACGCGACGATCAAGGAGACCCTCCGCGTGCGGCCCGTGATCACCGAGGTGTTCCGCTCGCCGACCGAGCCGACGGAGCTCGGCGGCTACCTGTTCGAGCCCGGAGCGCAGCTGGCGGCCTCGATCTCGCTCCTGCAGACCGACGCCGACCTCTACGCCCCTGACCCGCTTGCCTTCCGCCCCGAGCGCTTCCTCGAAGGGGCGCCGGAGCCCTACGCCTGGATCCCCTTCGGCGGTGGCGTGCGCCGCTGCATCGGCGCGTCCTTCGCGCTGCTCGAGATGAAGATCGTGACCGAGCGGATCCTCGCCCGCACGCGGCTGCGGGCCAGCCGGCCGAAGGACGAGAAGGTGAGCTTCCGCGGTATCACGGTGCTGCCGGGCCGCGGCGGCGAGGCGGTCGTCGAGAGCGTCGCCTGAACCATCGCCGACGGGACTGTTTCCCTACATATAGGCGTATTTCAGTCCCGTCGGCGGGTTGTCAGGCGGTGCAATCCAGGTCCTTCAGGTGCTGGTGCACGAAGGCGATCGCCATGCTGCCCTCGCCGACGGCGGCGGCGACGCGCTTCACCGGGCCGAAGCGGACGTCGCCGCAGGCGAAGATGCCGGGGACGCTCGTCTCCAGCAGGTAGGGGTCGCGGTCGGCGCTCCAGCGCTCCACCGCGCGCACGTCGGCGCCGGTGAGCACGAATCCGCGGCGGTCGAGCGCGATCTCGGGTGGCAGCCACGCCGTCTCCGCATCGGCCCCGATGAAGATGAACAGCCCACCCGACTCGAGCTGGGACGTCTCGCCAGACGCGGAGTCGAGGACGTCGATCGCCTCGAGCGAGTTGACGCCGTGCACGGCCGCGACTTCGGTGCCGAACATCGCGTCGATGTTGGAGCGGGTCGCGAGCTGGTCGACGAGGTAGCGCGACATGCTCTTCTCGAGCTGGTCGCCGCGGCAGAGGATCGTCACGCTCCTCGCGTGGGTGGAGAAGAAGAGGGCGGCCTGCCCGGCCGAGTTGCCGGCGCCGACGATGTGGACGTCGAGGCCGTGCGTGTTCGGGGCCTCGCTACGCGCCGCGCCGTAGGAGATGCCCTTGCCGGCGAGGCGGTCGAATCCCTCGATCGGCAGGTGCCGCCAGGTCACGCCGCAGGCGAGGATGATCGTCCGCGCGCGCAGTACGTCGCCACCGTCCAGGTGCAGCTCGCGGTTCGCCGCGTCTATCCGCATGATCGACCGGGTGACGAGGATCTCGGCCCCGAGCCTGCGCGCCTGCTGCAGCGCCCGGCTCGCCAGCTCGTCGCCCGAGACCCCCGAGGGGAAGCCGAGGTAGTTCTCGATCCGGGAGGAGGTGCCGGCCTGACCGCCGGGCGCCTCGCGCTCGACGACGAGCGTGCGCAGGCCCTCCGATGCCCCGTACACGGCGGCGGCAAGGCCCGCGGGGCCGGCGCCGACGATCACCGTGTCGTACTCGGCGGCGCCCGCCTCGGTCTCGACGCCGAGCAGCTCGGCCACCCGGCGGAGCTGGGGCCGGACCGCGGTCTTGCCATCGACGATCCGGATCGCCGGCCAGTCCTCCTCGGCGGGCAGGGGCCCGCCCCACTGGTCCGCCGCGTCCGGCGCCTCGGAGGTGAGCCACCTGAAGGTGATCTGGTTGCGGTCGAGGAAGCGCCGCAGCTCCGCGCAGGACGCGTCCCAGCGGTGCCCGACCACGATCGCCCGGGGCGGCGGCGGGGCGGCCGCGATGCCCTCCAGGCCCCGCGAGCCGCCCATCCGGTGCCCGGCGAGCTTGCCGATCTCCTTGCCGAGGTCGGGCACCACGGCCGCGACGGCGTGGTAGTCGTGGGGCTCGACCCGCATCACGCGTGAGCGCTCCGAGGCGCGGAAGCCGACCGGAAACACCGTTCCCAGCACGATCGGCACCTCCCCGAAGACGTCCCCAGGGAGGCGCTCGCCGACGACGCGCTCGACCCCGTCTACGGCCTTGATCGCCTCGATCCGGCCCTCGAGCACGGCAAAGATCGCGCGCTCGTCGCCCTCGTTCGCGGCGTATTCACCTGGCACCAGGGCGATGTCCGCGGCGACGCCGGCAAGTCGCTCTCGCTCGACCGTGTCGAGGGCCTCGAATACGCTGACCCCGCCGATCTCCTCCGCCGTCACCACGCGCGGCAGCGTACTGCGGGCGTGGGTTTTCCGGAGACCGCGGCGATGATGTTCAATCCTTTCAACGACCCCGGCAGCCACCAACCCGACGGAGGAACCCAGGATGCTCAAGCTAGGCGACGTCGCCCCCGACTTCGAGGCGGACACCACGGAGGGGCCGATCAGCTTCCACGACTGGATCGGCGACTCCTGGGCGGTGCTGTTCTCGCACCCGAAGGACTTCACGCCCGTGTGCACCACCGAGCTCGGCTACATGGCCTCGATCAAGCCCGAGTTCGACAAGCGGGGCGTGAAGATCATCGGCCTCTCGGTCGACCCGTCCGACAAGCACGAGGCCTGGGCGGCCGACATCGAGGAGACGCAGGGCACCGCGCCCAACTACCCGATCATCGCCGACTCCGACTTCGCGGTCTCCAAGCTCTACGACATGCTGCCCGCGGACGTCTCCGGCGACCCCGCGGACCGCACCCCGGCCGACAACCAGACGGTCCGCAACGTCTTCGTCATCGGCCCCGACAAGAAAATCAAGCTGATCCTTGTCTACCCGATGACGACGGGTCGCAACTTCGACGAGGTCCTGCGCGTGGTCGACTCGCTGCAGCTGACCGCGAAGCACAAAGTGGCGACGCCGGCGCAGTGGAGTCAGGGTGACGACGTGATCATCGCCGGCTCGGTCTCCGACGACGAGGCCAAGGAGACCTACCCGGACGGCTGGGAGTCCCCGCGCCCCTACATCAGGATCGTGCCGCAGCCGAAGGGGTGAGCGGCGAGGGAAAGCGGTTCGCCGCCCTCGCCGAGTCCTGGTTCCGGGTCGCGCCGCTGGAGCCCGGAGTCTGGCTCGTCGGTGAGCCCGGGCACGTCAACAGCTGGCTGATCCGCGGGGAGGAGCGGTCGCTCCTGCTGGACACCGGGCTCGGGCTCGCCGACATCTCGGCGGCCGTGGCGACGGTTTGCCCGCGGGAGCCGCTGGTGGTCAACTCGCACGTCCACTTCGACCACGTCGGCGGCAACGACCTCTTCGCCGAGACGGCGATGCACGAGCTCGGGCCGGAGTGGATCGAGGCCGGCCGCGAGCCGGGCCAGCTCAGCGCCTACCGCGACCTGGTGCCGGCGATGATGGACGACTACGAGCGCCTGCTCGCGGCCGACCGCGGGGGCGGGTTCTTCCTGATCGGGCCCGACGAGCAGATGCGGCCCTGGCCCGGCGAGGGGATCGCCGCCCGCGGCTGGAGGATCGAGCCGCCGCCTCCCACCCGGCTGCTCGCCGACGGCGATGTGATCGACCTTGGCGACCGCGTCCTGCGCGTGCTCCACACCCCCGGCCACGCGCCCGACCACATCTGCCTGCTCGACGAGCGGGCCGGCATCCTCTGGGCGCAGGACCAGGCCTACTACGGCCCCCACCTGGTCTACGAGCCCGGTGCGGACTTCGGCGATTTCGTCGCCTCCACGCGGCGTCTCGCCAACGAGCTGCGCGGCTCGCTGCGCACCGTCTACACAGCCCACTGCCTGCGCCCCACGGTGCCGCCGGCCTTCCTCGACGAGCTTGCCGACGCGGCCGAAGCCGTGGCCGGCGGCGAGACCACGCTGACTCCCTCGCAGGGTTTCTTCTCCGAGCCGGTGCTCAGCGCCGACTTCGGCCACTTCTCGATCCTGCTGGCGGACCGGAAGTAGCGCTGGGGCATGTCTGCATCGGTCGACGAGCTGAGGGTTGGGGATACGCCCGAGTCCTGGGCGGCGCTCGGGTTCGAGGTCGATGGGGACACCTGCGTGATTGGCGACGTGCGGATCCGGCTTGCGGGCACCGAGGCTGGGAAGGGACTCATGGGCTGGTCGCTGCGCGACTTCGCGGGTGACGAGCTGGACGGGCTGCCGACCGCGCGGTCGGATCAGCCACCGCCCGCCGAGCAGCCGGCGCACCCGAACGGCGTCACCGCTGTCGACCACGTGGTCGCGATCAGCTCCGACCTCGACCGCACGGTTGCCGCGCTGCGGGCCGCCGGTCTCGACCTGCGCCGCATCCGCGAGGAGCCGACGCCGGCCGGTGCGCCGCGGCAGGCGTTCTTCCGCCTCGGCGCCGTCATCCTCGAGGTCGTGCAGGCGCCGCAGGAGGCGATCGAGCGGACCGGGGGAGACCGGCCCGCCTTCTTCTGGGGACTGGCGTTCATCGCTCCCAACCTCGACGCCACCGTCGCCTCGCTCGGAGATGGCGTTGGCGAGATCCGCCCAGCCGTTCAGCCCGGCCGCCGCATCGCGACCCTGCGCCGCTCCGCCGGCCTCTCCGTTCCGATTGCCTTGATGACGCCGGGGGTAGGCCATAGGTTGCCGGGATGCGGTTGAGGGCAGTGAGCGTGGCGAGCCGAACGGCAGCGACCCTTGCGTCCGTGCTGGCGCTCGGCGCTGCTGTCGCAGAGAGCGGCGCCGCCGCGACTTCGCCCACCCCGAGCGCGCTCGAACGGGCGCTCGCGGGGATCGTTGGAGACCGGCAGGGCCCACCCGGTGCGCTGATGCTGATCCACCGCCCCGGTCGCGATGAATTCTTCCGAGCCGGTGTTGCGGACGTGCGCTCCGGGGCGCCCCTGCAGCGGTTCAGCCACTTCCGGATCGCCAGCGTCTCCAAGGCCTTCAACGGCGCGGTGGCGCTGTCCCTGGTCGACCGCGGAGACCTGTCCCTCGACGAGACGATCGAGCGGGGTATCCCCGGCCTGCTGCCGCTGGCCGGCCCGGTCACGCTGAGCGAGCTGCTCCAGCACACCGGTGGCGTGCCCGACTACATCCGCGCCAAGGCGTTCATCGAGCGCTTCACCGAGGACCCCAGCGCCTACATCCCGCCGCGCACCCTGATCGGGTTCGTCCGCGACGATCCACTCGAGTTCGCACCCGGCTCGCGCTACCACTACTCCGACACCGACAACATCGCCGCCGGCCTGATGGCCGAGCGCGCCAGCGGTCAGTCCTATGACCAACTGCTCTCCGATCTCGTCTACCGGCCGCTCCGCCTTTTCCAGACGAGCCTGCCGCGCACGGTGCGAATGCCGCGTCCGCTCATGCACGGGTACGACGTCGAGGCGGGCAGGGCGCCGGAGGACGTCAGCGAGCTGATCAACCCCGCAGGCGCCTGGGCTTCCGGCGGCATCGTCTCGACCCCGACGGACCTCGGCCGCTTTATCCGCGGCTACGTCAGTGGGCGCCTCTTCGGCGGTGCCGTTCGCCGCGCGCAGTTCAGCTTCCGGCCGGGGGATTCCTCGCCTCCCGGCCCGGGGTCCAACGCCAGCGGCCTCTCGCTATTCCGCTACCGGACCCCTTGTGGGACGGTGTTCGGGCACACCGGTTCCTTCCCCGGCTACCGCATCTTCGCCGCCGCGAACGGGAACGGCAACCGCTCCGTCGTCTTCGTCGCCAGCGCCCAGATCGTCCCCGGCCAGGGCTCCAAGCGGGTCTCCGACGCGATCGGCAGAGCCCAGCGCCTCGCTGTCTGCCGGGCGCTGGGCTGACGGCATCCGGTAGGGAGAGGAAGAGTCTCGGCGGCTCCTCCTTTCGTCGACGGCTGCGGCCCGAACGCCTCTCCGCCGGTTGCGGCGGTTGGTCTTCTCACTCAAGCGGGAACTGACTTGGTCAGTGAAAGCCGCAGAGATTCGGGCCTGCAGCCGCTGTCGGGTGCTACCCGGTGGGTGGTGCGCGAAACGGGCGCACGGACGAACCCGGAATGCCCGCCGAGTCAGTCTCTTTCCGCTCGGCCTTCCTCCGCCAGGGCCCGCCGCAGCGCCTCGTCGAACGACTCGGGGGAGAGGTCGAACGGCACCGCCCCCGTGGGGTCGGTGACGACGGTGGCGGTGGTCAGGCCCTCGACCAGAGGGCGGGCCACGTTGACGTCGACCGGTGTCACCAGTCCGAGCCAGAGCGCCGAGAGCCATGGGGTGAGGAGGGGGACCGGGAGCTTTCGCCGCGGCCGCTTGCCGAGGGCGATCGCCATCCGGTCCATCATCTCCGAGTAGGAGATCACGTCGGGGCCGCCGATCTGGACTTCCCGGCCCTCGGACTCGGGGACCTCCGGGGCCAGCCGCAGGTACTCGATCGTCGCGTCGATGCCGATCGGTTGGGTCTCGGTCCGCAGCCAGGCGGGCGCGATCATCACCGGCAGCCGGCTGACCAGGTAGCGCAGGGTCCGGTAGGACTCGCTGCCGGAGCCGACGACCATCGCCGCCCTGAAGTAGGTGAGCGGGGGCCCCTCGGCGGCCAGGATCCGCGCCGTCTCGTGGCGGCTGCCGAGGTGCTCGGAGGTGCTCTCGTCGCCGAGCCCGCCGAGGTAGACGACCCGCTCGACGCCTTCGCGCTTCGCCATCCGGGCGAAGTTCAGCGCTCCCGTCCGCTCGCGCTCGGCGAACTCGCCGCCGCCGGCCATCGCGTGGACGAGGTAGTAGGCGACCTCGATGCCCTTCGCGGCGCCGGCGAGGCTCTCCGCGTCGGTCACGTCCCCCACGTGGATCTCCGCTCCCGCCGCTTCGAGCGAGCCGGCCTTCGAGCGGTCGCGCACCAGGCAGCGGACGGGTGTCCCCGTGCCCGCCAGCGACCGAGCCAGCCTGCCGCCGACGAAACCGGTCGCTCCGGCGATTAGGACGCTTGCCGCGATCTCCTAAAGGTAGCCCGACCGGCTGGCTGCGAAACTAGGCCCGTGCCCACCTACCTGTTCGAGCGCAGCCAGCGGGTCGAGGTGCCGGTCGAGCAGGCGTTCGAGTTCTACGGCGACTTTCAGAACCTGGAGCCTCTGGTCCCGCCCTGGCTCCACTTCGAGCTGACGACTCCCGGGGAGCCGGTCTTCCGGCCCGGCACGCTGCTCGACTACAAGCTGAGGTTGCACGGGGTGCCGGTCCGCTGGCAGACCCGGATCGAGACCTGGGAACCGCCGACCCGCTTCGTCGACACGCAGGCCAAGGGCCCCTACTCGCTCTGGGAGCACACCCACCTCTTCGAGCCGGACGGCGACGCGGCGACCGTCATCCACGACCGCATCCGCTACGCGATCCCACTGGGACCGCTCGGCGCGCTGGCGCAGCGACTGTTCGTCCACCGCGACCTCGAACGGATCTTCGACTTCCGCCGCGACGCCATCGCCGGGCGCCTCGTCGCCAAGCGCCCCGCCTAGGAGGGCCTAGCGAAACCCCCGCGCACATCTGGCGGCGGCGGACACTGCGCGGTACGGCGTCCTCGGTCGGCCAAATAGCGCTGCTATTCGGCCTCCCTGCGTCCTTGTCCCGCTTGGTCCGGCGCTCGACAGCCGCCCACGCGGGTTTCGCTAGTCCCGCCTAGAGCAGGGGCTCAGTACCCGGTTCCCGTCTTGACCTGCTTGCGCTCGGTGGGATGGGCGCCGCCCTTCTTCTCCAGGGTCGCGCAGGCAGTAGCGATGTCGTCGGCGAGGCGGTCGACCTGCTCGCGGCTCAGCGTCTGCTTGACCAGCGCTCGCAGCACTTTCACGTCTTCGGCGTTGGGCGGCAGCGTGTAGGCGGGGACCATCCAGCCACGCTCGGCTGAGAGCTGCCAGGAGACGTCGAACTCGTCGTAGCCCTTCTCTTCGGCGAGCCTGAAGGCGACCAGGGGCAGCTGCTCCTCGTTCTCGCCGATCAGTTCGAAGTCGCCCTCCGCCTTCAGCTTGTCGGCCAGGGCGCGGGCGTTCTCCTGCATCGCTTTCATGATGTACGTGTACCCCTCGTGCCCGTAGCGGACGAAGTTGTAGTACTGGGCGAGGACCATCGAGGCGCCGGTGGAGAAGTTGAGGGTGAAGGTCGCGTCGGTTTTCCCCAGGTAGTTCTCGTAGAAGACGAGGTCCTCGGCCAGGTCGGACTTCTCGCGGAAGATGAGCCAGCCGATGCCGGGATAGACGAGCCCGAACTTGTGGCCGGAGACGTTGATCGAGCGCACCTGCTCGAGCCGGAAGTCCCACTCCGAGTCCGGGTAGAGGAAGGGCCAGACGAAGCCGCCGCTGGCGGCGTCGATGTGAAGTGGGACGTCGAGGCCGCGCTCGCCCTTGAGGTCGACGAGCAGCTTGTCGATCCCGACGATGTCGTCGGCGTGACCGGTGAAGGTCGTGCCGAGCACGGCGGCGACGCCGATCGTGTTCTCGTCGATGTGCGGCTCCACGTCTTCGGGTCCGATCGTGTACTTGCCATCCTGCAGCGGCACGATCCGCGGCTCGACGTCGAAGTAGCGGCAGAACTTCTCCCAGACCACGTGCACGTCGCCGCCGAAGATCAGGTTCGGCTTGTCGATCGGCTTCGATTCGGCTTCGCGACGCTCCTTCCACTTCCACTTCAGCGAGAGCGCGCCGAGCATGATCGCCTCCGAGGACCCCTGGGTGCGGGCGCCTGTCGTCTCGCCGGGGGCGTGGTAGAGGTCGGCGAGCATGCGGATGCAGCGCTGCTCGACCTCCGCCGAGATCGGGTACTCGGCGTGGTCGATGAAGTTGCGGTAGAGGTTCTCGCCGATGATCCGTTGCGCCTCGGGCTCCATCCAGGTCGTCACGAAGGTCGCCAGGTTGCGCTGTGGATCTCCCTCCAGCGCGAGTTCCTCGCCGACGAGGCGCATCGCGTCGAGGGCCGACATGCCGCTGGTGGGAAAGTCGGAATCGGGGGCGTCCTGGGTGAGGAAGCGGTTGCCGTAGAGCATCGCTGCCTGCTCGCTGCTGATGGGCTTGTTCATATGTCCTTCGTTCTGATCGGGAGCGTCGAAGCGTCGGCCGAGCCTAGCCCAGGATGGACTGGCGTGTGCGCTGCGCCGGCAAGGCCTTTTGGTCCTATCCTGATGGGCATGCGGCCCGACCACGAGGTGGCGGTGATAGGCGCCGGGTTCTCCGGCATCGGTACGGCGATCAAGCTCGACGAGGCGGGGATCGAGGACTGGGTCATGCTCGAGGCGGGGGACGGCGTCGGCGGTGCCTGGCACTGGAACACCTACCCAGGCATCGGCGTCGACATCCCCTCGTTCAGCTACCAGTTCTCCTTCGAGCAGCGCTCTGACTGGTCGCGGGTGTACGCGCCGGGCGATGAGTTGAAGGCCTATGCCGAGCACTGCGTCGACGCTTACGGCCTGCGCTCGCGGATCCGGCTGAACACGACGGTCACGGGCGCGGAGTTCGACGAGGAAAACCACTTCTGGCGCTTGCCGACCGGCGACGGGGAAACCATCACCGCGCGGTACATAGTCGGTGCGACCGGCGTCTTCACCCAACCCAAGCCGCCCGACATTCCCGGGCTCGACTCCTTCGGCGGCACGGTGATGCACACGGCGCGCTGGGACCACAATGAGGACCTGCGCGGTCGCAGGGTGGCGATCATCGGCACCGGCGCCTCCGCCGTCCAGGTCATCCCTTCGATCGCGCCTGAAGTCGAGAAGCTGACCGTGCTGCAGCGCACCCCGATCTGGTGCCTGCCCAAGCCCGACGCGCGGATCGGCCCCGGCCTGCGCCAGCTACTGGGGCGGGTTCCCGGCGCCCAGGCCGTGGTGCGGGCCCTGAGTCAGATCTACGTCGAGCTCAACTTCCCACTGCCGGCCCATTTCCACGGTGTGCTGCCCGTCGCCAAGGCGGGAGAAAGCGCCGGGCTCAGACATCTGCGCGCGGTACGCGACCCGGCGGTGCGGGAGAAGCTGACGCCTCGGTACGGGCTCGGCTGCAAGCGCCCCAGCTTCTCGAACCAGTACCTGCCGACCTTCAACCGCCCCAACGTCGAGCTCGAGACGAGCCCGATCGAGGAGATCGTGCCCGCGGGGGTGCGCACGGCCGACGCGGAGCACGAGATCGACGTGCTGATCCTGGCGACCGGGTTCCACGTCTTCGAGAAGGGCAACATGCCTCCGTACCCCGTGCGCGGCCGCGAGGGCGTCGAGCTCGGGGGGTGGTGGGAAGAGAACCGGTCCCAGGCCTACGAGGGCGTCAGCGTCCCCGGCTTCCCGAACATGTTCATGATCCTCGGGCCTTACGGCTTCAACGGGGCCAGCTACTTCACCCTGATCGAGAACCAGGCGCGCCACATCGTCCGCTGTCTGCGCCGCGCCCGCGGTACCGGCTCGACCTCGGTCGAGGTCCGCCGCGAGGCCAACCAGCGCTACTTCGAGAAGATGCTCGGCCGCCGCGACCGCCAGGTCTTCTTCTCGGGCACCTGCGCGACCGCGAACAGCTACTACTTCGACGAGCACGGCGACGCCCCGTTCCGTGCCTCGCCGACACTGGAGGTCGCCTGGCGCAGCGCCCGCTTCGACCTCGACGACTACCAGTTCACGCGGGTCGACCGACAGCTCTCTCCGACCGCCGGCTAGCTAGTCGGCGAGCGAGATCACGTGCGCGGTCTTCGGGTCCACACCGCCCTCGATCACTTCGAGGTAGGCGCTTTCGACCGCGTCGAATCCTTCACCGGGGATCGTCTCCAGCCACTCCCCGATCCAGTCGCAGAAGGGGTTCCAGGCGTCGGCAGCACGCTGCTCCAGGCCGGCGCGGCCCCAGTCCTTGCCCCGCTTGACGATGCGGTCGGGGGCGAAGAAGAGGGTCGGCCGCGGTCCCGGCAGCTCGCCGCCGCCTGAGCCGAAGTCCTCCCAGTGGGTGACGCCCACCGCCATGCTGCGGACCAGGTCGTCGCCGAAGTGGCTGTGGATCGCCGCGCGAAGCTCGCCGTTGCCCGTGACGTCGACGTAGGTTGCCGGGCCCTTCTGCAGCGAGTCGATCTCCTCGTAGGAGACGGTGCTCCCATAGATCCCCAGGCCTTCCACGAACTCGGTGCTGCGAGAAGAGGTGAGCCCGACTATCTCGACGCCCTCCCGCTGGGCGAGCAGGAACGCCACGCCGATCGCGGTCTTGCTCGAGGCGCTGGAGATCAGGATCGGGCCCCGCCCGGTCAATCCATCGTCGTCGAGCTCGTCGTCGATCATGAACGAGGTGAAGAAGAGCGGTCGCAGCAGCATCTGCACGGCCTCGGTGTCGGCACGGTAGAAGGGGTCGCTGCCACTGGCCAGGTAGCGGTGGTAGGCGGAAGGCAGCGCTGCTCGGTGCGGCGATCCGTCGACGAACCCGGTGCCGTCCACGGCCACCGGCGTCACTGCCAGGTGGGAGGAGGGGGGCAGGTACCCGTAGACGCGCGTCCCGGGCTCGACTCCGTCGACCTCGCTGCGCTCGACTTCGGCGAAGCCCCACATCGGCACCCGGCCCCAGCCCTCCTCTGTGGGGAAGAAGTCCCAGTAGGACATTGCCTCGCCCATCACCGCGTAGGTGATGTTGTTCGCGGTCAGCCCGAAGGTGTCGACCCGCAGCAGCGCCTGCCCCGCCCCGATCTCGGGCGGCTCGGACTCGGCGATGCGGCACTCGCGAAGGTCGTCGCGCTTGACGAGGAAGTCGGTCATGGATTCGTGGCCTTTCCGTTCTGTGCTCCCTGCTCGAAGAGCTCGACCAGCTGGGCGCGGCAGAACTCCCACTGCTTGCTGTTGCGGTCGTCGCCGGGGTGCAGCGTGTCGAGGAGGGCGAGGCCGCGGGCGGTGGCCGCGGCCATCTCGACCAGGCGCTCGAAGTCGGGGCGCTCGGCCTGGTCGGGGAAGAGGCGGCGAGCAAGCTCCAGGGTCTGTCGGTCGAGCTCGCGTTCGACGCTGACCAGGGCGGCACGCAGCTCGTCGTCGGTGCGGGCATCGGTCCAGAGGTCGAGCGCGGCCTGGTAGAGCGGGCTCGCGTAGTTGGACCAGATGAAGTCGAGCCCCGCGGCGACGCGCTCGCGCCCGGCCGGAAGCGTGTCGGCTGCCTCCAGCTGCTCGGCCGAGCGGCGGCGTGCCAGGCGCTCGATCGCCGCGGCGACCAGCGCCTGCCTCGTCTGGAAGTGGTGCAGGTGGGCGCCGCGCGAGACGCCGGCGCGCTCGGCGACGCGGGTCGTCGTCGTGTTCGCGTAGCCGTCCTCGACGAGCGAGGCGATCGTGGCGTCGAGCAGGGCTTCGCGGGTGGCGGAGCTGCGCTCGGCTTGGCTGCGGCGGGCGGGAGTCTCAGCGGTCGGCACGGAGGCCCATGCTAGTAAAGTTTGCGTTCACGACTGAATGTTATGCTGCGCGCCGCAGCCGAACCGACTTCGAACCGAGAAGGAGCTTGAAAATGGCAGGTACCGATGCGCTGGTGTTTGACGCGATCCGCACGCCGCGTGGCAAGGGCAAGGTCAACGGATCCCTCCACAGCACGAAGCCTGTCGACCTCGTCGTCGGCCTCATGCACGAGATGCTGGTCCGCAACGAGAAGCTCGACCCCAACCGGGTCGACGACGTCGTCCTCGGCTGCGTCTCGCCAGTCGGCGACCAGGGCGCCGACATCGCCAAGACCGCTGCGCTCAAGGCCGGGCTGCCCGACACGGTCGCCGGTGTCCAGCTCAACCGCTTTTGCGCCTCGGGCCTCGAGGCAGTCAACATCGCCGCCCAGAAGGTCGCCTCCGGCTGGGAGGACATGGTCTTCGCCGGCGGCGTCGAGTCGATGTCGCGCGTCCCGATGGGCTCGGACGGCGGCGCGTGGGCGA
>Ga0157380_10000428_pt1 | contig 25546 bp, 23 predicted proteins | sample S35metaG_FD_119757 | JGI IMG/M metagenome (GOLD analysis project Ga0157380, IMG submission 119757) | Switchgrass rhizosphere microbial communities from Kellogg Biological Station, Michigan, USA - S3-5 metaG | ecosystem: Host-associated > Plants > Roots > Rhizosphere > Soil | place: USA...
GATGCAGTCAGATTTGTACGAAGTTTTTCGAGATCTACATCAGTTCCTTTCGCAAACTCAACATTGTAGGAATATCCTCCCCTGAAATCTACACCAAGTTCAAAACCACGTGTAAACATGGAGATAAGACCAATGAGGATGAAAATAGACGAACATACATAAGCAATTTTCCTCTTGCCCAGCCAATCTACCTTAATGTTTGCAAAAGTACTCTCGGTCAATTTGGTAGAAAATCCGATGGTATTTCCTTTGCCAACCCACCATTCAATGATCAAACGACCAATGATAACTGCAGTAAAGAAAGAGAATACGATACCAATAAGCAGGGTCACTGCAAATCCTTTGATCGGTCCTAAGCCAAAATAGGCTAATACGGATGCACTAAGGATCGTGGTCATGTTGGCATCAATAATCGCCGAATATGAATTCTTGAAACCATCCGAAATGGCCGTCTTCAGACTCTTGCCTGCCCTTAATTCCTCCCTCGAGCGCTCATAGATAATAACGTTGGCGTCAACCGCCATACCGATGGTAAGTACGACACCCGCAATACCTGCGAGGGTCAATACGGTTCCAAGAGAAGATAACGCTCCAAATATGAAGAAGAGGTTGGCCAACAGCGCAATGATTGCTATCACCCCACTACCGCTGTAATAGAAGATCATAAACAACATCACTACAATCATCGCCACAATCATCGCGATCATGGATTTGGTGATATTTTCTGAACCGAGTGAAGGACCAACAAGTGCTTCCTGGATGATCGTTGTACTAGCTGGGAGCTTACCGATCTGAAGAATATTAGCAAGGTCTTGTCCTTCCTGTATAGTGAAGTTTCCGGATATGCGGCTATCACCTGTAGTGATTGGCTCATTTACTCTTGGAGCTGATACGACTTCATCATCAAGTGCGATCGCAATTTCTCTGTTGTTATCCTGTGCTGCTTTCGTCGTCATGTCTGACCATGCCTTGGCACCGATGTTGTCCATACGCAAGGTAACAGCTACTTCGTTGGTCATTGGATCAGGATTAGAAGTAGCAGTTACTACTCTGTCTCCTTCTAATGGAGCCTTATCTGAACCACGTTTCATGCGGATAGCGTACAATTCGTACTGATCCGTCTCAACACCATCAGCATTTGTCATAGGCTTTCCACTCCACATAAACTTAACGTCTTGTGGGAAAAGAGGACGAACCTGCTCATTGCTGAGCATTTCATTGATGGCATTTATTTTATTACGGTTAGCAACACCCATCACCGCAAAAGGATACTGGATAGATTGGCCGTTATAGAAATTCAAACTCAATAATGATGTCAGAGGACCGTTGTCACCTGCTACATCAGCATTGGCAGGAACTACTTGAGTGGTCATGGTAGAATCCACAACGTTACCAAGTGAGTCCACAACTGGAGTATAGATCGTGTCGATACGAGTTAGTGTATCCGAAGCGGCAATCGCGGTTGTATCACCTGCTGCGAGCTTCTTAAGTTTTGCATCTGCAGCACTGAAAGACTCCATGATGCCTGGGTCAGAAACGCGATATACATCCCAGAACTCCAGCTTAGCTGTAGACTGGAGATATGATCTCGCACGCTCTGGGTTGTCAACACCTGGTAGTTCGACAAGGATTAAGTCCCTGGCATTATCAAGTGATACGTTTGGCTGAACCACACCTAACTTGTCAATACGATCTTTCAATCGTTTGAATGTAAGGTCTACTGTTTCATCAGCTTTCGCGCGCAATACACGAATGACATCGCCATCTGAAGACTCAAAGTTGATTTCTTCACGAAGTGTCGCATTGCGGGAGAAAATCGGGCCCAGTTTCTGACCGTTAGAAACTTTCTGCCATTCCTGTGCAAACAAACTGATATAATCAGTCTGAGCATTCTTCAATGCTTTGTCTGCATTGTCCAGGGCAAGTTTGAAAGCAGGTTCCTTGGTTCCATTGGAAAGGTTTTCAAGAAACTCTCTCAGGTCAACCTGGAGGACAGTACTGATACCACCTTTCAAGTCAAGCCCAAGGGCAATTTGCTGTTGTTTCAGTTTCTCATAACTGAAAGAACCCAATAAAGGGATTTTGATGACCGGCTCGCTGGACATGGAATCCAGGTAATTTGACCTGGCCATTTTATAGGCCATGCTTTTTGCACTTTCATCGGTCAGGCCGGAGGTTGCGGCTTGAGCAAACTCATCAGCGTTTTTTTCCACCTTGCGGGTAGGAAATAAATATAGGTATTGTAACAAACAAACCGCGGTAAGCAGAATCAGGAAAAACCTGATTATTCCTTTGCCTTGCATATATTAATAGTTAGGTAACGGGTATTTAAAAAAACGGTGCAAATATAAGTCTATTTAGACAAGAGGCAGGGAATGCGGGAATCTTAAAATATTAAATTTGTTTTTTTAATTTAATGTGCTGTTAATCAATAGATTAATATGTTTTTATAGATTTTTTAATTATCCATAAATCAGGTTTTTCGCCCTTCAAAGTGATGCCGCGTGACTAAATGGCTGTCACAGAAGTCTCTCTTCCCTGGTATTGTCTCTTGCGCAAATTGTCTAATATTGTGCCTATAAACAAGAAAAACCGAATACATGGATAAGGATCTGAGTTTGTTATCGCTTGAAGAAATCACCCTATTGAAGGATGCTCATGCGTACGTGACCGTGTTAATTGCCGGCGCGGATGGTAACATTGATGAACAGGAATTGAGTTGGGCAGAAAAGATAGCCCAGATTCGCACTTTCGCAGGAGACGAACGTTTGCATGATTTTCATGAAGCTGTCAATCAAGAACTGGCTGGTAAAATCAAAGAAATCGTTGGTGAACTTCCTTCAGATCCCGCGCAGAGAAATGCAATCATTTCAGAAAGGCTTTCGGGCTTAAACCCAATCCTTGCTTCTTTGCATCCATCCATTGGCGCCTATCTCTACAAAGGTTATCTCAGTTTTGCAGAACGCATTGCCAAAGCATCAGGTGGGGTTCTTTCTTTCTTCTCTATCGGTCCTGAAGAAAAGAAATGGGTCAGCTTGCCGATGTTGAATGCGATAGCTTTTAATCCAGAGGAAGAGGAATAATTTGTGAGTAGTGAGTTGTGAGTTGTGAGTGGGATTTCGTGAGACGTCAGTCATCGATCGTGAGGCGTCAGTCGTGAGACGAAAACTTTAATTGCTTTCCGCCCTTTGATCCTCCCGCTTTATGGCTTCGCTGCATAGCGGGATCTTCGTTGCACTTCGACTTGCTGCCCTTGCTCCTTTGATCCTTTGATCCCTTGCTCCTTCTAAGAATTCCGGTTGATGCAGTTCAGATCGGTGAATGCTTGCTGTAATCTTTCTACAAACACCTTTTCGCCTGCACGAAGCCATACACGTGGGTCGTAGTGTTTTTTGTTTGGCTTGTCGTCACCTTCAGGATTTCCGATCTGTGCTTGTAGATAGCCTTCGTTCTTTTTATAATAGCCGCGGATTCCATCCCAGAATGCCCATTGCATATCTGTGTCAATATTCATCTTGACAGCTCCATAGCTGATTGCTTCTCTGATTTCTTCCTGTGTGCTACCGGAACCACCATGGAAAACAAAATTGATTGGGTTATGTCCGGTATTGTATTTCTCCTGGATATAATCCTGTGAATTTTTCAGAATAACCGGTTTGAGAGAAACATTGCCTGGTTTGTATACGCCATGTACGTTACCAAAAGCGGCAGCAATGGTGAAGTTCGGACTCACTGCCTTTAGGGCATCATACGCATAGGCCACCTCTTCAGGTTGTGTATATAGTTTTGAATTATCTATACCTGTGTTATCTACTCCATCTTCTTCACCACCTGTAACACCAAGTTCTATTTCCAATGTCATCCCCATTTCGCTCATACGCTTGAAATAGGCAACACATATTTCGATATTCTCTTCGATAGGCTCTTCAGAAAGATCTAGCATGTGAGAACTATACAATGGCTTTCCATACTTGCTGAAATATTTCTCCTGGAAATCCAACATCCCATCAAACCAAGGCAGTAAGTTTTTAGCGCAATGGTCAGTATGCATCAAAACAGTAACACCATAAGCCTCAGCGATACGGTGGACATGTTCAGCCCCACTGATCGCACCAAGCACTGCTGCACGTTGTCCATCATTACTCAGCCCTTTGCCAGCATTAAAAGCTGCACCTCCATTACTAAACTGGATAATGACCGGTGACTTGACCAAGGCTGCTGTTTCCAAGACTGCATTGATTGAATTTGTACCAATCACATTAACAGCTGGCATGGCATAATGATTTTCATTGGCGTGATTGAGGAGTTCGGTTACTTCCTGGCCATGAAGGACACCTGGGCGGAATCTGGTTGTAGTGGACATGATTTATTGTGTGTATTGGTAAATGTTAAATGGTAAATGTTTAGTGAGCGGTGAGCAGTGAACAGTGAGTTGTATTAATTGGTAATAAATATAGTGATCTAATGAGTTTCCATTAATGCGTGATGGGCTTTGGCGGAAAGATAGCGCTCGGCATCGAGGGCAGCCATACATCCGGTACCTGCTGCAGTGACGGCCTGGCGATATACTTTATCTGCGGCGTCTCCGGAAACGAATACACCTTCAATTTTTGTCTTGCTGGTACCTGGTACCGGGATCAGGTATCCTGCATCATCCATATCAAGCCAATCCTGGAATATTTCTGTATTTGGTTTATGGCCGATGGCTACAAAGAATCCTTTTACGGGTATAGTGGTTTTTTCTCCAGTCACGCTATTTATGATCCGGATAGCTTCTACATCGTTTTCACCGATTACTTCTTCAGTAACGGAGTTCCAATGCACAATGATATTGGATGTCTTCAGTACACGATCTTGCATGATTTTGCTGGCGCGCATTTCATCACGTCTTACAATCAAATGTACGTTAGGGCATAATTTACTCAAGTACATGGCTTCTTCTGCTGCAGTATCACCTGCGCCTACCACTGCGACATCCATATGTCTGAAAAAGAATCCATCACAAACTGCACAAGCAGAAACACCTTTATTGGTCAATCTCTTCTCTGATTCAAGGCCAAGCCATTTGGCACTGGCACCTGTTGAAATGATCACTGCATCCGCATGTAATTCATCACCTGCATCTGTCCACGCTTTATGTACCGGTCCCGTAAAATCAACTTTAGTAATGACAGCATACCTGACATCAGTTCCAAAGCGCTCTGCTTGCTCCCTGAACTCATCCATCATCATCGGGCCTTGTATCCCTTTTGGATATCCCGGATAATTTTCAACTTCGGTCGTAATCATCAATTGTCCTCCAGGTTCGATTCCCGTATAAATCACTGGTTTCAATCCTGCCCTGGCTGCATAAATGGCTGCTGTATAACCGGCTGGTCCGCTGCCAATAATCAGGCAGTGTATCTTTTCACTCATAATCTGTTATTTAATTTGTCTTGTTGTTGTCTGGTGTTAAACCAAAAATGAGGCATTTGGTTAAACAGGCTGCAAAAGTAAGCGATTACTTAACATCTGTTGAGCGGATTACGGCTTGTTTTGGTCTAAGGTTGCCTTTGGCTATTCACCTAAAACACTAACTTGAGTTCAGTTTTTGTACTTCGCTTATGCTTAACCTTTTATATCCCATCAGTTATATCCTCTCCCTGGTAGGATTGATCCTTTGGTTTTATTTTCAGGAAAACCGGTCTATCAGCCGTAAAATGAGCAGCTTATTCCTGCTGTCCTTCTTGGTATACCTGGTCTCATTGGTATTTACAGAGGCTACACTTTCCTATAAATTGTTGATCCTGTTTCGGGACCTTGCCATTTTAGGTGTTGTTTCCCAACTCTTTAATTATTTGAGGCATAACGCTATTGTGGTGCTGGTCCTTGGTATTGTTGTTTATGGCTTTATACAATTTGCAGGATTTAATATGCTCTACTCTACTTTTCCGGAGGCCAAAAAAAGCATTACACCTGCGGATGATCAATTTGAATTGCTTGTAGAAACAACAGATGGAACCATCCCCGCCGGTTATAAACGACTGATTGATAAATATGGATTGACCATAGAGCCTGCATTTAAACCTTACGATCCAGCTATTAGCCGTTTAGATGAATTCCTGGTAGTTGGTATTCCTGAACAATCAGAAAAGAAAACCATGGAGATCATTCGTGAACTGAAACGAGTACAGGGCACAGACTATGTCGAATACAATGAAGTCATACAGGTTGAAATACAGGAGAACAATATTGACATTGAATTAACGAAAGCAAGTCAAGTCAATGATCCTATGGTCAGCAAACAATGGGGATGGGCTGCAATCCAGGGAGATGACTTGCATCAATTATTAGGGTCCGGTATAGTCCCAAAGAAAAAAGTATTTATTGCGATCATCGACTCAGGTGTTGATGCAAAGCATGAAGATATTGCTGCGCAATTTGCTTCTGCAGGTCCTACAAATGATACAGATCCTTTGGGACATGGTACACATTGCGCAGGCATCGCAGCAGCTATTTCGAATAATGGAATCGGTATCGCTTCACTTGTGCCCAACAATACTTTTATAAATGTAACCAGCATCAAGGTGATGAATGCTCAAGGAATCGGCAATCAACAATCTACTATTCAAGGAATGATCAAAGCTGCTGATATGGGAGCTGATGTTATCAGCATGTCCCTCGGCAGCATATCATCTGACACCAGGCAGAAAGCTTATGAAGAAGCAGTGAAGTATGCAAATGCAAAAGGTGCGATTGTAATTGCTGCTGCTGGAAACAGTAATCAACAGGCAAAGGGATATTCTCCTGCCAATGCGGAAGGGATCATTGCAGTTTCTGCCATTGGACCTGATCAACGCAAAGCACCATTTTCCAATAAAGTAAATGGGATTGGTTATGGTATTGCTGCCCCTGGCATGAAAATCATGTCGACCTTTCCAAACAATCAATACAAAGAAATGGATGGGACTTCGATGGCTACTCCTATGGTGGCAGGATTAGTTGGGTTGATGAAATCTATCAAACCGGATATCACCACTAAAGAAGTTTTTGAAATTCTTTCAGACACAGGAAAGAAACTAGCGGATGGAGCGGATACGGGGAGGATGATACAAGCTGCTGATGCTATGCAAAAGCTAGTCGACTGAAGCGTGAGAACGTGAGAACGTGAGATGTGTGGGAGTGAGTGTGGACATGTTTCTTGAAAAATTCAAATTGAATAGTGACGGCTTTCAAGCCGCAAAATATTAACTGAGCACAGCGAAGGTTGAATTGCCACGGTTTTTAAGCCGTGGATCAGTTAGTAGAGGTATTTACCAAACGTATTTGCAAGCTTTTTCTAAAAGATTATAATCATACTCCATGTCGCCGGTCAATTCGAGCGTGATGGATGATTGTTCATAAATAGGCTTGCGAATGGATAGAAGGTCAGCAATTTTCTCGCCTGCATCTTTATCTGTTAATTGCGCGAGCAAGGGACGGGTATTCCTAATTTGCAATAAATGTTGACGGAGAATATCATCTGGCCATTGGAGGTAAACGGTGATTCCATTTTCTTTCATCCATTCCATATTGTTATCAAAACAAGGCAGGCCGCCACCGGTGGAAATTAAAGATTTGGAATAAAACGAAGTTTGCCGTAGGATATCAGCTTCAAGCTGCCGGAAATAGTTTTCGCCATAGGTGGAAAAGATTTCGGATATGGTCATGCCTGAGTGGGCCTCTACTACGTTATCGGTATCGAAGAAAGAGACCTGGAAAGCTGCCGCTATCCGTTGTCCCAGGGTAGATTTGCCGCTCCCCATAAACCCAAGCAGGTAGATTCGCATGACGGCGCCAAAATTAATAGATTTGTCGCGTGGTTCGGTTTTACTTTTTATTCAGCATCTCCCTTCTTGTTTTTGCATTTGCATGTAAACAAGAATCATCAACATCCAATCCAAAGGATGAAACATTCAAGCCTACAGGTAAGATGGCTGACCTGGTCTATAACCCTATGAGAGCAGATGGAACGATTGACAGCAGCTTTCTTCCGATTATTACCTGGAAAGAAGAAGTTTATGATTTTGGGACTGCTTTTGAAGGAGATGTGGTGACTAAAGATTTTTATTTCACCAATACCGGTACTGCCCCATTATTGATACTGAGCGCCAAATCCACCTGCGGATGCACGATTCCGGAATGGCCGAAAACACCCATTCAACCCGATAGCTCGTCCTCTATCAGCGTGAAATTCAATACGTTAAACAAACCGGGGGCGCAAAGCAAAGAGGTGACTATATTTGCCAACACTTTTCCTAATACCAGTCAAATAACGATTAAGGGAAAAGTGGATTCAACTAACAAAAACTGATTATGATCTCTATTTTCTTTTTACAGGCTTCCACGCCAAGTCTCATAGGTTCACTTTGGCCACTCCTCCTCATGTTTGTGGTTATCTTTTTCTTTTTCATTCGCCCTCAAGCCAAGAAACAAAAAGAACAAACTAAGTTTCTGGAATCCCTTGATAAAGGTGAAGAAGTGGTGACGGCAAGCGGATTAATAGGACGAGTAAATAAAATTGACGGCAGCATTGTTACGCTTGCCATTGGTGAGAAGTTATTCATACGTGTAACCAAAGGTTCTATTTCCAAAGAGATGACTGAGGCTTATCGCAAGATGGAAAGCGCTTCTTCATCGGAGAGTACTTCCTGATCCAGATCAATATCATCCCGTCTCGTTATTCAATAAGATCATGAGAAATGATCGCTTTCTTGTTTAGATGAAGTTGCTGATATAAAAAACATGAAAGAACCTTTATTGCTGGATCAAACATTCCAGGATATCCTTCAACAACTGGAACTTCAGCAAGATCATTTTTTCATCACAGGCAAAGCAGGTACAGGTAAATCAACCTTATTGCAGGTATTCAGAAAAACAACCGCTAAAAAAGTGGTTGTGCTGTCCCCTACCGGCATTTCTGCACTCAATGTGCAGGGTCAGACCATACATTCTTTTTTCCAGTTTGCTCCCAAGCTCATGCATAAGGGTGAGCTATTTGTAAATAAGCGACTGGTACGCCTGCTGAAAGCTGTGGAAGCAATTATCATCGATGAAGTCTCCATGGTCAGAGCTGATGTAATGGATGCTATTGATTTTTCATTGCAACTTCATCGGAATTCAAATGCACCTTTCGGAGGAGTTCAGATGCTATTCTTTGGTGATCTTTATCAATTGCCACCTGTAGTCAGTAGCCAGGAAGAAAGGGAGTATTTCAGAACAACATACCCATCAGCCTATTTTTTTGATGCACAAGTGTTCAGCAGTCATGTATCACTGCAGATGATTGAACTCACGCGTGTTTACCGGCAGAATGAACGTCATTTTATCAGGCTGCTTGATGCAATCCGAACCATGCAACTTGATTATGAAGACATCGAGACGCTTAACGAACGATATATTCCTGATGCTATCATTGAAGAACCTTACCTCACGCTTTGCAGTACAAATGCCGCGGCTCAACAAATCAACAAAGAGCGACTGGAAAGATTAATAACCCCATCCTATTATTACTCAGGCGAAGTAAAAGGGGATTTCAATGAGAGATTATTTCCCACGGACTATAAACTGGAATTGAAAGTAGATGGCCAAGTGATGTTGATTCGTAACGATCCTGAAAGACGTTTTGTAAATGGTACACTTGCGCGCATCATAGCCCTTGAGGAAGATAAGATCACTGTTAATTTAGCCACTGAAAGCGGAAAACCTGATATTATTGAACTTCCGAAAATGACCTGGGAAGTCAATAAATACACCATCACAACAGATAAGGATAATCCAATTAAAGCTGAGGTCACTGGAAGTTTTACGCAATACCCTGTAAGGTTGGCATGGGCCGTCACTATTCATAAAAGTCAGGGTAAAACTTATGACCGCGTTGCGATTGACCTAGGTAGAGGTGCATTTGAACATGGCCAGACTTATGTAGCACTGAGCAGATGCCGTTCATTGCAAGGTGTTTTTCTAAAAAAACCACTTACTCCCCGTGATATCATGGTAGATGAAAGAGTAGCGGAGTTTTACGAAACTATGCGGTAATCAACGCTCCTGTTCAGGAGATTCTTCTTGTGCCAATTGCCTTAATAAAGAGATCCCCAGCCAACCGCTAAGCATATCGATAATGGCATGGATCATCATCACCAGGATCAGTGAATGGCTGTAAACAAAAATACCAGCAAAGAGAAGGGAGAGGAAAAATATCTTTACCATAGATCTGTATCCCTGGTAGCCATGGAGAAACGCAAACAGGGCGGATGCCATAGCGATTGCTGCAAGTATTCCGGATTGTGTATTTCCTGTCCAGTATAACAGATAGTGAATCAGGTAGCCTCTGAAGATAATTTCCTCACCAATACCTGCTGCAAAAGCAAGGAAAATAAAATGCATCAACTCATTTTTATCAGCTGGGACGAATGCGAGTGAAGTGTTTCGTTGTTTGAGGCTACGTTCTCTCCATTTCTTTGTTCCGTACTGAAAGAAAACGTCCAGTGCATAAAAAAGAAAGACTGCCACAATGAGTTGCAACACCAATGGATTCAAGGTAGGCCAGGTTAATCCTAGTCCTGCGAGCGATCTTCCCGGTATTCTCCAAACGGTTAAAACAATTAAACCAAAAACAAACAGCAGCAAGGCATTGCTGTGATAAAGTTTGATTTTGTCACCAGGTTCAAATTGAATTTCGTCAGTGCTGATATTTCGGGAAGTGATGGCTAGGACGGGAGCGATGAGGCAGATCACCATAGCCATGACATGGTCGAGGATGTGAAATTCAAACAGTGTCAGGCTGGTGTGCATCATATGCAAAAGTAAACAATGGTCTGACGATGTGTGCAGTAATGTAAAAGGGGTAAGAGTGGTGATTCATAACAGAAGGTTAATGGTGGTTGTGGGCGGAGTGTAATTGGTGGCGAGGGGTGAAAAAAGGGATTTTTAATTATGGATGAAATTTATTTAAACACCTGTATTACTGAATAATATATATTAAATAATAATTTAAACCAGACGTATATTTTGAATTTAAGAATACCTGCTGTTTCCACGCTTTTTATCGATATCCACTTCCTAAAGAAAGACTTCTATTTGTATCTTAGCCACTACTAAATACATCTCCATATGACTATATCCAAAAACCGTCTTCAACGAAATGTTCGTGACCGGAAGCAGGAAAAACGGTTTTTTATGACCCTTGGTATTATAACCATTGTGCTAATCCTTATCCTCTACTTTGTGTACAGGTAACTTCCATTTCCATTGAAGTTAAATCTTGACATTGGTATTCCCAGCCCTCCCGGCTGGATAGCAGCGGTATCGGCGGATTTCAGCTCCTTTCTTCAGGATCATGCTGACTGCGAGCGAAAAGCTTCAGCAACTGCTATGAGCCTTGTAGCTAAATATCCAAATCGAGTGGAGATCATTCCCGAACTAATTGAAATTGCCATCGAAGAATTAGAGCATTTTCAATCCGTCTATAAGATTATGGAGTCAAAGGGAATTCAGTTTTCGCATTCCATTCATGAAGATCTTTATATCAAAGCATTGATGAAAGCGCAACATGATGGTCTTGAAGAGCGATTCCTGGACAGGTTGCTCATTGCATCTGTGGTAGAGACCCGTGGTGCCGAACGATTTAAATTGGTGGCGGATAGCCTGGAGGATGAAGAGCTCTCTAAATTCTATAAGATGCTGTGGACCTCAGAAGCCAAGCATGGGCATGTGTATGTCAAAATGGCCCTTCATTATTTCCCTGAAGACAAAGTCTATAAACGTCTTGAATGGTGGGTAGCTAAGGAAGCTGAGATTGTCAGCACACTACCCTTTCGAGCCGCTCTACATTAAATCGTTAGAAAAATCCTTACTTAGTCACCATGGATTTGGAAGTCACTCCGCTTCCCTCATTATTTCCATCTTTACTTCCCAACTTAACATCCAGGCAAGCATGGATGAAGGCAACAAAGAGTGGATGAGGTTTTTCAACTGTGCTCTTCAATTCAGGATGGTATTGTGAGCCTAGGAAAAAAGGATGTCCAGGTAATTCCATGATCTCAACAAGTTTGGTATCAGGGTTTATTCCGGAGGCGATTAAACCAGCTGCTTCAAAATCCTTGAGGTATTCATTGTTTAGTTCATAACGATGCCTGTGACGCTCATAGATCAGTGATGACTGGTATGCTTCATGGGCCAACGTATTTTCTTTTACTTCACATGCATAGGCACCAAGACGCATTGTCCCACCTTTCATCTTCACATTTTTCTGATCATGCATCAGGTCTATTACAGGATGGGCGGCATCAGCTTTCATTTCCGTGCTATATGCATCTTCAAGGCCCAATACATTACGGGCAAATTCCACTACCGCACATTGAAGCCCAAGGCAAATGCCGAAAAACGGAATATTATTTTCACGCAAATATCGGATCGCATTTATTTTACCTTCAATCCCGCGCTCTCCAAAGCCTGGCGCTACTAATACACCATCAAGCCCTGCAAGAACTTCACCGAGATTATCAGTGACTTCAAGTGCTTCAGCATGTATTGGTTCAACTTCAACTTTACATTCATTTGCAGCACCGGCATGAACAAAAGCTTCATTGATGGATTTATAGGCGTCCGGGAGTTTATTGTATTTACCTACAAGCCCTATCCTTACGGTGTGCTTGGGCTCTTTTAATTTTTTAAGAAAAACTCTCCAGGCTGTGAGGTTAGGTTCAGTCGAAGCGTCAAGGTTGAGCTTTGTCAAGACAATTTTATCGAGGTTCTCATCCTTCATGAGGAGAGGCACATCGTAAATGGTCTTTGCATCCCGCGCTTCAATAACAGAATGACGGTCTACATTACAGAAAAGAGAAATTTTACGACGGAGATCATCTGTCAATGGATGCTCCGTACGACAAACAAGGATATCTGGTTGGTTTCCTGTCTGCAATAATTCTTTTACGCTGTGTTGGGTAGGTTTAGTCTTAAGTTCACCAGCTGCACTCAAGTACGGAATGAGCGTGAGGTGAATGGTAATTGCATTTCCTGAGCCAAGTTCTAGTCGAATCTGGCGGATAGCCTCCAGGTATGGCAATGATTCAATGTCACCTACCGTTCCTCCAATCTCGGAGATGACCACATCATAATCACCGGTTTTACCCAAAGCCCTGATCCTTCTCTTGATCTCATCAGTAATATGAGGGATAACCTGAACAGTTTTGCCCAGGTAATCGCCTGCTCTTTCTTTGTTGATGACTGTCTGGTAGATCCTTCCGGTAGTGACATTGTTGTCCTGGGACGTAGGTTTTCCGAGAAAACGCTCGTAATGACCGAGGTCAAGATCCGTTTCCGCCCCATCATCCGTCACATAACACTCTCCGTGTTCATAAGGGTTGAGGGTACCGGGATCGACGTTGATGTAAGGGTCAAATTTCTGGATGGTTACGGATAACCCCCTGGCTTGCAAAAGCTTAGCCAGTGATGCTGAAATGATTCCTTTACCGAGTGAGGAAGTTACGCCACCCGTAACAAAAATATATTTGACCATTAGTGTGGAGCTTGTTACGGGGTGTAAAGATAAACAAATAAACCGCTGGAACGTAAAGGCAGTTCACCTGCCTGAATTTACATACCAGGAAAGGAGCCACGTCAATTATTATTTTACTTTACAGCACAAACTTATGGTAGAAGGAGGCTGGTTTGGCATATTACAAGTAATTGGTGCTTTAGCACTGTTCATTTATGGCATGAAAGTCATGAGTGAAGGCGTGCAACGTCTTGCCAGCCTGCAATTGAGGGATGCCCTGCAAAAGGTGACTCAAAATAAAGTATCTACTTTTCTTACAGGTTTCTTTACAACAGCAGCACTCCAATCCAGCAATGCGACAACTGTGATGACAGTTAGCTTTGTCAACGCCGGTATCATTTCCCTGACAGCTGCTGCAGGAATCATCATCGGTGCGAATATGGGAAGTGCCGTGACTATATGGATGGTCACTATGCTTGGGTTTGAGTATAACCTTTTTGCCATATGCCTCCCCATGATTGCCTTAGCAATGCCTTTTCTTTTTATCCAGAATGGCAAACACAGACATTGGGCAGAAACATTCATAGGATTGTCCATATTACTGATCGCACTTCAGTTTCTCAAAAGTGTTGTTCCGGATATACAGCAGGACCAGGAACTCATTTCATTTATTTCTCGGCTTGGAAACCATGGCTTGTTGTCTCTTTTCGTTTTCCTGACGATTGGATTTGTATTTACTGCGTTGATTCAATCCTCCAGCGCTGCAATGGCCTTGACGATTACCTTATGTCTTAATGGATGGTTACCATTTGATGTTGCAGCCGTAACAGTCCTTGGGGGAAATATAGGCACCACGATCAGCACAGAGATTACCGCCTGGGTTGGAAATACGGAAGCTAAGAAAGCAGCCAGGTTACATGTGATGTTTAATGCGCTTGGGGTACTTCTCTTTTTACCATTTCTACCTTTCATTTTATCTGGCATTACATGGATCATGGTGTATGTGTTTAAAAGTGGGAATCCATTTCTTGACAAATGGGCCACGCCAGCTGGACTCGCCTTTTTCTATACCATCTTCAACCTCGTCTGTACCGTCTTGTTTTTATCCATCATGCCCTGGTTTATTCGCTTTGCTTCCAGAACCGTAAAAACAAAACAAATAGGAGCAGGCGACATCAAATTTATTGATACCGGTTCGAATACAGCTGATCTCACTGTACCTATCGCCCTTCAGGAAATTATCCAGCAATGCCAGCGAATTAAAAACCTGAACACCATTCTCAACCGGATCATCAACTTTACAGCAGAGACAGAATTCCAGGAACTCAATAACCAGGCAAATGCTTATCTCACTACTCTGCAGGTGAACCAAAAAGCCACTGGTCGATACCTGATCAGTATGGTTGAAGACAAAAGTTCTCTTGTTACTTCAAAGCAGATCAAAAACCTGTTGAGCATAAACCTATTGATTGATCATATCCATCATTCGTATGAGAATATTTATTCGTTGATCCACGAAAAACGCAAGCAACGCATATGGTATGGCCCAACACAAAGATCTATCCTGTTACATCGGATCAATGATGCCACTGTGATGTTAAAACGAAGTATACAATTGTTGCAAACCAGTTCTGTCAACAGGAATTCCTGGAAAGGACTTGGTATAGATCTAAAGGAAAAGAACCAGGACTACCTGGATTATGAAAAAGAGTTAGTCCTCGAATTGGAACGTGGTGAAATGCAACTGTCTTCTGTTGTGATCTATTATAAAATGGCACAACATCTGGACAACATCAATGCTGCCCTCAAAAATATCCTGGCTGAATGGTCAGATGATCCGATCGAATTGCCATCGAAAACATTGAACGTTAGTGAACATTAAGGTTTTTACTTTTCACTCTTCACTAATGTAAATTTACCCATGCTTGTGTGTTGATCACAGAATTGATTTTAAAATCCATGTCATCCACTGAAGCTGGAAAATAACTTCCGGTAGCTGAATTATAAGAAAATAAAGAGCCACCAGGATGTTCTCCCTCAGGATCACCATTACTTCTAAGGACACCAATAAATTCGGAAGAAACATGAGCAGACCGAACAATAATGTGGTATACGTTGTCAGGGCTTAACAAGAATGTAGGTGGAAAAGTCACTTTATTCCAACCGAGCGTATTCACTGTAAACTCCTCTTCTCCAAAGTAGAATCCGGTGCCGGGAGTATTCCCTTCATAAAGCTCTATGATGAGTTCATATCCTGGTGAAAGGCTACTTACATTAAATTCAAAACTTTCGAGGTATCCCGGAAACAATGGAGTAAATGTTTGTGCGACCTGGTCAATGTTGTTTCCATCGTTGCCTATAAAATAGGTCGATGTTGACACTTCGCTAAAAGCAATTGTAGTTAATCCGGAATCTCCAACAAAACCCTGGAATTTCTGAATATCCGTATTGTAAATTAACATCCCTTCTGAAGGTTCGAGAGTATTTCGTTGTTCGGTTGTCATGCGGGGTAACAATAATGCACCACTTGTAGATTTAACTTCTAGCGCAGCATTTGGATTTACTTCCGAAGCTCCAATCGTCGCATGTTTGGTTTCTTTATCAAATAAAAAAGTAGGATCGCCTGCTGCTTCATTATTATCATTAAAAATGATTTGTTTGTCCGCACCACCTATAGGACCTGGAGCACCAGGGTTCCCTTGTAATCCCATATCCCCAGGAATGCCTTTATCGCCTTTATCACCCTTATCGCCTTTAGCTCCCTGGGGGCCTGTTTCACCGATATCTCCCGGGTCACCTTTAGGTCCTTCAGGTCCTTGTGGGCCTTGTGTTCCACCATTTGCTGCATACATAGCATAAGGCACGCTTAATAACTGGCTCACACCAGATATCGAATAAGCAGTTCCTCCTTCAGGGTCAGTTTCTGTCATGATAAAATAAGGTCCTTCTCCCCAATTGATTTCGTCTAATGCACCACTTACAGGACTTCCTCCACCAATTGCAAGTGTGGCGAGACCATTAGCATTGGTATTCGGTGTATGCCTTTCTACATAAACGGCTTCTCCATCAGGTGCACCTTGTAACAAACTGATGCGGACACCAACCTGATGATCTTTCACGAGTGCACCTTCTGCATCTCTGACTACCGATTGATAACTCATCAGCAAAGGCGATTGCGCCAAAGAGTTGGAAATAAACGTTCCGAAAATGAACAGCAGGGCAAGGCCCTTATAAATCCTTGATATCATCGTCTATTGTGTTTTTATCACTTTAAAAGTTTGGATCGCATTGGTCTCATGTCTCAATTCGAGAAAATAAACTCCTTCTGATTTATCCGCCACTGAAATGTTAGTCACTTCATTTTCAATTTTCCCATTTGATAATTCCATTCCGGAAAGATCATAAAGGGTATAAGTGAAGTTGTTTAAATCGAAAGATTCTCGACTCTTAAATTTTAATTGTAAATCGGATTGAACTGGATTTGGATAAAGGCCCGCCTGGAAAACTAATTCAGGTTCCTCATTTGAGACCATGATCGTTAGGTACGCTTGTTGAACGCCCTGGCTCACCTCCCCTGCTCCACTTTTGATATTTTCGTATGCAACCTGGCCTATAGAATAAGCTACTGTACCTCCATCCCCGGAAGCATCGCCTCCAGAGGATAGTATTGCATGCTGGGCGTAAATGCCTGAAAGAGGCGTAAACATTGCCAGCAAGGCGATGGATGCCCTGAAAATTCTGTTCATATGGTTATTTTAAACTTGCGGCCTGACCTGGTGTATTCCGCCAAATCAAGATACAAATATTGGCTGAATTACCTAATCTATTACACTTCTTCTCTAACCTCCGCAGGGTATCCATACAAATCAAATGCAAACCCAAGTCTTTCGCGGATACGATCCACTTCTTCTGGATCAAAATGGTGTTTTGCCTTTTCAAATTTCTTTTGTGAATTTACATACTTTGTAAATTCAGGCAACGCAGCTTCAAATCCATCAAGTCCAAGTGACAAGTATATCTCTCGCAACCCTTGAATTGGATCCTTTTGAAAATCTTCATACCTGATTTCTACCAGGTGTTCCTTTGGAATCAAGTTCTTTTGATCTTCATAATCTTTGATCAACATTTCATAGAGCTCAAAAACCATTTCTTCAAAATCAGGCTTTTCAAAGGGCTGAAGTTTCAACGCCTCATGTGTGGCTTCAAAGAAATGAACGGTCGAATGAAACACCATCATCGGATTCCTGTAGGTATATATAAATTTCGCATCAGGGAACAGTTGAAGTATATGCTTGATATAACCGGTGTTTGGTGGAAATTTTGAAACAAATTCTTTACGGTCATATTCAAGTAAGGCCTGGGCTATAAGTCTTTTGTATCTCTTTCCATAAGCTTTCAATTGAGCGGATGAAGATCCCTCTCCATTGATATACTGCATGTAAAATGATTTCCAATCCTTAGGGAAATAAAAGAAATTATAAAAGCCGAGGGAATTCATATTGGAAAGTGCAATTCCTTCCTCCTGGGGTAATTCAAGACCTAAAAGCACATTGTCTGCCGGCCGCTTTTCGGGCAACAAGAGTTTCATGAGAGGTTTAAAAAGCCAACGGCTTACAAAAAACTGGTTAGTGAAAACGCTATGATACGTGTTGATAAACGCAAACTGTTTATCCTGGGCAATGGCATTGTGCAAATAGGTCGTACCGCTTCTCCAATGGCCGATGATAAACACCGGTGACTTGGGCATAGGGACTTTGGACAGTTTCCCTGAATATATCCCCAATTCAAGCCAACGAAAAGGTTCGGAGATCACACTGATCAAACCTGCAATAAAGCAGCGCCAATAATAGCGGGGATAAACCTTGTAGGTAAAAACAAGTTTAAGGTAGGTGGCAAACTGTACAGTGCCTATCGTGCTGAAGGCAATCTTAAATTTTCTCCCGGCCATGCTTGAGGTAAGTCATTGGCCACAATATAGTAAGACAGTGAGAAAGTAAGACAGTGAGAGGTGTGGGCATGAGGATTTGCTACAAACCCCAACTTCTTACTGTCTCACTGTCTTACTGTCTTACTCTGTGGGGCTTCGCAGAGCCACACCGATACTAATGCAGATCCACCCAGGATGAAGGCTCAGGTACCGAGATAACTCTGAAATCAACGTCATTGCTAATAGAAATTTCAAAATCACTTGTAGCCTCGTTCCATTCATACATAGCTCCTCCAAGATGCTGTCCGAATGATCCGGAGCCGCTGGTAGTAATATCGAGTATGTTACCAGAAAAGTCTACAGGCCTGATTACAAAATAATATACAGTGCCAGAGGTCAATGTTGGACCAAATGGGAAACTCACTTTTTTCCATCCATTTCCAGTGATCGTAATGTCTTGTTCTATAAGGAAAGTACCCGTTCCTGGAGGATCACCTTCAAATACTGAAACACGAACTTTATATCCTGGTGTAAGTACTCCTACCCTGAATTCAATGCGGTCCAGGATCCCGGATCCTGCTGGTGTAAATGTCTGCGCCAGATAAGTGATCGTGTCCCCATCATTGAGCAATTGGAATGATGAAGTACTCACTTCGCTTGAGGCAAAAGTAGTCACAGCTCCTTGTGCATAGCCCTGGAATTTTCCAGAATCCTTGTTGTAAATCACAAGTCCCTGTGGAGCATCAATTGCATCCCGTTCTTCTGTTGACAATCTTGGTAGCAATAATCCGCCTGTTGTTGATTTGATCTCTAGGGCAGCCTCTGGATTAATTGCGGATGCACCGATCGTCATATGGTTCGTTGTCTTGTCGTATAACAACTCTTCATCTGCTCCTGCATTTCCATTGTCATTAAAATTGATTTGCATATTCGTTCCAGCGATTGGTCCTGGAGGACCCTGTGGTCCTTCCTCTCCTTGTGGGCCTTGCAATCCCATTGGACCTGGATTTCCCTGGTCACCCTTATCGCCTTTATCTCCCTTGTCTCCTTTATCGCCTTTGTCCCCCTTTTCACCAGTATCCCCTTTTTCGCCTTCCTCTCCTTGCGGACCTTGATCTCCTACGTCACCGACTTCTCCCTGGTCTCCTTGATCGCCCTTGTCACCTTTATCTCCCTTATCTCCTTTGTCACCTTTATCCCCTTTTTCGCCAGGAAATCCCGGGATACCTTGAGGGCCTTGAGGACCTTCAGGTCCAGCAACTCCTCCGTTTGCAGCATAAAGTGCATATGGAACACTCAACAATTCACTCGAACCAGTAATGCTAAAATTGTTGCCTCCATTTGGATCAGTTTCTGTCTTGACAAAATATGGACCAGCTGCCCAATCAATACTATTTATAGTACCGCTTATAGGAGTCCCTGCTCCAATCTGAAAAGTGACCAATCCATTTGCATTTGTGGTACCGTTGTGTGTTTCTGAAAAAACTAAGGTTCCATTAGATGAAGTTCTGAGGATGCTTACCCTGATACGAATAGATCGGTTGACTAAAAGCTGATCTGAAGCATCTCTCATCACCGCCTGGTAACTGAATTTTCCTGGTGTTTGTGCATTTAATGAAGAGACAAAACCTACGGCTGAAATCACCAGCACTAAAAGGAAGTTATATAGATGTTTCATGTGTCAGTTTGTTTTAAAAATTTTGAATGCTTTTATTTCGATATCCTTCCTGATGACTTGCAGGATAAATACGGATCCTGTAAGATGATCTACAGGTATTGTAGTTGTATTGGATACTATCTCCTGTTCCATCAACAATTTGCCATTGAGGTCAAACAAACGATACATAAGATCCTTATTGATGATCGTTTCGTCCTGGCCTTCCAGCCTTAAGGTTGTTTGAGTATTTGAAGGATTTGGAAAGACGCTTGCAGAAACCGTTATATCACTTTCTAAAGTACCTACGGTTAGAAACAGATTAGGTTGTTGCACACCTAAGCTGATACTTCCATTTTCTGCTTTGAGATTGGTATAGGATACTTGTCCTATCGTATAGGCTACACTTCCACCAGGTCCGGTGCCATCACCTCCTGATGTATTGACTTCACTTTGTGTCCATGCATTGGTCAGGGTTGAAACCATGACACAAATACTAATGAAACACTTTTTGTGCGTGCGAATAAAACTGGTGTATTTTAATTCGGGTATATTTTCCATTATGCAAAATTTAAAAGGCTATTACGCTTGCTCATTCATGGATAAAGACCATAAACATATGACCACATGCACACGTGCATTCAATCAAAAAAGGGGAAGGTTGGTGTAATTTTTACGAATTCTGTCAAGAATTCACTCCATGGAAGGGATGATCATAGAGAAATCAAATATAAGAATATTTTTCCATATATGCCCACAACTTACAGATCCAACAACATTTTGATTTTATCAAAAATCGCTGTGTTCTCATAAATTCCTGCAAATTCCTCAGCACCTGGCCCGGAAGCGAAAACAGGGACCATTTGGGATGAATGCACTTTGGCATTGAATTCAAGTCGAGGAGATCTTTTGCCCTTAATGCTCAAATAACTGCATTCATGATCCGCAGTGACAATCAAGAGGGTATTCCCATCTTGCCGCACGATTTCAAGTAGCTCTTCGATCATACTATAGGCATCCTGCATTTCGAGAGCAAGCCATTCCTGGTCGTTTGCGTGAGCAGCCCAGTCTACCTGTGAAGCTTCCACCATCAGGAAATAGCCATTATCTGCACGTTTTTTCAAGGCATCAACTGCTTGAACAGCCATATAAGGAAGATAGCTACGTCCCATAGAAGCCCTGATAGGATCTTCAAATGCTGTAAAACAGGCAATCTTCTTTTCCTTATTGACATTTTCAAGTTTCATTCGTCCACGAGGATCATTGAGCTTGAGGATTTCATATTGCTTTTCTTCGAGGTAACTGAGCAGGTCGTAATTATCGGAATACCGGTCCTGAAAATATTTTTCACCCCCACCCACAAAAACATCAATTCCGGATTGGGCCAGTTGATAAGCAATCTGCTCATAAGCCCCTCGAGAAGCAACATGACCATAAAACGAAGCTGGTGTAGCATGGACCACGGATGAGGTCACTACGAAACCTGTTTTTAATCCATGATCTCTTGCCAACTCAATGATGGAGGTCACTGGGGTACTATCAGGATGCAACCCAATACCAGCATTAAATGTCTTTACCCCGCAGGCGATAGCGGTTCCTGCAGCACCACTATCCGTTTCCAGGTGAGACGAAGAGTGGGTTTTCTGCAATCCGACGACTTCCATACGAGAAAGTGGTGACGGTGGCCTATACAGGTATTCTGCAAGGGCAATATGAGCCAATCCCATGCCATCGCCAATAACAATAATGACATTATCTGGCTTCTCAGGAGCCGGGGCTTGAGGAGCAAGAGTCATAAAGCTTAGCCACCAGCTGAGCAAGAAACCTGAGAACATCCTACAAAACTAATTTTGGAATTTGAACTGTTAACAATATTTTTACCAGGTACCCGCTATTTCTTACGAGTTTTGAGGTTCCTTGACTGGTCATATGCGCAAATTCCTATTATCTTTTTTCCTTTTCCTTTCTTTTAGCAGGGCTATAATCGGTCAATCCGGGATTTCCATTTTTGATTCGCTTTATACTTTACAAGATATCCGGCTGACGCTGACTTATCCTTTTGATTCCATGTACAAGGCCAACCAGGAAGAAATTAAAGCCACGCTCTCTATCGAAAGTAAAAGCGGAATACTGCTCAAGAATGAAGAAATAACCCTGGTGATAAGAGGTAAGTTCAGGCGCATGAAATGTGCAATGCCTCCATTATTATTTAATTTTAAAAAATCCACCCTTCGCCGCCTGGGATTAAATGAAGTGGATGAAATCAAACTCGTCACGCACTGTCTTGAAACACAAGAAGGACAAGAAAATCTTATTGAGGAACATCTTTGCTACCAGGTATATGAAGCCATTGCTCCATATGCTTATAGATCCTTATGGCTTAATATTACTTATGTGGATGCACAAGGGAACAATAAACCAATTACTTCAGGTGGGTTCTTTATCGAACCAGATGATGTCATGATGGCCAGGTATGGCTTGGTAGAAAAAAAACAATTCAACTTAGCCCAGGATTCAGTTCATTTCGATTCATACAGTAGAATGGTCGCCTACAATAGCATGATTGGCAACAGGGATTGGAGTATCGTGATGTCCAGGAATGCAAAATTGTTTTATGATTCCACGGCTGGAAAGTTCATCATCATTCCTTATGATTTTGATTATAGCAACGTCGTAGCTGCTAGTTACCGGCGAGAAACGCGTCCACCAGAAATGCATGATACGTATGATCGTATTTACCAGGGTGAATATTTTTCAACGCAATCCGGCGATATCCTAAAATCCTTTTTGCAAGCCAGGAATACAGTCCTTGCAAAAGTCGAATCTGCCGGAATCCAGATGAGTGAGGAGCGAAAGAAAAGAATCACCAAATATTTTGAGACCTGGTTTGACTTTGTAGAAAAGCGATCAACACAAGATCTGCGATATGGGACAGTGATTCCGTATAAGGGAGGAAGCTGAGGGAGCTATCAGCTATCAGCTGTCAGCTATCAGTAAAGGCTTCCAGCTGCCAGCTTGATTATACATTCGATTCGAATTGGAATTCACAAAACCCTCTCATGTGTTTGCTAATTTAAGTAAAGCGGTGATCAAGCGATCGAGGTCGGCTTTGACGGTGTAGACATGTGGAGTGATTCTTACTCCTTTCACGGTTTCGTAATCAATAGAGACAGTATGAATTTTAAATTGATTTTGGAGCGCTTCGGTGAGCTCGGCGGGAGTGCGGCCTTCCATATTGACGATGCATAGAGCGCAGCTGCGTTCCGCATTAGTATCTGTATTGATCTGAATACGCGGATGATCTTTCACGGCATCTGTCCAGTATGTTTTCAAATATTGGAGTCGTTCTTGTTTTAATTGGCTACCGATGGAATAATGAAAATCAAGCGCCTGGCCAATAGCTTGTTCGATCGCAAATGACCTGGTCCCTAGGGATTCAAACTTTCTGATATCGGCACTTTCCGGCTCGGGACTTGCGAGCAACGGATACAGCATCGGAATATGTTCCTTCTTCACATAAAGCAATCCGGAACCGAATGGAGCACACAGCCATTTATGTAAGCTTGTTCCAAAATAATCAGCACCGAGATCTGGTATTGCGTATTGAACATGAGCGAAAGAATGAGCACCGTCTACTACTGTCTGTGCACCTACTTTATGTGCCAGATCAGCAATCTTCTTGCATGGCACGATGTGACCGTTCCAATTGATGAGATGTGTAATGTGTACAACCTTTACATCGCTTGTGATCTGTGCATTATATGCTTCAACGATGTCATTATTGGACATTTTTGGCAAATCAAGTTCCACCCATTTCAGGATGATGCCATCCCGATGTTCGCGTTGTTTCCACGCATTCATCATGTTTGGATAATCAAGTTTAGAGACAACAACTTTATCTCCTTTCTGAAGTCGCAGTCCGAAAATGATTGTTTCCAGTGCTTCACTTGCATTACGACAAACAGCAAGTTCCTCATTGGAAGTGCCTGCAAAATCTGCCAGGCGTTGTCTTAATGGTTCACGTCCTTGATCGAGGATACGCCACATGTAGTATGAAGGTGCTTCATTGCACATTTTATTGTAGCGCTCAAATGCTTCCTGGACAATGATAGGCTGCGGGCTTACGCCTCCATTATTTAGGTTCAATAAACCTGGGGAGGAGGAATACATGGTTTTGATCTGGTACCAAAATGTCTCATCATTTACCAATGATGGAACTGAGGTGGAGGCTGAGGCTAAGGCGGAGGAATGGTTTGATTTATATTCATTTATCCAATCCAGGTTGGCATCCGGCTTTAAGAAGGAAGGGACAAAAGGAAGAGCACTGGCAGCAGCCATTTTACCCAGAAAAGAACGACGTTGAACAGTTTTCATGGACGAATGTAGTTATGGTTTTGTTAAACCGACTGCTGAAGTTAGAAAATCGTTTGATCTTACGTCATAGAAATGTGGTGATGGGGTGATGGAGTGATGTGGTGATGGAGTGATCAACGATGTGGTGATGGAGTGATCAACGATGTGGTGATGGAGTGATTTAGTGATGTAGTGATCCAGTAATGGGTAAATATACCTTGTTCTCTCACGACTCACGATTGACGATTGATCTTTTCAAATGCTCACCGTTCACTGCTCACTGCTCACAAATACTCACGACTCACGACTGACGCCTCACGATTGACGATTTCAAATGCTCACTGTTCACCGCTCACTGCTCACAAATACTCACAACTCACGACTGACGCCTCACGATTGACGATTTCAAATGCTCACTGTTCACCGCTCACTGCTCACAAATACTCACAACTCACGATTGACGAAAAAATCATAACCCATGAAATTTCCCCTTCTTATCCACCTACTTTCAGTAATTGGAATCGCATCATCCACGGTTAACGCCCAGGATTCCTTCCTCAGTGATTATAAAATCAAATGGCAGAATGCGGCGGAGTATACCATAGCCTTTGCAAAAGCAATGCCTGAGGATTATTATGGTTATACCCCTACCTCGGTAGAAATGACTTTCCGCGAGCAATTAAAACATATTGCCGGAAATGTCGTGTGGTTGAACTCTTCTTACCTGAATGGATCTTCAACACACATTGATCCATCAAAAGCGGGTGATAGCAAAAAGGAAATCATCGCGATGCTTGAAAAAACTTTTGCCTACGCCACGCAGACCATCAATGGGCTTACAGAAAAACAATTAAATGAGAAGGTGCAGTTTGTGGCAGGAGAGATGACGAGGAGGAGAATTCTCCTTTTACTTACTGATCACGTTACTCATCATAGAGGGCAATTGGTAGTATACTTGAGGATGAAAAATGTAGAACCACCGAAATACGTCGGCTGGTAGGCATCTGTGATTTGGTGATCAGTGATTTGGTGATCATTTAGGTGTTGCATTTAGTGGAATTTTCACCTAATTTTCTGTTTCGCCAAAGTTGAAATC